>JGI25331J36430_1000476_pt1 | contig 24818 bp, 19 predicted proteins | sample HigsolmetaAR206D_FD_36430 | JGI IMG/M metagenome (IMG submission 36430) | reverse complement strand
TGGTTAGTTATTGGTGGTACTTTAATTATACCAAAAGGAGCGATTTTTTTTACAAGGAAAGAGGGCGCCTCAAAAGCTAGGCTTTTGAGACACCCTCTTTTATTTTCCCGCAAACGGCATGACGGCCGAACGGACCGCGCTTCCGCCGTTTGAAGCCGCCGGGACGTTTCATGAGCGGCAGCTTCGCGGCGGAGTCTGCACGTGCAGGGAGTGCCGGCGCTAGGTTTTTCGCACGCATGCGCATCGGGTTCATCCGAGTCAAATAAATTAAAAAACAAGAGCTCGAAATGCGGGTCTTCGCCGCCCGTTTTGTGGCGCCGGTGTTCATTGCACGGTTCCTTCTCAGCGTGTATGTAAAATATTTCCTTTCAATTACCAACCCGGACCCGCATCGGTTATACTATATTTAAAGTCCAGATTCCCGTGGGCGGATGCCAGCGGGAGCGGACCGCCAATGATGAGGAGAAGACAACGATGAGAATCTTGTTTGTGGGAGACGTGTATGGAAAAATCGGTCGCACGATGCTTGGCGACTATTTGCCGAAACTCAAGGCGCGGTTTAAACCGACCGTGACAATCGTGAACGGGGAAAACAGCGCTCACGGCAAAGGCATCACTGAAAAAATTTACAAAATGATGATGGAGGCCGGCGCCGATGCCATCACGCTCGGCAATCACGCATGGGACAATAAAGAGATTTTTGAGTTCATAGATCGCGCGCCGCATCTCGTCCGGCCGGCGAATTATCCGCCGGGCACACCGGGGCGCGGTTTAACCTATTTGAATCGCAATGGCGTGGAAATCGCGATCATCAATTTGCAAGGGCGGACCTTTTTGCCGACGATCGATTGCCCGTTCCGTAAAGCCGACGAATTGATCGCAACGGCGCGCGCGCGCACGCCCGTTATTTTTATCGATTTTCATGCGGAAACGACGAGCGAAAAAATGGCGATGGGGTGGTATGTCGACGGCCGCGTCTCGGCTGTCATCGGCACCCATACCCATGTGCAGACGGCGGATGAACGGATTTTGCCCGGAGGGACGGCGTATTTGACCGATGCCGGCATGACCGGTCCGTATGACGGCATTATCGGCGTTCAGCGCGATGCGGTGATCCGCAAATTTTTAACGGGGCTTCCCGTCCGGTTTGAAAGCGAAACCGGCCGCCCCCAACTTTCTTCAGTGATCATCGATGTCGATGAGGCGACGGGGCGGGCGACCAAAATCTTCCGCTGCCTGATCAATGAAGATCATCCCTTTGATAACGATCGCGCGGACTTTTCTTAAAGGAAAAGTATGAAAAACGCCGCTTTTTTGAAGGAATACCCCATTCCTGTAGGGAATATAGTTATTATGGGATAACCATTCTTAAAGGAGGTACAGGAATGGACGTATTAAAAGTTTCAGCAAAATCGAATCCGAACTCCGTTGCCGGTGCGTTGGCGGGCGTTTTGCGCGAGCGCGGTTCCGCCGAAATCCAGGCCATCGGTGCCGGTGCCTTGAATCAAGCGGTGAAAGCGGTAGCGATTGCAAGAGGGTTTGTGGCACCGAGCGGCATAGACCTCATCTGCATTCCCGCGTTTACCGATATCATCATTGAGGGGGAAGAAAGAACGGCCATAAAATTAATCGTGGAACCTCGCTGACAAAAGCACACTCCTGTTTGTTCGGGCGGAGCAAGCAGGTTTTTTTTGAATGCGCCCATTCCGATAAAGATGAGTCGCGCAGTGTCCGACGCAGAGAAGCGATAAGAGACTGGAAAAAGAAGGTGTTCGATTCGTGGCGATCTTTGATGCGCATTGCGACGTTTTGTACAGGCTGCACTTTGAGAAGGGGTTGTCGTTCGCCGAAAACAACGGGCTGCACATCACGTATGACCATTTAAAAGCCGCGGGGGCGAAAGTGCAATGTTTTGCCCTTTTCATCCCTGCAGAATTGCCCCAAGAAATCAAGTTCAAAACCGCTCTCGATATGATCGATGTGCTGCATCGTGAGATATTGGACAAGCATCCCGACATCCGGCTCGTGAAATCGAAGGCGGACATCGAGCGTTTAAAAGACGATGAGATCGGGATCATGTTGACGTTGGAAGGGTGCGACGCGATTGATACGGATCTCGTCAAATTGCGCACGCTCTTCCGCCTCGGCGTCCGCTCGGTCGGCTTGACGTGGAACAACGCCAACGCCGCCGCCGACGGCGCGCAGGAATCGCGCGGGGCCGGCCTCTCGGATTTCGGACGAAAAGTCGTTGAAGAAAACAATAAACATAAGGTGTGGACGGACGTTTCCCACATCGCGGAAAAAGGGTTTTGGGACGTGATGGAAGCGGCGCAATATCCCATCGCTTCCCACTCGAACGCCCGTGCGCTGTGCGATCACCCGCGCAATTTGACGGATGAGCAAATCCGGGCGCTTTTCGAACGCGGCGGGGNGATCGGCATCACGTTTGTTCCAAGCTTTTTAAACGAATCGGGAGAAGCGTCCATCGCCGATATTTTAAAACATATCGATCACATCGCGAGCCTTGGCGGAGAAGGCAAAATCGGCCTCGGTTCCGATTTCGACGGCATCGAAACGACGCCGAAGGAATTGACGGATTACAGCCGCTATCCCGTACTCATCGACGCTTTGCAAAAACATTACAGCGAAGCGTTTGTCAAGGGCTTGTTGTTCGACAATTTCGTGCGCGCGCTGCCGGAATGAGCGGATCTCCCGTGCCTGGCCGCCCCGTCGAAAAGGACGGGGGCGCGTCGGCGGCGGTTTACATTTCATTTTACGACGTGATAGAATGGAATCGGTTTCTTGACAGGCGGCGGAGAGGCGGCCGTCCGAAGCGGGGGGCCTCTTTTTGCCGGATAATAGCCGGCTGCCCGCCCAGAGGCCGCGACCCGCGTTGCCGTGAAGGAGGTTTGCAGCATGAAAGAAGCGTTCCGCTATTTGCAAGCGGAGCTTGATGAAATGAGGGAAAAAGGGACGTTTCGCGAACTCACGGAGCTTGAAACCAAACAAGGTTCGCGCGTTCGGATCAAAGGCAAAGAAGTCATTCAGCTGTCGTCCAATAACTATCTCGGTTTGACCGATCACCCGAAATTGAAAAAAGCGGCCATCGAAGCCGTCGAGCAATACGGCGCGGGCACGGGTGCAGTCCGGACGATCGCCGGAACGTTTACGATGCACGACCAATTGGAAGAAAAACTCGCCGATTTCAAGCATACGGAAGCCGCGCTCGTCTTCCAGTCGGGGTTTACGACGAACCAGGGCGTTTTGTCCGCCATCCTTTCGGACCAAGACGTCGTGATTTCCGACGAATTGAACCACGCGTCGATCATCGACGGCATTCGCTTGACGAAAGCGGCGCGTAAAATTTATAAACACGCCGACATGGACTCGTTGGAAGACGCCTTAAAAGACTCAGCGTCATACCGCGTCCGCCTCATCGTGACCGACGGCGTTTTTTCCATGGACGGGGATATCGCCCCGCTCAAGGAGATCGTCGAACTCGCCGAGAAGTACGGCGCGATGGTAATGGTCGATGACGCTCATGCCAGCGGCGTGCTCGGCCAAAACGGCCGCGGGACGGTCAACCATTTCGGGCTCGACGGCCGCGTTCACATCCAGGTCGGAACGCTCAGCAAAGCGATCGGCGTGCTCGGGGGATATGTCGCGAGCACCAACACGCTGCGCGATTATTTGATCCATAAAGGTCGTCCGTTTTTGTTCAGCACGTCGCATCCGCCGGCGGTGACTGCCGCCTGTTCGGCCGCGATCGACGTGTTATTGGAAGAACCCGAACGGATCGAGCGGCTGTGGGATAACACGAATTTCTTCAAAAAAGGTTTGGAAGCGCTCGGCTTCGACACCGGTAAAAGCGAAACGCCCATCACACCGGTGATCATCGGCGACGAAGCCAAGGCCCTTCAGTTCTCGGACAAGCTGTTCGAGTACGGCGTCTTCGCCCAAGGCATCGTCTATCCGACGGTTCCGAAAGGCACCGCCCGCATCCGCACGATCGTGACCGCGCAGCATACGAAAGAAGAATTGCAGGAAGCGCTGGACGCTTTCGAGAAAGCCGGCAAAGCGCTTGGCGTCCTATAAAGGGCCGACGTCCCCCAATGCAGGTCGCATTGGGGGACGATTTCTTTTAGCCGGACGGAAGCATCGCGGCACGGGAAACGGGCACCTGTTTGCTTGACGGATGATTTTGTTAACATTCCCAGCGCCGTATGTTATAATTTCAGAATGGTACGCTTTGAAAGGAGGCGCGGAGGTATGGCTGATATCAAACAAACGAAGCCAGAGAAGGACTATTCCGTCTATTTCCAAAGAACGTTTGTGGCGCCCAATCTGAAAGAGGCGCGCCGTCGCCGCAGACAGGCGGTCCGACATTTGAACGATTTCAGCATTCCTGATGATATAAAAGGCATCGGCGCGGGGAAGAAATATCTCATCCGCACGTACGGCTGCCAAATGAACGAGCATGATTCCGAAGTGATGGCGGGCATTCTCGAGGAAATCGGCTATACATCGACTGATGTGGAAGAAGAAGCCGACATCATCCTCCTCAACACGTGCGCCATCCGTGAAAACGCGGAAAACAAAGTGTTTGGGGAACTTGGCAACCTGAAACAATTGAAGCGGGAAAATCCCGAACTCATCCTCGGCGTCTGCGGGTGCATGGCCCAGGAAGAGGCGGTCGTCAACCGAATTTTGCAGAAGTATCAGCACGTCGACCTCATCTTCGGCACGCACAACATCCATCGCCTGCCGCAGCTCCTGAAAGAAGCCATGTTCAGCAAGGAAATGGTCATGGAGGTGTGGTCGAAAGAAGGCGACGTCATCGAGAATTTGCCGAAAGCGCGCAAAGGCAAAGTCCGCGCCTGGGTCAACATCATGTACGGATGCGACAAATTCTGCACGTATTGCATCGTACCGTATACGCGCGGCAAAGAGCGCAGCCGTCATCCGCACGAAATCATTCAAGAGGTGCGTGAGCTGGCCCGGAAAGGCTATAAGGAAATCACATTGCTCGGCCAAAATGTGAACGCCTACGGCAAAGACTTGAACGACGGTTCTTACCGGCTCAGCCACTTGATGGATGAAATCCGCAAGATCGACATCCCGCGCGTCCGCTTTACGACCAGCCACCCGTGGGACTTCACGGACGATTTGATCGAAGTGTTGGCCAAGGGCGGCAACCTTGTGGAGCACATTCATTTGCCCGTTCAATCAGGGAACAACGCGATTTTGAAAATCATGGGGCGCAATTACACGCGAGAGTCCTACTTGGAACTTTTTTACAAACTGAAAAAAGCGATTCCGCACGCGGCGATTACGACCGACATCATCGTCGGTTTTCCGAACGAAACCGAAGAGCAATTCCAAGACACGCTTTCGCTCGTCGAAGAATGCCAATTCGACGGCGCGTACACGTTCATTTATTCGCCGCGGCCGGGGACGCCGGCGGCGCGCATGGAAGACAACGTTTCGATGGAAGTGAAAAGAGATCGCCTGCAGCGTTTAAACGAGCTGGTGAACGAGCTGGCGTATAAGAGCAACGCGCGCTTGGAAGGCGAAATCGTCGAAGTGCTCGTCGAAGGCGCGAGCAAGAAAAACGAGGACGTGTTAATGGGACATACCCGGACGAATAAAGTCGTCCACTTCCGCGGGCCGAAATCGCTCATCGGCCAGTTGGTCAACGTGCGCGTGACGAAAGCGAAAACGTGGACGTTGGACGGTGAGATCGTCGCCGAGCAGGAGGCTGCGAATCAATGAGCAAATACACGCGCGAAGACATTTTGGCAAAAGCCGGCGAATTGGCGAAAATGATTGCGGAAACGGAAGAGGTCGATTTTTTTAAACGGGCCGAGGCGGCGATCAACCAAAACGAAAAGGTGCAAAAACTGATCAAGCAGATCAAGCTTTTGCAAAAAGAGTCCGTCAATCTTCAGCATTATCACAAAGAAGAAGCTTATCGGGAAAACGAAAAGAAAATCGACCAATTGATGGACGAGCTCGACAAAATTCCGATCGTCAAAGAATTTAAGCAGTCTCAAGTGGAAGTCAATGATCTGTTGCAGTATATCGCCCGGACGATTTCTGAACGCGTGACCGAAGAGATCACCAAATCGACCGGCGGCGACGTGTTGTCCGGCCAGACCGGAAACGGCCGCCATTGAAAAGCGCTGGCCTTTGTGTCGGCGTTTTTTCATGGTAACAAAATTTCTCCTTTTTCATCCGCGGCATCCTGTCGGCGCCCGCCATCCTGCCTGTCAGGCGAACCGCAACACAACCGAACGGCTTGTTGAAGCCGCTACTTCCTCTGGAGATGGCGCATGCGATCGGCCGCCGCCCTTTAAATCTGGTCGCAAATCCGTTGTCCGGCGGGATATTTTGGCGTAAGGGGCAGGAGACGGCGCTTGGCCTGTTGAATATATTTATGGATATAAAATACATAACGGGGGACTGACAGATGGCACACATCGTAGATGGCAACGAAATCATCCGCTTGATCGGCGATTTGGTCAACATTCCCAGCCCGTCCGGTCGGGCCGAAAAGGCGATCGCTTACACCGAAACCGTTTTTAAGTCATTGGGCGTGCCGACCCAACGGACGAATAAAGGCGCCCTGATCGCGACGATAAAAGGTAAGAACGATAGAAAACACCGGTTTTTGACCGCGCACGTCGACACGTTGGGCGCGATGGTGAAAGAAATCAAAGCCGATGGCCGCCTGAAACTCGAAAAGATCGGCGGTTTTCCGTGGAATATGGTCGAAGGCGAGTATTGTGAAATCGAAACGCGGATGGGCAAGCGCTATACCGGGACGATCTTGATGCATCAGACGTCTGTGCACGTCTATAAAGATGCCGGCAAAGCCGAACGAAACGATGAGAATATCGAAGTGCGCATCGATGAGAAAGTCCGGAGCCGCGAAGACACGGAAGCCCTCGGCATCGGGGTCGGCGATTTCGTCTCTTTCCATCCGCGTTTTGCCGTGACCGAGAGCGGGTTTGTCAAATCGCGCCATTTGGACGATAAGGCGAGCGTCGCCATTTTGCTCCACGTCGTCGCGAAGCTGAAGGAAAACGGGATCGAGTTGCCGTACACGACGCATATTCTCATTTCGAATAATGAAGAGATCGGTTACGGCGGAAATTCCAACATACCGCCGGAAACCGTCGAATATTTGGCCGCCGACATGGGAGCGATCGGCGACGGCCAGGCGACCGACGAATATTCCGTATCCATCTGCGCGAAAGACGCGAGCGGTCCGTATCATTACGCCTTGAGACAACATCTCGTTGCCTTGGCGGAAGAGCACAACATTCCTTATAAAATCGACATCTACCCGTATTACGGTTCCGACGCGTCCGCCGCGATGCGCGCCGGCGCCGACGTGGTCCACGGCTTGATCGGTCCGGGAATCGATGCCTCGCATGCGTTCGAACGCACCCATCGTGATTCGCTCGTCCATACCGGCACGCTCATTTACAACTATTTGCAATCGCACCTGGCCGTCGAAGACTAAACGGTTCATATTAAACGGCAGGAAAGAAGGAAGGCTTGCGCTTTCCTGAGCATCAAGCGCGGTCCTTTATATCGTTCGCGCCTCTTCTCTTGCGTTCGGCTCATGGCAAGGCTTCGTAAACCGTAAGCCGGGTGGCAAAACGGTTTTCGTCAATCTCGGGACGAGTCTCGGAAAGCGCATGCCGCACGGCGACAACCGCACGGGGATGGGCGGGCGATGGCACAAAAGTTTGGCACACTGGTCATTCGCCCCGCATACCATGACAGGGAAGAAAGCAAAGGAGGTCATGGCCCCGTGCCTGTTATGGAAAAGAACTACCGGGAAATCATCACAAAAGCCGTTTGCGGAAAAGGCAAGAAATTCAGTCAAAGCGCTCACACCATATCGCCGCTTCACAAACCGTCAAGCATTCTCGGCTGTTGGGTCATCAACCATAAATTCCGCACCACCTATCAAAAGGACGTCGTCGTCGTAGAAGGCAGCTACGACATCAATGTATGGTATTCTTATAACAATAACACCAAAACCGAAGTCGTGAGCGAAAGCGTCACCTACCGCGACGAAATTGCCCTCACCATTAAGGATAAAAAAGTGATTTCCGACCGCCTGGAGGTTTACGCTCGCACGCTTCAGGAGCCGAACAGCCTGGAAGCCAACGTTTCACCGAATGGGAATAAAATCGTCGTCCAAGTGGAGCGGGAATTCATCGTCGAAGTCATCGGCGAAACAAAGGTCCGGGTGACGGTCGATGAAGACGATGTGATCGATGAAGACGAATGGGAAGAAGAAATCGACGAAGCCTTTGAAGACCTCGACTCGGAGTTTTTGGTCAGCGACATCGAAGAATAAAACTAGGAAGGCATCCTTCCTAGTTTTTTTATCTTTTGGCGGACGGAAAGCCGGAGGGCGGCTTCAGGCGCGGGCGCCTTCGCGCGCCGTTTTCTGTCATGATCTATGTTATAATGTTCTCGAATATGCACGGATAAAGGATGAAGAAATCGATGCCGTATACCCCGATGATCCAGCAATATCTCGCCATCAAAAAGGACTACCAAGATGCTTTTCTCTTTTTTCGGCTCGGGGATTTTTATGAAATGTTTTTCGATGATGCGAAAAAAGCGGCCGAAGAGCTTGAAATCACGCTGACGTCGCGCGACGGGGGCGGAGACGAACGCATCCCGATGTGCGGCGTTCCCTATCATTCCGCCAACCACTATATCGAAAGATTGATAGAAAAAGGATATAAAGTCGCGATCTGTGAACAAATCGAAGATCCGAAGCTCGCCAAAGGCGTCGTCAAGCGCGAAGTCATCCGGGTGATCACGCCCGGAACGGTCATGGACGAAGGCGCCTTGAACCCTAAGGAAAACAATTATATCGGCGCGGTCGCGTTTGACGGCCGTTCTTACGGGCTCATCTTTCTCGATTTGACGACGGGCGAAGGGCGGTCGACGGTCGTTGGAGAGCCCGGCGAGGTCGCGCGCGAGATCGCCAGTTTTCATTGCCGCGAAATCGTCGTCGACGAGTCGTCAGAAGCCGAACTGCGCCCGGCGCTTGCGGGCGAACGAATCACGTTTTCCCGCGAAGACGGCGAGGCGATTCCCAATGAGCTCGCCGCGGTGACCCGCCGCCTCGAAAACGAGGCAGCGAGGCGGGCCGCCGGAAAACTTCTGCAATATTTGTTAAAGAACCGGCAGTCGTCGCTCGGCCATTTGCAGGCGATCGAACCGTACGACGTCTTTGATTATATGGTCCTCAACGCCGGCGCGCGCCGCAACTTGGAGATTATGAAGACGCTGCGCGAAGGGAAAAAGCACGGTTCGCTCCTCTGGATTTTGGATCGCACGATGACGGCGATGGGCGGGCGCAAGCTCAAGCAATGGCTTGAGAAACCGCTCATTGACCGGGAGGCCATTGAAAAGCGGTTGTCCGCGGTGGAAGCTTTGAAAGAGCATTTCATCGAACGCGAGGCATTGCGGGAATCGCTTCGCCGCGTTTATGATCTGGAACGGCTCGTCGGCCGCGTATCCTACGGCAACGTCAACGCCCGGGAACTCAATCAGCTGAAGCGCTCGCTCGCCGAAATTCCGGAGATCATTGACATTCTGAAAAACATCGATCACAAGGCCATCCACGAGTTCGTGGACGCCATCGATCCGTGCGGCGAAGTCCACGCGATCATCGACGAGGCGATCGTCGACGATCCGCCCGCATCCGTGACCGACGGCGGCATGATTAAGGACGGCTATCACCCTGAACTCGACGAATATCGTTACATCCAAAAAAACGGTAAATCGTGGCTCGCCGAATTGGAGCAGAAGGAGCGCGAAGCCACCGGCATTAAATCGTTGAAGATCGGCTACAACAAAGTCTTCGGTTACTATATCGAAGTGACGAAGCCCAACCTGAAATATTTGCCGGAAGGCCGTTATGAGCGCAAACAAACGTTGACCAACGCGGAACGGTTTATTACCCCGGAATTGAAAGAAAAAGAACAGCTCATCACCGAAGCCGAGGAGAAAATCTCCAGCCTGGAATACCAGCTGTTTCAGACGATACGGGAGCAGATCAAAAGCTATGCCGAACGCTTGCAGAAGCTGGCGCGCGTCATCGCCGAAATCGACGTCCTGCAAAGCTTTGCGACCATCAGCGACGAATACGGCTATACCCGTCCGACGTTTACCGAGCGCAAGAGCTTGCGGCTCATCAACAGCCGCCACCCTGTCGTGGAGCGCGTCCTCACCGATCAGTCTTTTGTCGCCAATGACATCGTCATGGATGAAGCATGCGACATTTTGTTGATCACCGGACCGAACATGGGCGGAAAAAGCACGTACATGCGCCAAGCGGCCTTGATCGCCATCATGGCGCAAATCGGATGTTTTGTCCCGGCCGACGAGGCGGTGCTGCCGATCTTTGACCAAATCTTTACGCGTATCGGGGCGGCAGATGATCTCGTTTCAGGCCAGAGCACCTTTATGGTCGAGATGTCCGAAGCGGAGGACGCGCTTTCGCACGCGACGCCCCAAAGCATGATCCTCCTCGATGAAATCGGGCGGGGGACATCGACCTATGACGGCATCGCGATCGCGCGGGCGATGATTGAATACATCCACGACCACGTCGGAGCGAAGACGTTGTTTTCCACTCACTATCATGAACTGACGGACTTGGAAGCGACGCTGCCCCGGCTGAAAAACGTCCACGTCGGCGCGATCGAAGAAGACGGCCGCCTCATTTTCCTGCATAAAGTGATGCCCGGCTATGCCGACAAAAGCTATGGCATCCATGTCGCCGAACTCGCCCGGCTTCCGAAGCCGCTCATTGAGCGGGCGACGGCCATCCTTGAGGAATTGGAGCAACATGCGCCTTCCGTTTCTATTCGCCAAGCGGGCGGTTCGCCTCCGCCAAAAGAGGCGGAGGGACGCGCCGCCGCGCCGGATTTACAGGAACCGGGCGGCAACGGCTCGGCGCGTCAAGCCTCCGGGACCGGGACGGAGCCAATGGCCGGCGGCACGCAGGAAACGTTGTCAACGGGCGCCGATGCGGACGGGGATCGAAACGAGCGCTCACCAAACGATCTCAAGGCGGGCGGCTCTGGCGAACAGCTCAGCTTGTTTGCAGAAGCGGCGCCCGCCGCGCCGCCGCTGGCCAAAAAGGAACGCGACGTGATCAAGCGCTTGAAACAGCTCAATTTGTTGGACATGACGCCGATGGAAGCGATGAACCGCCTGTACGAACTGCAACAGAAGCTGAAAGATTAACGCGCCCCATTTTTTGCGGCCATCGGCGCATTATCCACGGAAAGGCGGGATCGTTTCTTTCAAAACCTATCGAAGGAATGACGCGCGGACGGCGGTGGCGATGTGGAAGAGCCGGCAATCGGCTCAAGGGGTTTCGTTGATATCCTATGCCTTGGAGGTGGCGGTCATGGGACGGATCAAAAAAATGGACGAGCGTCTGGCCAACAAGATTGCCGCCGGCGAAGTCGTGGAACGGCCGGCGTCCATCGTGAAAGAATTGGTCGAAAACGCCCTTGACGCCGGCGCGACGTCCGTACAAATCGAAGTGGAAGAAGGCGGCCTGCGCAAGATCAAGGTCATCGACAACGGCCACGGGTTTTTGCCCGAAGACTGCGAAGCGGCATTTGAGCGGCACGCGACGAGCAAAATCCGCGATGAACACGACCTCTTTCATATTCGGACGCTTGGCTTCCGCGGCGAAGCGCTGCCGAGCATCGCTTCGGTTTCCCGGGTGGAGCTATTGACCGGAACGGGCGAAGGCCCCGGGCGCTCGCTCGTCATCCAGGGCGGCGAAATTCTCGAATCCGGGTTGGCGCCTTCCAACCGGGGAACGGAAATGACCGTCACGCAATTGTTTTATAATACGCCGGCGCGCCTCAAACATTTGAAAACGATACATACCGAACTTGCCAATATTACGGACGTCGTGAACCGGCTCGCCCTGGCGTCCCCCGACGTGCGCTTTTTGTTGACCCACGACGGGAAAATCTTGCTGCGCACGAACGGCAACGGCGATCTGGCCCAAGTGCTGGCGGCCATCTACGGCTATCGCACCGCCAAGGCGTCGCTTTCGTTCAGCGAAGAATCAATCGATTTCAAAGTGTACGGCCGGCTCGTCAAACCGGAGATCACCCGCGCCGGCCGCCAGTACGTCTACCTGTTTATTAACGGGCGTTTCATCCGTCACTATGGACTGTTCAACGCCGTGTTGAGGGGTTACCACACCTTGCTTCCGATCGGCCGTTATCCGATCGCCGTCATCCACATCGAAACCGACCCGGCGTTGATCGACGTGAACGTCCACCCGGCGAAGCTTGAGGCCCGGATCAGTAAAGAAAAAGAGCTATGCGAGCTCGTCGAACGGGCCATCAGGGAAACGTTCCACAAGGAGCGGCTCATACCGTCGGTCGGGGCAAGGCCAAAGGGCGAAAAAGGGCGTTCGGAACAACAGGCCTTCCGTTTCGAGACTTTCTCCGACGGTTCCGCTGCGGCGGAACCGAGCGCGCGCGACTACGTCAAAGAAACGTCCCCCCTTTGGACGGACGGGGAAGGAGGGGCGGAAAAGAAAGCTTCCGCGCCCGGGACCTCCGATGGAGACCGGCTGCCGGCCGCTGATGAGCGCGAGACCGACGGGGACGCCCGAATGCCCGAACTCGGGAAACCCGCGGGCGAGGATCGCAAGCACTCGGCTCCACATGGCGATGAGCGAGACTTCGACCGGTCCGGAGCCCCGGCAGAACAAGTTGTCCCGGAAGCGGAGCGGCCGGCGGCTTCCCGTCCACGCTCCGTTGAGCCCGACGATCAGTCTGCACGGCCGGACGGCGACGGCGCCGCGCAAACGGTTTCCTCGATCGGAAGCGGCTGCCCTGTTTTCCATGAAAGGCCGCACGATACCGCCTCTCTGCACTCGCCGGAATTTGGCCTAGGAGGGGAGGAAAGGCCGGTTAACGGTTTTGCCAAGGAACGTGCGGATGGTGCGGACGCAACGAAAAGAGAAGCGGTCGATCCGGACGGCTTGCCAGACACCGCCGGAACGGGGCCGAAAACGGACGACAGGCGGGGCGGGCGCATGCCCGTTCTGTATCCGATCGGGCAGCTGCACGGCACGTACATTTTGGCTCAGAACGAAAACGGTTTGTACCTGATCGACCAGCATGCCGCCCAGGAGCGGATTAAATACGAATACTTTCGCGAAAAGGTCGCGGAAACCGATCCTGAAGTGCAGGAATTGCTCCTGCCTTTGACCTTTGAATTTTCCGCCGCGGAATACGCCATCATTGAGCAACATTTCGAGTTTCTGAAAAGCCTCGGCTTTGCGGTCGAACCGTTCGGCCCGCGCTCCATCATCGTCCGCGCCCATCCGCGCTGGCTGCCGCGCGGCAGGGAAAAGGAAATGATCGAGGCGATCGTCCAAGAATTGCTGGAACGCGGCAACGTGTCCGTCAAGGAATTGCGCGAAGACCTCGCCATCATGATGGCGTGCAAAAAATCGATCAAGGCCAATCACCATCTGCGCCCGGAGGAAATCGAGGCGCTGCTGGCCGACTTGGCGAAAGCGGAAGACCCGTTCACTTGTCCGCACGGGCGCCCGGTCATCGTGCACATCTCCACGTACGAGCTGGAGAAAATGTTCAAGCGCGTCATGTGAAACCGTCTTGGCAGCGCCCGCGCGAGACTCCGGTTGGACATCCGCGGCATGGCCAACGTTTTTTCCGAAATCCGGCGGACCGGGCTGTGCGGTGGCGGCGATGGGAGCGCTTATTTATAGAACGCCACCCGTTGCGGAGCGGAAGGGTCAGCGCACCAAGATAGCGGGAGGCGCGCTGAAAAGAAATACACACAGAAAATCGTTAGAAACGCTTGGGCGGTTTGCGCTTTTTCATTCCGTTTAGTAAAATTAAACCAACCAACCAAAGCGTGGTGTTGTCGTGAACGTGAAACTTTGCGTCGTCGTCGGCCCGACCGCCGTCGGCAAAACGGCGGTCGGCGTCCGGCTGGCCAAGGCGTTGAACGGTGAAGTCATCAATGGAGACGCTTCCCAAGTATATAAAGGTTTGGATATCGGGACCGCAAAAATTTCACCCGAGGAGGCCGACGGCGTCCCGCATCATCTCATCGACCTTCTCCCGCCGGAGGCGTCTTACTCAGCGGCGGATTTTCAACGCGATGCGCGCAAAGCGATCGCGGACGTCGCGGCGCGCGGCCGGTTGCCGATTCTCGTCGGCGGCACTGGATTGTACATCAAGGCGGCGATCTATGACTACCGTTTTGATGAAGCGGCGCCCGACCCCGAGTTGCGGCGCCGCCTGGAAGAACGCGCCGTCCGGGAGGGCACCGATAAACTTTACGAGCGCCTTAAAGAAATCGATCCGGAATATGCCCAACGCGTGCATCCGAACAACGTCAAACGGATCGTGCGCGCCCTGGAAAGATACCATCTGACGGGCCGGCCGCCGTCCGCCGCCGAAGGCGCTTCCCGCCCGCTTTATGAGGCGGCCGTCATCGGGCTGACGATGCCCCGCGACGCGTTGTATCGGCGCATCGAAGACCGCGTGGATAAGATGATCGCCGCCGGTTTGGTCGATGAAGCCCGGCAATTGTACGATCGCGGCCTCGCGGACGCCCAATCGACGCAGTCGATCGGCTACAAGGAATTGTTCGGATATTTTCAAGGCCTGTACAGCCTCGATGAAGCGATCGGCCTCATCAAGCGCAACACGAAGCGGCTTGCCAAACGGCAATATACTTGGTTTCGCCGGCAAATGGACGTCACTTGGTTTGACGCTAAAGATGTCGAAACAAACTTTTTTAAAATCCTTCAATTCGTTGCAGGAAAGTTAAAGTTTAAGTCGAATACAACAGATATAGAGATTAGAGGAGGATCGCGCTGAACATGAAACAAACAGTCAATATTCAAGACAGTTTTTTGAATCAGTTGCGTAAAGACGGCACGTTTGTCACCATCTTTTTGCTCAACGGTTTTCAGTTGAAAGGTTTGGTCAAAGGCTTTGACAATTTCACGGTGTTGATTGAAAGCGATGGCAAGCAACAGCTCATATACAAGCATGCCATATCGACTTTTGCCCCGTCGCGTCCCGTTCATTTTAACCAAGAGGAAGAATAAGACGATACAATCTCCGGCCCGGCCGGAGATTGTTGGTTTAGTAGGCGATTGAAAGCGCCCATCCGCTCAAGGAAACCGCCCGAATTCAAGGGTGAAGATGAGAAAGTCGTGCCAAGCGCAACCATGCAACGGTAAAACCAGCACGCATAAAACCGCTTGGCAGCGAAATCCGTGAAGGACTTTTTTGCCGATTGAACGGGACTCTCCGACAACCCGCGATGGTTTTTAGAGGGACGATTCAGCGGATGGCGGGGCATGAGCATTAGATGACAAGTCCTCGGCGCCCCCGTCATCGCCTGTGGCGGATAGACCTCTATGCCGTTTGAGACACCGACGACTTGCGCGGGTCGGTTCAAGGCGTTCCGCTTCGGCCAGCGGCTCACCGTTTGCCTCGCCTCCCAAGCCTGATCCTGAAACTTCGGCCTTCCGCAGCTGTTTGTAAAACGCCTCCCGCTGACATATATTTAAATGCAACGGCGTTTTTTGAGCGGTCGGTGTTTCGCGTCGGACCAAGGTTTATTGCTTGTCTTAAAAGTTCCCCGGCAGTTTTTGCTTGAACAACCGGCGGACGGGTCACGGCCGCGGTCCATTGCTGCTTCCGTGGATCCGCGCGAAGGAGAGGCGTTCCCGAAACTCGGTTCGATGGAAGCATGATTTTCGGACCCCAAAAATGGGCGAATGTCACGTACGGGCTTTAAAAAGCGTATATTAGCCTAAAGAACTTCGCAAAGGGCGATTCGCTCAGCGCGGCCCTTGGTAAGGTGTCTGTTCGCCATAAAACGGAGAGGTGAGCCGCTGTGTCGGAGGCGTTGACTTTTAATCATAAAGGCCGGATTAACGTCGTTTTGAACCAATACAAGAAGGATGCCGAAGAGCCGATCGCCGTCCAACCCGATGAAGCCCGTCTTCACTATTCGCTGGAACAAGTCGAGGAGAAGCTCTCGCGCCTGATCGGCATGGAAGAAGTCAAAAAAACGGTGCGGGAAATTTACGCGTTGCTGTGCGTCAACCGGTTAAGGCAGCAGTACCGGCTGAAAGCGGAGGAACAAACGCTGCACATGTTGTTCAAAGGCAATCCGGGAACGGGGAAGACGACCGTCGCCCGCCTGTTGGGGGAATTGTTTGCCGAGATGGGCGTCCTTTCCAAGGGCCATCTCATCGAGGCGGAGCGTGCTGATCTTGTCGGCGAATACATCGGCCAGACCGCTCAAAAAACCCGAGATCTCATCAAGAAGGCGCAAGGCGGGATTCTCTTTATCGACGAAGCCTATTCGCTCGGGCGCGGCGGCGAAAAAGATTTCGGAAAGGAAGCAATCGACAGTCTTGTGAAACATATGGAAGATCTGCGCAACGAATTCATTCTCATCCTCGCGGGCTATTCGGATGAAATGAATCGCTTCTTGCGCATGAATCCCGGTTTGCCGTCGCGTTTTCCGATCATCATTACCTTTCCGAACTATACCGACCAAGAGCTGCTCGCGATTTCCGAACAGATGGTGGCCGAACGGGAGTATAAGTTCACCGCGGAAGCGCGCCGCAAGTTAAGCCGCCATTTGCAAAATAAGGTGAGCGAAAACGAGCGTTCGTTCAGCAACGGCCGGTACGTCCGCAATCTGATCGAAAAAAGCATCCGCCAGCAGGCCGTCCGCTTGTTAAGGGAAGGCGTGCCGGACCGCGAGGCTTTGTTGACGATCCGGGCCGCCGACATTACCATTGAAGATGGCAGAGAAAAAACGGCAAGACCAACGGTGGATGATTTGAACATGGAATCGATCCTTTAAGGTTTACGGCGCTCGGATGCCCGCCGGCGGGACGGTTCAGCGGCATCCGGGTCTTTTCATGATTATAAAGGAATGGGGGTCGCACATGGAACGAGCCATTCTCGTCGGCTGTTCGGATCTGCGCTCCGACGGTCAACAATTCCACTATGCGATGGAAGAATTGAAGAATTTGGCGAAAACCGCGGAGGCGGAGGTCGCGGCGGTCGTCACGCAGTCGCGGCCGAAGCCGGACCCGGCCACGTACATCGGGCGCGGAAAAGCGGAAGAGATCGCGGCGCTCTGCAAAGAAACCGAAGCGGAGACGGTCATTTTCAACGGCGAACTGTCGCCGACCCAACAGGCGAATCTCGCCGAGCTGTTAAACGTGAAAGTCATCGACCGCACGCAGCTGATCCTCGACATCTTCGCAAAGCGCGCCCGCTCCCGCGAAGGCCGCCTTCAAGTCGAGTTGGCCCAATTGGAATATTTGTTGCCGCGGCTTTCCGGCATGGGCGAGTCCCTTTCGCGGCTCGGCGGCGGCATCGGCACGCGCGGGCCGGGCGAGACGCAGCTGGAGACCGACCGCCGTCACATCCGGCGCCGCATTGGCGAAATCAAAAAGCAACTGGCCGATGTCGTCCGGCATCGCGGCTTGTATCGCGCGCGCCGGAAAAAAAGCGATTGGTTCCGCATCGCCTTAGTCGGTTATACGAACGCGGGAAAGTCGACGCTGTTCAATCGCTTGACATCGGCGGATGCCTATGAGGAAGATTTGCTGTTCGCCACCCTGGACCCCCTGACCCGCCGGTTTCGCACGCCCAGTGGTTTTACCACGCTGATGACGGACACCGTCGGATTTATTCAGCAGCTGCCCACCGGGCTGATCGCGGCGTTCCGCTCCACGCTGGAAGAAGTCAAAGAGGCCGATTTGCTCGTTCACGTCGTCGACCTTTCCCATCCCAATCGCAATCAGCACATCCGGACGGTGGACGAGCTGCTTGGCGATCTCGGCGCCGGGGCGATCCCCAAGCTGATGATTTTTAATAAAAGGGATCTTTGCTCTGATCCGTATGGCGCCGTCGAAGGCGACCGTGCGGTTTCGGCCTTGGACGAGGCCGATATCGACCGGATTAAACGGATGATTGAAGACGCGATCGTTGCGGAGTGCCGGCCGTATCGGACCGTCGTTCCCGCGGCGGAAGGAGGGTTGATGGCGCGGCTCGAAACCGGGACGATCGTCGCTTCGAAAACGTGGCAAGACGAGGAACAAGCGTTTTTATACAGCGGGTATGTGTGGCCCGCTTCGCCGCTTTATATACAGCTAAGAGGTAAAGGAGATCCAGCAGGCAATGTATGAATGGTTTAAGCACGGCCATGCGTTAAAACAATTGGCAGACCGCTCGGAACAAGACGTGCGGTCTCTTTTTGAGCAAATCGAGGCAACGGCGCAAAAAAATCAAATGCGGGTTTTAAAAAGTTTTCGCGACCGTCGCGTCAGCGATGCCCATTTCCATGGGTCGACGGGCTACGGTTATGACGATTTCGGGCGGGAGACGTTGGAGGCCGTTTTCGCAGATGTGTTCGGCGCGGATGCCGGCCTCGTCCGCCCGCAGATCGTTTCGGGCACGCACGCGATCACGATCGCGCTCTTCGGCGTGCTGCGCCCCGGCGACGAACTGTTGTACATATCCGGGAAACCGTACGATACGCTGGAGGCGGTCATCGGGCTGCGCGCCGGCGGCAGCGGCACTTTGAAGGATTTCGGCATCGATTGCCGGGTTGTTCCGTTGAAAGATGGCGGCATCGACATCGATCGGGTGATTCAGGCGATCGGCCCGCGGACGAAGATGGTCGCCATCCAACGTTCGCGCGGCTACGATGAACGGCCGTCGTTGAACATCGAAGCCATCGGGGCGGCGATCCAGGCGATCAAAGCCCGTTTTCCGGAGATCATCGTGTTCGTCGACAACTGTTACGGCGAATTCGTCGAAGACCGGGAACCGTGCCACGTCGGCGCGGACTTGGTCTGCGGTTCGCTGATCAAAAACCCGGGGGCCGGCCTCGTCGCTTCGGGAGGTTATATCGTCGGGCGCGTGGACCTCGTCGAGCAAGCCGCCGAGCGCTTGACGGCGCCCGGCCTCGGCCGGGAAGTCGGGCCGACGCAAGGGGCGCTCGCCCCGATGTATCAAGGGCTGTTTCTCGCCCCGCACGTCACGGCCGAGGCTTTAAAAGGCGCGATTTTTACGGCCAACATCCTTGAGAGGGTCGGGCTTGAAGCGGATCCGGTATGGAATGCCGAGCGAACCGACCTCGTTCAGTCTGTCATTTTTCGCGATCCCGACAAGATGGTCGCTTTTTGCCAGGCGATCCAAGCGGCTTCACCGGTCAATGCCCATGTCGTGCCGTATCCGAGCCCGATGCCGGGGTACGAAGACGACGTCATCATGGCGGCGGGGACGTTCGTACAAGGCTCCAGCATTGAGCTGTCGGCCGACGGCCCGCTGCGCGCGCCTTATATCGCCTATGTGCAAGGCGGTTTGACGTATGCCCATGTGAAGATCGCCATTCTCACCGCTCTCGACGCTTTCTTTGAAAAGGGCTGGATCGCTCAGACGGGGGAAACGATTTGATTAATGAATAAACGGCGCTCGAAACGTCGATTATCGATACGGGTTGAGCGAAAATCAGCTTCACCTCAATTGATTTTCATACAGTCAAAACCGATTGCCTCTCAAATCGTCATGTGATATTTCTTTTTATGTAATAAAACCTAACATGTGTTGACAGAAAAATGATGGTTGCGTATAATCAAGTTAAAAAGGGAGGAGGGAGCGTCCGTGGATGATGGCATCCGTCGCAATACCCCGCTTTTTTCCATGAGCATCGTCGGCAAATTGACCGGTTTATCGGCCCGGCAAATTCGTTATTATGAAGAGCAAGGCTTGATTTTTCCCGAACGGACGAAAGGCAACCGCCGCTTGTTTTCGTTTAACGACGTCGAGCGGTTGCTGGAGATTAAAGCGCTGCTTGATAAAGGCATGAATCTCGCCGGCATCAAGCACGTCCTGAGCGAAAAAGGGCTGTTGGATGCCCGTCGGAATGAAGTGGAGCGACCGGACATGAACAGCCAGCCGCTCTTCTCGGAAGATAAACCGGAATTAACCGACGAGGAATTGTTAAAGCTGTTGAAACAAGAGCTGACGATGGCGGGAAGGCACGGCCGGACGACACTCATCCAAGGAGAACTTTCGCGGTTCTTCCATTGAGGCGCTTCCCCGTTCCGCCAAATCATGGGAGGCATAGGATCAGATGGGGAAATATTCAAAAGAGGACATCCTCCGCTTAGCTGAAGAAGAAAACGTCAAATTTGTAAGGCTGCAGTTCACCGATTTGCTCGGCATCATCAAAAACGTCGAAATTCCCGTCGACGTGTTGCCGAAAGCCTTAAATAATGAAGTGATGTTCGACGGTTCTTCGATCGAAGGCTTCGTGCGCATCGAAGAATCCGATATGTACCTCTATCCCGACCTCGACACCTGGGTGGTCTTCCCGTGGACGTCGGGCAAAGGAAAAGTCGCCCGGCTCATCTGCGACATCTACAATCCGGACGGGACCCCGTTTGAAGGCGATCCGCGCCGGATATTGAAGCGGCAGCTGGAAGAGATGCGGAAGCTCGGCTTTACGAGCTTTAACATCGGTCCCGAACCGGAATTTTTCTTGTTCAAAATGAACGAAAAAGGCGAAGCGACGCTCGAGTTGAACGACAACGGCGGTTATTTTGACCTTGCACCGACCGATCTCGGCGAAAATTGTCGCCGCGACATCGTTCTCGAACTCGAAGACATGGGCTTTGAAGTGGAAGCGTCTCACCACGAAGTCGCGCCCGGTCAACACGAAATCGACTTTAAGTACGCGGATGCCGTCACGACGTGCGACAACATCCAAACGTTCAAACTTGTCGTCAAAACGATCGCGCGCCAACACGGGCTGCACGCGACGTTCATGCCCAAACCGCTCTATGGCGTGAACGGTTCCGGCATGCACTCGAACATGTCGCTTTTTAAAGGCAACGAAAACGCGTTTTACGATCCGAACGGCGAACATATGTTGAGCGAAACCGCCATGCAGTTTATCGCCGGCATTTTGGAACACGCCCGCGCCTTTACGGCGATCACGAACCCGACGGTCAACTCCTACAAGCGGCTTGTCCCGGGCTATGAAGCGCCTTGCTATGTCGCTTGGTCGCTCCGGAACCGCAGCCCGCTCATCCGCGTGCCGGCGAAACGGGGCATGAGCACGCGCATCGAAGTGCGCAGCGTCGATCCTTCCGCCAACCCGTATCTCGCGATGGCGGTCATGCTGGCGGCCGGTTTGGACGGCGTGCGCCGCGGTTTGAAGCCGCCGGCTCCGATCGACCGCAACATCTACGTCATGGATAAAGCGGACCGCGAAGCGGCCGGTATCCCGGACTTGCCGGCGACGTTGTACGAAGCCTTAAACGTCATGAAAACCGACAAGGTGATCACCGACGCCCTCGGTTCCCACGCCCTGAGCCACTTTATCGAAGCGAAGGAAATCGAATGGGATATGTTCCGCACACAAGTTCACCAATGGGAACGCGATCAATATTTGATGATGTATTAAGCTTGATATAATAAGGTTTTTTATATGGGGTGAAGGAGAGTTTTATACGATAAAATCTCCTTCACCCCAAATTCATCCCAAAAAATGAGCAAAAAAATTATTTTAAGATGTCTCCCAAATAGTCTTCAAAACGGGAGATATTTTTTTGCTCAGCTCAATGTAATTAATTTTAAGTTAAACAAAACTCCAAGAATCTTCTTCCCAAAATATTTAAAAGAACGCCATCATTTAATGAATTTTCTTGAGGATGGGTTGAAATAATTATTTCTTATTGAAATCTTGAAAGAAATCCATAAATTTATTAACCTACCAATACCAGCGACTAAAACATATTTATCAACTCCATGCTTACTTATCAAGCCAATTTTCACCGACTCAGTTTGTCTCGATAAAAATAAAATCAGTTCGTATATCAATTAAAGTTAAATTTCCTATGACATCCAGAAAAAAGCGTCGTTCATCCAAATTGTCGTTGGTGACAGGATTAACAAGGGTACGTTTTTTTAGTAAATTCAAGTGCAAAAATATCAGTAGATATGATAATTAAATGTTAGAATATGGAATAGAGAAGAGGGTGAATATGAAGGAAATAGAGATAGATATTACACAATTTAAAAATATACTTGAAGATAATAATTGCGCTTTTCTGTGTGGAAATGGATTTAGCATAAATTTTGATTCCGACTTTTGCAATATATTTAATAGGCTTTATGAAGCTCATAAAGAGGTAATACATAATTGTAAATATAAGGTACATTCTAACCGAAATTTTGTTAAAAAATGTAAAGAAAATTATAGAAGTATAATAAATTTCTTAAGGTCAATGACTCAAGATAAGTTAAATAGGCTATTTGAGGATGGCTTAATTTTCGCAGAGTCAATAGTACAAAACGAAGATTTGGTTTCTGAACTAAGGGAAAAAAAGCTTATCAACCGATTACAATTCGGTCGAGATGAATTAGACCTAGTTTACGAAATATGTAGAAAAGGAAGGATTAAAGGAATAGAATACGTAAATATTGAATATTGGCCGATTCTAGTATACTTTTATTTTGCGATAAATTACTTAAGTTCACCTAACTATAAATTTCCAAATCAAAATTCCTTTATAACTGCGATAAAATTGGGGAATAAGAGTCGTATACAACTTATTCAAGATAAAAAAGAACAAATATATTTAGATGTATTACTTAATGGCTTTACCATTTATTATCGAATGTTATTTTCTACTGCGATATTTGCAAATGGTAAGGGTATTAAATTAGAAATGTTAAATAAAATTTCTAATTTAAATTTAGATAGCATTAGTGGTTTTTTAAATAAGTTTAAAGTATTATTTACGCTAAACTATGACAAAATTATGGATAACTTAACTAAGACCAAGGTACAACATTTGCACGGTGAATTTGTTAAAGATAATGAAGAATATTATTATAGTCAAAGTTTAGGTTTAAATTACAGTGATGGGTATGTGAGTTTTTCAGACATATTAATTGGAGACTATTTTATATTGAAGGGATTTTTAAATACTTTATTTAGTTTAGGCAATAACAATCCCAAAAATAAGAAGAAGACTTATTTATCAGATATCATAGATTCATCAATTAGGAATAACCAAATAAATACAGTCACAATATTCGGCATGAGTATAGATAATGATCAACATATTATCAGACACATAATTTCGGCTCTTTATTTCGCAAATATAGAAACCCCGAGAATTATTTACTGTTATTTTTCACATGAGGATAAAAAAAGCTTTTCGGAACAGTACAACAATGTAATTAAATTTGGTAAAGAATTAAGCGAATATGCAAGAAATATAGAAATCAATTATGTTCGTTCGAAGGAAATTTTGAATGAGTATTTCTATAAAAAAGGTTAAAAACAATATAATGGTATCGATCAATACTTGATGATTTATTAATTGCGAACCCCTTGATGTACAAGGCATCGAGGGGTTTCCGATTTTTGTATGTGGGTGTATAATTAGTTAATTATTATGAGGCACCCACAAAACACCCACAAAAATGGTTCACATATATTCTTCATATTTTTGCATGGAATCCGGTCAATCTTTTTGCTGATATGTAGTAAACATCTGATCTGACTTGGATACTTTTATACCATAGCCGTTCCTGAACGTACTTCATCGATGCGCCGGACTCAAGAAGAAGGACGGCTTGGGTATGCCGGAGTGCTTGGATTGGCATTTTTGGAATTCCAGTAGTTTTAATATGCGATCGAAAGCATTATACAGGCTCGATTTTGGTAATGGTGAACCATCTTGACGAGCGAAAACCAAATTCAGATCATGATGATATAGGTCATTGAGCATTAGCTTGTCCTCATTTTGACACTTCTTAAGCTCATGCAAATCATTGACCAGTTGTTAGCTTATGGTAATTGTCCGTCTCGATGCAAATGTTTTCGGATCGCCAAATAACTCATTCTTATTTTTGACTGTAAAGTCCAATATTTTATTAATAATTATCGTACGTACTTTGAGATCGACGTCCGATTACACCCCTTGGCGGGACACTACCTTAGGAAAGTAACTTTAAGGGAGGATATGGGTAAACAAATGTTAAGTATTAATGAAATCATTTCGCGAATAATAAAAGAGGTTAAATATAATAATAGTAATTGTGAAAGTAGTATTTTAGATCTATTTGACGAATTATTTGAACTTGAGACGAATTATATGAGAAAAGTAATGAAATTATAGAAAGATCAGTACTGGATATCTATCCATTTCAAATAAATGATAACGACAAATTTAAACAAATAGAAATTAGCTATAGTCTCATCAAAGACTTCCCGATAGCATGTTAAAAAATATAAGAAGGAAGAGAATAAATTTGTAAATTTTTTAAACTGTTATGACTGAAATCATGTGACTTTTATGCATGTATAGTTAATGAGAATGTTGAAACCTTATTAAAAGTGGCAACGGATTCCTATCATATGGAAAACTGGTCAGTTATTGATAATATTATGATAAAAATAAAACTGTTTACCTAATAGAAAACTATGATTTCCTTAAAGCCCTTGTAAGCTTGTTAAAGCCGATGATAAAATCCCCAATATAGCCGGAATAAAATTCCCCACTTACAATAGAACCATAGTGTCAATGAAAGGAGCTATGGTTCGTGATTACGAGAGGGGAATTTTTTATGATCAAAGAGATGTATGAAAGGGGAATGAGTATTTCCGATATTGCGAGGGAGTTGGGGATT
>JGI25331J36430_1000457_pt1 | contig 25233 bp, 19 predicted proteins | sample HigsolmetaAR206D_FD_36430 | JGI IMG/M metagenome (IMG submission 36430) | reverse complement strand
GCGTGTGCCCCCAGGGAGCCGCGTCCGCGGCGGCCCGGCCGGCGTACATCCACGACGATCCAGACACCCGGGCGCGGGTGCGTCCGCCGCGACCGGGCGGCGCTGTCGCATCGCCGCGTACGCGGTGCCTGCAAAAATGCGGCGATCCGGTTGGGAAGGGGCGGGCCGGTGGCGAGGGCCGGGCGACCGGCCGGACCTGCGTGCGGGCAAAAAAACGCCGGCCATCCGGGCCGGCGTTTTCCTCGTGCCGCGGCGGGCGGCTTACTTCTTGGCCTTCTTGACCACGCGCTTGCCCGCGGCCGGCTTGGCGGCGGTGGGCTTGGTCACGCCGGGGATCAGGAACTCGCTGATGTCGCGGCCCTTGGCCAGCTCGGCGGCCAGCCAGCGCGGCTGCTTGCCGCGGCCGGTCCAGGTCTCCTTCGGGTTGTCCGGGTTGCGGTACTTCGGCGGAACCTTGCCCAGCTTGCGGGCCGGCCGCGCGGCACCGCGGGTGCCGGTGGCGCCGCCACCCGGGCCGAACAGCTCCTCGATGGTGTAACCCTCGGCCTTGGCCAGCCTGGTCAGCTTCGCGCGGACCTTGCTCGCCGGGCTGCGCTTGGCCAGCTGCTGCTGGCGCTTCCTGGCGCTGGCGATCAATGCACCGAGCTCACGCGGGGACAGCGTGGAAAGGTCGATCGACATTGAAAATCTCCGGGTTGTGGACAGAGGGGGGATGCCCATCCCTGAGCAGGAGAGGCGGAATATCCGATGATTATCCCGCCGGAATTAATGTCCTGCATAGGTAAATGGTAATCCCTGCCTGAATGGGGTGTGGATCGCGCCGAAACCGGCGGAAAATCCGCGCAAAAACAAATGCCGCCGGCCGTTTCCGGCAGGCGGCATGTGCCGTTGGTCACGGATTTCAGGCGACGCCGAGGTGCTGCAGCAGCTGCGCGCGGTCCAGGGCCTCGGATTCACTGGCGCGGCGGGCACGGTATTCGAACGTGCCGGCGGCCAGGCCGCGCTCGGAAACCACCACGCGGTGCGGAATGCCGATCAGCTCGATGTCGGCGAACATCGCGCCCGGGCGCAGGCCGCGGTCGTCCAGCACGGCATCCACGCCGGCGGTCTTCAGCTCCTGCAGCAGGGATTCGGCGGCCTCGTCAACCTTCGGGTCCTTCTTCGGGTTGATGACACAGATGGCCACGGTCCACGGTGCCATCGGCTCGGGCCAGATGATGCCGGCCTGGTCGTGGTTCTGCTCGATGGCGGCGGCGACGATGCGCGAGACGCCGATGCCGTAGCAGCCCATGGTCGGTACCACGGCCTTGCCGTTCTCGTCCAGCACGGTGAAGCCCATGGCCTGGGAGTACTTGCGGCCGAGCTGGAACACGTGGCCGACCTCGATGCCGCGGGCCAGGCGGATCCGGCCGCCGTCGATGGCGCGGTCGCCCTCGACCACGTTGCGGATGTCGGCCACCGCGTCCGGCTCGGGCAGGTCGCGGCCCCAGTTGACACCGGCCAGGTGGAAGCCCGGCTCGTTGGCGCCGATCACGAAGTCCGCCAGGGCCGCCACCTCGCGGTCGGCGACCACGCGCACCGGCTTGCGCGGGCCAAGCGGGCCGAGGAAGCCCGGCTCGCAGCCCAGGTGCTCGAGGATCTCGGCCTCGCCGGCCATGCGGTATTCGCCCACGCCCGGCACCTTGCCCAGCTTGATCTCGTTGACCGCGTGGTCGCCGCGCACCAGGGCCAGGACGAAGCTGCCGTCCCCGGCGATCACGGCCACCGACTTGACCGTGCGCGAGAGCGGGATNCCCAGCAGCGCGGCCACCTCCTCGCAGGTCTTCTGGGTCGGGGTCTGGACCCTGCGCAGCTCCTCGGCCGGGGCCGGGCGCGGGCCGGGCCCGGCGGCCACGGCGGCCTCGACGTTGGCCGCGTAGTCCGAGCCGGTCGAGAAGGCGATGGCGTCCTCGCCGGAGTCGGCCAGGACGTGGAACTCCTGCGAGGCATCGCCGCCGATGGCGCCCGAGTCGGCCTGCACCGCGCGGAACTGCAGTCCCAGGCGGGTGAAGATGCGGGTGTAGGCCGCCTTCATGTTCTCGTACTCGCGCACCAGGTCCGCGTCGTTGACGTGGAAGGAGTAGGCGTCCTTCATCAGGAACTCGCGCGCGCGCATCACGCCGAAGCGCGGGCGGATCTCGTCGCGGAACTTGGTGTGGATCTGGTAGAAGTTCACCGGCAGCTGCTTGTAGCTGCTCAGCTCCTGGCGCGCGTAGTCGGTGATCGCCTCCTCGGCGGTGGGGCTGAAGCAGTACTCGGCTTCCTTGCGGTCGCGGATCTTCAGCAGCTGGCCGCCGAACTTCTCCCAGCGGCCGGTCTCCTCCCACAGCTCGCGCGGCTGGATGGTCGGCAGCTGCAGCTCGATGGCGCCGGCGCGGTCCATTTCCTCGCGGACGATCCGCTCCACCTTGCGCAGCACGCGCAGGCCCAGCGGCGACCAGGTGTACAGGCCGGCGGCCAGCTTGCGGATCATGCCGGCGCGCAGCATCAGCTTGTGGCTGACCAGCTCGGCGTCGGCCGGGGTTTCCTTGGTGGTGTGCAGGTGGAAGCGTGACAGGCGCATCGCGGCATCGGTCCGGGACGGGAACCGGACATTTTGCCAGCAATGGGGCGGCTTCTGGGGCCGACGCCGGCGGCGGCGGCCGCCCGGCCCCGTCCGCGGCGGCGATCCGGTGGGCGGGCGCACGGAAAAGGCCACGGCCGGGGCCGTGGCCTGCGGGGCGCCGCGCCGGACCGCCTACCTGCAGTAGGCCTTGATGGCGGCCTGGGCCAGCTCGCGCTGGGCCGCGCGCTCCTCCGCATCCAGGGTGCGGTCGGGCTTGCCGTCGCCGTCGACGTCCTGCTGGACTTCGGTGCCGGCCTGGTCGAGCAGCGCCAGGTTGCTGCGGGCGGTGGTGCAGCGGGGATCCTCGGCCGGCTGCTGCGCGGCCTGGGCCNGCGCGGCGTCGGGGTCGGCCGCGACCCGCCGGGTCTCGTAGCGCTGGCCCGGCGGCGGCCGGTCCGAGGCGTGGGTGACGCCGTTGGCATCCTTCCAGCGGTAGACGTTGCCGGCCCAGGCGGCGGCGCACAGGCCGGCGGTCAGGATCAGCAGGCAGGTGCGGGCAAGGATGCGCATCGATGGCTCTCCACGGCGTGGACCGGTACAGGCCCGCCGATTGCAGCACCCCGGCGCAGGGCTGGCAAGCGCCATCGGTGCGTTCCGCCGCGGGCGGCCGGGCCGTACACTGGGCGTCCTATGGAATCCCAGACCCCTCCGCCGCGCTCGCGGGGCATCTACCTGCTGCCCAACCTGTTCACCACCTGCGGCCTGTTCGCGGGCTTCTACGCGATCATCGCCGCGGCCAACGGCCGGTTCACGGCCGCCGCCGTGGCCGTGTTCGTGGCCGCGCTGGCCGACGGCATCGACGGCCGGGTGGCGCGCCTGACCGGCACCAGCAGCGAGTTCGGCGTGCAGTACGACTCCCTGGCCGACCTGGTCAGCTTCGGCCTGGCGCCGGCGCTGGTCATGTACCACTGGTCGCTGTCGGCGCTGAAGTTCGATGGCGGGCTGATGGGCCGGGTCGGCTGGGCGGTGGCCTTCCTGTACGCGGCCTGTGCCGCGCTGCGCCTGGCCCGGTTCAACACCCAGGTCGGGATCGTGGACAAGAAGTGGTTCGTGGGCCTGGCCAGCCCGGCGGCGGCGGGGCTGATGATGTCCTTCGTCTGGGCCTTCGCCGACGGCGAGCTGGGCTGGAGCGGCGAGGAGCTGCGCTACGTGGCCCTGGGCGTGACCCTGGCCGCCGCGCTGCTGATGGTCAGCCGCATCCGCTACTGGAGCTTCAAGGGCACCGGCGCCGGCGGCGACCGCGTCTCCTTCGCGATGCTGCTGATCGTGCCGGTGGTGATCGCCGTGCTGGTGATCGATCTGCCGCGCGCGCTGCTGGGCGTGGGCGTGCTGTACGCCCTGTCCGGGCCGGTGCTGGCCCTGTGGCACCGCGTGCGCCGTCCGGAGCCGGTATCGTGAACGCCGCCGCCTCGCCCTGGAGCCCGCAGCAGCGGCGCTGGCTGCAGGCGCTGGGGTATGCCGTGTACCGGCTCGGCGGCGGGGACCAGGCGCTCCTGACCGAGGCGCGCGAGGCGCCGCCGGTGCATGAGGAGGAGCACGGCCGNCCGCCCTGGCGTCCGGAACCGGCCGAACCGCGCCCGGCCGCGCCGGCCCGGCGCGCGCCTGCCGCGCCGCCGCCCGTGGCGATGGAGACCGGCCCGGCGCCGCGGGGCCCGGCCACGCGGCGTCCGCCGCCGGTGCCGGACCGCCTGCAGCTGGCCCTGCTGCGCGCCTCGGGCCTGGATCCGGCCGATCCGGCCACCCGGGCGCTGATGGAGACCTGGCCGGTCGAGGCCCTGCGCGGCGATCCGGCGGCCAAGCGCGCGTTCTGGCCGCAGTTGCGCGCGCTGCGGAGGCGGCGGCCATGAGCGTGGCGGCCTACCGCGAGCTGTCCCCGCCGACCTGGCGGCTGCGCGCCATGCGCGAGGCCGACCTGGACGCGGTCATGGCCATCGAGCGCCGCGCCTATCCGTTCCCCTGGACCCGCGGCATCTTCCACGACTGCCTGCTGGCCGGCTATCCGGCCCTGCTGGCGCTGGAGGGGGAGACCCCGGTGGGCTACGGGGTGATGAGCATCGCCGCGGACGAGGCGCACCTGCTGAACCTGTGNACGGCGCCGGAGCGGCAGTCGCGCGGGCTGGGCCGGTACCTGCTGCGGGCCCTGCTGCGCATGGCACGCGACCGCGGCGCACAGCGCATCTTCCTGGAGGTGCGTCCGTCCAACCCGCCGGCCCTGGCCCTGTACCACAGCGAGGGCTTCAACGAGATCGGCCGCCGCCCGCGCTACTACCCGGCGCACAACGGCCGCGAGGACGCCATCGTGATGGCGATGGAGCTGCTCCCCGACGCCGGCGAAGCCGGGATGCCGCCGCGCTGACCGCGGATGGCCCCGGGTCTGGCCCTGCATCGGGGCCGGCGTTCGCCCCCCTCCCGCGTTCCAGGCACCCCAGGCGGGTGCATCCGCCGCGAATGGCCGGGGTTGTCGCGTCACCGCGCATCGTGGGGCAGCCGCGTCCGCGGCGACCCGGCCGGCGCAGCCGGGACCGGCGTTCAACCGGTCCGGTTGGAGGCGCCCTCGGCGCAGGAGCGTCCGTTGCAACCGGACAGGTACGTCGCGTCGCCGCGTACGCGGCTCCCACAGGCACGTCACCCGGGCGCCGTGCGTGGTGCCGGCGTTCAACCGCCATGGTTGGGGCGCCCTCGGCCCGGGTGCGACGTGACCGGAAATGTCCGTCGCGTCGCCGTGTCCGCGGCGACCCGGTCGGCGCAGCCGGGGCCGGCGTTCCAGGAAAGCGGCGAGCTGGCCGGGGAGGGCGGCCCGGGCATGGGTCACCGGCCACGTCCGGTGGCGCGTCGTGTGCCCGGACAGCGGGAAAGCTGTCCCGCCGGGCGCCATGTGCGCGCCGGCGGGCATGTGGCGCGGCGGATCAGCCCAGCCGCGCGCGCTGTCCGGTCAGGGCGGCGAGCTTGGTGGTCCAGTCGGCCAGGCGCTGGCGCTCCTGCTCGACCACGGCCGGCGGCACCTTCTCGGTGAACCGGGCGAGCTTGGCCTCGCTCTTGGCCTTCTCCGCGGCCACGCGNGCGATCTCCTTGTCCAGGCGGGCACGCTCGGCATCCAGGTCCACCAGGCCTTCCAGCGGCACCAGCAGCTTCAGCTCGCCGACCACGGCCGCGGCCGCCGGCGGCGGCTCGCTGCCGGCCGGCAGCGCCTCGATCGCCTCCAGGCGCAGCAGGAAGCGCAGCTGCGCGTCGAAGCGCTCCACCCGGGCGTGGTCCTGCGCGTCGCCGCCCTGCAGCAGCAGGCGCACCTGGCGCGAGGGCGAAACGCCCAGCTCGCTGCGCACGCGGCGCAGGGCCGAGACCATGGCGCGGAACCAGTCCACGTCCGCGGCCGCGCCGGCGCAGCCGGCCACGTCGAAGTCCTCCGGCAGCGGGTACGGGCGCAGCGACACCGAGGCGCCCTCGATGCCCAGGCGCGGGGCCACCTGCCGCCACAGTTCCTCGGTGACGAACGGGATCAGCGGATGCAGCAGGCGCAGCAGCGCCTCCAGCACGTACAGCAGGGTGTGGCGGGTGCTGGCCGCGGCGGCCTCGTCCCCGCCGTTGAGCGCCGGCTTGGCCAGCTCCACGAACCAGTCGCAGAACTCGTTCCAGGCGAACTCGTACAGCGCCTGCGCCAGCAGGTCGAAGCGGTAGGCGGCGAACTGCGTCTGCGCCTCGGCCACCACCGCGGCCAGGCGCGAGAGGATCCACTTCTCGGCGTCGGTGCGCGGCTGTGGCGCGCCGGCGAACTGCGCCCCGCCGGTGTTCATCAGCACGAAGCGGGTGGCGTTCCACAGCTTGTTGCAGAAGTTCTTGTAGCCCTCGGCGCGGCCCAGGTCGAACTTGATGTCGCGGCCGTGGCTGGCCAGCGCGGCGAAGGTGAAGCGCAGCGCGTCGGCGCCGTGCGCCGGGATGCCGTCCGGGAACTCCTTGCGCGTGGCCTTCTCGATCTTCTCGGCCATCTTCGGCTGCATCAGGCCGCGGGTGCGCTTGGCGACCAGGTCCTCCAGCGAGATGCCGTCGATGATGTCCAGCGGGTCGAGCACGTTGCCCTTGGACTTGGACATCTTCTGGCCGTCCTTGTCGCGGATCAGGCCGGTGATGTACACGTCGCGGAACGGCACCTTCCCGNTGAAGTAGTCGGTGGCCATGATCATGCGGGCCACCCAGAAGAAGATGATGTCGAAGCCGGTGACCAGCACGCTGGACGGCAGGTAGCGGTCGAAGCCGCGCTCGGCCATCTTCTCCGGGTCCGGCCAGCCCATGGTCGAGAACGGCCACAGCTGCGAGGAGAACCAGGTCTCCAGCACGTCCGGGTCCTGGCGCAGGGCCACCTCGGCGCCCAGGCCGTGCTTCTGCCGCACCTCGGCCTCGCTGCGGCCGACGTAGCAGTTGCCGGCCTCGTCGAACCAGGCCGGGATGCGGTGNCCCCACCACAGCTGGCGGCTGATGCACCAGTCCTGGATGTTCTCCATCCAGTGGCGGTAGGTGTTGATCCAGTTGGGCGGGACGAACTGCACCTGGCCGGACTCGACCAGCTCCAGGCCGCGGCGGGCCAGCGCGTCCATGCGCACGAACCACTGGTCGGTCAGGTACGGCTCGATCACCTGGCCGGTGCGGTCGCCGCGCGGCACCTGCAGCTTGTGCGGTCTGGTTTCCACCAGCAGGCCCTGGGCCTCCAGGTCGGCCAGGATGGCCTTGCGTGCCTCGTAGCGGTCCAGGCCGCGGTACTTCTCCGGGGCGTTGTCGTTGAGCGCCGCCTCCGGGGTGAAGATGTTGATCACCGGCAGGCCGTGGCGCTGGCCGACCTGGTAGTCGTTGAAGTCGTGCGCCGGGGTCACCTTGACCACGCCGGTGCCGAACTCGCGGTCCACGTACTCGTCGCCGATCACCGGGATGCGGCGACCGGTCAGCGGCAGCACCACTTCCCTGCCGACCAGGCCCGGGTAGCGCGGGTCCTCCGGGTGGACCATCACCGCGGTGTCGCCCAGCATGGTCTCCGGGCGGGTGGTGGCCACCACCAGGTAGTCGCGCACCTCGCGCAGCACCTCNTTGCCGTCGGCGTCGCGCTCGACGTGCTCGTAGGTGGCGCCGTCGGCCAGCGGGTAGCGGATCGACCAGAGGAAGCCGTCCTCCTCGACGTTCTCCACCTCCAGGTCGGAGATGGCGGTCTTCAGCACCGGGTCCCAGTTGACCAGGCGCTGGCCGCGGTAGATCAGCCCGTCCTCGTACCAGCGCACGAAGGCCTCGACCACCGCCCGGGACGACATCTCGTCCATGGTGAAGGTGCTGCGCGACCAGTCGCCGGAGGCGCCCATGCGGCGCATCTGCCGCTCGATGGTGTCGCCGGAGGNGGCCTTCCACTCCCAGACCTTGGCGATGAAGCCTTCGCGGCCCAGCGAGTCGCGGGTCTGCCCCTTGCCCTCGGCAGCCAGGTTGCGGCTGACCACCATCTCGGTGGCGATGCCGGCGTGGTCGGTGCCCATCTGCCACAGCACGTCGAAGCCGCGCATGCGGTGGTAGCGGGCCAGGGCGTCCATCAGCGTGTGCTGGAAGGCGTGGCCCATGTGCAGGGTGCCGGTCACGTTCGGCGGGGGCAGCAGGATGCAGTAGGGCGTGCCCTGGCCGCTGGGGCGGAAGCAGCCGGAGGCTTCCCATTCCGCGTACAGGCGCGACTCGAAGTCCTTGGGTTCGTAGCCGGGGGGCAGGGTGGTCATCGGGAGGTTTTCCGGGAAGTGGCGGTCAGGCGCGCGCCCGCAGCGCGCGCCGGATCTTCTGGTCGGTGCGGTACTGGCCGACCGCGTAGGCGGCCCAGATCGCCGCCGGCGCCCAGCCCAGCACGGTCAGCTGCAGCAGCAGGCACAGCAGGCCGGCGAAGGGACGGCCGATGGTGAAGAAGGCCAGCCAGGGCAGGAGCAGGGCGATCAGCAGGCGCATGGTCACATGTCGTGCTTGTGCAGCTCGTAACCGAGCCCCTGGTACTCGCGCCAGCGCTGGCGCAGCGGGCCGCGCGCGGCCGGGTCGGCCGGCACCACCTCCAGCACGCGTTCGCACGGGGCGGTGTAGGCGCCGTCGCGCAGGTTGATCACCAGCGGGCGCTGCGGGGTCTCCAGCTCCGGCGGGACGATCAGCACCGGGGTCAGCTCGTCCTCCTCGTCGCCGGCGATCTGGTGCGGGATGTAGGCGTCCGGGTCGAACGCCCACAGCAGGTCGTCCAGCTCCTCGGCCTGGGCCTGGTCGCGCGCCAGGATCACCGTCCACTGGTTGGCGTCGCAGGCGCGCCGCGCCAGCTCGCACACCAGCAGCAGCGGCTGCTCCGCGAAGCGCGGCCTGGCGATCAGGTAGAAGTCGGCGCGGGGCATGGCGGCGCGGTCAGTGCGCCCGGTCCAGCAGCCACTGGCACAGCAGGCCGACCGGGCGGCCGGTGGCCATGCCGCGCTTGCCTTCCTCGCTGGCCGANCCGGCGATGTCCAGGTGCGCCCAGCGCTGGCCCTCGGTGAAGCGCGACAGGAAGCAGCCGGCGGTGATGGCGCCGCCCCAGCGGCCGCCGATGTTGTAGACGTCGGCGAAGCTGGACTCCAGCAGGGTCTGGTACTCGTCCCACAGCGGCAGGCGCCAGGCGCGGTCGAANACGTGCTCGCCGGCGTCCAGCAGCTCCTGGGCCAGGTCGTCGTGCTTGCTCATCAGGCCGGTGGCGAAGTGGCCCAGGGCGACCATGCAGGCGCCGGTCAGGGTGGCCACGTCCACCAGCGCGGCCGGCTCGAAGCGCTGGGCGTAGGTCAGCGCGTCGCACAGGATCAGGCGGCCCTCGGCGTCGGTGTTGCCGACCTCGATGGTCTTGCCGGACATGGAGGTGATCACGTCCGACGGGCGGTAGCTGTTGCCGTCNATCGCGTTCTCCACCGCCGGGGCGACCACCACCAGGTTCAGCGGCAGCTTCATCTTCACCGCGGCCACGAACGTGCCCATGACGCTGCCGGCGCCGAGCATGTCGTACTTCATCTCCTCGATGCCGCCCTGGGTCTTGAGGTTGACGCCGCCGGTGTCGAAGGTGATGCCCTTGCCGACCAGCACGTAGGGCCTGGCGTCGCCGCCGCCGTTCCACTTGAGCACGATCAGGCGCGGGCGGTTGGCCGAGCCGCGGGCCACGGCCAGCAGCGCGCCCATGCCCAGGGCCTGCATCTGGGCCTCGTCCAGCACCTCGCACTCGGCGCCCTCGTGGGCGGCGGCGAACTTCTGCGCCTGCTCGGCCAGGTAGGCCGGGTTGCAGATGTTCGGCGGCAGGTTGCCCAGTTCGCGGGTGAAGGCCACGCCCTCCGCGATGGCCTGGCCCTGGGCCAGGGCGCCGGCGTCCTCGCCGGCGATGGCCAGCTCGCGCAGGCCCGGCTCGTCCTGCTTGCGGCCCAGGGTGGCGGTGTAGCGGTAGGCGGCGTGGTCGGCGGCCACCACCGCCTGGCGTACGTTCCAGGCGGCGTCGCGGCCCGGCACGGCCAGCTCGCTGAGGGTCAGCAGGGCGCGCCCGGCCGGGCCGGTCTTCAGCGCCCGCACCGCGTCGGCCACGGCCTTCAGGTACTGCGGCACGCCGAACCTGGCCGGCTCGCCCAGGCCGATCACCAGCACGCGCGGGGCGGTCACGCCCGGCAGGTCGTGCAGCATCAGGCTGCGGCCGGTGCGGCCGCTGAGGTCGCCGCGCTCCAGCAGGGCGCGCAGGCGGCCGCCGCTGGCCTCGTCGATGGCCTGCCCCGCGGGCGTGAGCGTCTTGTCGGCGAAGGCGCCGGCGATGACGCAGTCGAAGGCGGCCGCAGGCGCGGCGTCGCGGTTCAGGGTGAATTGCAGGGCCATTGATCAGATTCCGGGGGCAGGTACGTACAATCACGGATTCGCCCATTCCGGCCGCCGGCCGGCGGCGGGCGTCCGCAAGCGAATCCAAGAGTTTATAGGACTGGCCCGCCCGATGCCGAAGCTCGACCGTTACCTGCTGCGCGACTTCGTCCAGAGCTTCCTGGCGACGCTGATCGTGCTGCTGACCGTCAGCCTGGGCGGGGTGCTGGTGGACGTGCTGGGGGAGATCGCCGACGGTGGCATTCCGGCACGCCTGCTGCTGTCCCAGCTGGGTCTGCAGCTGCTGGTCTACCTGCCGCTGGTGCTGCCCCTGGCCNTGATGCTGGGCCTGATGCTGGCCGTGGCCCGCCTGTACCGGGACTCGGAGATGGCGGTGCTCAACGCCGTGGGCGTGGGCCCGCGGCGGCTGCTGCGGCCGCTGCTGCTGGCGGTGCTGCCGGTGGTGGCGGTGGTCGGGGCCTGCTCGCTGTGGCTGGGGCCCTGGGCCGACCGGGCGGCGNTGCGCATGGTCGAGCAGGCCAACCGCAGCCTGATCGTGGCCGGCATGGAGCCGGGCCGCTTCACCACCCTGCCGGGGGGCGGGATCGTCTACATCGACGGCATGAGCGAGGACGGCACCACCCTGCAGGGCATCTTCACCCAGCGCGAGCGCGACGGCCGCGTGGACGTGTCCACCGCCCGCACCGGCACCCTGGAGCTGGCCGGCGAACACGAGCGCTACCTGCAGCTGCGCGACGGCCACCGGGTCGAAGGCCCGCTGGACGGCGGCCTGGACTTCCGCCTGATGCGCTACGCCATCAACGAGCTGGCCCTGCCGGACCGGGCCGAGNCCCCGGACGAGGACGCCCCGGCGCTGCTGCCGACCACCGACCTGTTCGGCGACGGCCGCCCGGAGGCGGCGGCCGAGCTGCACCGGCGCCTGGCCCCGCCGCTGCTGGCTCTGGGCTTCGCCCTGCTGACCGTGCCGATGGCGCGCAGTGCCCCGCGCCAGCAGCGCTACGGCCGCCTGCTGCTGGGCTTTCTGGCCTACCTGGTGGGCGTGAACCTGATGTTCATCGGCGTGCGCATGCTGGCCGACGGGCGCCTGCCGGCGGCNGCCGGGCTGTGGTGGCTGACCCTGCCGCTGCTGGCCCTGGCCGCCTGGCTGTACCTGCGTGACGGNCGCCTGCCGCGGCGGCGCCGGGGGGCGGTGGCATGAGCCGGCCCTGGCGTCCGCGCCTGCACGACCTCTACATCGGCCGCGTGGTGCTGGCCACGGTCCTGCTCACCTGGGCGGTGCTGGTGGGCCTGGACGTGGTCATGGCCCTGTCCGGGCAGCTGGGCGACCTGGGCAAGGGCAGCTACGACTTCCCCACCGCCCTGGTCTACGTGGCCCTGTCGGTGCCGCGCCGCGCCTACACGATCTTCCCCTACGCGGCGGTGATCGGCTCGCTGCTGGGCCTGGGCCAGCTGGCGGCGACCTCCGAGCTGACCGCGCTGCGCGCGCTGGGCCTGTCGCGGCGGCGGCTGTCGGTGTCGGTGGTGGCGGCGCTGGTCCTGCTGACCGGGCTGATGGTGGTCAACGGCGAGACCCTGGCCCCCTGGGGCCAGCGCCAGGCCGACCAGCTCAAGCTGGCGGCCAAGAACAACAACGTGGCCATGGCCCGCTACTCCGGCCTGTGGGCGCGCGAGGGCGACACCTTCCTCAACGCCGTGGACGGCCAGGAGCGCATCGAGGGCGGCCGCCGCGTGCTGGAGCTGCGCGATGTGCGCCTGTACCAGGTGGACGGGGAGGGGCGCCTGCGTTCGCTGACCCGCGCCGGCATGGCGGTGCACGACAGCAGCGGCTGGCGCCTGCTGGACGTGCGCCGGATCGAGTTCGGCGAGGACCACGCGCGCCGCACCGAGGCGGCCGAGCAGCGCTGGGAGTCGGAGCTGGATCCCAACGCCCTGGCCGCCGGCGTGACCCGGCCGCGCAACCTCTCGGCCGCCGACCTGCAGGCCAGCATCGAGTACCGCCAGCGCAACGGCCTGGACGCGCGCGAGTACGAGGACACCTACTGGAGCCGCTGGTTCTACCCGGTGAACGTGCTGGCCCTGTGCCTGGCCGCGGTGCCCTTCGCCTTCGGCAGCCTGCGCAGCGGCGGCATGGGCAAGCGCCTGTTCCTGGGCATCATCTTCGCCCTGGGCTTCATGCTGCTGCAGATGCAGTTCGGCCGCCTGGCCGGCGCGTTCCGCTTCGACTACCGCATCGCCTACGCGCTGCCGCCGGTGCTGATGCTGGGCATCTCCTGGCTGCTGTTCCGGCGCAAGTCCGGCTGAGCGTTCAGCGCCGCTTCGGCACCCGCAGCACGCGCGTGCCGCTGGCGCGGTCGTGCCAGGTCAGGTGCTCGCGGTCGAACCACGCCCACCAGAAGCCCAGGCCGCCGGCGGCCAGCGACAGCGTGGCCACCGCGAAGCGCAGCCAGGCCGCGCCCCGGCCGGGCGCCCCGCCGTCGCGCGCCACCACCCGGATCCGCCACGGGCGCATGCCCAGGGTCTGCCCGCCGTGGCGCCAGCTGAGCGTGGCGTACAGCCCGGCCACCGCCCAGCAGGCCAGCCACAGCAGCCACCACAGCGGGCTGAGGGGGGCGATGTTGTGGCGGGTGTCGCCGCTGAGGACCACGTCCAGAAGCACGAACGGCACCGCGGTCAGGAACCACAGCGCCACCACCGGCCACAGGTCGTAGAACAGCGCCAGCAGGCGCCAGCCCAGTAGGGCGCGCGGGCGTTCGGGCGTGGTGTCGGCGGCGGTGTTTTCCATGCGCAACAGGATAGCGGCAGCGCCGGGCTATCCTGTGCCGATGACCCAGGCCCGCACCACCGCCGAACGCCGCCAGCTGGCCCGCGCGCTGCCGCCGCTGCGCGAGGCCGACGCGCGCGCCATCCAGCGCTTCCTCGACGCCGCCTGGGCCGAGCAGGGCCTGGCCCGGCGCAGCCTGGAGGCCTACCGGCGCGACCTGGAGCAGCTGGCGCGCTGGCGCGACGGCGCCGGTGGCGGCCTGGAGGGTGCCGACCGCCAGGCCCTGTTCGACTACCTGGCCTGGCGCGCGCGTCAGGGCTACCACCCGCGCAGCAATGCCCGCCTGCGCGCCAGCCTGCGCGCCTTCTACGGCCACCTGGTGCGCTCGGGCGCGCGCGCGGACGATCCGGCGGCGCTGCTGGACCCGCCCAGGGTGCCGCGGCCGCTGCCCAAGGCGCTCACCGAGTCGGAGGTGGACGCCCTGCTGGCCGCGCCCGACACCGCCACGCCGGAGGGCCTGCGCGACCGCGCCATGCTCGAGCTCATGTACGCCGCCGGCCTGCGCGTGAGCGAGCTGGTGGGCCTGCCGGCCAACGCGGTCAACCTGCGCCAGGGCGTGGTGCGGGTGCTGGGCAAGGGCGGCAAGGAGCGCCTGGTGCCGCTGGGCGAGGAGTCGCAGCACTGGCTGCAGCGCTACCTGGAGCAGGCCCGCCCGGTGCTGGCCGGGAACCGCCCGGTCCCGGCCGGGCCGGACGGCCAGGTGCCGCTGTTCCTGACCGCCGCGCGCCGCGCGCCCACCCGCCAGGCCTTCTGGCAGGCGCTCAAGCGCCATGCCGCCGCGGCCGGGGTGGACCCGCGCACGGTCACCCCGCACGGGCTGCGCCACAGCTTCGCCACCCACCTGCTCAACCGCGGCGCCGACCTGCGCGCCCTGCAGCTGCTGCTGGGCCACGCCAGCCTGTCCACCACCCAGATCTACACCCGGGTGGCCAACGAGCAGCTGCGGCAGCTGCACGCGCGCCACCACCCGCGCGGCTGAACCGCAACCGCAGGGCGGGGCGGGCGGCCGCGGCCCGGTGGCGGGACGGGGCGGTGCGATATGCGAAACTTCGCCCAACCTCCCTGACGGTGTCCCGCATGTCCCGTTCCTTCCTCCCCGCGCTGCTGTGCGCCATGAGCCTCGGCGCCTGCGCGCAGCCCGCCGATCCGTCCCCGGTCCAGCCGTCCCCGGCCCAGCCCGCGGCCGCCGCCAGGGCGGCACCGGCCGGCTCGCCCGAGGCCCGGGTGCGCGAGGCCCTCGGCCAGCTGGTGCCGGGCGTGCAGCCGGACTACGTGGGCGCGGCGCCGTTCCCGGGCTTCCGCGAGATCCTGCTGGACGGGCAGGTGCTGTACGTGTCCGACGACGGCCGCTACCTGATGCAGGGCCAGCCCTTCGACCTGCAGACCCGCCAGCCGGCCGCCAGCGCCGGGCTGATGGAGTACCGCCGCAGCCTGCTGGCGTCGGTGCCGGCCGGCGAGCGCATCGTCTTCGCTCCGCCCAACGCCAGGTACACGGTGACGGTGTTCACCGACATCGAGTGCGGGTACTGCCGGCGCATGCACCAGGACATCGCCGAGTACAACCGCCTGGGCATCGCCGTGGAGTACCTGGCCTTCCCGCGCATGGGCATGGCCAGCGAGGACTTCCGCAACATGGTCTCGGTCTGGTGCGCGGCCGACCGCCGCAAAGCCCTGACCGACGCCAAGAGCGGCAAGCCGGTGCCGCGCAAGGACTGCACCAGCCCGGTGGCGATGCACTACACCCTCGGCCAGCGGGTGGGCGTGACCGGCACCCCGGCGGTGTTCGCGCCGACGGCACCCAGCTGGGCGGCTACGTGCCGCCGGCGCAGCTGCGCGCCGCCCTGGACCGCCTGGCCGGCGCGGACGGCCAGGCCGGCGGCCGCTGAGGCCGCAACGGCCGCGTGCGCCGGCCCCGCGGGGCCGCGCCGCGCGGCCCGCCACCCGGCCGCCGGGTGCCCGGCGGCCGGCTCCGTTACAATGGCCGGCCATTCCCTGCGACTTTCCCGGACATGATCGTCCTCGAGGGCGCGCCTGCCCTTTCGCCGTTCCGCCGGCAGCGGCTTGAATCCCGTCTGCAGTCCCTGGTCCCCGGCCTTCGCATCGAAGGCGCCTGGCACGTCTACTTCGTCCAGCCCGGCGACGGGCGGCCCGACCCCGAGGCCCTGTGCCGCATCCTGCAGGCGCAGGAGACGCCGGCCCCGGCCGCCGCGGGCACCTGCTCCCGCTTCGTGGTGCCGCGCCTGGGCACGCGCTCGCCGTGGTCGAGCAAGGCCACCGAGCTGCTGCAGGGCGCCGGCCTGGCGGTGGCGCGGGTCGAGCGCGGCATGCGCCTGGACCTGGCCGGCTGGCCGCAGGATCCGGCCGCGCAGGCCGCGGTGGCGCGCCTGCTGCACGATCCGATGACCCAGTCGCTGCTGGACTCGCGCCAGGCCGCGCAGGCGCTCTTCGCCGTGCCGCCGCGCGGGCGGCTGGAGCGCATCCCGCTGGAGTCGCTGGAGGAGGCCAACCGGCGCCTGGGCCTGGCCCTGGCCGGGGACGAGATCGAGTACCTGCGCGCGCGCTACGCCGAGCTGGGTCGCCAGCCCTCGGACGTGGAGCTGATGATGTTCGCGCAGGCCAACTCCGAGCACTGCCGGCACAAGATCTTCAACGCCAGCTGGACCATCGACGGCAAGCCGCAGGAGCGCTCGCTGTTCCGGATGATCCGGCACACCCACCAGCAGACCCCGCAGCACACCCTGTCGGCCTACAGCGACAACGCCGCGGTGATCGAGGGCTACCCGGCCGCGCGCTACCGCCCGGGCCACGACGGCGTCTACCGCACCGGCCCGGTGGAACCGTCGGCCTTCTGCATCAAGGTGGAGACCCACAACCACCCGACCGCGATCTCGCCGTTCCCGGGCGCCTCCACCGGCGCCGGCGGCGAGATCCGCGACGAGGGCGCCACCGGCCGTGGCGGCAAGCCCAAGGCCGGCCTGACCGGCTTCACCGTCTCGCACCTGCGCATCCCCACGCTGCCGCGGCCATGGGAGGGCGAGCGCCCGCTCAACCCGCGCATGGCCCCGGCGCTGGAGATCATGCTCGACGGTCCGCTGGGTGGCGCGGCGTTCAACAACGAGTTCGGCCGGCCCAACCTGCTGGGCTACTTCCGCAGTTTCGAGCTGCCGGAGGGCGAGGACGCCGACGGCAGCCGCCTGGTGCGCGCCTACGACAAGCCGATCATGCTGGCCGGCGGCCTGGGCGCGATCGATCGCATCCAGGTGCAGAAGAAGAAGCTCTCCCCGGGCGACGCGGTGGTGGTGCTGGGCGGTCCGTCCATGCTGATCGGCCTGGGCGGCGGTGCCGCCAGCTCGGTGGCCTCCGGCCAGAGCAGCGAGGACCTGGACTTCGCCAGCGTGCAGCGCGACAACCCGGAGATGGAGCGCCGCTGCCAGGAGGTCATCGACCGCTGCGTGGCCATGGGCGAGGCCAACCCCATCCTGTGCATCCACGACGTGGGCGCCGGCGGCCTGTCCAACGCCATCCCCGAGCTGCTGCACGACTCGGGCGTGGGCGGCGTGATCGACCTGGACAAGGTGCCCAGCGACGACCCGTCGCTGTCGCCCATGCAGCTGTGGTGCAACGANTCGCAGGAGCGCTACGTGCTGGGCGTGCCCCAGGACCGGCTGGCCGAGTTCGCCGCCTTGTGCGAGCGCGAGCGCTGCCCGTTCGCCGTGGTTGGCACCGCCACCGCGGAGGAGCGCCTGGTGGTCGGCTGGGGCGCCAGGGTGGACGCGATCCCGGCCGACGCGGCCATCGACCTGCCCATGGACGTGCTGTTCGGCAAGCCGCCGAAGATGCACCGCGACACCGCGCATCCGCCGGCGCCGCGCTGGCCGGCGCTGTCCACCGCCGGGCTGGACCTGCGCGAGGCCGGCCTGCGCGTGCTGGCCCATCCCACGGTCGCGTCCAAGAACTTCCTGGTCACCATCGGCGACCGCAGCGTCGGCGGGCTGACCGCGCGCGAGCAGATGGTCGGCCCCTGGCAGGTGCCGGTGGCCGACTGCGCCATCACCCTGGCCGACTACGACGGCGTGGCCGGCGAGGCCATGGCCATCGGCGAGCGCACCCCGCTGGCCCTGCTGGACGCGGCCGCGGCCGCGCGCATGGCGGTGGGCGAGGCCATCACCAACCTGTGCGCGGCCCCGGTGGGCTCGCTGGACACGGTCAAGCTGTCGGCCAACTGGATGGCCGCCGCCGGCCACCCGGGCGAGGACGCGCTGCTGTACGACGCGGTGCGCGCGGTCGGCATGGAGCTGTGCCCGCAGCTGGACCTGGCCATCCCGGTGGGCAAGGACTCGCTGTCCATGCAGGCGCAGTGGCAGGCCGACGGCACCACCCACAAATCGGTCTCGCCGGTGTCGCTGGTGGTCTCGGCCTTCGCCCCGGTGGCGGACGTGCGCGCGCAGCTGACCCCGCTGCTGGCCCCGCGCCGCGACAGCGACCTGTGGCTGATCGGCCTGGGCGGCGGCCGCCAGCGCCTGGGCGGTTCGGTGCTGGCGCAGGTGCACGCGCAGGGCGACGGCCTGCCGGCCTTCGCCGGCCCGGTGCCGGACCTGGACGATCCGCAGCGCCTGCGCGCCTTCTTCGAACTGATCCGCGACGCGCGCGAGGCCGGCCTGCTGCTGGCCTACCACGACCGCAGCGACGGCGGCGCCTTCGCCGCCCTGTGCGAGATGGCCTTCGCCTCGCGCCAGGGACTGGAGATCGTGCTCGACGGCTGGGGCGACGACCCGTTCCGCACCCTGTTCAACGAGGAGCTGGGCGCGATCGTGCAGGTGGCCGACGAGGACCGTGCCGCCTTCGCCGACCTGGTCGAGCGCCATGCCCTGACCGAGTGCGCACAGCGCATCGCCCGCCCGACCGCGCGCCCGGTGGTGCGGGTCATGCGCGACGGCCACCGCCTGGCCGAGTGGCGCTGGGAGGAGCTGTTCGACGCCTGGTGGTCGGTGACCCACGCCATGCAGAGGCTGCGCGACAACCCCGACAGCGCCGACGAGGAGCGCGAGGTCGCGCGCGACTTCGAGGCCCCGGGCCTGAAGCCGAAGCTGGCCTTCGACCCGGACGAGGACGTGGCCGCGCCGTTCATCGCCACCGGCGCGCGCCCGCGCGTGGCCATCCTGCGCGAGCAGGGCGTCAATGGCCAGGTGGAGATGGCGCGCGGCTTCGACCGCGCCGGTTTCGAAGCCGTGGACGTGCACATGAGCGACCTGATCGCCGGCCGCATCACCCTCGACGGCTTCAAGGGCCTGGCCGCCTGTGGCGGCTTCAGCTACGGCGACGTGCTCGGCGCCGGCCGCGGCTGGGCCACCTCGATCCTGGAGCGCCCGGCGCTGCGCGAGATGTTCGCCGCCTTCTTCGCCCGCGAGGACACCTTCTCGCTGGGCGTGTGCAACGGCTGCCAGATGCTCAGCCAACTGCGCGGGATCATCCCCGGCGCGCAGCACTGGCCGCGCTTCCTGCGCAACCGCAGCGAGCAGTTCGAGGCGCGCACCGCGCTGCTGGAGGTGGTGGAGTCGCCGTCGGTGCTGCTGCGCGGCATGGCCGGCTCGCGCATCCCGGTGGCGGTGGCGCATGGCGAGGGCCGCGTCGAGTTCGACTCGGCCGTGGACCAGGCCGCCGCGCGCGTGGCCCTGCGCTACGTGGACGGCGACGGCAACGTGGCCACCCGCTACCCGCTCAACCCGAACGGTTCGCCCGACGGCATCACCGGCCTGACCAGCGAGGACGGCCGCGCCACCATCCTGATGCCGCATCCGGAGCGGGTGCTGCGCACGGTCAACCTGAGCTGGCACCCGGCCGAGTGGGGCGAGTTCTCGCCCTGGATGCGCATGTTCCGCAACGCCCGGGTCTGGGTCGGCTGACCCGGCCGCCCGCCCCGTGCGCACGGCGCGGGGCGGGCACGGCGCTCGGCCCCCCACATGCGGAGGCGCCCGGCAGGGCAGCGTCCGGCCGCGCGTCATCTGCAGGAGCCGCGTCAGCGGCGATCCGGCCGGCGCACCCGGCGCCGGCGTTTGACCGCCGCGCCTGGAGGCACCCCGCGCGACATGACCGGAGGCGTCCGTCGCGTCGCCGCGTGCGCCTACAGGAGGGCGTGCGGCGCCTGTTAAAGTCTGCGCCGTTGCCCGACACGAAGATCCCGCCGCCCGTGAGCGACCTGCCCATCGTCCTGCTGCCGCTCGGCACCGACGAGGACGCCCTCGATGCCTGCCTGGCGGCGCTGGATGCGGCCACGCCGGCCGGCACGCCGGTGTGGCTGGCCGATGACGCCGCCGCCGGCCCGCGCGGCGTGGCCCTGGTCGAGCGCTGGCTCAAGCGCACCCGGCTGCGCGCCGAGTACACCCGGCGGCCGCGGCCGGTGGGCGAGGTGGCGCACCTGCAGCAGATGCTCGAGGCCTGCGGCGAGGCCGACGTGGTGGTGCTGGCCGCCGACGCGCAGCCGTTGCCCGGCTGGCTGGCGCAGCTGGCCGCCTGCCTGGCCCGCGATGCCGCCATCGCCACCGCCACGCCCTGGAGCAATGCCGGCGAGGCGGCCAGCTGGCCGCGCCTGGGCGAGATCGCCCCGCCGCCGGCCGACCCCGCCCTCACCGCGCAGGCCTGCGCGGCGCTGGCGCCCGTGCATCCGGAACTGCCGGCGGCGATCACCCACGCGGTGGCGCTGCGTGGCCGCGCCCGGCGCATGGCCGGCGGTCTGGACGTGGCCAGTTTCGCCTCCTGGTACGCGGCGCTGATCGACCTGTCCCTGCGCCTGGCCGGCCTGGGCTGGCGCAACGTGCTGTGCGAGACGGCCTTCGTCGCCCGTGGCGCCGAGGGGTGCCCGGCCGACGGCGACATGGAGCGGCTGGCCGCGCGGTGGCCGGCCTGGCATCCGCGTCTGGCCGGCTTCCTCATGGACGACCCGCTGCACGCCCTGCGCCAGCGCCTGGCCGGTCTGCACGAGGTGCTGCGCGACAGCCCGCAGCACGATCTGTTCGCCGCCGCGGAGGGGCGTGCATGAGCACGGCCAACGGCGGCATCGCCGCGGTGGTGGTCAGCCACCAGAGTGCCGGCACCATCGATGCCTGTCTGGCCCGCCTGCGTGCGGCCGCGGACGTGGCCGAGATCCGCGTGGTGGACAACGCCTCCACCGACGCCACCCTGGAGATCGTGCAGCGCCACGCCCTGGCCGATCCGCGGGTGCGCTTCATCGCCAACCCGGACAACCCGGGCTTCGCCGTGGCCTGCAACCAGGGCGCGGCGGCCTCGGCCGCGCCGTGGCTGGCCTTCGTCAATCCCGACCTGCAGGTGGAGCCGGACACCCTGGTGCGCCTGCGCGCCCACGCCGTCTCGCTGGGCGGGGAGGTGCTGCTGGGCGCGGACCTGTATGGCGAGGATGGCGTGTACGACGGCGCGGCGCGCCGGCGCGATCCGGACTTCGCGGCCATGCTGCGCAATCCCGCGGCGGGCACGCGCCTGGAGGTGCCGCGCGATCCGGCGCTGGCGCTGCAGCCGGTCGACGCGGTCTCCGGCGCGCTGATGCTGGTGCCGCGCGCGCTGTTCCAGCGCATCGGCGGCTTCGACGAGGGTTACCGGCTGCACGCGGAGGACCTGGACCTGTGCCGCCGCGCGCGCCAGGCGGGTGCCCGGGTGGCGGTGGCCAACGATGTGGCGGTGCTGCACGTGCGCGGCGTTTCCAGCCGNGCGCGCCCGCTGTTCGTCGAATGGCACAAGCACCGCGGCCTGTGGCGCTACTTCCGCCGTTTCGAGGCCGCGCGCCGCGGCCCGCTCACCCGCGCGGCGGTGTTCGCCGCGATCTGGGCCCACTTCGCNCTGGCCGCGCTGCGCAGCCGCCTGCGGCGCCGCTGAACCGCCTGGCCCGTCGCCGCCCGGGCACGGGTGGCCTGCCGCTCGCGCAGGCATGTTGCACCGCATCGAACACGCCCGGGGCCGGGTTTCGGCATCCGTTTCGCCAGCCGTCCGCCAGGCGCGGAAGCGGCCGGTTTGTCGGGACATAAATGTTAAGTCCGTGTGGAAATATGCGCGCGGACATTCACCATGGCCACATGGAATGTCATGTCCTGCGGTGTCATGAAACAAGCGCTGAAACATTCCCGATCGTTGCCTGGGAAACTGTAAAAATTGTGTTGCGCCGCACAGTGACACCCCCGGGGGTGCGTGCTAACAGTGCGCGCAATTCGAGCTGATAGCGTTATCAGGCCTGTGTTTGGCGGCTGCGCGCGGAGGGATTGGGAGCACGACGGACGCAGACGGGATGCACGGATGTTTTTTCGGCCGGATTCTGTTTTGCCGGCCGTGAAGTAAACGGAGCCCATGCCGGCTCCGGCTCACCTGAAGGCGGGGAAGTAAACCGCCGCCCCCACGGGGCAAAGACATCCACCAGTGTTTGAACTCAGGAGGGAGGGTTTGCAGATGAGTTTTTGCCCGAACCGATGTCTTGCGCTGTCATCCAGCGAGGTGACAGCAGCGTCCGCGCCGCGGACGGCCAAGCCAGGNGCGCCGGCCGGCGCCCACCACGACGAGCGCTGAGGACAGCCCAATGAGCCAGAAGCACAAGACCCGCCGCCGCTTCAGGTCGAAGGCGATGTTCACCATCGTCGGCGGCGCCATCATCATCAATCCCGCCTACGCCCAGGATGCCCGCCAGCAGGACGATGCGACGACCCTGGACACCGTGGTCGTCACCGGCATGCGTTCCTCGCTGGACCANGCCATGAACATCAAGCGCGACACGCCGGGCATCGTGGACGCGATCTCCGCCGAGGACATCGGCAAGTTCCCCGACACCAACCTGGCCGAGTCGCTGCAGCGCATCACCGGCATCTCGATCGAGCGTCGCGACGGCGAGGGCGCCCAGGTCACCGCCCGCGGATTCGGCTCGGACTTCAACATGGTGACCCTCAACGGCCGCCAGATCCCGGGTGCCGATGGCTTCGGCAGCGGCNCCCTGGAGATCGGCGGCGTCGGCTCGGGCGTGCGCGGCTTCAACTTCGCGCAGCTGGCGGCCGAGGCCATCTCCGGCGTGACGGTGTACAAGACCGGCCGCGCCAACGTGCCCTCCGGCGGCATCGGCGCCACCATCGACATTCTCACCGACCGGCCGTTCAACCACCGGGGCGGCGAGGNGGTGGCCAGCGCCGGCGTGAAGGCGGTCTCGGACGAGTCGCAGGTCTTCGGCAGCGACATCACGCCCGAGGTGTCCGGCATCTTCAGCTACGCCAACCCGGACAAGGTCTGGGGCGTCGGCCTGAGCGCCAGCTACCAGAAGCGCCACGGCGGCTCGGTGCAGGCCACCGAGAACACCTGGAACGTGGCGCGCTGGACCGGGTCCGACTCGCGCTTCCGCCCCGGCGNGGTGATCGAGAACGCCCCGCAGGTCGGCCAGCTGTACTCCATGCCCAACGACCTGCGCTACGCATTCCAGGACTTCGAGCGCGAGCGCACCAACGCCCAGGCGGTGCTGCAGTTCGCCCCGACCGACGCGTTCACCTTCACCCTGGACTACACCTACTCGCGCAACGAGATCTCGTCGCAGCGCGGCGAGCAGACCATGTGGCTGCAGAACAGCCTGACCCACGTCACCTTCGACGGGGATCCGCAGGTCGCCACGCCGATCTACATCCGCGACATCGCCGGCTCCGGCAAGGACTTCGNCTTCGAGCAGCAGCGCGACGAGCAGAAGTACACGCTGGACTCGCTGGGCCTGAACATGCGCTGGGACGTGAACGACCGCTTCACCGTCCACTTCGACGCGCACAACACCAAGACCAAGAGCCTGCCCAACGATCCGATCACCGGCGGCAGCTCCACCGCGTTCAGCTTCGCCGGCGTCGCCCCCGACCGCAACAACAACAACTGGGCGCAGGAGTACTGGTTCAGCGGCGGCCTGCCGATCATGTCCAATACCCTGTACCCGACCACGGCCGATGCCCTGGCCAACACCAACGGCATCGTCAATCCGGCCTTCGAGCCGTCGCAGCTCGGTTCGCAGATCATGCGCATCTGGGCCACGCGGCAGGAGACCGAGATCAAGCAGGGGCGTCTGGAGGGCGAGCTGAACTTCGACAACGGCCGCTTCGTGTTCGGCGCCGACGGGTCGCAGACCAAGATGCGCCGGCTGAACGTGGACGGCCACGCCCACCTGATGACCCTGGGCAACTGGGGCGTGGACGATGCCGGCCAGGTGCAGGGCATGACCGATCTGCTGCACCGGATCAACATCGCCGGCCTGTTCAGCGACTTCAGCACCCGTGGCGGCTCGCCGCACGCCTGGCGCGGCGACGCCAGCGCCTTGGCGCGCTGGGCCGAGTCGGCCTGCGCCAGCGGCACCGCCCCGGCGGTGTGGCCGGACTGCGACCAGATCAGCTCGAAGGTGCGCACCGTCTACGACCAGAACAACCTGGTCGAGGAGGAGAGCAAGGCGATCTACGTCCAGTGGGAGCAGGAGGGCCAGCTCGGCAACTTCCCGACCTACACCGTGGTCGGCGTGCGCTACGAGAAGACCGACGTGACCTCCACCTCGGTGATCCAGATTCCGCGGGCGATCCGCTGGATGTCCAACAACGACTTCACCATCGACGCATCGGACGAGGCGCAGCCGTTCAGCGAGAAGGGCAGCTACAGCTACGTCCTGCCGAACCTGGACTTCAGCATCGACTTCACCTCGGACCTGAAGGGCCGGGCCTCGTTCAGCAAGACCATCGCCCGTCCGCCGTACGGCAACCTGTATGCCGGCCCGGTGCCGGGCGCGCCGTCCGGATCGATCCTGTTCGGCGAGCAGTTCCGCGGCGCCGGCAGCGCGCAGGATCCGGGCCTGCTGCCGCTGGAGTCCGACAACCTCGACCTGGGCGTGGAGTGGTACTTCGCCCCGTCCAGCTTCGTGGGTGTGACCTACTGGAACAAGCGGGTCAAGAACTTCATCGGCAACAGCGTGGTCCGCCAGAACCTGTACGGCATCACCGACCCGACCTCCGGCCCCGACGCGCAGGCCGCCCTGGCGTTCCTGGAGAGCGCGCAGTGCGAGGCCCAGGTGCTGGCGGCCGGCAACGACCCGGGCGAGGCCTGCGTGGGCAACTACACCACGCTGTTCACCGCCCTGGCGATGCTGCGCAACGAGGCGGCGACCGGTGGCCTGGCCGCGTACAACGGCTCCAGCGCGCAGGTGCTGGAGATGGAGTCGCGCTTCGACATCTTCGGCGAGGCCGACGACCCGCTGTACATGTTCGACGTCAACCGCCCGGTCAACCAGCGCTCGGCGCGCCTGCACGGCTGGGAGATCGGCGGCCAGTACTTCTTCGGCGACACCGGCTTCGGCGTCCTGGCCAACTACACCATCGTCAAAGGCGATGTGGGCATCGACCGGGCTGCCGACCCGGGCGAGGATGTGTTCGCCCTCACCGGCCTGTCGGACACCGCCAACCTGGTGCTGATGTACGAGAAGTACGGCTGGTCGGCGCGNCTGGCCTGGAACTGGCGCGACAAGTACCTGCTGGCGGCCAACCAGAACGGCAACAACCGCAACCCGTACTTCGTCGAGGCGTACGACCAGATCGACCTCAGCGTGGCCTACAGCTTCAACGACAAGCTGACGCTGTCGCTGGAGGTGATCAACCTGACCGGCGAGGACATCCGCTGGCACGCCCGCTCGAAGAACCAGATGGTGCGCCTGGTGGACCAGGAGCCGCGCTACATGCTGGGGCTGCGCTACGAGTTCTGACGCCCTGCGCCGGGTGTCATGACCGGAGGGGGCCGCCGCGCCGGCGTCGGCCCCTTTTTTGCCTCTTTTCAATTTCGAGTGGGTAAGCTGGACCTGAGCAGGTACGGGATCGGGTATGACTGACAAGCTGTTTGAGGCTGCCTTGGGGGTCTC
>JGI25331J36430_1000436_pt1 | contig 25772 bp, 19 predicted proteins | sample HigsolmetaAR206D_FD_36430 | JGI IMG/M metagenome (IMG submission 36430) | reverse complement strand
AAGGTTCTATGTCAATTGTTGGGGTGCACTTGATGTGAAGTGCACCTCTTTTATATGTATGAAAGTTAAATAAGTGAGCATAATACCTTATTTCTAAGTCGTTGAAAGTTGCGAATACCATAAGACATTCGTTTAATGACTTTAATTTTATTGTTAATCCCTTCTAAATAACCGTTAGTGTAGNGATAAATAAACGAATTGATGATTTCTTTCTCCCAGCTTTTAAAGGTTCGTTTCATGTACTGATATTCGTCCAGTCCTGATTCGTCAATCGCTTGATACAGTTGTTCTAAGTTCAACCTTACATTGCGTTCATTGCTTTGTGTCATCCATTTTTTAAAGACTTCTTTCACTTNGTAAGCTTTCTTTAAATCGGGGGACAACTCTAAATAATATTGCAGGAGCTCCTGTTCTCTTGTGGTTAACTTCTCTTTCGGTTTATGTAAGAGAAAACGTAACTTTTTCATCGATTTTCGATCTTTGTCTTGGAACGACTTTTGTACTCTCTTTCGTACTCGTTCAAGTGCCCAGAAGTTATGACGAGCATAATGGAATTTGTCCACGATGATAATTGGATTTTGAAAGAGTTGTTGAGCCAATATTTTATACGGCTGCCACATATCCATGACCACCATTTGAACACGATGAGTCGGTAAAGAACGAAAATAATCTTTTAGCGTGGACAACTTACGGTCTTGAATCACATCAAATACCTTGAAGCCTCGAGGGTCTCCGATGACACATTGATATTTTCCTTTTTCGGTTGTCCCCTTAAACTCATCAATGGCTAAAATTTGTGGTAATGAGTGGTTCTCATAAGTATAATAACGGTCAAACCATCGAATCACCGTTGAGTGTCCCAATCCAAGCTCTTTCGCCACTTCCTTAAAATTGGCCGTTCTCACTTTGATAAGAAGGGCTTGAAGGACACGTATCGTATGACGTTGATAGCGCTCTAAGAAGGGATATCGTTCATAGAAACGCTTTCCACAGGATGTACATTTATAGCGACGCTTTTTTAGAATGAGATACGTATACATTTCGCGAAATTTGACATCTCGAATCTTCTGCAGGCGATAATCATGAATAGATCTTGTCCTTTCCCCGCACTGAGGACAACTTTGATGACAAGGTTTGGTTTCGATAAAAATTTCTAGGTGCGTATCCGTTTCTACAATATTTGACACAATGACATTTTCTAATCCAATCAGTTTTGTGATACAATAGTCTTGCATTTACGAAGTCTCCTTTTAAATGAGGTTTGGTCACTTTCATTATAAAAGAGAGCACTTCGTAAATGCTTTTTTATTTTATGAAATTCTTTACCCCAACATTTAGTATAGAACCGTAAAAAAAAAAGCGCGAGATGCGGCATGTGCCATCTCGCGCGCTGGCATGATGGCTTGAGCCAAATGGCTCCCACATTTTATTAAACGCTTGAAGAGAATAAATAAGCATCCATCAAAAACCGGGCGCGAAGGCATGGGAAAATAACAAGTTGGTCCAGGTAAATCACTGTTTTGGTGTAGATATACATTATAAAAGAAAATTTAAACGGATGGTCAGGGCACTGTCCCTGGCCCGCTGTCATCATCCAATGAAAGGTTTGTTTTATTCAACGAAACGCCTCTTGAATTCAACGAAATCAAGCAAAAATTCAATGAAAATGCTGGAGAATTCAACGAAAGTCGGCGGGGATTCAACAAATCTATATTTTCCGAAAATATAACCCCCCGTTAAGATGGAGGGAAAGGGAAAAGAAATGGCCCTTGCGCATATTAAAACAACAGTCCGTTGGGCCCCGGTCAATTGGAGATCAATGTAAAACGGCGCCATGGAGTCATGGCGCCGTTTTGCGGAACAAGGATAAAACCGATGCCGCGGTGCTCGGCAAAAGCACTGCCGCGATGTGGTTTTTCATCGTAGAGATAAAATCGCTACCCCCATCAAGCGCTGGGCGCAAAGTTGACGCTGGAAACGCATGGAGCCAAGCTATTTGGCGCCCACACCGGCCTGGCGCCGCCTCCATTTCGTAATGATCCGGCTCAACGGTTTTTAACCGCTACTGGATTCGTTGGTTGCCGGTTTTCGAATTGTTCTTGTTGCCTTTGCTTGATGAGGTTGCGGCCGCGTCCGTGCGGAATGCACATCGGCGTGCCGAACAACGGATCGTTAATAATTTTTGCCTCTATTTTGAAAACGTCGCGCATCAACTGCTCGTTGATGATCTCTTCCGGCGCGCCTTGCGCGTAAATGCGCCCGTTGTGGACCGCCACGATGTGATCGGCGTACCGGCAGGCGAGATTGATGTCGTGCAGGACCATGGCGATCGTGCGCTTTTCTGCCCGGTTCAGGGCGAACAAAAGGTCTAAAATCTCGACCTGATGGGAAAGGTCCAAATAGGTCGTCGGTTCGTCGAGCAGGAGTATATCCGTCTCTTGGGCGAGCACCATCGCGATCCAGGCCCGTTGCCGTTGGCCGCCGGAAAGGGAATCGACGGGCCTATCGGCCAAATCTTCAAGATTCGTTACTCTGAGGGCGTGCCGGACCGCTCTTTCATCGTCTGTGGACCATTGGTTTAACCAATTTTGGTAAGGATACCGGCCTTGGCGGACGAGTTGGAGAACGGTCAGGCCTTCCGGTGCCACTGGCGCCTGCGGAAGCAGCGACAAATTGCGGGCGACCTTCTTCGTCGGCATTTTGGCGATGTCTTTGCCGTTTAACACGACGGAACCTGCTTTCGGCTTGAGGAGCCGGGCAAATGCAGAGAGAAGCGTCGACTTGCCGCAACCGTTTTTTCCGATAAACACGGTAATCTTCTCTTTAGGGATTTCTAAATTCAGCGCCTCGATGATCGGATGGTCTCCATAAGCAACAGTGATCGCACGCGCTTCCAAAACCATTCTCCTTAACCTCCTAATGAATGATTGACAAACCTCTATGAATGTGAACCTTCTCTTAAGCTACCATTTTCGCTTTTATCCTGAGAGCCCCGTCGTAATGACGACATACGTCGAGCCCGGGATGACGGGCTTTTTATTTACCGCCGCGCGATTTGTACAGCAAATAAATAAAGTAGGGCGCACCGATGGCGGACGTGAAGACGCCGGCCGGGATTTCAAGCGGTAAAAACAGCATCCTGCCGGCAAGATCGCTGATCATGACGATGATGCCACCGAACAGGGCGCTCGTCGGCAGGAGCGCGCCGTGCCCGGATCCGACAAGGCGCCGCGCCATGTGGGGAGCCATCAGTCCGACAAACCTGATGCCGCCGCTGAAGGCAACGGCTCCGCCGGCGAGCGCGGTCGCCGCGATGATTAAAAGCGTGCGATCGCCGCGCAGCGCTACACCGATGCCGGCCGCCACCCCTTCGCCAAGTTCGTGGGCGTTCAGACGGCGCGCAAGCCACAGGCTCACGGTGAAGAAGAAAACAAACCAGACGAGGAGCAGGATATCCTGATTCCATTTGGCGCCGTTCACGCTGCCCGTGATCCAAATGTTGGCGCGGGACGCCAAGTAGATCGGCCCGGTGACCATGAGAAATTGGGTAAGCGCTTTGGCGAGCGCCGCGATCCCGGTGCCGATGAGGACGAGGCGAACCGCGGAATACCCTTTTTTCGCTAACGCATGGACGAGCCAAGCAACACCCAGCGCACCGAGGAAAGAAGCGAGCGGCAGCCATTCGATGCTGACCGTCATCGCGTTGTCGCTCGTATTAAACAACGCCAAAAAGCCGACGGTAGCGAGCGCCGCCCCGTCCGTCACCCCGATGATGTCCGGTGAGGCGAGCGGATTGCGCACGAGGCCTTGCAAGATTGCTCCGGAAATGGCCAATGCCATGCCGGCGAGCGCGGCCAGCACGATGCGCGGCATCCGGAAGTTTCGGACGACGAGATTTTGCATGGCGTCGCCCATGCCGAACACCGCTTTCAGCGCATCGAACGGATGGATGACGTAGTCGCCGAGCCCGAGGCTGATGATGGCAACTATTAAAAATAGAAAGATTAACACGATGTTGACCCGCACGACTTTTTTATCGATCAGCTGCGAAAATCTCCCGTAGCGGAGACTTATATATTTTCCCGCCATTCAGCGCCACCCCCCTTTTCGCGCGATGGTGATGAAAAAGGGGGTTCCGATGACCGCCGTCATGATGCCGACCGGCACTTCTTGCGGCATCATGACGAAGCGGGCGGAGATGTCGGCGAGGAGCAGCAAGATCGCCCCGAGCAGCGCGCTGTACGGGATCAACCAGCGGTAATCTTGGCCGACAAACCATTTCGACATGTGAGGAACGATGATGCCGATGAACCCGATCGGGCCCGCGATCGCGACGGAGCTTCCTGCGAGCAAAATGACGATGAGCCCGGCCGCCATCTTGACGATCAGCGGGTTTTGCCCGACGCCGGTGGCGACGGCATCGCCCAAAGCGAGCGTGTTCATTTTGGCGGCAATGAGGAGCGCACCGATCCAGCCGATCACGAAATAGGGCAAGACGTGCAAGAGCAGGGTGAAGCTTCGGCCTTGGACGGAGCCGACAAGCCAATAGATGACGGCGTCGAGCGATTGTTGGTCGGCGGTCAGAACGCCTTGCGTCAGCGACGAAAAAAAGGCGGCCATCGACGCGCCGGCCAGCGTTAATTTCACCGGCGTCAGTCGCTCGGTACCAAAGGCGCCCAGCCCGTAGACGATGACGGACGTCAAGGCGGCGCCGAGAAAAGCGATCCAGGCCAGCGCGCTCATGGATGAGATGTGAAGGAACGAAAGGGCGATGACGATGAAGAACCCAGCGCCGGCGTTGATGCCCAAAATGCCCGGCGAGGCGAGCGGATTGCGCGTCAATCCTTGCATCAGCGCCCCGGATATCGCCAAACTCGCTCCGACCGCGGCCGCGATGAGCGCGCGCGGCACCCGCGTTTCCCTGACGATGATCTCGATGTTCGTGCCGGAAAAGTGCGTATAAGCGTGCAAGATGTCGCGCCAATCGACATTCGTGATGCCGAGCCATACGCTCAAGTACATGCAAATGATGACGAGCGTCGCGCACAGGAATAGTCCGATTCCTTTCGCGACAGGGTTTTTTAAGACACCGGCCACCTCTGACATCCTTCCAGGCCGCCATCCCGATGCGTTGTCAATTCCCTCAGTCGACCCATTTATCATTTCATCAAAAGCTTTCAAGCCGTCAAGGCTTTCTCGTCGTTGCTTATTTACAGGCAATGGGGGAACCGGGAAAAGCGGTTTGCCCGGAAACGGCGGCAAGAGAAAATATTTTATCTGGAATTTTTTTCTGCAAAATAACATGATAATGGCTCATTTTCAGTCTAGTTTAAATGAGAATCATTGTCAATGATACTGATAATTATTCTCAATTTTATCATTGACAGTTTTATGACGACCCGGTATGCTTTTATTGTAAATGATAATCATTTTCAATAAGGAGGTTTCAAGCATGACCCATATTGTGGGCAAATGGAAATACATATTTCTCTTTGCGGCTTTGCTGCTCGTCATCGCCGGCTGCGGCGGATCGGGCACGTCGAAAAACGAGGCGAAGAAGGAAGAGTCGGCGGGTTCCTACACCGTGAAGCACGCGATGGGGACGACGAAGATAAAGGGCACGCCGAAGCGCGTCGTCATTTTGACCAACGAAGGCACTGAAGCGCTGCTCGCGATGGGCTTAAAACCGGTCGGGGCCGTCAAGTCGTGGACCGGCAATCCGTGGTACGACCACATCAAGGACAAAATGAAAGGCGTCAAGGTCGTCGGAACCGAAGATCAAGTCAATCTGGAAGCGATCGCCGCCTTGCATCCCGACCTGATCATCGGCAACAAAATGAGACAAGAAAAAATCTATGACAAATTGAATGCGATCGCTCCCACCGTCTTTGCGGAGACGCTCCGGGGCGACTGGAAGGAAAACTTCAAACTTTATGCCAAAGCGATCCACAGGGAGAAAAAAGGCGAAGAAGTGCTGAAGGCGTTTGATGAACGCGTGCAGCAAATCCATGACAAACTGGGCGATCAGATCAACACGAAAGTGTCGCTCGTCCGCTTCATGCCCGGGGATGTTCGCATTTATCACAACGACACGTTTGCCGGCGTCATTCTCAAACAAATCGGATTGAAGCGCCCGGCCAGCCAAGATAAAGATGATTTTGCCGCGCAACATCTGACGAAAGAAAGCATTCCGCAAATGGACGGGGACGTCATCTTTTACTTCGACTATGAAACCGGCGACGGCAAAGCCACGCAAGCCGAAAAAGAGTGGACAAACGATCCGTTATGGAAAAATTTGAAAGCCGTCAAAGCCGGCAAGGCCTACAAAGTGGACGATGCGATCTGGAACACGGCAGGCGGGGNGCTCGCCGCCAACCAAATGCTTGACGATCTGCAACATTATTTGTTAAACGAATAAAGCGCTGAAAGAAAAACGCCGCGTCAGCAAGACCTAACGCCCGCGGCCGATGCGATCAACTCCCCGGCACACATTCCGGGGAGTTTTCGCTTGTGATGGACCGGTTCGGTATGAGTTTGAGCGTCGCTAGGGCACGGTGAACCCATCATTGGCTAACAAAAGCTGGACAGAGATCCAAACAGGTGGAAATGGAAATCGCTTACAATTAAAAGAGATGACTTTCACACCCAACCCGTGGCATACTATTTGTAGCATACTAAATATCATGCAATAAAACATAGAAGAAAAGGATGGAGTGCGGTGAAGGAGAAGAAGTACGTCAGAGAATCACGAGTCGTGAAAACGAGTCGCGTTTTTCCGATGCATGTGAACAACCTGGACACATTGTTCGGCGGCATCTTGATGAGCTATATCGACGATGTCGCCTCCATCTCGGCCGAACGCCATTCGCGGAGAACGTGCGTGACGGCCTCTACCGACCATGTCGACTTTTTGCACCCGATCACGACGGAAGACTCCGTCTGCCTGGAATCCTATGTTATTTCGACCGGAAGGACGTCCATGGAAGTCTTCATTAAGGTCATCGCGGAAAATCTCAAAACCGGTGAACGGAGAATCGCAGCGACGTCGTTCCAAACGTTTGTCGCTCTCGATGAAAACCGCCGACCGGTAGAAGTTCCGGGAGTCATTCCGGAAACGCCCGAAGAAAAGAAACTCCACGAGATGGCCGCCGTGCGGGCGGAAAACCGCAAGCGCCATCGTCATGCGAGCCAGGAGCTCGCCAAAGCGTTGACGACGCTGAAACCGTGGGAATATTCTTCGGAAAGCGAACAAAATAACGAATAAAGTCGAGAAAACCATTATTAAACTCAACAGGTTCATAATAAAAGAAAAACCTTGGATAACGTCAGCGACGTTGTCCAAGGTTTTTCATTTGGCGGCGCTCTCCGTTAAAAGGGATGCGGCGGTTCTCTTCGGAAGGAGACGCCGCGGCAGAACATCATTTCGCTCTTTTCTCTTGATCGACAGCCGGCGAGGCGCTTGGTTTTAATTGACTTTGATCTTATGGGTCACCGTGGCGGTTGCCCCGCGGTTATCGGTCACTTTCAAGGTGACGTTGAAATTGCCTTTTTTATTGAAGGCGTGCTGAACTCTTGGGCCGATAGCCCGGTAGCCGTCGCCGAAATCCCATTCGTAGGCTGCGATCGAACCGTCGGGATCATAAGATGCGCTCGCGTCGAAGATCGCGGCGGTGTTTTTCTTCACTTTGTCCGGCGCATCGAAGAGCGCGACCGGCTTTTGGTTCGGGACATTTAAGTAGAGCTTGCCGGGTGCGACGGCGCGGGTGACATTGCCGTAATCGTCTTCCGCTTTCACTTCGATTTGCGCGCCGTTGGCCACCACGTTGGACGTGGCCGTATAGTAGCCGACATAATGGCCCGGTGCGGTTTCCATCATCGGCAGTTCGTTGACATTGGCCAAACCGTTCAGCTTCAGGTTGGTCAACGGCATTTGCACGACGAAGGAGGCGTTTAAACCGGGTTCACTGTCGAATTCAATGCGGACGGTTTCCCCGCGGTCGAGATAGAGGTCTTCAACGGGCGCGAGCTGGCTGATAACCGGCGCGTCAAATTTCGCGTTGACGGTGATGGTGCGGCTTTGGGTATTGCCGGCTTTATCGCGGGCGACGACGCGGATTGTGTTGGCACCGTTGTCGAGCAAAATGCGTTTGCTATATGTGCCGTCATCACCGATATCGGCTTTTTGCCCGTTCACCTTAACGGTATCGAGATTGGCGTCGTTGACGGTGCCGGTGACGGTGATGGCTTCTCGATTTGTCTTATAACCGTCTTCGGGGCTGGTGATCGTCACATTCGGTTTTTCTTGGTCGAGGACGACTTTGACCGGTGCCGACGGTTCGGTCGTCCCGCTGTCCGTCGAGGCCGTGGCCGTCAACACGTTGTCGCCCGCTTGGAGCTGGATGTCCGCCGAGAACGTGCCGTCGTCGGCCGTCGAGACGGTGGTTTGCGCTTGGCCGTTGTTTAAGATCGTCACACGCGTTGTCGGCGCGGCTTTGCCTGTGACGGTTACCGCCTTGTTGTTGGTGTACGTGTTGTCCGTCGGGGCGGTGATGACGGGTGGGGTGACTTCATAGTTGACGCGCGCCCGGATCATGTAATTGCCTTCATCTTCGGGCGACGGTGCCCAGACGCCGCCGACGCGTTCCCAGCTGTGCCCGGTGCTTCCGCTGCTTTCATCCGTAGCGAGCCCGGGAGCATTGGGATACGGCGCGGTTTGCACGTAAACGATGTAGAAGTCGCCGTTGACCACGATGCCTTGATCCGACAGATCGACGACGGTCCATGTGCCGTCGCGCTTCGCCGTGGCGTGAACCGGTCCGGAGAGTTTCCGCCCTGGAGCGCCGTCGGGGCCGCTGGCATCATAAATTTCGACGTCGAAGCTTGTCCCCCCGGGTTCAGGCCAATCCGTTGTCCAGAATTGGAACATACCGCCGGTCACCAAAGCGCTGTCGCGTCCTTCCGGGAGTTCCATTTTCACCGCCCAGGCATTGCCGGCGTCGTAGAAGGCGTGGGCGTTTTCCGCCGTGCCGTCGTCATAGCCGATCTCGCCGGGATAGCCGATGAACGGTTTTAACGTCAAATCCAGATCGGTGGATTCGTTGCCGCGGACCGTCACTTGCTCGTCTTGCGCGTAATAGTTTGGCGCGGCGACGTGGAGCGTGTAAGTGCCTTCATAAGCTGTGAGCGAGAAATGACCGCTGGCATCCGTTTGGACCGGCTGGACATTGGCGTCTTCCATGACCATCACCGTGGCGCCTGCAATCGGTTCATGGGTCGCTTTGTTGGTGACGGTGCCGGTAATCGTCCCTTGCGGAATGGGGTCGAGATGGAAATCCGCTCTGACCGTACCGTCGCGCGGAATTTCCACGGTTTGCCGGGCGGATCGGTAACCGTACGTTTCCGCCTGCAAGGTGTACGTGCCGGCTGCATGCGACAAGCTGAAGCTTCCGTCCGCCGGATTGGTGTTGACCGAACGGCCGGTTTCGAGCACGCTGACCGTCGCGGCGAGCGGCAGCGACTGGATGGAAGCCGCCGGTTTGACTGACAGTGGTGCGGGCGGCTGGGCTTGATCCAGCTTGCCGGGTTTGATGGTCGACGGATCGATCGGTTTTTTGCCGGTGCCGTCGGCTTCGGATTTCGTCGATGATTTCGTCTGCTTCGGTTGAACGGCGAGGTTCGCGTGCGAACCGCTCAGCGGGGTGTTCGTCAGCTCGACGTCATCGATGTACCACCCTTGTTTTTGGACGCTCACATCGGTATGCAGGTGGAAGGCGATATAGACGTTTTGTCCGGCATAAGCGGACAAATCCACTTGCGCGTCTTGCCACGCGCCGTTGGCTCCATTGATGGTGGCCAAGGTCTGCCAATTGGTTTTGTCGGTCGAAATGTAAACATAGCCGTAATCGTAGCGAGTCTCCAATTCATACCACTGTTTGAAACGCAGATAGCTCGGTCCGTCAGGAAGCCGGACGGGCGGCATGACCAAGGTCGCTTCGGTGTAATTGTCGTAGACGCCGTCCAAATTGGTGGCGTAAACTTTGTCGCCGGAGGCCGCATGCCCCGGACCTGAGGTTGGCACGCCCCATTCCCAGCTGTTGTTTTGCCCGTAGGACACCCAACCGTACGGTTCCGATTCAAAATCTTGATGGTATCCGACGGTAATGCGCGGGTGAACCGTGACGTTATATGGATCGGACGTCACGTCGTTATGGCCGTAATCGACGATGTGCCATCTGTAGCTGATGCCCGGCTCGGTCACGGCGCTGGCCGGGATGACGGCTTGCCAGACGCCCTGGCGATAGTTGCCGTCGGTTTGTTCGGCTTCGACGGTTTGCCAATCGTCCGCGGACGCCGCTTTATATTGGAGTTCGACTTTGCTGATGCTGACGTTGTCTTGCGCGCGGATTTGCAAGGGGAGATCCGTATCGACGAAGGCTTCCGCAACGGCATCGTGTTCGAAGGTCGGCGCCTCGTCGTCGTTGCCGTCCTTCGTGACTTGCCCTTCGACGGTGCCGAGCCCTTGAGTGACGGCGGAGACGGCGCTGAAGGCGTCGAGCAAACCGTAGCCGTATCCGTTGTTCGGCGAATTGGGGAAGGACGCGTCCGTTAAAGGCGTCGCCGTATCGAGCAAAATTTGCTCGATTTCATCAACGGTCAAGGATGAGTCGGCCGAGAGCATCAAAGCGACCGCACCGGAGACGTGTGGGCCGGACATCGAGGTGCCGCTGTACGTGCCGTCATATTGGCTGCCGGGCACCGATGACCGGATGTTGACGCCCGGGGCCACGACTTCAGGCTTGATTTCTCCATACGGTGAGGGGCCTTGCAGCGAAAAGTTCGCCAAGTGATTGTTGATGTCGGTCGCGCCGGTCGCGAACGATTCGGGATAGTTGGCGGGCGCTGCGACGGAGCCTGGTCCGCCGGGATTAAAGAGGGTCGTGTTGCCCGCTGAAAACTCGGGGAAGATGCCGGCCGCGCGCCAGTTTTGCACCATCGGCCGATACCATTCGTCAAGGCCGGGCCCGCCGCCCCAAGAGTTATTAATGACATCGGGCGCCATTTCCGGATGGGGATTGCCATTTTGATCTTTCGGAGCGATCAACCATTCGCCGGCTTCCAAGAGATCCTGATCGGTTCCGCCGTCTTCGGTGAACGCTTTAACCGTAATCCATTTGGCACCCGGGGCCATGCCGACGCGGTCGGTGCCGTCCGGTTCGCTGCCGACCATCGTGCCCATCGTATGGGTGCCGTGTCCGACGTCATCATAAGGCGTCGAGGCGCCGGTAACCGCGTCAAACCAGTTAAACTGGTTGTTCGGCGTGTTGGGGTGGGCCGGATCGTAACCGCGGTATTTTTCTTTTAACGCGGGGTGATCCCATTGCACGCCGGTGTCGATGCTCGCCACGACGACGCCCGTGCCGTCATAGCCCATGTTCCATACCGCCGGGGCGCCGACGCGCTCGATGTTCCATTCGACGTTGTCGTCATTGGTCTCGGCTTTTCCGCTTGTCTGCTGTTTATCAGGAGCTTTGACCGCTTGTTCCGATTTGGTCACCGGCAACAATTGCCGCCGTTCATTCGGCAAGATTTTGTCCACTTCGCTGAAGGTGGCGAGTTTTTCCATGACTTCTTTCGTTCCGGTGACGGCCAAGCCGTTGACGATGTAGAAAGATTCATAGTCTTTGACGCGCCCGGCGCTTTTTTCGTCGCGCAGGAAAGCGAGGAGGTTGGCCTGCGTTTCATTCGCCTTAGCGCGCAGGGCGTTCACGACGGCGGAACGCTGGGTGTATTTGGTTTTGGCTGCGGAGAGCTTTTGTTTTTCGGCGAGTTTTGTCGCTTGTTCCGCCGCTTTTTTTGTGTCCGCCTGATCTTTGAGTTTGACGAGGAACGTGACGAACTTGTCGTCAGAAAACTGCTCCTTAAGCCGTGAACTGATCTTGGCGCTCGGTTTGCTCGCCGTGTCGCGAAACGATGCGCTCGCCTTGCCGGGTGAAGCGCCGCCGTTAGACACAGGAGCGGCGAAGGCGTTCATCGGAATAAGCAGCATCGAGCACATGAACGCACAGAACAGTTTGAAGGCGATGCGTGTTTTCGACCGCATGCTTGTCCAATCCTTTCTTGAATGATAAGATGACGCGACCTGGGGGACGGGTGAAGCCTTTTGCTGCGAGGATAAGAATGACCTTTTTTCTCGGAGCCCTCTCTCCTTTCGACCTTTTTCTCCCTAGCATCCAAGATGTTATGTTCATCATAATCGAGACGAGAATCATTGTCAGTAGAAAATTTGCAATTGATTAAAAAATAAGTAAATAGACTCATGCCTCAAAGTAGGAGATAAGGCGCAGCGGCCGTCTGCCAAGCGAATGGAAAAACTCGGCTATGCTTGCGGTCATGGGAGGAATGGGGGAGTTTTGCCGGGAAGGTCATTTTTCGATCCGATTCGGCTTGAACGGGGGCTTTCAGGATGGGCTTAGGATTTTTGTCCCATTTCACGGCCATTCATCTAAAGAAAAAGGGGGTTTGCGTCGATAAAAGATATATACAGGTATTGGTTGGAGGGTGAACAACCATGGATTTTGCAACGGTGATCGGACTTTTGCTCGGCATACTATCCTTACTGATGGGGTTTATTTTGGAAGGCGGGTCGATTGCGGCCATCTTACAAGGCACCGCGGCGCTCATCGTGTTCGGCGGGACTTTCGGAGCCGTGATCGCGAGCTTTCCTTTTCGTGTGTTAAAGAGAATTCCTTTCATCTTAAAATACGCTTTTTTTGAGAAACCTTTTCGTCCCGAAGAGACGATCGAACAGCTCGTGGATTTGGCGAACATTTCCCGGCGCGAAGGCTTGCTGGCCCTTGAAGGCCGGCTGGAAGAGAACGACGACAACAAATTTCTCCAGGAAGGCATTCAAATGGTCGTCGACGGCGCGGAAGCGGAAATGATCGAAGACATCTTGAACCGCGAAATCGAACGCTATGAAGAAAACATTTTGTCCGTTGCGCGCGTTTTTGAAGCAGCGGGCGGCTTCGCGCCGACCATGGGGATTATCGGTACGGTCATGGGGCTCGTTCACGTTTTGGGCGATCTTAACAATCCCGAAACGCTCGGGCCGTCCATCGCGGTCGCCTTTATCGCAACGCTTTATGGCGTTTCGAGCGCGAACCTCATCTATCTGCCGATTTTCAATAAAATTAAAGCGCGCTTGGAACAGGACATTTTGCTGATGGAACTGCAAGCGGAGGGACTCATGTCCATTCAGCTCGGCGAAAACACGACGATTTTGCGCAATAAATTGCAAGCCTTTTTGGATAAACACGGCCGTCAAAAAAATCGGGACGATGGACCTCTCGGAGAGGCGGATTTGATCAATGATTAGGAGGAGGAAACGGAACCCACATCAAGAGCGCGACAAACAAGACCGCTGGCTTGTGACGTATGCGGATCTCATCACCTTGCTCCTGGCGTTTTTCGTCGTCCTTTATTCCATGAGCGAATTGGAGAACAGCCGCTTTAACGCGCTTATCCAGTCGCTTAAAACCGCTTTTCACGGGGAAACGATCGTGGAACAGTCGAACGTTCCCCAGGTAAAAAATACCGATTTGCTCGATAAAGAAAAAAAGAAGGATAAGAAAGACAAGAACGGCCAAACGGACAAGCAAAAGTTGGACAGCCTGTATGTGAAATTGCAGAATTACATAAAGGAAAACCACTTGGATACGCTCATCGAATTAGAAAATTTGCCGCGCGGCGTACAGATCACTTTTAAGGAGAAAATTTTGTTCGATCTCGGCAAGGCGGACATCAAAGAAAACGCCATCCCGGTGTTGCGCAGGATCGGGGGCATCTTGCAATCGATTGACAATCCGATAGAAGTTGAAGGGCACACCGATAATAACCCCATTATTTATTCCAATCAATTCCACTCAAACTGGGAATTGGCGGCGGCGCGCGCGCATAACGTCGCCATGTTTCTGATCAATGAGGACAAAATCCGCCCGGAACGCATCCGCTATACGAGCTACGGGGAGTACCATCCGCGCGTCAAAAACGATACCAAGGCGCATCAGGCGATGAACCGGCGCGTCAACATCGTTGTGTTGCGGAATGCGTCGGATAACCCGTAATGCATCGCCCATGAAAGCGCAGGGAGCTTTGCCCAGCGTTTGCCGCCAGACGGGAGGTCGATCGGCTCATGCCGTGCCCGGACGTTCCGTCGCGCGTTAAAAACCATATGTTTCCATATATTCTTTTTTATGGCGGTATGGGTAAAAATTTTTACCCGGTTTATCCGCATTTTAAAAGTCTCGCAAAAACAATGTTATAGGTTTGTAATCTTCCCCCTTTACTATGAAAGTACCAAACGTGATACGGCAACCAACCAAAACGGAACAACCGCATCGGGGGGAAGACAGCAATGCATCATCCGTTCCGTAAAATCTTCATCTCTTCGCTGACGGCTTGCTCTTTGTTAGTCGCGCCGGCATTGGCCGATGGGGCCATGGCCAAAACTCCGACAAAGGTCACGGCAAGCCAACAATTGTTGTCCTACGGCTCGCGCGGACAAGCCGTTCGCACGCTCCAAGATAAGTTGAGCAAACTCGGTTACTATCACTACTGGATCGACGGCATTTTCGGGAAGTATACGCGCGCGGCTGTCATCAACTATCAAAAAGCGCACCGGCTTGTTCCGGACGGCATCGTCGGTCTGAAGACGTGGGCTTCATTGAACAACATGCGCGTCGAAGCGGCCAGTGTGAGCGTTAATTCGAACAGCGCGCTGGCGGACAAAATCATCGCCAATGCCAAATCGCTCATCGGGACCCCTTACAAATGGGGCGGACAATCGCCGTCCGGTTTCGACTGCAGCGGCTTTGTCAAATATGTTTTTAACAAAAACGGTGTCGATGTCCCGCGCACGACCGATACATTATGGAAAGCCGGAAAGACCGTTTCTTCGCCGAAAAAAGCCGATCTCGTTTTCTTTGAAACTTATAAAGACGGTCCGTCCCATGTTGGGATTTATATCGGAGACGGCAAGTTCATCCACGCTTCGAGCTCTCAAGGCGTGACCGTCACTCCCATGAACAATTCTTATTGGAAACCGCGTTACTTGGGTGCGAAATCCGTTCTGAAATAAGGCGGATGCGCCAAACAGAAATCGTTGGCGCAAAATGGTCAAAGCTGAAAGAAAATAAGTGGAGCGTTCAAAGCGAAGCGGTTATTATGGCAGATGGCAGAAATGAGAGACATGAAAACAGAGGCGTGAGATCAAAGGCGTAGTTACATAGGCGTGATCAAGAAAAGGCCAAGCCAACGCCGTCTTTGCCGACAAATCATTCGACTTTTGTACCGGGCTCCCCGCGAGCCCGGACATTTTTTTGTTTGCCCGAAAAATGCCCGTTAGGCGTTTTTCGGGCCCATTTTTTATATTTAAAACGTTGTCTGTCGGACATTCGTCCAACGGTGTGCCGTCCACGCAACGGATGGCTCGTATTTTGGCGAAATCTCGGGCTGATCGAGCCGGATGCCTGAATCCATAAGCCGGTCGGGAAGGATGGAGCCCTCTTAATCCTTCCTCTTTCAATGTAAAGAATATAATGTCCAAAACGTCTCCATCAAGCGATTTGATGCGGTGATGGCCGTGAGCACCGTTTTAAAACGCGCTCGAAGACCGAGGGATCGATACGCATAAGCGCCGCCCTGTAATTCTTGTTTCGCCAGGCTCGTGGTTTGCGATCAATGAGATATTGTGAACGCCCTTGTGCTGATATACAATAAAAAAGAAAAATAAAAAAATACATACTTGGAATCGGTTTTCACACGTGGGATGAGGGGGTGAACCTTTGAAAAAAGGGTTGTTGGTCATCTTTGCTGTGATCGTTTGCGCCGCGGCGGTGATCGCCGGCCGCCTGCATTGGAAAGGCGAAGTGGCGCGCATGTCCAAGGCGGCGAAAGCCGAATGGCGTGCGGATCAAGAAACGGCCGGGAAGGCCGGTAATGACGGGGGACAGGCAAACGGCGCGTTGGCCTCGGACGCTCCGGCAGATCCCGCTGCGTTGACAAAACATTTGCCGAAAAAACTTCAGGATAAAATCAAAACGGCGTTGGAAAATAAATCGTCCGTCCGCGTGCTGTTGGCCGGCGGGGAAAGCGTCCTGGGGTTGGCGGCACCCTTGCAAAAGCAATTGAATGACGTCTACGGGTCCCCGATTTTTTATGTGAAGGAGAAAACATTTTCCGGCGAAAATTCGCTGACCGTTTATCAAAAGGAATTGTATCAATCGCTCGCCGATGAAAAGCCGGACGTCATCATTTTTACCGCCATGCTGATCGAAGACAATGGCAAGGTCAGCACGCACGATTCGGCGCGGATTCCCGTCCTTATCGGAAACAATCTAAAAGACACCCTTCCGGACGCGACGTTCATGATTGAACCGCCGAACCCCGTCACGTTTTATGACGGCATTAACGCCCGCGCCGACGAGCTTAAGCAAACGGCGAAAGACGCCGGTTACGTCTATCTGGACCATCTCTCCGCCTGGCCGAAAGGCGAAGGGTTGGCGAACGATTTGGACAAAGCCGGCCGCCTGCCGAATGAAAAGGGCATCAAGCTCTGGGCCGACTATCTGACCGCCTACTTCTCCGGGAAAAAGTTGTAAAGGACCGGGCGCTTTCGCCGAATGAAAGGCGCGGTTTGCTTGCTTAATAGCGGGTTTTGCCGCCCGGCGTTGAAAAAGCGTAACGGTTCGGTTCAGGAGGGAAGCTTTCGATTCGGCGGCCTCTTTGACAAGCGAATGGGCAAACCGTGACCAATAAAGCCAAAAGGAAAAAGGATGTCATTCGGCATCCTTTTTGGCTATGCAGAGGCCGATGAAAGGGCATGTTGCATCCGCATAAGGCACACCGCATCCGTTTTCATCGCCAGGAACGAATATCACGAAAAAACTAAAGGATAAATAACCGCTGATGCCAAGTTTTTAAATTTTCCTCTATACAACATCTCGCCTGCTCACCGCGGTTTTTGTACCCCAATCGAAAATAGAGCGACTTAAAGAAATTCGTGACGTTCCGTTTTTTGCGATAAAACGTTAACGCATGCCCCTCTTCTTCGAACAACATCTCCAAATCATCAAATATTTTTAAGATCCAATCAACGAATTCCGTTTCCTCTAAACCTTTCTCAATAAGAGATTCAATGACAAAAATGAGCCGTTCATCTTCATCATCCGTGTAAACGGCAGCGTCTTTGAACAAACAATGGTGCACGGTATCCAGGAAGGCTTTGGACTGTTCCGGTCGAAAGTGGGGATGGTTGATGGCCGCAACCAATAAATCCGTCCCGTGGGCGATGCTGTGCGCCAATCCTTTCCCTTCGACGTACCCTCTTGTATCTCTTTCTTGGCGCAAATAAGGAATGACCGCTCGCCATCGCTTTGGCCACAAGGGGAGCGGGAAGCAGCGAACCCTTTTTGTCCTTTTCCAAAACGGCGGCGATGATCAGGGACGAAAAGGAACGGGTAAAGACGGAATCGCTATTGGTTTCACCGATCCGATAAAACAAATGGTTATGATCTAAACACGTTTCCATGACGGCCAGCAGCTGCCGTCGAGTCAAAAAATCATCGTCGATCAATCTTATAAACGTGGCATAAATGAGCGCATCGCGCAATTCCGGGTCCACCGTCCCGATGTTCACCAGCATTTTATGGATCAAATCGTCCATATCAAGATTGAATATTTGCTCTTTGCCCATCGCTTTTAATTCGATCAATTGTTTTTTCAGATCCATCATTCTCCCCCACGCCTCAAAAGCGATTTTCATTGGTGTATTCGATTTCTCAGGCAGTGATCCTGCTTTGGATGTCCAAATCTCGCCATTTGAGCCAATACAATGACCCGCGAATTCATCTGCGGCTTATCATTTCCTTAAAGCAAACGGCAGTTCTCGCCGAATGGGATTCTGTTCGTCAAAAAACATTCATGACTTTTTCTACCCTTGTACGAAATCATGCCCCGCAAGCGCTCAAACGAATGGGAGAGCGAAAGCCGGAAAATAGGGATGAATGTATAAAATTAAAGTAAAATCTGTGATGGGGGTTTTGCAACAGACGCGCTTTGATTTGGCGCATTCTGACCAAAGGTAGGGGGAAAACCATGCGCATTCGGGAAGTGTTGTTTCGGATGTACGTGGAACCGGAAAAGTTGGAGCAACAGATTTTGTTTTATGAGACGGTTTTGGGCCAACGCGTGAGTCTGCGCTTTCGTTACCCTGAACTGCGCTTGGAATTGGCGAAAATCGGACAGCTATTGTTGATTGCCGGTAAAGAAGAGCATCTTTCGAGGGTGAGGGCGACCGCTTTAACTTGTTTGGTTGACGAAATCCAGGATGCGAAAGAAAGCTTAATAAGCAAAGGGGCGGAATTGCTCGAAGACATCAAGCCTGTTCCGACCGGCTGGAACATGCGGGTTAGTCACCCGGACGGCACCATTGTCGAATATGTGCAATGGCGTTAGATATGGCAATCATTCGTGTGTAAATGAATGGAAGGGTTGCGTTTCTGGAAGTTCATTATGATATCATACAGCCAATTTATGACCATGCGGTTCCAAAAAAATAGCACAAAAAAGGGTGCCCTGCCGGCTGCAAGGCACCCGTATGATTTGAAAAGCGGCCATGATGGAGTGCGGTGAAAAACCAATCTCCGCCCGTCTTGTGAACGGGCGAAGCCGACCCCAATGGGCGGCGTTGCGATCAGCTTTCCAAAATGGCGTCGATCTTGGCGAGGACCTCATCATCCAGCTTGACGCCGGACGCCTTCGCGTTTTCTTCGATTTGCTCGGGCCGGCTGGCGCCGACGAGCGCGCTGGCGACGTTGGGCTGGCGGAGAATCCAAGCGAGGGCGAGTTGGGCGAGCGACAGTCCGAGCTCGTCTGCGATGCCCTTGAGTTTTTCCACCTTATCGAGATTTTCGTCGGTCAACAGCGATTGAATGAATTTGCTGTCCGAGGCCGCGCGGCTGCCTTCGGGCGGTTTCGCGCCTTTTTTATATTTGCCCGTCAACACCCCTTGGGCGAGCGGCGACCAAACGACTTGCCCGATGCCGTGTTTTTCGCAAACCGGAATGATTTCTTTTTCGATATGGCGGACGAGCATGCTATATTGCGGTTGGTTGACAATGATGCGATCGAGCAATTTTTTATCGGCGAGATGCACGGCTTCGGTGATTTGTTCCGCCGTCCACTCACTGACGCCGATGTACAGCACCTTGCCTTGGCGGACGAGATCGTCGAGTGCGCGCAGCGTCTCTTCCAAGGGCGTTTCCGGATCGTAGCGGTGGCAATAGTAGATGTCGACGTAATCGACGCCCAGGCGTTTCAGACTGGCGTTGGCTTGCTCGATGATATGTTTGCGGGACAGCCCGCGGTCGTTCGGCCCGTCGCCCATCGGCCAGAACACCTTGGTGGCGAGCACGTACGATTCGCGCGGAAACGCTTGGATGGCCCGGCCGACGATTTTTTCCGCCTCGCCGTGCATGTAAACGTTGGCGGTGTCAAAAAAGTTGATGCCGAGATCGTAGGCTTTGTGAATCGTTTTGATCGCTTGTTCGGCGGCGACATATCCGCCGTAAGTGAGCCAACTGCCGAGCGAGATTTCGCTCACTTTCAAACCCGATCGACCCAAACGCCGATATTCCATAGATAATGCCTCCTCGCATAGAGATGTTTTTTGATGGACCAAGTTCGCTTATTGACCGCTGCGCGCTTCGGCCATAAACGCTTCGATTTCTTCGACGGTGCGCGGCAGGCCGGTCGTCAGCACTTCGCAGCCGTCTTCCGTGACGACGACATCGTCTTCGATGCGGACGCCGATGCCTTCTTCTTCAATATATAAGCCGGGTTCGACGGTCAGCACCATGCCGGGGGCCAGCTTTTGGTCGCGGAGGCGCCCGACGTCATGCGTGTCGAGACCGAGCGAGTGGCTGACGCCGTGGAAATAATACTTCGACAGCTCCTCGGGCGTTTTGATCAAACCGATTTTTTGGCATTCCTCGGCGAGCACCTTTTTCGTATGCTCTTGTAAATCGCTGAAAGGGACGCCCGGTTTGATGAGCGCGGTCACTTCGCGGAGCGCTTTTAAGACGATGTTGTAAATCGTCTTTTGCCGCTCGGTGAACTTGCCGTTGACCGGGAAGGTGTAACTGATGTCGGCGTTGTAAAGGTCAACTTGCGCCCCGAGGTCGAGAAGCAAAAGTTCGCCGTCCCGCACCGTTTGATCGTTGCGCTCGTAATGCAGCACGGTCGCGTTTTTGCCGCCGGCCGCAATGGTGTGGAAAGCGTGATGTTTGACGCCGTTAGACTTCAAGACAAAATCAAAATAAGCCTCGTACTCATATTCTTTCATGCCCGGCTTGGCGTGGCGCAAGACGTGTTTAATCCCTTCCACGGTGATGCGCCCGGCCTCCCGGATCGTTTCGATTTCCTCTTTCGTCTTGATCAGGCGCATGTCGCAGATCGCATGATACGCATTATGTAATTGCAAGTAGGGATAGCGTTTTTTGATGCCGTGGGCGAAGCGTCCCGCCGGTGTGGACGGAGCGTTCCATGCGCGTTTTTCCAAGTCAAGGTACACGTGTTCATACGGCAGGCTCAGCAGCAAGCTTTGGAGGAAGCCGTGAAATTCATCCAAGTACGACACGTTGGCCGCTTCAATGCCGGAAGCCTCTGCGGCTTCTTCCTTCGTCAGGCTTTCGCCGATCCACTTCGCCATGACCGGATTCGGCCGTTCCACAAACAGGCGCGCTTCTTTTTTTCCTTCAAATTTCGTGAGCAAGAGGACGATTTTTGGTTCGGTGATGCCCGATAAATAATAAAAATTTCGGTTCGGGACAAACGGGTGCTGTTGATCGCCGGAAGACTGCGGGGCTTCGCCGGCGAAGAAAACGGCGATCGACCGGTCTTCCATGAGCTCGAAGAAACGCTCGCGATTGTTTTTGAAAAAACTCGTCTCCATGGTCATCCCTCGCTTATGTCGTATCGTTTCCTTTTCCATTTTACAATATCTTAGGAATTTTCCCCAACAAAATGTTTGGCTCAATCCTGTTTCAACGCCGATGGCGAAGATCTATTAGTAAAGTTCTAAAATTTTTCATATACAAAAAATGTATTTTGTCATATATTTAAATTATTAAGCCTTACAAATGGAGGGTTCTATGAAACGCCTTTTACCGTTGTTGGGGTTATTTGTCCTTTTTTTCGCCCCGGCCCATGCCTGGGCATGGTCGTCCGCGGACGATCAGCAGCTCGAAGCCTATCTTAAAAGCCTTCATTGGACGAGAGACGATTTGGAGCAATATCTTGAGAAAGAATATGACACCTCCATAAAGGAATTCGACTCGTTTGCCGAACTGAAGGACTTTTTGGGCGAACCTCTTAATGATCAAACGCTGCAGCAAGTTTTGGACGAGTACGGTTTGACGAAAGCCGAGCTCATCGATCTGTTGGCGGCCCACGGGCGGTCGTTGGACGACTATAAGTTCGTCGATGATCTGGTGTTTGACCTCGATGAATATACGCTGGGGGATACGGACGAGGAAGATTTATCCGCCATCTTTGAGTCGTTGGGGTTGACGGATGAAGAGATCGAACGCGTGTTCACGTATCTTGATTCCTTGGATCCGAATCAAGTCGAAAAAGGAATGGAAAGCATTGCTGACCGCCTGATCGCCTTCAGCGATTCCCTCGATGAAAACGCCGAGTCGTTGACGCGAGCACAGGCCGAGGCATTGGCCGGCATCTTTGAGGACATGTTGAAGGTGTTCCAGATGCACGCGAAATATTATTTGGTCACCGATGGTCAGAAAAAGCCCATCACCCTGGCCGAACTCTTTCAAATGAAGGACATCGGAAATGCAACCCTGTTGATCGAGCTTTATGATAAAGATGGAAACCTTTTGGCCGATCTGAACGTGACGCCCGATCTCTTAAATCCGGATTTGATCAATCAAGCGGCAAAAGGGGCAGAAACCACAGCGAAGAGCCTGCCCGCCCAGCCGCCCGCAGGTAAAAAGGCGGCCTCAGCGACAGCGAAGGGCGGACGGCTTCCCGACACCGCTTCTCATGTATGGGATTGGATGGCGGCCGGCGGGGGCTTGCTCGCCTCCGGCGGTGCGCTCTTATGGTTGGGCGCGCGAAAACGCCAAGCTGGGGTGAGCTGACCGCTTGCCCCTTTCACGATCCACGGTGCCTGGCACCGTGGCCTTTTTTTTTGTATCATAGGGGTAATGTGTGAAGAGGTGTTTTTGGATGCGGGCTGCAGAGCGTGAAGCAGAGGCCCGAAGATTTTTAAAGTGCGAAACAAGGTATGCGCAATTTTAGACAGGCAGTCGAATGACGCGAAGAGGTGTCTCCATGCAAAAGCCGATCAAAATCATGGTCATCTTCGGAACCCGGCCGGAAGCGGTGAAAATGGCGCCGGTTGTTCTGGAATTGAAGAAACATCCCGAAAAGATCGAGACGATCGTGGCGGTCACTGCCCAGCACCGGGAAATGCTCGACCAAGTGCTCGACGTCTTTCGAATCGTTCCGGATTACGATTTACATATCATGAAGGAACGCCAGACGCTCGCCGATATTACCGTGAAGGCTTTATCCGGTTTGGACCGGATTATGAAAGAAACTCAGCCCGATCTCGTGCTCGTCCACGGCGATACGACGACCACTTTTGCCGCGAGCCTCGCCGCTTTTTATAATCAAATCGCGATCGGGCACGTGGAGGCGGGGCTGCGAACGGGCGATAAATATTCCCCGTTTCCGGAAGAGATGAACCGGCAGCTCACCGGGATCATGGCAGACTTTCATTTTGCGCCGACGAAGTGGGCGGCTGACAACCTTTTAAAAGAAAACAAACGGCCTGAGGCGATTTTTGTCACCGGCAATACCGTGATCGATGCGCTGAAGACGACGGTTCGGAACAATTACCGCCATCCGGTGCTGGAAGCGGTCGGCAAGCGCAAAATGGTGCTCATGACCGCCCACCGCCGGGAAAATTTGGGTGAACCGATGCGCCGCATGTTTCGCGCCGTCCGCCGCCTCGTCGACGAACATGCGGACATCGCCGTCGTTTATCCGGTTCATCTCAATCCGGCCGTCCGGGAGATTGCGTTCGCGACGTTAGGCGATCATCCGCGCATTCACCTCATCGATCCGCTCGGGGTGATCGATTTTCACAATTTCATGGCCCGCGCGCATCTGATTTTGACCGATTCCGGCGGCATCCAAGAAGAGGCCCCGACGTTCGGCGTCCCCGTTCTGGTTCTAAGGGACACGACCGAACGGCCGGAAGGCATCGAAGCGGGCACGTTGAAGCTCGCCGGGACGTCGGAAGAGAATGTCTACCGGCTGGCCAAGGAGCTCCTGACCGATCCAGCGGCTTACGAAAAAATGGCGAAGGCGGCCAATCCGTACGGAGACGGGCATGCCGCTGAACGGATTGTCAAAGTGCTCCTTGAACACTATGATGGGGCCAAACGGGAAAAATAAATCGCGGCAAACCGGAATCCAGCGGGCTCAAGCGCGTGATTTTGCATGGTGCGACGCATTGGAATGATGTAGAATCGAAGCGTATGGTTGAGCGGACGATGAAAATCGTTCCGTTATGTCAACATGCGGCAAGGGAAAGATTGACGTGACGAAAACGGTCGATGTACTCGGCATTCCATTTATCAATACCGACATGGACGGTTTGGTACAGATGTTGGACGGGCGGCTGTCGCGAGGCGAGAAAACGTTTGTCGTGACGGCCAATCCGGAAATTGTCATGCACGCCTTAAAGGATCCAGACTATTTTTCTGTTCTAAAGCGAGCGGATGTCGTCACCCCTGATGGCATCGGCATCGTCATCGGCGCGAAGCTGCTCGGTACGCCGATAAAGGAACGCTTGACGGGTTATGATCTCATCTGGCGCCTTTTTCAACTGTCGGCGGAAAAAGGGTATAAAGTGTATTTCCTCGGGGCGGCGCCCGACGTGATCGAAGAGGCCGCCCGCCGCGCCGTCGAAGCGGTGCCCGGCCTCCGGTTGGTCGGGTATCACCACGGTTATTTCGATGTTGACGACCGCCGCGTGATCGAGGAGATCAAAGAGCGGGAACCCGACATCTTGCTCGTCGGTCTCGGGTTTCCGAAGCAGGAAAAATGGATTGCGCGCTTCGGCCCCGAATTGAAAAAAGGTTTGATGATCGGCGTCGGCGGAAGTTTTGATGTGTTGGCGGGCAAGGTAAAAAGGGCTCCGCTGATTTGGCGAAAGCTGTATCTGGAATGGCTTTATCGCCTGATCCAGCAGCCTTCGCGCTGGCGCCGCATGCTCGCCCTGCCCCGCTTTCTCGTGACTATTTTTAAAATCCGTTTTCGGGCAAAATAAGGAGCGGCCGTAATTCATCACGAACAGTCCCAACGTTTCCGACCACTTATGAAACAATTTTAAATAAAATTTTTGTATGACGGCCCGAATAACCCGCTTCAAGTTCGATTTTCAAACGCTTGAAGCGGGTTTTTATTTATTAGGCAACTAAAGGGTGATAACAATCCATACATAAATTTTTTACCTTAAAAAAATGGGAGATGGGCCTTTGAGAGATTTTGAGAAGGAAGCCATCTTTATGCAAATCTGAGGCACACGAGAGAGGATTCAATGTATTCATTGTAAGACGTCAGGATCTGTGGTTTTACAAAACGAGATTCAAATCTATAAATCTTGGATGGTTTATGTTGATATTTGGATAGATTCAAAGAACCTGCCTCATTCTTGATGGCTCTAATGAACAGTTTTACTAATTTTCCCAACCAAATGACAGCCAACAGCTTCGAGATTTACCTTTTAGAGTACTCTTTCACTTTCTTATTGGGAACAAAAGGCTTTTCCTAGTTAAAAAGTACTAATTCTGGCAAAGCGGTTGAAACTGTGTACCTATTAAATTAAGCTTTTAATTAAAGAAAGGAGGTTTTAAGTGAAAAGAAAAACAAGAAAAACTGCTTTTTTCGCCGCCTTTTTATTCCTGTTCGCTTTAGCCGCCACTGTCTTCACATCGAGATTAATCGTTCAGGCCAGCGCGCCCAAATGCACCGATAAAAACACTTTTGTCCAAACGACATCGGCTGGCTATTTTGCGTTTAACTGGGGCAACGGCGGTCCTATTAAAGGGATAACGGACCAGTTTTGCGCCAATCTCACTCAAACCGTTCCATCGAGCGGTGATTATTTCGTTTATACATATGCTGATGACGGCGTAACCGTGGAAGTCAATGGCAAAAAACTCATTGATCGCTGGAAAAATTCTGCCGGCGTGTTCAATAAGGCCATCGCGGAAGGCTTAACGGCAGGCAGCAAAGTCCTGACTAAGTATTATGATGATCACGGGAAGGCCGTCCTTTTTTCGGCCGCTCAGCCATTGGGCCATTGGCTGGCCTATTATTATGACAACGAGAATTTGTCGGGCAATCCGGTGAACAGCCGCGTCATCAGCCAGAGCGACGGTTCGTTGGTCGAAGACCACGGATACGACGCCCCGATCAGCAAAGTGCCGAAAGACCATTTTTCGGCGCGGTACGTGACCGCGAAACGGCTGGCGGCCGGTGATTATATTATCCGGACACGGGCGGATGACGGTATCCGGGTGTTGGTCGACGGGAAGAAAGTGATTGACCGCTGGTCGACGAGCAACTATGCGGAAGACGAGACGAAAGTGACGGTCAGCGACAGCAACGGTTCGAACATCCAC
>JGI25331J36430_1000433_pt1 | contig 25802 bp, 25 predicted proteins | sample HigsolmetaAR206D_FD_36430 | JGI IMG/M metagenome (IMG submission 36430) | reverse complement strand
GGGCTCGTACCACCCCAAACATACGGCGTGCCGATTAAGCTGTTCGCAATGCTGATTAAAGAAGATACAGAATGGGTACTGCCTGAAGTTGTATCGACTGTTGTGACCGATTTGGAAGAATCGGACGGACTGCCGGTTACTTTCAGCTTCTGGCCGGCATAAATCAAGTCGGAACTCAGATTGTTCAAAGATTTAAGCTTACTGACGGTGATTCCGTACTGTTTGCTAATGCCGGACAATGTGTCTCCGCTTTTTACCGTGTATGTAGCCGTAGCCGTGGAACCGGAACTGTTTGAACTTGCAGCGCCTGCCGTTCCCGATGTGGAGGAACCGGATGAGCTGCTACCGGTTACTTTTAGCTTCTGACCGGAAAAAATCAAATCGGAACTTAAATTGTTCAAAGATTTTAGCTTGCTGACAGTTGTCCCAAACTGTTTGCTAATGCCGGATAATGTGTCTCCGCTTTTTACTGTGTATGTAGTCGTGGAACTGGAACTGCCGGTTGAACGCGAACTGCTGCTTGAACTGGACGAGGAAGCGGAATCTGCCCCTTTGGAAACAGCCAATACGTCACCGGGATGGATCAGCGATGAAGAGAGCTTGTTCCAGCTCATTAAGTTTGAAACCGATATGCCGTGGTTTAAGGCAATCGTGCTCAATGTATCCCCCGGCTTGACCGTGTACGTTTTGGCAGAAGAGGATGGGGCCGAAACAGAACGGGCCGAAGCTTTTGCCTTGGACGCTGAAACGTTCAGTACCTGGTTCGGGTAAATCGTGTCAGATGCCAAATGGTTGGTTGATTTCAATGCATCAACGGACGTATTATACTTCTTTGCAATTTTCCAGAGGGAATCCCCTTTTTGGACTTTATATGTCTGGGCAAATGCCTGCGATGTAAACGAAGTGGCCAGAATGGTTGTAGCGGCAACAGAAAAGACAGTTTTCTTTCTCACACTCGTGTAACCTCCATTTATATTTTTTATCTCTCTATTTATCATTCTATCAAAATTTTTTCACAATGGTACCCCATTTCGGCATTTTATAGGAAAAGATTGCACTTTTTTCCAATGAAAGCGGCAGAAATAGCGAAATTTGTTAAGATATCCGGCAAAATCGAAGGTCTTTCTTAACATAGAGTTCGTCTACGTTAAGATACCCGGCAAAATTGAGAGTCTTTCTTAACATAGAGCACGTCTACGTTAAGATATCCATAAAAATTCCGCGTCTTCCTTAACGTAGAGTGCTTCTATGTTAAGATATCCGGCAAAATCGAAGGTCTTTCTTAACCTAGAGCGCGACTACGTTCAGATACCCGTAAAAATTCCGCGTCTTCCTTAACATAGAAGCGTTCTATGTTAAGATACCCGGCAAAATCGAGGGTCTTCCTTAACCTAGAGTGCGTCTATGTTAAGATATCCGTCTGCTAAATGATTTGATCGGCAAACTTTTTCTGCATTTTTTCGGTTTTTGCCCGGAACTGCTCCGCCTGGACAGCCGCTTCGTTGAGCGTTTCTGCGATCGTATGGTGGTCATTCGTTAAGCTTTCAATCGTGGCTGACATTTCTTCCAGGCTGGCAGAGGTTTCTTGAATGATGGCCGCGAGTTCGCTTGATGCGCCTTCCACGCCATGCGCCTTTTCGGTCACTTTTTTGGATAACGTATCGAATTCTTTAAACTTCTCAACCTGCCCGTTTAAAGTTTTTAATAGTTTACGGAAATAGGTCGTTACATTTTGGCTTGATTCCGCTGTCGTCAAAATTTGCGTGCTGCTTAATTCCAGCTTATCCCGTGCCGCCGCGTTGCTTTGATTCAAATCAGCCAAATTATGGTTAATTTTTTCGGTTGTCTCGTGTGTCGTTTCCGCAAGGCGCCGGATTTCATCGGCAACAATCGAAAACCCGCGGCCCGCTTCCCCGGCGCGTGCCGCTTCAATCGAAGCATTCAGCGCAAGCAGGTTCGTCTGTTCCGTAATTTGTTTGATGCTGTCGGTAAACGTATTCGTTTCTTCCACTTTTTGCGTTAACACTGTAAATGTGTTGTTCAGCTCCATAATCGTATCTACCACATCACTGATTTCAAGCGTTAAATTTTCTACCGCCTTTTCACCGGCTTTTGCCGTTTCCTGTGCTTCAAGCGATTCGTTTGTCAGTTCACCGGACATTTGTGTTAAAAATTCCATCGATTGCACCGTATCTCCGGCGTGTCCGGCAATTTGCGTAATCTGCTCACTTTGGGTTACACTGCCTTTAGAGATTTCATGAACGGCGGACTTCATTTCGTTTTGGGCATGTAAATTGGTCTGAATATTGTCGTTCACATTGGAAACGCGGTCAAGAATCTCCGCCATTTCCTGCCGGTAAGCCGAACCTTGATCTTCCATGGTTTGAAGGGTTTTCTTTATGGATAAAAGAAAAGAATCCATCAAATTTTGATGCAGGTAGATCATGGCGTATAATAAAATTGCGGTTAAAACATAGCAGAGCAAAGCGGTCGGGACCAGGTTATGAATGAGGCCCGAATCGGCGGCCGGCACCAAGTAGCTGGCAAGAAATCCGGCAATGCCAAGACCGGCTCCGATAAAGAAAAGGACATTTTCAAACTGCAATGCCGCATAAGCAAGCAGAAAGAAAAACAAAATGTCTACGGAAAAGCTGTTTTGAACAAAAAGGGTGGCATATATTCTGAACAAATAAGAAATGATGACGCTCGCATAAGAAAACAAGCGGAATTTTTTCATGGCGCGCCCGAGTGTAAAATACAGTGCCAGAAGAACAACGATTTCCACGCCGTACAGGACAGCCATTCCGGCCTCTTGTTTGTAAAGATATGTTACAAAAACGACCAGCAGGGCAACAAGCAGGGTAATAAACATGAGAAGACTTTTTTTGCGCATGTTGTCTGCTTTTAACTGTGTAATGATGTCCACGTTCTTACCTCCAAATCTAGTTCTTCTTATCTAACACAAATGTAACACAAAAACCGGCAAACTTCTCCATTTTTTTCTCAAAAGGTGGAAACTTGTCGTTGTCAGGGAGGAGATTTTTTGAGGAAATATGTATTTATCATCGGTTTGCTGCTCGGGGTTTTGGCGGCCCTTGCCGGTTGCGAAAAAACGCCGACACCGAATGAACGCCTTGCAGATTATGTAAAAGCATGGAAGCAGGAAAAATTTGCGGAAATGTACCATAGTTATTTATCGGCTTCCGCAAAAAATACGTATGCGAAAAAAGATATGGCGGACCGGTACAAAAAAGTGTACGGGGACTTGAATGTTTCAGATTTAAATGTTTCATACCAATCGTTGGATAAAGATGCCTATAAAAACAAAGAGAAAGTTACCGTGCCGGTCAAAATTTCGTTCCAAACCTCAGCCGGCAAAGTCGTCTACAAGGATAAAGTGGCGCTTGTAAAGGAAAAACGGGACAAAAAAGAAAACTGGTATGTCAATTGGAAGCCGGATCTTATTCTCCCGCATTTGGCCAAAGGGGATACGATTAAAGTGTCCGACCAAAACGCTGTCCGCGGGGAAATTTTGGACCGAAACGGAAAAGCGTTGGCCAAAAACGGCAGCGTGTACCAAATCGGCGTCATTCCGGAACAATTGAAAGGGGATAAACAAGCGGATATGCAAAAAGCTGCCGGCTTACTTGGCATGTCAGCGGACGAAATCAAACAAAAACTGGACGAGGACTGGGTGCAGCCTCATTTGTTTGTCCCGTTAAAAAAAGTCCCGATGGAGAAGAAGGATCTCGTGAAAAAAGTCACCTCCATCCCGGGCTTTTCTTCGCAAACGGTTGGTGCCCGCGTTTATCCTTATGGGAAAGCCGCTGCGCATTTAACCGGTTATATCGGTGCGATCACTGGCGAAGAACTGAAAAAACTGCAAAAGAAAGGCTATACTGCGGAGAGTGTAGTCGGCAAGCGCGGGCTCGAACAGTTGTATGACCAAAAGCTCCGCGGCCGGGCAGGAGAAAAAATTTACATCGAGAAGCAGGACGGCAGCACCTATACCGTTGCTGAGCAAAAAGTGAAAAACGGCGAGAATATCAAAGTCACCATCGATGCCGAATTGCAACAGAAAATTTACAATCAAATGAAGGGGGATGCCGGCACGGCCGCGGCCATCCATCCCAAAACGGGTGACGTGCTTGCCCTTGTAAGCACGCCTGCTTTCGACCCAAATGATTTTATTTCAGGCATGTCTTCTTCCGCTTACACGAAACTTGAAAAAGATCCGGATAAGCCGCTCATTAACCGGTTTGCCCTAACGTATGCGCCGGGTTCAACAATCAAGCCGGTCACTGCGGCTATCGCGCTTGATACCGGGACGACAACAACCGCGGCAACGAAAACCATTACAGGGACTTCGTGGCAAAAGAACGCCGACTGGGGCAGCTATAAAGTGACCCGCGTCCACGCCAATAACAGCCCGGAAAACATGGAAAAAGCGCTCGTGTTATCCGATAATATCTTTTTTGCCCAAACCGCGCTTGATATCGGGGCGGACAAATTTGCAAAGGGCCTGAAGGGTTTCGGATTCGGGGAAGACATTCCGTTTGCGTATCCGTTAAAGGCATCGCAAATTTCGTCTACCGGCAAGTTCAGCAGTGACATCCAGCTTGCAGACACGGGTTATGGCCAGGGGCAGATGCAAATGAATATTCTCCATCTTGCCATCAGCTACACGCCGTTTTTAAACAGCGGCGATGAACTGAAGCCAAATTTGCTTGCNGGTGAAAAAACAAAAGTNTGGAAACATGCCGCAAGCAGNAAAACNACCGGGGAGATTTCCGGTATGCTCCGCCAGGTCGTTGCGGATCCGTCCGGCACGGCGCACGCTGCCAATATCTCCGGAGCGCAGCTTGCGGGGAAAACGGGCACTGCTGAACTGAAAAAGAGCCAAAAAGATCAAAACGGCAAAGAAAACGGCTTTTTCGTCGTATATGACGAAAAGAACCCGAATATGCTTGTTGCGATGCTGATTGAAAATGTTAAACATCGCGGCGGCAGCGGGCTTGTCGTGAACAAAGCCGTAAATCTGTTTCAATAGTTAACTTTGCAAGGGCCATCCCCGCTGCAAAAAAGGTTAAAGCTTCATGCTATATAAATTGAAATAAAATTTGTGACGCGGGATGAGATAAGAAGACTGCGTTCTTTATAACGATCCATTCGGATGGGAAAACCAAAGCTCATTTTATATAGCGTGAAAAGGCGGCATCCCGGGGAGCGGCATGGATGCCGGTTGTCCAGCCGCCAAAAAGATTTGTTTGCAGATGCCGGCCACTTAAACAATGCGATTTTTGTATCTTAAAGGTATCCCTGATGTCAAAGTGACCGGGGATGCCTTTTTCATGTTTTTTGGCGGTTGCTGCGAGAAAAAGCATGAAAAATAGTAGAATCGCTCAAATGTTAGTGGATAAATTGTCGGAGAACAATTATAATGGTTACAGTGAATTTCGGGTAAATATTTTTTTAAGATTGCTTTAAGAAAGTTAAGGTATAATGTTTTTAAGAAGAAGTGAAACGGTTATCATGCTTCGGCATCGATGGCGGGTTCACGAACACTTCAATCCTTATTGGTTATGATCAACCAAAGGAGGCAGCACATTGATATTCCTGACCTTGTTTATATGCTTTATGCTCACAATACTCCTGACGCCGCTGATTAAAAAACTGGCGATCCGGATCGGGGCAGTTGACAAGCCGAATCAGCGAAAAGTTCATATGAAAGTCATGCCCCGTTTAGGCGGTCTTGCTATTTATATCAGTTTTATCGCCGGCGTTCTGCTGCTTCAACCGGACAGTTCGCATTCGCTGCCTATTTTGCTCGGCAGCTTGATTATTGTCATTACGGGCATGGTTGATGATGTAAGAGAGCTGTCACCGCGCGTCAAACTCATCGGCCAACTGGCAGCCGCACTGGTTGTTGTTTTAAGCGGTATTCATGTCGAATTCATCAACCTTCCTTTCGGCGGACAGCTGGAATTTGGGATTTTTAGTATCCCACTGACGATTTTGTGGATTGTCGGCGTCACGAATGCCATCAACTTAATTGACGGATTGGATGGGCTCGCTGCGGGGGTTTCCTCGATTGCGCTGTTAACCATTTCCGGCATGGCGATCATTATGGGGGACGCCTATGTGACGGTGCTCGGCCTAATTTTAATGGCCAGTACGATTGCGTTCTTATTTTATAATTTTTATCCGGCAAAGATTTTTATGGGCGATACCGGTGCCCTTTTTCTCGGCTACATGATTTCCGTGCTGTCATTGCTCGGTTTTAAAAATGTAACCTTTATTTCCTTGATTATTCCGGCGCTTATTCTCGGTGTGCCGATTTCGGATACTTTCTTTGCAATTATCCGCCGGCTTGTCCATAAGCAGCCTTTATCGGCTCCAGATAAGTCGCATTTGCACCATTGCCTCTTGCGCCTTGGCTTTTCACACCGCCAAGTCGTGCTGATTATTTATGCGATCGCTGCCATGTTCAGCCTCGCCGCCTTTATCTTCTCAATGGCGACGCTCTGGGGTTCGCTCATCTTTATCGGTGTGATCCTGATTACAATTGAGATTTTCGTTGAAAGCATTGGCCTGATCGGAAAAGATTACAAGCCGCTGTTGAATTTTATAAAAAACCGGTCATAGCCGTCCGGATCCATCGGGGTCGTTCCCGAAATAAATAATTCGGAGCAGTACCTGTCAAAACCGCAACGGGGAGTTACGGGTTTATGACTTTGACAGCTCCGTTCCCTGCAACAATCAATGTTCCGGCCGGCTGTAAACCTGTTTTGCAAGTCGTTGTTTTCACATCAATCTGGCTGAGATTTCAGCATCTCCCGTCTCCGGTCGGTTGTATCCGGCTCAGCACCTGTTTTGCGTGCCGGGATGGATTGACACCTGTTCGTCCGCTTCCGGTTTAAAAAAGCAGAAAGCCGGGTGATGGGCTTTCCGCTTCTGCTTTTCCGATTTTTATGCTTCTCTTTACCGGGCAACATCCGTTTCCAAATATAGTTTTTCCCCCTCGGCTACATCCGCCTGCCCGTTTGTTAAATCAGAGATCCACGTTTCAAAAGCATGCTGTTCCCCTTCTTTTACATAAATATCCAATTCCACCTGCGCGAGATACCGGATTTCTTTTATTTCATATGGGGAATGATGCAGTGCATTTTCCACTTTCCCGAGCCATGTATAATCTAGTTTGACATGAAAAATGGCGGTAAGCGTCCTTTTGACGATGCCGCATGCGTTGATGCCTTCTGAAGCTGCTTTGCTGTACGCACGGATCAATCCGCCGGCTCCGAGTTTAATCCCGCCGAAATAGCGCGTCACCACGACTGCCGTATCCTTCAAATCCTTCTTTTTCAGCACTTCCAGCATCGGAACGCCCGCAGTCCCGGCCGGTTCGCCGTCATCCGCTGCTTTTTGAATAAGATTCTGCTCACCGATCATATAAGCAGAACAGTTGTGATTGGCGTCCCGGTGCTTCTTTTTCACAGAAGCGATGAAATGGAGCGCCTCCTCTTCCGATTCCGCCCGCTTCACATGGGCGATAAACCGTGATTTCTGGATATCTATTTCATGCACAGCCTCGCCTTTGACTGTATAATATTCTTTTAACATTGCAACCTTCCTTTAGCAAAACCTGTTTTTCCCTCATTATAACATGCTTTTGTATGATATAATTTCAGTATATAAGAATATGTTGAAACTGCCGTATATCGGTTCGTGTTTTCCTACGAAAGTACCTGGGAAAATAGTCCTGATATACGGTTATACTTTATTTTCTGATCGTTTACCGGCGGTTTTCGCGTTAAAATAACATTAGCCGCGTGTGTGCTGTGGCTTGCCCTGCTTTCGGATAAGCCTTTATTATACCTTTTGGGGGAAGTAAGATGACTTTTAAAACATTCGACTCCAAAGCATTGGATGCGATCATGGAGAAAATGGTTGCAACAGTTGAAGAAAGCAAACACGAAATTTTTGAAATCGGTGAAAGATGCCGCCAGGATTACGATGCGCTCATCAATGAGCTTGAGGAAGTCAAAGCAACAGTGGCTAAAGTTATTGAGCAGACAGATGAGCTGGAAACGAAGTCCAAATTTGCAAGGCGACGCCTGGCGGAAGTAAGCCAGCATTTCCGTGACTTTTCCGAACAGCAAGTGCGCGAAGCATATGAAAAGGCACATACGATCCAAATCCAGCTGTCCATGAACCGGCAGCGCGAACTTCAGCTGCGCGAAAGAAGAAATGAACTGGAACGCAGGCTGCATTCACTAAAGGATACGATTGACCGGGCCAATCATCTCGTCTCGCAAACAACGGTCGTATTAAATTATTTAACAAGCGACTTGCAAAGCATTAGCGAGGCGATTGAAGATGCAAAGCATAAACAGGAATTCGGTTTGCGTGTCATTGAAGCGCAGGAGGAAGAACGGAAGCGTATTTCCCGGGAGATACATGACGGGCCCGCACAAATGCTGGCCAATATGCTGCTCCGTTCCGACCTAGTGGAAAAAGTTTATCATGAAAATGGAATGGAAGAAGCCATTGCTGAAATGCGCACGTTAAAAGAACTGGTGCGCGATTCATTGAAAGAAGTGCGGCGCATTATTTACGATTTGCGGCCGATGGCATTAGACGATCTCGGGCTAATTCCGACGCTCAAAAAATATTTGTCTACGATTGAAAGCTATAAAGGAAGTCCGGTCATTACATACAGGCATCTCGGGGAAGAACGAAGGCTTCCAACCAATTATGAAATCGCGCTTTTCCGCCTCATCCAGGAATCCGTCCAAAATGCGTTAAAGCATGCGAAGGCNACNGAAATCCAGGTGAAATCGGAGTTGAGGAAAAACAGTTTTATCGCGACAGTCAAAGACAATGGCGTCGGTTTTGATATCCGCAGAATCCGCGAAGGGGCTTTCGGGATTGTCGGCATGAGAGAACGCGTCAGCCTTTTAAATGGTGAAATTTCCATTCATTCAAAAATAGGAGCGGGAACATTGGTGATTATCCAAATCCCGATGCAATTAGACTTGGAAAAGGAGAAAAGGTGACCATGACGGTAAAAATTGCGATTATTGACGACCATCAGTTGTTCCGAGAGGGCGTCAAGCGGATTTTGGAATTTGAAAAAACATTTGAAGTGGTAGCCGAGGGTGAAGACGGCGAAGAGGCGCTGGACATTATTGAAAAATANCATCCGGATGTTGTNCTGATGGATATCAATATGCCACACCAAAANGGGGTAGAGGCAACAAGAAAGCTGATCGAGGCATATCCGGAAACAAAAATTATTATTCTTTCCATTCACGATGATGAATCGTATGTCACACACGCATTAAAATCAGGCGCAACCGGTTATTTGCTGAAAGAAATGGATTCCGATGCGCTGATTGAAGCTGTAAAGGTGGTTGCTGAAGGCGGCAGTTACCTGCATCCGAAAATCACCCATAATTTGGTGGAAGAATTCCGCAAATTGTCGAATCGCTATACACCGGGCGGCGCCTACCAGCAGCCGCCGGCAGTTGTCCCGCCGCTGCATTTGCTCACGCCGCGCGAATGCGAGGTTCTGCAGCTGCTCGCGGACGGAAAAAGCAACCGGGCGATTGGAGATGCTTTATACATAAGTGAAAAAACAGTGAAAAACCATGTAAGCAATATTTTGCAAAAATTAAAAGTGAAAGACCGTACCCAGGCGGTTGTGACCGCCATTAAAAACGGGTGGGTTGAAGTCCGCTAAAACAAGGCCCTGGCCGTACACTTGTGTATGCCAAGGCTTTGAATGGTGCGCAGGCGCCATGCCACAATCATGCAACACCGGCGCAGAAATGAAAATCACCAAGTGCAAATTTACAGGATAGAAAAAGATTCCCGGGCGTATGCGTGCGCCCGGGAATCTTTTTTTGACTTTATGTCTGCTTCAATTTTCCGATATGCGGCCAAGCCGGGGCAGCAATGCTTTTGAGGCGCCCATAAGCCGCTGTTCTTCTATTTCTAAGCCTGCCCGGATACCTGCCCGGCATTGCCATGCAGGCGTTCTTTTATCCGCTGGGCAGGTGCTCCTTTTGTCTGCCTGTTTCAATTTTTTACCGGATCAGCCGGCGTTCTGCCATCTTTCCAATGCCCGAGTTCACTGTGCCGGTATCCGTATCCGAAATAAATGGCAAGCCCGATGATGAACCATATGAGAAAGCCAATCCAGGTCACTTTCGAAAGGTGGACCATTAAATAACCACACGCGATTACTGCCAGCACCGGAATAACCGGGACGAACGGCGTTTTAAAACTGCGCGGGATGTCCGGCCGTGTTTTTCTGAGCACAATGACACTGATCGAGACAACAATAAAAGCAAACAAAGTGCCGATATTCGTCAATTCTGCAAGCTGGTTCAGCGGGACAACGGCTGAGAAAACCGTTGCCATCAGCCATGTCAAGATGATGCTTCTTGTCGGCGTTTTTGTCTTTTCCGTCAGTTTTGAGATCGATTTTGGAAGCAGACCGTCGCGGCTGATCGCAAAGAAAAGGCGCGTCTGCCCGTACATCATGACAAAGAGAACGGTTGTAATGCCAAGAATTGCACCGAGTGAAACAAAGCCTGCCACCCAATTCTGGTGGACAACCCGGAGCGCAAACGCAACCGGATCGCCGACATTCAGCTTGGCATACGGAATCATCCCGGTCAGCACTGCAGATACAGCGACATAAAGGACAATGCAAATCGCAAGAGAAGAAATAATTCCGATCGGCATATCCCGCTGTGGGTTGCGGACCTCTTCAGCCGCAGACGAAACGGCATCAAATCCGATATAAGCGAGGAATGCGGTTGCCGCCCCTTTAATGATGCCGCTAAAGCCATAAGGCATAAATGGCGTCCAGTTCGCTGGTTTGACATAAAAAATGCCGACAGCGAGGAATAAAAGAATGACGCCGATTTTAATACAGACCATGACATTATTGATTTTGCTCGATTCCTTCACGCCGGTCAGCAATACAGCAGACAGGAAGAACACGATCACTACAGCCATCAGGTCAATATACGAACCTTTGGCCGGATTATAAGCGCCGCTTAAAGCCTGCGGCAAATGGATGCCAAATCCGCGTACCAGATCCTGGAAATAGGCGGACCAGCCGCTCGCTACAACTGAACAGGCCAGGCCGTATTCGAGAATTAAGTCCCATCCGAGCACCCAGGCAAACAACTCGCCAAACGTTGCATAACTATAAGTGTACGCACTTCCTGAAGCAGGGATCATAGAAGCGAATTCAGCATAGCATAAAGCTGTTAACGCACAGGCAATCCCTGAAAAAATAAAGGACAGAATGATTGCCGGGCCTGCCGCCTGCGCAGCAACAATACCGGTCAAAACAAAAATGCCTGTTCCGATGACCGCCCCCACGCCAAGCATGGTCAAATCAAAGGGGCCAAGGGCTTTTTGCAGGCTCTTTTTTCCGCGGGCCTGCTTAAGCATGTAATCCATTGATTTTTTCCTGAATAATTCCATGTCGAAAATCTCCTTCTATTTGCAGCCAACCCAGTGATGAAGATGTGATCCAATAATTTTGCCAACGGAGAATTTTCAAATATTTTAAATCTGAACGATACACCTTTTGTCTCTGAGTTGCATGCACCATTTGAGTTACCTTAGACATTCTACAAAATATGACATGATTTGTAAAGGACAGATAAAACAGAAAATTAAGTTTTGAAAAAGGCGAAAACACGAACGTTTTCTGGAAAAGATTCATTTTTCCATCAAAGAAAGCGTCATCAAGTGAATGATTGTATGCTGAACCATATGGATTCTTCCTTTTTTGGCTTCCGGACCTGGTATTATTTACAATTTTGTATCATTTGCGAAATCTTGAAGTGGAAAGGAAATTTTTGCAGTGAAGGGAATCTGCGGCAGGAATGAAAAACATTTTGCACACTTGCAGGAAATTTGAAGGGGGAATTTGGCAAAAAGCACCAGCCACAAAACAGATTTCCATATTGCAGAAAGAAGACGGCTGACAAATGGTTCCTGATTCTATAAAATAAAAATAGGAAAGCGGAAGGGAGATGGAAGAATGAGGACGGCCATTGTGACCGACAGTACCGCTTATATTCCAAAAGAAGTACGCGAAAAATATTCGATTTACATGATTCCATTGAATGTGATTTTCGGGAAGGAAGAATACCGCGAAGAAGTTGACATTACAGCAGATGCGTTTTTTGAAAAAATGCGCATGGCGGACGAGCTTCCAACATCCTCGCAGCCGTCAATCGGCCAGTTTGTCGAACTGTTTGAACAGCTTGCCAAAGACTACGATGCCGTCATCAGCATCCACTTGTCAAAAAAAATCAGCGGGACATACCAGGGTGCCGTGACCGCATCCGGGATGGTGGAAGGGATAAAAGTTTACCCTTATAATTCCGGCTGGAGCTGCATGGCACAGGGATTTTACGCGATTGATGCGGCGAAAATGGCGCTTGCCGGAAAAGAACCGGAAGACATCCTCGCCCGCCTCGATGAATTAAAAGCATCTACGAAAGCCTACTTCATGGTCGATGATCTCACCCACCTTCAGCGCGGCGGAAGGCTGTCCGGATCGCAAGCCGTTATCGGCAGCCTGTTAAAAATCAAGCCGCTTTTAACTTTTGTTGATGATGAAATTGTCCCGTTTGAAAAAATCCGCACCCAGAAAAAAGCGCTCAACCGGATTTTTGACCTGCTCGGCGAGGATGCCGCCAAAGGCTTGCCACTGAAAAGCTCCATCATTCATGCCAACCGGGAAGAACAGGCGCTTGAGATCAAAGATGAACTGGAAAAACGCTTCCCAACCGTCGATTTTTCGATCAGCTACTTCGGCCCGGTTATCGCCACCCACCTTGGCGAAGGCGCGATTGGCATTGCCTGGATGCTGAAATAAGAGCCAGGCTGTTCCAAATCGCTGGAACAGCCCGGCAAGATGGGATCGTCCGGGATAAACCTGGCATAACAGGCCCGGGGACAAGCCTTGAAACCTGCCGGACAGCCAATACCTTTTGAGGATTTTAGCGATTAAGCGTATCCTCCCCGGGACAAGCCCTTAACCCCGCCGGCCAATCCGCGATTGAATAAGCAGTTGTAATCCATGCATCCGTACAGGCTTTTTCCCGAATCCGTTTGGAACCGGGCCGCCCCATTTGCCCACCTCCCCCGCAATTGACAAAGGAGTGATCACTTTGCCTTCTGTTTTCTCCGAACAGCTTCAACACCACCTCGCAGGGAGGATCCTGCTCGAACCGGAAATCCCTTTTTCGCCGGAACTGCTCGAACAGCACTTAAAACAAGGCTGGATCCGCGCTGAGCCGGCGATTCAGGGCGAATTCCCGCACTGTGTCTGCTTGCGCTGCGGCAACCGCGCGCCGCATCTTTTTGCCGAATTCCCTTGCGCCCACTGCGGGAAAACGAGCATCTATTGCCGGAACTGCCTGATGATGGGGCGGGTTACCGCATGCAAGCCGCTTTTCACATGGGCAGGCCCTGCGCCCGCATTCCACCCGCCCCGGCACCCGCTCCATTGGGAAGGGACCCTCTCTGAAGGGCAGCAGGCCGCATCCGAAGCGGTCAAAATAGCCATTCTCCAAAAAAATGAGCTCTTGGTTTGGGCGGTTTGCGGAGCAGGTAAAACAGAGGTCCTTTTTAACGGGATTGAAGCGGCGCTTGCAAACGGCGAACGCGTCTGCATCGCGACACCAAGGACAGATGTCGTCCTTGAACTTGCCCCCCGCTTCCGCCGCGTTTTCCCGGATATTCCGATTGCCGCGCTCTACGGCGGCAGCCCTGACCGCCATAAATGGGCGCAGCTCGTGATCTCCACTACCCACCAGCTGTACCGCTTCGCATCTGCTTTCGATGCCGTAATTGTGGATGAGGTGGACGCTTTTCCGTATACTTTCGATGAAACGCTGCAGCGCGCCGTCCAAAAAGCGGCAAAAGATAGGTGCGCCCGCATTTATCTTACCGCAACGCCGGGTGAAACATGGCAGCTTGAATGCAAGGCAGGCAAGCGCCCGTTTGTCACGATCCCGGCCCGTTACCACCGCAAGCCCCTCCCCGTTCCTATATTCAAATGGGCAGGCAACTGGCGGAGAAAGTTTGAAAAAGGACAGCTCCCGGTTCCAGTTGAAGCATGGGTAAAAAAGAGACTTGAAACCGGAAAACAGGCGCTTCTTTTTCTCCCGAACATCCGCCTCATGAAAAAAGCAGAACCGGTTTTTAAACAACTGCATCCGTCGATTGAATCGGTGCACGCAGAAGACCCGGAACGGAAAGAAAAAGTGGAAAAGATGCGCGCCCGCGAAACGCTGCTTTTGCTGACGACGACCATTCTTGAACGCGGCGTCACGTTCCCGGACATTGATGTCTGTGTCGTCGGGGCGGAAGATGCCATTTTTACGGAAGCCGCCCTCGTCCAGATCGCGGGCCGGGCTGGGAGAAGCGCCGATTTCCCAAATGGGGATGTTACGTTCTTCCATTATGGAAAATCAAATGCGATGGTGAAAGCACAGCGCCATATTCTCTCCATGAATGAAGAAGCGGGAAAGCGGGGGTTGCTCGATGCATGAATATTGCCTGTTCTGCCATCAGCCGCTTACCCATAAACTGTCCTGGCGCACGCTGATTTTTCCGCAGCCCGGACCACTTCTTTGCGAAGATTGCCGCGCGCAGCTTGAAAAAATTACACCGCCTGTCTGCCCGAAATGTTCCCGACCCCTGGCCAAGTTGGATGCTTCTTATGTGGAGGGAGCTCTGTGTCTTGACTGTGCCAGATGGGAACAAGACCCGGAATGGGCGGGCGTGCTGGATGAAAACATTTCGCTTTATACGTACAACGATTTTTGTAAAGAAATTTTTACCCGTTTCAAATTTCGCGGAGATTATGCGCTTGCCGCCATTTTTGCGGATGGCATCAAAGAGGTGCTTAAGTCCCGCACATTTGACTGCATCGTGCCGGTCCCACTCAGCCCGGAGCGCCTTTCCGAACGGCTTTTTAACCAGGCGGAGGCGCTCGCCCGTGCTGCCGGGCTCGAAACGGCAAACATTCTTCACCGCGTCCACGCTGAAAAGCAATCGAAAAAAACACGGGCTGACCGCATTCATCAAGCCCAAACTTTTTATATGGAAAAAGAAGTTTCAATCGAAGGCCGTTCCGTTTTACTGGTGGATGATATCTACACGACGGGTTCAACCGTCCGCCATGCAGCAAAAGTGTTGCGTGAAGCGGGCGCCCGGAAAATTGTATCGTTAACCGCGGCAAGAAGTTAAACTCAACGGGATTTCTGCCGATATAAAAGATAGAAGACAATGTGCCGGAAAAAGGAGGCGGGCCGAATGGCGGAGTTGGCAAACTGCCCGAATTGCGGTAAATTATATGTCAAAAATTCCGTCCGCGATGTGTGTGAAGACTGTTATCGTGAGGAAGAGGCCGCATTTGAACGGGTTTTTCAATTCTTGCGGAAACGCGAAAACCGTGCGGCAACGATCGAGACAATCGTTGAAAAAAACCATGTTCCGGAAAAGCTGGTTTTCAAATGGGTGCGGAACGGCCGGCTTTTGATTGCGCATTTTCCAAATCTGGCATATCCTTGCGACCGTTGCGGCAAATTGATCCAGTCCGGAAAGTTATGCGAAGAATGTGCAAAAACGATTGCAAAAGATCTCGAACGTTTTGAAAAAGAAAAGAAACGGCAGAAAGAAATAAGAAAAAAGGCTTATCACATCAAGTAAACATTGCGCAGCTTTATCCGATATAATAAACATAATGGAACGGAGACCGTTTGAAAAAGGGGTGAGCTGAATGAAAATCAATCCGGTCAATACTTCAGGGATCAATCCGTATCAGCAGCAGACAAAGCGGGATGTGCGGCAAACCGCCTCCAGCACCCGGAAAACGGATAAAGTGGAAATTTCTTCAGAAGCCAAACAGCTGCAAAAAACGTCCCGGCTTGAGCAGGAACGGAGCCGGAAAATTGAGGCTTTAAAACAACAGGTACAGCACGGAACCTATCAGCCGGATGCGGAAAAAACCGCTGAAGGGATATTGAAATATTTTACAGGCAAGTAAGGAGTGGCGTAAATGTCTGCGGAAAAATTGATCCTATGCCTTGAAAAATTGCAGAAGCTCCATGAAAGCCTGTTCGCCCTTGCCGCCGAAAAAACCGAAGCGGTGAAAAAGCAGGATATTGGACAACTGCAAAAGATCGTCCGGGATGAACAGGCCCATATCCGTGCAATCGGCGCACTTGAACAGGAACGGGAAACGCTGGCAAAGGCGCTTACCGGCGGCAACGGGACACTGTCGGACTGCATCGCGGCGGCAACCGGGGAAGCACGGTCCCGGCTGGAAACGTTGAGGGGAAGCCTGATTGGCATCACAAGGAAGCTGAAAGAGCAAAATGAGCTGAACCAGATGCTCCTTTATCAATCCCTTCAATTTACCCAATTCATGCTGGATCTGATTTATCCGAAAAATGAACCCGCCACATACGGGCCGCCGTCCGGGCAAAAAGCGGCGGCCGCCATGCCACGGTTTGACTCAAGAGCCTGAAACAATACGGAGGAGGAGCAAGGTGTCCACTTTCTTTGGATTAGAAACAGCAAAGCGGGCTTTAACGGCCCAACAGAATGCCCTGTACACCGTCGGGCAGAACGTGGCTAATGCCAATACCGACGGCTACACAAGGCAGCGGGTAAACTTGCAGGCGACAGACCCGTATCCCGCTGCTTCGATGAACCGCCCGGCCATCGCCGGACAGCTCGGGACAGGGGTGGAAGCGGGCGAAGTGCAGCGGATCCGCGACAAGTATCTCGATGTCCAATACCGGGAAAACAACAGTGCAGCCGGTTACTGGTCCGCCAAATCAGATGCATTAAGCAAAATGGAAGCCGTCATGGACGAAACCAGTACGGACAGCAGTTTGGCCAACACAATGGAAGCATTTTGGGAATCCCTGCAGGACTTAAGCACGAACCCGGAAGACGTATCTGCCCGATCGGTTGTTTTGGAACGCGGGCAGACGCTGACGGATACGTTCCACTATTTAAACAGCACGCTTTCCCAGTACAAAACGGATGTTGGCAGCGAAATCAGCGTATCGGTCAACGATATCAATTCCACTTTAAAACAGATCAGCGACTTAAACCAACAGATCGCTGTCCTGGAGCCGAACGGTTATTTGCCAAACGACTTGTATGACAAAAGGGACAGCCTTGTCGATAAGTTGTCCAGTTATTTGAACGTCACCGTCGAAGTACAAAAAAGCGGGGGAAATCCAAAAGCAAACGCGGACGGCATTTACAACATTAAAATGACCGCTGCGGATGGCACAAGCGTATACCTTGTCCAAGGTTCAAATTACAATGCAGTTGAAGTACAAGGGGGAACCGACAGCAACGGCGACGGTATCCTCGACGGCCCACCGGCAAACGGGGAAATGACCGGCATCACAATCGGCGGGAAAAATTTTGCGGTCGCGGATACAACCGGCAAGGTCACGTTCCCGCAAGGCAAACTGTTGGGACTGATTGACAGCTACGGTTATCAGTATGCCGGCGCAAACGGCACAGTGGAAGCAGGGGCTTATCCGAGTTTGCTCGACAGCCTGGACAAACTCGCCTACACATTCGGAAACGTATTAAATGCTGTCCACGAAAAAGGGACAGACCTTAAAGGGAATGCCGGGACTGCCTTTTTTACGTTCGGTACCTTAACGGACTACAAAGGGGCCGCGGGTCAAATTGCCGTCAACAGCAGCCTTACATACGANAAAATCGCCGCCTCTTCAAATGGCGATTCCGGCGANGGGCTGAATGCCATTAANCTTGCAAATGTGGTTACCTTTGATTTAAGCAGCCAATCCGTGCAGCTTGAAGGGATCAGTGGCAGGCTTAACATTGCGGCACTCGGCCTGCCGCTTGCATCCGGCACCATCACCAGCAATTACGAAGGCATCATCGGAAAACTCGGGGTGGATGCCGAACAGGCAGGCAATATGCAGACAAATACCGGTTCCCTTTTGGACTCGGTCGATATGAACCGGAAGTCCGTCAGCTCGGTATCGCTTGATGAGGAATTAACCAATATGATCAAATACCAACAAGCCTATAATGCTGCAGCAAGGATGATTACCATGACAGACGAAATGCTCGATAAAATCATCAACGGCATGGGCGTTGTAGGCAGATAGGCAGGTGAAAAACGATGCGTGTAACCCAATCGATGCTCGCCAATAATTTCTTAAACAATTTAAACACAAGCTATAGTAAACTCGCGAAATACCAGGAACAGCTGTCTTCCGGCAAAAAGATCAACAAACTCTCGGATGACCCGCTGTCCGCGATGAAAGGCATTTCCTACCGGAGAACCGTCGCCCAGGTGAAGCAATACGAAGACAACTTCGCGGAAGCCAGCACTTGGATTGAATCGACAAATGATGCTCTTGATGAGGCCAATCAGGTGTTGCAGCGGATCCGGGAACTGACAGTGGAAGGGGCAACGGACACGAAGACTCCGACTGACCGGCAGTCGATCGCCGATGAAGTGGAACAGCTTCGCGATCAGCTTGTCAATATTGCCAATACGAAAGTCAAGGACAAATATATTTTTAACGGCACCCGGACGACGGAGAAGCCGATCAGTGGCGATATCAGCACGTTTGACGGCTCAACCAGCCTCGGCATGAACACCAATCCGGTAAAAATCGAACTGTCAAAAGGCATTTATCTGCAAGTCAATGCGAACGGAGCAAATGCATTTTCTGATGATCTGTTTAAAGACCTGAACCATTTAATCAGCGATTTAAAATCCGGCACATCGGCAANCGGCTTTGACAGCTATTTGGGCAAAATTGACGGCCATATTGACAATGTGCTGAGCGAACTGTCGNAGGCCGGGGCGCGGAGCAACCGCCTTGATTTGATGAAAGACCGCGTCACCCAGCAGGAAACAACGGCAACGAAGATCATGGCCGGNAACGAAGATGTGGATATCGATAAGGCGTACACGGACTTTTCCGTTGCATCCGGNGCNTATATTGCTGCGTTAAAAGTCGGCGCACAAGTGATCCAGCCGACATTGCTCGACTTTTTGAAATAATACGGGGACACCAACCTGCTTTGCCGGGTGGTGCCGTTTTTTTTATCTTTATAAATTTCAAACCGGACGGGGCAGGACCGGAACGACGGTTAGGAGCAGGAAAATGCTGGCGCTGCAAGATTTTTAGAAAGCGCAAAACAATATGACCATCGAAAGGAGAGAAGGCGGTTTTCCCCGGCAGCAAAAGCCGGGGACCCCTCGCTAAACATGATGAAGCTTCAAACAAAATACCACGGCAAAGTGGAAATAGAGGATGCAGATATATGGCTTTTTGAAGGCGGGATTCCGGGATTTCCGGATGAGAAATCCTTTGTGTTGCTGCCGCTTTTGGACGACGGTATTTATATGGTCCTCCAGTCAACGGCGTCCCCCTATGTCGCTTTTGTCGTCACAAGCCCGTTTTTGTTTTTCCGGGATTATGCATTTAACATTGACGATGCCACGCTTGAACAGCTGTCGATTGAAAAAGAGGAAGATGTGCGGGTTTATGCCATTTTGACGGTCCGTGATCCGTTTTCGGAAACAACAGCCAATTTGCAGGCGCCGCTTATTATGAACGAAAAGAACCATAAGGGGAAACAACTGATTTTAAACGACCGGCATTACCACACAAGGCACCCGCTCTTTGCTGACGGGCCGGACAAGGAAAAGGGGTGAGAAGATGCTGATTTTATCGCGGAAAAAAGGCGAGTCGATCCAAATCGGCGATGACATTGAAATTACCATCGCCGCGATCCAGGGTGACCAGGTCAAAATCGGCATCGACGCCCCGAAACATGTTGAAATTCACCGGAAAGAAGTGTACTTGGACATACAGGAAGAAAACGCGAACGCCGCAAAAAATATCGAAGGCCTGCTCCATCTGCTTGCCCAATCCAAGAAAGACAGTGGGAGCGAGAAGAAGAATGATGGATAAAAAATTCAAAACCAGCTCGTTCAAATCGGCCTTTCAACAGAAAAGGTAAAGAAAATTATCCTTTTCGGCTCGAGAGCGGTCGGAGATAACACAGACCGGTCTGATATTGATTTAGCCATTGTGGCGCCGGAAATGTCAAAAGAAGAATGTGTATTGTTTGCTTTGGACTTGGAAGAAGAACTGGACACTTTACTTTCCTTAGACATCATTAAGTTTGAAGATGCCTCTCAACAATTGAAAAGTGAAATCTTAAAAAATGGCAAGCTTTTGTATCAGGATGACGATACCCCGAATGAGATGAAAAAAACAATTTTATAGAAAGTCCATAAACTTCATCACATCATTCCATTTTTTACAGACATCTCAAAACAAGGACTGACACCACTTTTAAATTCCGGTTTCAGTCCTTTTTCACTTGGTGTTTGATCCCAGGATCGATTTATAATACAGTTATGATAGAGGTGACGACTTTGAAACATAATCGTACGGATGAACAAATATTACTGCAAACATTAGAAACCCTTCATGATGAGACAGAAAAAATGAGGGAGAAGGAAGCCAAAAAAATTTGGTCTGAGATTTCCCTTCCTTTCACATTGCATGCCGGGCTTTTGCGATATACAAAAGATGAGTTACACGAAATCAGAAAACGGTTGAACATCCGCAATGCAAGCAGCTTAAAAAAAGCGGATTTAGTGGCTGTACTAGAAGAACATATTCCGATGCTCATGAAAATTATTCTTTGCCAATTAGATGAGCATTTATTTCGTTCGATTCAAAACATGATCCACAATGGGGGCTTTATATTTGCTCCTGCCATGGAAACCTATCAAATCAAGTTTTTACAATCACTTGGGTTTATCTTCACGGGGACGTACAAGGAAGAAAAAGTACTCGCTCTGCCGGCAGATTTAATCCAGCCACTGTCTTCACTAGAAGGTGACATGAAAGTGAGATCCATTCTAAAAAGGAACACCGAATGGATTCGCCTCACACAAGGCATGCTGTATTATTATGGTGTGTTGAATTCCCAAACCATGCTGGAAAAAATCGAACAATATACAAAAAAGCCGGTTCGTCCAATCGAGTTTTTCAACGTGATGAGGCAGGCTGACGATTTTTATAAAGTGGTTTGCTTGGAATATCAGGGCCTGATACATCAACGTGTATTTGATCCTTTTAAAATTAAAGAAGAGCAGGACAGCAGAAAAGACCTGGATTACTATCCTTTTACGAAAGCACAGTTACTCCAAGCAGGCGCACCTGACTATGTTCCGGAAAATAAAATCACCAAATCATTCAGGCGCTTCCTTCTTGACAATTATCGGATTACCCGTAAAGAAACCGACCAAATCATCATGGAATGTATCTTTGCCATCAAAGTGGGCGAATCAACAAACAATCTTCTTGAATTCATGCAAACCCAGGTTGAAATCGCCGACTTCAAAACTGCAGAAGCGATGATGAACATTTTAATTCAATTAAATAATCATACAAGACAATGGATTTTAAAGGGCTATATGCCAAGCGAAATATTTAAGGAGGAAAAAGAGGCGCTGCATCCCCTCCCGTTGAAAAAAGAAAACAACAAACCTGTAACAACCAGAAAAATCGGTCGAAACGATCCATGTCCCTGTGGCAGTGGGAAGAAATATAAGAAGTGCTGTGGGAGGTAGGGTATAACCAGTAACAGGCACCAAAACAGTAAAAGAAATTTTGCTGTTTTGGTGCCTGTTACTGCAAACACCGGATAACCACAATACATCAGCTCTCCCCCCAGTCCCCCCACACCACCTCCACAGGAAAGAAAAGAAAAAAATTCAGCAAAACTATTAAATCAAAAGTCCTGCTATCCGATATATAAAGTGAGCGGGGGAACAGGGCGGCCGACCTCGAACCCCGTTGATAAATTTCGCCCACAAGGATGTGGGTGCACAACATTCAAGGAGGAAAAACAGATGATTATCAATCACAACATTGCAGCGTTAAACACGTTGAACCACTTAAATGCTGCGACAAACGCACAATCGAAAGCAATGCAAAAACTGTCTTCGGGGCTTCGTATTAATAGTGCTGCTGATGATGCTGCAGGTTTGGCAATTTCAGAAAAAATGCGTGGGCAGATTCGCGGACTAGATAAAGCAACAAGTAACGCGCAAGATTCTATATCGATGATTCAAACAGCTGAAGGAGCATTAAACGAAACGACAGACATCCTTCAACGTATGCGTGAACTGGCTGTCCAAGCAGGTAATGATACTAATACATCTGAAGATAGGGAAGAAATCCAGAAAGAAGTCAACCAGTTAACATCTGAAGTGAATAGAATTGCTAATACTACTGAATTTAATACTCAAAAGCTTTTAAATGCTTCAGCTGGAAAAACAACTGCTGCAGTTTCAGCTACTAACTTTGCCACACAACAAACTGCAACAAATACAGGTATTAAATACCAAGGCACATTTACCGGAACATCTGATGAATCATTAACATTAAAATTCGATAAAGCCAATAGTAAATATCAATATAGTACTGATGGCGGTACGACTTTCAATGATATTACCTGGGATGGATCGAATAATTTCACTTATAAAGGTCTTACATTATCAAAGCCTGATACTGATCCAACTACTGAAGTTACTGATACTGCAATTACTTTAACTGCAGCTAGCAGAGCAAAATCTTCTTTTACATCCCAAATTGGCGCTAATGAGAATCAAACGATGACATTAGAGTTTACTGATATGCGTGCTGCTTCACTGGGTATTACAGGATCGGGTTCCGGTTTTACTACTGATAATACAGTTACTGATGGTACAAACAATACGGCTAATGAGAAAGCATTGGATGTTAGCAATTCAGCAAATGCAGGAAATGCAGTAACAAAAATTCAAAATGCAATCGATAAGGTTTCTTCTGAACGTGCGAAACTTGGCGCTTACGAAAACCGTTTAGACCACACCATTAACAACTTAACGACTTCATCAGAAAACATGTCTTCTGCTGAATCACGGATTCGTGACGTTGATTATGCTTTAGCTGCTTAAGCAGTGACAAGCACAGTCGTCCTAACTGGCAACGGTTAGAGATTATCACTGGGTGAATTGCTGGAAAACCCTGAGCGCTTTTCTTGCCACAACGAAGCTGGAAACAGCAGGCGTGAGGGCTTGAAAAAAGAAAAGATTGGGCAATCAGCAGCCAAGCTCCTGTCTCGAAAGAGTGGAGAAGGTTCAACGACTAGGATAAACCGCCTAAGGTGCGTGCTATGGCGATGAAATCCGTAGGTGAGGTAATGCCGTTCAACATTGCCAATCCGAAGTGCCCGGCTCCTTCAGAAAGCTGGAGGATGAAGATATAGTCTTGTCATTTGTGAAAGCAAATGTTCGCACGATGGCGAAAGAAATGTCTGAACAAACCAAGGATTCGATCCTTGCACAAGCAGCACAAGCAATGCTGGCTCAGGCAAATCAACAACCAAGTCAAGTTTTACAGCTTCTCAGGTAGTTGATTGAATAAGGGTCCATTAAGAAGCAATTCTTAATGCAAACCGGGTGAATTGCTGGAACTTCCTAAAGCTTCATGAACCACAATGCAGCTGGAAACGGCAGACGTGACGGTTTGAAAATCATGGGGATGGTACAATGGATAATCAGCAGCCAAGCTCCTGTGCGGAAACGCTGGAGAAGGGTCAACGACTAGAGAATACGGCCTAAAGTATCATGATGCAACGGCTATGAATCTCGTAGGACAGGGAGTACTGTTCGAAGTGCCCGGCCCCTGAAATTGTCAGGGTGAAGATATAGTCTATTCTGTACCCGAAAGGATCAGCGGCAAAGCAAGCCAACCAACAACCACAACAAGTTCTTCAATTGTTGCGTTAAATTTAGCACTTTAAGGAGGCTCCTATTTTTGGGAGCCTTTTTAAATATATTCCTGTTGTCGCTCGAATTTTGCAATATGATTTTTGTAATTTTATACGTAGTACTTAGTTTATTCTTCAACTAAAGAAAGTGAATAAAGTACTTCAACATAAAATGAGTAAAGGTTTTTTAATTGTCTCATTTAAAATTAACTCAACTTTCGCGCCTAGAAAATCATAATAAATTCAGTGCTGGCTAATGTCTATTACGTCTCAGATACAGCACTTGACAGTAAAATTAATATATGAAAAAACACCTCTACTTTTGGTATAGTTGATTTATCGAAAATCACTACCAAATAGAAGAGGTGTCTCCTACTATGATAGCGAAAAACAGCCTGAATAATCAACTACCAAATGAAATAAAATCAACATTTAAAGAGTTGAATGTGTTGAAACACTTGCGAATCGCCGGTATTACGAAGTCCTTTGGTTTTTCTTGTGCCTACATTTTTCAATTGATTTTTTGTATGATCTTTGAAAACAAAAACTGGTTCAGGATGTTGGAAAGTAAGAAAGCTACAGACATTCCAGCCAAAGATACCGTTTATCGGTTTCTCAACCAATCAACGTTCAACTGGCGTCGTTTCCTCCTTTCACTGGTTGCCTCAGTGATTGGAAAAGTTTCGAAATTGACACGTCATGACCGTCCGAAAGTATTGATTTTAGATGATTCATCTTATGACCGGAACCGAAGCAAACACGTTGAGCTCCTGGCTCGCTGCTTTGATCATGCATCTCAAAAAATGCGTTTTTACAAAGGATTCCGCATGTTGACATTAGGATGGTCTGATGGCGCAACATTCCTACCCGTTGACTTCTCATTATTGAGTTCGAAAAAGAGCCAGATCAACGGCATATCCGAAAATATCGATAAACGCAGCTCCGGTTATAAGCGCCGAAAAGAAGCATTACAAACGGCACCAGAACAGATTCCCGGCATGATTGCCCGGGCGATGAATTCTGGTATCGATGCTTCCTATGTTCTAATGGATTCGTGGTTCACCCAACAACCTCTCATCAAGGAGATTACAGAACAAGGTCTTGACGTAATTGGTATGGTCAAAAAATTAAAACAACGCTATTTTGTCGATGGTAAGCGTGTTAGCCTAGATGAATTGTATCGTCTAGCTAAACCGACTAGTGGAAAGAAAGGAATCTTGCGTTCCATCCATACAACGCAGGCCAATGGCGTGCCAATTAAAGTTGTCTTTGTTCGCAACCGCAACAAGAAAAGCGACTGGTTGGCGATTTTGAGTACAGACTGTACACTGAGTGACCAGGAAATCATCCGTATTTACGGGATGCGTTGGGATATTGAGGTTTTCTTCAAAACAACAAAGTCCCTATTAAAACTACAAAAGGAATTCCAGAGTCGTTCATATGACGCGCTTATCAGCCACACGACCATTGTGTTTGCAAGGTATATTGTCTTGTCATGGCAAAACCGTTGCAGTGTAGATGACAGAACATTAGGTGGCATGTTTTATGAATTATGTGATGAAATAGATGACCTTGATTGGGCTGTTGCATTGCAGCAGTTAGTCGAGATTCTTGAAGATACTCTGGATAAAAGTAATAAGAAAATTCAACAACTGATCAAAAGTCAACTACAACAATGGATTGCGGGTCTGCCGAATTATATCAAGGTATACCTACCTGTTTCAGTCTGCGAAAGTTGAGTGATTGAAATCAAGTGTTTTTTGCGTTAAAGTAACCATATAAAGAATCCTTTCTGTTTGGTTTTTGTTTTGGTTACTTTAACTTTAACAGAAATGGATTCTTTTTTCATTTTTTTAATGAATTACAATAAAGCCGAAAAGACTTGGTAATCCATAAGTTAT
>JGI25331J36430_1000421_pt1 | contig 26298 bp, 15 predicted proteins | sample HigsolmetaAR206D_FD_36430 | JGI IMG/M metagenome (IMG submission 36430) | reverse complement strand
CCACCGTTCATCGACGCATCGCTCTCCACGTCCTCAAGAGGCCAGGTTTGGGGTACGAGGTGATGATCGTCCGATCCCGGCCTCGTGGCAGACAACTCCAAGGACCGAGGTTCACACGTGAAATGACCTAAGGACCAGGGTGTCACGTAGGCCCATTTCACGTGTGAAATGACCGCATGTCCGCCTATCGGTCGGTCTGATCACGCGTGAAATGGTCGGAAGCCCCTCCGAGTTCACATGTGAAATGGTCGCGACCTCTTCGGCCGTCTCATTCGATACTTCACATGTGAAATGGTCAGAGCCCCTGAGATGGTGGACCCGGAAGCTGCCTGGAGATACGCAATTCCGTGGTCGCACCCGGAAGCCCAAGCGTGCGCAACCCGTCAACCGCCCGATCGGCTGACCTCTCATAAGGGATCACTCAGACCGGTCCGATTGGCCGCTGTGGCTGCGACTGGCTTCTAATCACTTTCACCGACACGCCCGGTTCACACGTGAAATGACCTCATCACTCGACCAAGGGGATGGACCGTTTCACACGTGAACACGTCCGACGAGCCCATCCCATTGCCGCGACCAGCCGTCGCAACCGGCAGGTTTCCACATGAAACCCATCCTGAGTTTCTCATGCCAGTAGTGGGAGAACAGAGCATTTCATTGAGGAGACGGTTGAGAAAGGCGTGAGAGAGTTGACACGATTGCCTTTCTCGTTGATTTCCTGATATCTGCGTTAACCGTCTGTTAATGTTAAGGTGCCATTTTCCGGGCGAAGAATTTGGAGGACTTCACATGGGACTGCCCGCGCTTGACACCTCCAAGGCGCCTCGGGGGCGTACGCTCTTGATCTTCGCCCCCAAGGGTGGTGTCGGAAAATCGACGATCGCGATGAACCTTCTCGTCGCCGCCACTCAGCACGGAATACGGGCGCGAGGAGTAGACCTTGACCCACAGAGGACGCTTTCGAACTGGGATGCATATCGCCGCGAGAACCCATTCTCGACGCATCTCACCCCAGTCGAGGTGGTCCCCAGCCACATCAATGATTGGCGCTCGGTCTGGGAAACCAATGCAGATTATGACCTTTCAATCTACGATTTCCCGCCCGGCGTCGAGGGTTTCGAGGACAGCATCTACTCGCTGACCGGTCGTGGAGACTACGCGCTCATACCGTTCGGGCCTGGACATGAGCTGCCGCACCTCATCCCGTGGATGAAGAGGCTGCTCGAACGAGAGCGGAAGGTTGCCTTCTGCATGACCCGAGTCTTCAACCCGAACTACACAGGAGCCCGCATCGCGAAGACGGAAGCCGTGAAGCACGGGCCGTGCACCCCGGTCGATATTCCGATGCGGGACGACATTCTACGGAGCAGTCAGGGCTTCTCCGTTTTTGACCACCCCAAATTTAGGGGACGCGACGAGTTCCAAATTCTCTGGAACCATGTGTGCCAGGAGTTAGGTCTATGAGTGCACCGTTCAGCAAGCGGGCCATCGCGGAAGTCGGTCTGTTCGGCGACCGCATGACCCAGCGCACCTCCACGGATCGACAGCTGGCCCTCATCGACAATCAGCTGGACGGCAGTCTTCGGGAAGCCCTGACGGGTCTGAAAATCCTGCATGACGAGGAAGCCAAGCGGCAGCTGCGGGAAGCCGTCATCGGTATCCACAAGGCCTGGGCGGATATGCGCGGGAGCGCGATCCAGACCGGCAAGCTGCTTCTACAGATTTACCGTATGGGTACGGATGTCTACGAGGCGCTGTTCCGGAAGGAGAAGGCAATCCTTCCCTTCGGGCATTCGGTCGAGGTGAAGTTGCGCCGCATCGCCGAGGACATCGAGCGCGGCCGCTTCGTCGAAACAAATTTGCCGATCGCGTACTCCGCCGCATACGAGCTGACTACCCTGACAGACGAGCAGCTCGACATGGCCAAGGAGCGCGGCTTGGTCCGTCCGGAGACTATCCGGAGGGAGATCATCGCATTCAAGCGCGAGCTCGCCGCGAAGAACAGCGGCATGTCGGACACCGAATACAGCATCAATTCCCTTCGGTCGCGCCGCACGTATCTGGAGCGCAAGCGCAAGCGCGTCCTTGCCAAGCTGCGCAAGATCGATGCGGAACTTGCAGAGGTCAATCGCCTCCTCAACGTCCCCTATGAGGAAACCGAGTTCGAGGAGATCGACAGCGTGGTTTCTCCCGAAGAGACGGCAGCTTAAGCCATCAGCAAATGGGGCCAGCAACAGCTGGCCCTTTTTGTTTGACCGGTCACTCGCCGGGTCATTTCACATGTGAACTGCGAGGCAGCTGGGGTCGCTACCATTTCACACGTGAACTCAGACGCAGCTAACATGTGAACGGACCACACGCAGAACCGGACCGGCGACAGCTGGCGGGTCATTTCACATGTGAACCCTAGCTCCATGCGCTTGTGACCATTTCACACGTGAACACACCTCACGATGACCTGGATAGCCCCAGGGCACCACTCCCCTTGTGTCATTTCACGCGTGAACAGGGCTGACCGGATTGGTCCCGACCATTTCACGTGTGAACATGCCCGAGAAGCGGACGTTTCACACGTGAAATGGAAGCCGTGTTACTCCCAGCTGATCACAACGCGGCCGCCAAAGCCTGCCGTCGAACCGCTACCGAACGCTGCACCACCGGCACCAACCGTGATCGACAGACCCGTNCCAGGCGGGATGGCCTCGTTCTCATAGGTCTTGGTGACATAACCGCCGCCGCCGCCGCCACCGGGGATGTGCCAGCGGTTGCCGANGTTGAAGGCGAATCCGGGTATACCGCCACCTCCAGGGAAGCCCGAGTTGCCCGCGCCCGACCGCGCGCTGTCGTCGCGGTTGAAAATGTAGCCGCCGCCACCCTTGGCGCCGTTCGCTCCAGTTGCTCCAGGCGGGCCTGACCAGCCACCACCAGCACCACCAGGTGAGCCGTAGCCTTCGAGGTTCCAGCTACCCGGTCCGCCACCGTGGGCGACAAGCTGACCGTCCGGGACAGCCACAACACTCGCGCCACCTGCGCCCGGCGATCCGGTCGCCGGATAACCGTTGCCGCCNCCACCACCACCAATGACGCGGATCGTGAGCCTGGCGTGCGGCGGTACCGTGAAGGTGTAGCTACCAGGCGTGTCGTAAACCTGCTCACCCGAGGTGACCTGCGATGTAGAACCAGAGACAGTCACACTCGCGCCGACCTCGTTCTGGTTCACACCACGAACGGCNATCGTGTAGGTCCTGGAAGGATCGAGGCCGGTGATCTTGTGCGGCTTTGTGATCGTCGTCCACGTTCCGCCGTTGACCGACATCTCATGCCTCGTCGCACCGGCCGCGTCGCCATCCCACGTGATGGTGATCGTCGTGGCCGACGATGCCGTGACACGCAGACCAGAAACCGTGCCAAGCGTCGTCCTGCCGGAGGTAGATGAAGCGGGACCCGTACCAGACGCATTCACGCCACGAACGAGGATTTGGTAATTCGTCGAGGCAGCAAGACCAGTGATGGTCTTCGANGCGAGCGTTNCCCAAGACGTGCCATTGTTGATGCTGTACTGGTGCGAAGTCGCTCGTGGGGCATTCCCGAAGTCGATGGTGAGCGAGTTCGGCGCAGCCGAGACAACGCGCAAGTCCGTAACGGTGCCGGGCAGCGCGATGTCTGTAGTGCCAGCTGTCGTCGNCTCCGGACCCACGCCCGCAGCGTTCGTGCCACGGACCTTGATCGTGTAGCTCGTATTCTGTTCGAGACCGGAAATNGTCNTCGANGTAAGCTCCNTCCACGCTCCGCCGTTGACGCTGTACTGGTGGCCAGTAGCGCCAGGAGCAGGATTGAAATCGATCGTGAGCGAGTACGCAGTCGATCCGGTCACGCGCAGGTTCGTGACAGCACCTGGCGCATCCACTTGTGTGGTGCCACTGGTCGTGTCCGGACTTCCAAAACCATATGCGTTCACGCCGCGAACGCGGATCGTGTAGTTCGTGCCCGACGACAGACCGCCGATCGTATTCGACGTTAGCGCCTGCCAGTTGCCGTTGTTCAGGCTGTACTGATGCGAGTCGGCATTCGAAGCCGGAGTGAACGCCACGGTGAGAGACGATGACGTAGCCGAGGTGATACGCAGGTTCGTGACGGCCCCCGGCAGCGCCGGGGTCGTCTTGCCCACCGTTCTGGCCTCAGGACCGAAGCCGACATCGTTCACGCCACGGACGGCGACGGTGTAGGTCGTATTCTCGCGCAGACCGAGGATGACCTTGTTGGTAGCNAGGGTCATCCAAGCACCATCGTTGAGGCTGTACTGGTGAAGGGTAGCACCCGGTGCATCCTTGAAGGACAGTGTGAGTGTCGTGGCACCGGTCCCGGAAACCATCAGGTCGGTGACAGGACCGGGCAGCGTCGGAGGAGCAACGTCCGTGCGGCCGGTGACGGAGGTAGCCGGGCCAACACCGAAGTCGTTTCGACCCCTCACCTGGATCGTGTAGCTCCGGTCCGGGCTGAGACCAGTCAGCGTGTTGGACATGAGACGCTGATACGTGCCGCCATTGAGGCTGTACTCGTGGCTCGAAGCCATTGGCGCCGGAGTGAACGCGATGGTGAGCGTGTTCGCCGTGGCGGCCGCGATGCGAAGGTTCGTGACTGCGCCAGGAGCAGCACTGTACGAGTTCGTGCGCCCCTGGACGGTCGCGGCAGGACCGGCGCCAGCCTCGTTCACACCACGAACCTGGATGGTGTAGTTGGTCTCGGCAGTAAGACCGGAAAGCACGTTGGAAGTGAGCGNTGTCCACTCCCCTTGGTCAATCCGATACTGGTGTGAGACGGCACCTGGAGCACCCGTGAACTCGATGGACAGCGTCGTCGAGGTCGCGTTGACGATCCGCAGGTTGGTGACCTCTCCTGGNGGTTCTGTCGCGGCGCCGCCGTCGAGCGCGAAAGCCGTGATNAAGATCGGAGAGGCAATTCCGGTCAGACGCGTGGTCGCCTTGAGCACATCACAGACGATGCGCGTTCCTTCTGACAGCTCGTCGAAATCTCCCAGCGGAGGAACNGTCATGGTGACGATGAAGCGAACAGTCGCTCCGTTGCCTCCGTTGTGTCCGGAATATGCACGCCGGGCCGCAGCAATCGTCACATCGGTGCCGCCATAGGCCGGATCGACATGGCCGCCGATATTCGTGCCATCGTAGATGACCTGAGGAGCGTCGGAGAGCGAGTAATAGCCTATCGGCTTGGCCTGACCGGCCGCACCCGATCGCTGGGTGGCCGTGGCACCAAACTGGACAACACCCACCCTTCCAGAACAGACATCCCGAAAATCGTCGTCCATTGAGGAGTTGTCGCGCGGGTGCTCGATGTGCAGACCGATGCGTCCACCGGAGTTGAAGAAGTGACGGGCGCTGTCCTCNTCGGCGAATGCCACGTCAATGGTCGCCGTGATGGTGCCTTTCCAGTTAGTCGTTCGCGTAATGGTATGAACGCCTTCCTGCAAAGTCAGGGAAAAGCTGTCGGCGTTGAGGCGGTTCTCATCGACCGTATCGACAATGGCTTGGAGATTCGGAAAAGCCTCGATCAGGTCACCAACGGAAGGCGCCGTGAAAAGAGCCGGGATGCTCGTTCCCTGATGCGCCGCCACAGTCGCTATTGCGGATCGAAGGTCACCCCAATGGTCCGCCATGACAGCGAGGTCGGTGGTAACGTTCTGCAAGGCCGGGAATTCCTGACCATAGCCGCGATCACCGCTACCGTTGCCGTAAATGGCTCGGATAGTGCTCAGAAATGAATTGAGATCACTGGCAGTAATTTTGCTTCCGGCCTGATACGCCATATTACTTCACTCCACCAAGAACCACTTCGATCAAAGAAATTTCCTCGGTCTCCTTGTTCTGGAGGGCTCGACCGATGATGGCCTGATGCGGCTCATCACCCTTGGCCGCCTTGGCAACNCCGGGAATGTGCGAGGAAACAAGACGAGCGCCCTTCTTCACCGGGCCAACGACCTTGACCGGCACACGACCGGCCAGGGCCACGAACGGATGGGTCTCGTCGGTGCCAGCCTGGCTATTGAGCATCATGCCGGGAGCCGTCGAGATGACGCCGAACACCTCGGTCGAGGCCTCGGTGCGAGAAAGGCAAATCTCCTTCTCTCCGCCGATCTCGACGACATCGCCGGGCGACATGGGTTCGGAAGCCTCGTAGCGCTCGGCCAAGTCGGCGTAGCGGGCCGAAGTCGCCGTACCGGCAAAGACGTAGCCGGTCGGATCGGTCGCCATGGTCACACCGGCTGCGATTCCGTCCGGGAAACGGCTGGCAAACGGATAGGATTTGTTCTCGATGGTGATCTGGGCGGGGAGCTCGCCGTGGGGAATCTGGACGGCACTCTGGACCGTGATGATCTGACCCTCCGAGATGCCAACGCCGACCGCGTAGCTGCTGTTGGCCGTCTCAATCAGGACGCCGGTGTATCCCGAGGTACGGTTATTCGAGCCAGGAAGAGCACCGGTGTCTCCGAACCCACCGCCACCGGAAATGGTCGTCCAGCGATTTCCATCGAAGACCTTGATCGTCCTGGCCGTTGTGTCGAACCACAGCTGACCAGTCAGGGGACGAGACGGAGCAGTCGAATTTGCGAAGTTCTCAAGAAGCTTGATGAAGTTTTCGGCAGTTGCCTGTCCGTAACCGACTGCACCACGACCGACCAGCGCCAAGGATGTTTCGGTCGTATTGATAGTCTTGTCCGCCAACTCCAAAAGCGTCGTGCCGTTAGTGCGTCTGACAGTAATGGACATAAATCAATTCTCCAAAAGACAATGCTTAAACTTATGACTTTATTTATCAGTCGAGCTTGGTCGCTCTAAAGATTGTGTAGGTTTCTGGTCCGCCATGCGCGGCGCCAAAGACAAACGTTGAGCTGAGACCAAGAGCCTGATTGGCTCCGGACGCCGGAAGTGCCGCCACAAGGTGCTCGATGCGGAACTGGGTGTTTCCGGTCACCTGGACCTCACCCACGATCAAAGAGCGCGTCTGCATCGGTTCGCCATCGACACCGACACTCGCCTGCTCAACCGTCCCCCAGAGAGCCACGGTGTTGTTCGTGACATTGTATAGACGGGCACGATGGCCGCCGACGCCAGCGGCGGGTGCGGAAGCCACAATGAACCACTTGCCGGTAGTCAGCGTGATGATGTTGTTGACGACGAAAGCCGTATTGGAGCCGCGAAGATCGTTGGGGTCCGCCACCACGGTGTTCAGCGCACGAGCAGCCCAGACTCCGGGTGTGGTCGTGCCACCAGGCGTACCGGCAGCCTTGCGGTCCACGATCTCGATGTAATCAAGCCCTTTTTCGGGCCTATTGGTCGCGGAAATGACGCGACCGTCGAGGCCGACCGTAACCTCGTTATAGGTACCGGGATCGACGCCGCTCGGACCAATGTTCGCGTTAATGGTGATGTCCGACGAGCCATCGAACATCGCCTCTCCACTCAGCTTTCCGCCAAGGCTGATCTTTCTCGGCGTAGAGAGACGATTGGCTCGTGAGGCGACAGTCAGAGAGCTCGAAAGTTCGGTGATGATCGTGATGTCCTCCGAGCCGTCGATCATCGCCTCACCAATCAGGTCACCGGTCAACCGAAGGCGACGCGGCATCGTCCACTTGCGAGCCGTCAGTGCGAGCGTGGCNGTACCGGCATCTCCCGCCTTGGCCGCGTATTCCGCCTCCGTGGCATGGTCAGCACTTCCCACGTGGTCCCTGGAGCCTTCCCCTCCGATGGCAAGGCTTCGCCAATTCGCGCCGTCATAGACCTTCAGGGTACCAGACGACGTGTCGTACCAAGTCTGACCTACAATCGGCGCCCGAGGCGGCTGGAAATTTGCGAAGTTTTCCAGCAGATGCAGCCAGTTCTCAGCAAAGGCTTGCGCGTAACCACTGGAGCCTCGGCCGCAAAGCGACAAAGAGGTTTCAGTGCGATCGATCGTGGAGTCTGGCAACTCCATAAGAATGGTGCCGTTTGAACGCCGGACGGAGAATGACATCGTTAAGACCGTCTCCCAAAATATTTTTATTATGTTCGTATTTATTTCTCCGCGAATAAGGCCTCCAATTTCTGGCCGTACGCCGAAAGAAATCGCTCCACTTCTTTGACTTGACTGTCCGTGACATCCCACATGGGGGCGTCTTCGTACCAGATACGCAACGCCGGGTCGGATCGGACGAACTCCTCCACCCTCTCAAGAAGGCCGTTGTTGAGAAGAAACATGCGTGCTTCGTAGCGGGTGACCGCCCGGCGAACCGTTGCCTCCACGATCCGCCCATCCCGGATGACGCGACCAACTAGGGTCGATGGATCGCCATCGTAATGAAACGAATAGACGTGCCCTTCCTGCGGAAACAGGCGATCAGCCTCACGAGAAGAAATTGAAATACTACCAGTCGAATCCGCTACTACGACAATTTCATCGAGCGGAATGCGTTTCGCAACATCGTACCAGTCTTCGCCCTTTTCGTTCTTCAAAAACAGGACGTTGAGCTTGGCTCGTATATCGTCTTCAGAAAGAACTGGATTATACCGCTCGAAGAAACCCCAATACTGCATTACGTTCCGACTGTATACCACGTACCATTGACGTTATATTGGATATACTCACACACGAACCGAAGGTTCTGGTAGCCGTTCGGGCCATTCTCGACATAGACTCCAGAAAAGAACGCCCCTCCCGGCGCTCTGACAGTCTGACCAGCCTGAGCATTGACCGTACCGGCGTTGACGCGACGCATGCCATTGATAGGCGCGCCTGCCGGTCCCCCTGTCAGCGTCACGGAAATCGACACGTCCTGGGTACCATCGAAGATGACGCTTCCGGTTGCCTGCCCCGTGAGCTGGATGCGACGAGGGTTCGTGAGGCGGTCGGCCGCAAAGGCTCGATCCGTCTGCGCAGCGTGGCGAACAATGGTATTAAGCTCGACGTTGCGGGAGCCGTCGAGATTGACCGATCCTTCGACATCGCCAGTAAGCGTGATGGCGCGAGCGTTCTGCCACCGTCCAGCGGTCGTCGCGTTGCCCTGAAGATTGCCGACAAACGCCGTCGCGGCGATCTGTCCATGGTTGTCACGCTCGGGAATGGTGCCGGGAAGGGCTTCGACGGCCGTGTTTCCGACCACGGAGCGCCAGATACCGCCGTCATAAAGCTTCAACGTCGTGGTCGAGGTGTCATACCAGAGCTGGCCCGTCAGGGGTTTCGGCGGCGGATTGATATGCGCGAAGTTTTCAAGAAGCTTCACGAAGTTCTCGGCAAAATCCGTACCGTAATTGACAGCACCCTTGCCGACAAGAGCGAGAGACGTTTCTGTCTTGTCAATCGTCTGGTCCGGAATGACCATAAGAACCGATCCATCCGAACGTGTAAGCGTGTAAGGCATGAATTTCTCTCCCGCGATTACGACATGTAAATTCGAAGCGTGTAAATGATTTCAAACGCTCTATTCAACGACTTCTGAACTGGATGGAAAATGACGTGGGTCAGGAGCTTTCCTGTGCCTGCCGTTGTGTCGAATGCTCGCAGACCAATCTCATCGAAAATGAACTCCCCTTCCGCATCCTGGGCGTCATCGAAGAATTCCTGACCAGCTGGCTCGTTGTAGTCCAGGTAACAGGTGATGACGATGTCCGTATAGACCTGGTTCTGGGTGTGCTGGATGCGAATGTGATTGCGTTCACGATCAACGTTCAGCGGGCTCTGGTCATTTACGACCTTCGAATAAGTCTGATTGTACAGGCGCGCATCCGCCCCAGTAACGTTCGGCGGAAAGTATGTGATTGCCCCTGTTCCAGAAACGACTGATCCACCATTGCCAAAAACCATTTCATGAAGATGGCCGCTGGGACGATTGGCGAGAGACAGAGCAATAGCTTCACTCATGTTCTCGAAGTGGATGGCATTCTTCTTTTCCAGAATGACCTCGCCACTGTCCGCGTCGCGAATGAGAACGAAGCCCTCCATCTTGTTTCTGACATCAATCATCATGGTCAATATTCNCTCTGGCAACAGGCATAGAAGAACGCTGATTTACAATTTCTTCCTTCGTATCAGCATCGCGAATAACGATGTGATCCACAACAATCGGCTTCGTCTCGTCTATGCCAAAAGCATCTTCCTTGCTCATACATAACCTTCCCAATTATTTACGTATTTATTATATCCATACTTAAACGCCCCGCTTCGGCGGGGCGTTTATTCAATCAACATACACTCGTGAATTTTTCGCGAGGTCTATGTCGAATACCTCTTCCCTGATCCGGAAGGGGGCGGAAGTCGTGACTGTCGCGGGCTGGCCCGAACGGACAAGGCTACCGACCGGGTGCGAATAGGAGGTCGTCTGCGCCAGCCGAACCGTCTCTATCTTTTTCGGGATGCGATAGAGGGTGACCGTCAGTCCGTCGGCATCCTCTTCCACGGCGAAATGGATGTCTTTCTGAAGAGCAGTGAGGCTTCCGTCCTCGGACAGGAGCGAGACTTCCAGCGGAAGGCTCGCCACGGCACCGGGGAAGTAGAAGACATTGGTGGACCCGTCACCACGATGCATCGAGACGATCCGGTGCTCACAGGCCTCCCGAGTGCCTCTCGTACCTCTGCGAAGCTCGCGNAGGATCACCTCCTGACCGGAAACTTCCTTCTCGAAGTACTCGATCCGCTCGCCATTGATGAACACGACGCCTGGGACACCGCCGTCGAGGTCCGGTTCGGGAAGCATCTCCACCGGAAGCATGTCTTCCGGGTAGTCGTCTGCATCGATCCGCAGGACAATCTCTCCGTCCTCCGGTCCGAGAGGGGAGGCCAGTGTGATCCGGACGTCGTCGGTCCAATCGTAGAGTTCCCATGAGCCGTTCATGCGGTACAGCGTGCGTTCGCCATACGGGCTCTGGGCCTTCCTTGCGACCGTCGAGGCCAGCGGAACGGTGTCGAGAGGAGCGAAGCCGAAGTCCACACCGAGGACCGGATCGCCCATGAGTGACGGGCTCGGGACGGCCGTGTGCATTCCCCACGTGGAGGGCGGAACGACCGGCTTGCCCGAAAATGTCATGATCACGACACGCTCATGCGGCTCCTGTCCGCCGGGGATGGTCACAAGAACGCGGGATTTCCGGCTGTCGAGACCAACGCCGACATGATCAAAGGACTTTCCATCCCATCGCGGCGTCTCAATGGCCGTGTCGTAATCGACGCCCGAGATCAGTCGGTGACCGTTGACCCAGACCCAGACATACTGGCTGTCCTCGACCGCGACCGGAATCTCGTACATCCCGGAGGGTGAGCCATCGAAGACATGAGNGGCGATACCGAGNGCGGATGCATTCTCNAAGGTTGTGACCTCGACCCGCGTGTCGGTGCCGATCGTGTAAGCGTCGTCCCACAGATGCTCTTCCCAGGCGATGATGTCGTAATCGCTTTCTCCGATGGGCGTGTAGATCGTCAGCTCACCGTCCTCTACGTCGTAGTCATGGCCTTCGTAACCGATGGCGATCACGTTCTCGGGGAGGAAGTTGATGTTGTTGGCGAAGATATGTTCGCCGATGAGAACGAAATCAGCGCGAACGTCGAGAAGATCGGTGTCGAGCGGACGACAATCGAGACCGTCCTCAACCGTGGCCCAGGAATAGACCTCCTCAGCCATATCCCACTCGTAGGTATCCCAACCCTTCGTAACNGGAAGCTCGCGCTCTTCACCTGGGACGGAATTGATCTCACCCGTGTAAAGATCGCCGTCGATCCACATCCTGATGTTGTTCACATCGTTGATCTTTGTGAACGGCAGATATCTATCTTTGGTCGAGAACCCGCCGACACGAATGAATGGCGGCGTCAGGCGCTTTCCATTCAGCTCGACGATGGTGCCAATCGCCTCCGTCGGTACGACACGTGACGGAGTAGCCAGGGTCCAGCGCTGTTCGTCGTGGACCAGGAGGCTCTCCTTCGCGACGTTCGTGGCAGGATTCGTTACCCCATCAAGAGGCTCAAACTCGGTGAAGCAGATGTCGGCCCCGTTTGCCGGAGCATTGACGAAGACGACACGGCCATCCGAGATGTAGGCCTCATTAGACGGCATGCGGCGTCCATCGACTGTAATCTCAACCGCACCTCTGGTCTCGAACGGAAGATCGTATTCTGTAGTGATGCCGTCGCCGGTCAGGAACGTCTGACCACAAATGGCCGTCAGACCACCATGACCCATCACATGAACCATGACTTTCTGGGCGCGCGGTGAGCCAAGCTGGACCTCGACCTTCCGGGCGTGGTGATCCACTGTGTAATCGATGCCCTCGCGGGCACGAACGCCATCACGGTAGACGAAGACCGCATCGGCTGAGGAAGCAACGCCTCCGTAGGAGAGGCTGACCGTCGAACGTCTGGCGCGTTTCGTGTTGACGTAGGCCGTATACTGGCGAGGAGCACCAACGGTCCATCCGGTCTCGACCGTCATGCTGATAGCAGTATTCGACTGCACCGAAATCAGTTCCTCGGGATGGTTCGGTACACGGTACGGGTCATTGAGCTTGTAGTGGCTCTTGGCATCTCCGGTCGGGTTAAGGGCAACCTCCACCTCCTCGACACCATTACCGTCGATCTCAAGGTCCTTCTCGGCCGTAAGCAACGTCTCCCACGGCAAGCTGTCATATCCCTTCACGTCCCAGTCCGAGTATTCGAAATCGTTGGGCTGGAACAGGTCGCCACCGTCCGTGACAACGCCCTTGAATGTCAGACCAAGCAATGTCTCGATCTTCTTCTCGCGCATACCCTGGCCAGGACGATAGAAGGCCAGCATGCGGGCGAGGGCTGACCCGCCATGGCTTCCTCCGGAACCACCATCGAAGCCAAGCACATCCATCGGGCCGAGGTCCCATCCAAGACCGGAATCCAGCGGCACTTCCTGATGATCAACGCGGTCGAACCGCATCTTGAGGAGCATGCGCCGGATCGGGTTGAAATCGCTCGACGCCGGGTCACGCGATCCCTTCGCGAAGTTCTCTGCCCAGTCCTTCCATGGTGACATCGTGGTTAGGATCGCCATGTCGGCATCTCGGCGCGGATCGAGCGTGCGATGACGACCGAGCGTCTCATCGAAGTAGACAGGCTTGTCGAAATCCGAGACGTGAACGCCCACCCGGTCGATATCCGGAGCAAGTGTGCGCGCGAAGTCGCGAACCTTCACGCGGTACGGCTTCACTTCCTCGATGTACGAGACGATATTGTCGGTCTGATCGTATCTCTTGACCGGGCTCTGGAAGAGCGTCTCGTTGAAACCAACGATGGACATGAACGAGGTCTTGAACGCCCACGGGATGTTCTGCTGCTGCGTGTGAATGAAATGCAGCATGGAGAAGAACAGCTCGTTGATCTGGCTGTTCGTGAAGACCCCTGACCGAAGGGCGTCGATGATAGCCCTCAGCTCAAGCGAACCATCGCGACGCCGGATCATATCCACGTCGAGGTTGTCGTCCTTCAGGGCAATGCGCTCGTCGTCGTAGAACTTGCTGCTCAGACGGACGGTGCCCTTCTCGCACGCAACAACTTCCCACGAANCATTGATGTAGGCCGTCCAGACCCAAGCGCCGGTACCATCATCCTCGACCTTCACGAAGGTGTTCACCGGGCGCGGCATCTCATGGATGTTACGGGCCTCTATGGTCGGATAGCTGACAATCGGCGGATTGAGCTTGCTGTAGCCTTCGGCGTACCAGTCCACGGCTGTCCAGAAATCGGTCGTGCGGTACGACTGCACGCTGGTCAGCATGAAGCCGTCGAGATCGGCATTGAGCGCCCCAGGAACGTAACTGTAGACCGCCCAGAAGCCCTGCGCTGTTTCGTCGTTGCGCACGAGGATGCGAGTTCCGTAAGAGAATTCCGAAGCCCGCTCGACCATCTCCTGCCGAGTGGCAACTTCGATGTCATAGAGCGTTGCCAGGCGCAGGTATTGATCCGGGTTGTCAACGTCGAGCGGCGCCGTCTCGTCGAGTTCCCAGATGCCCCACGACGGCTGCTCTGCCTCATAGTTGGTGACAAGAATGCGCGGTGAGCGACGGGTGACTGTTGGAATCTCGGCGGTATCGAACTCCCACCCGGCTTCGTCCCACGCGGTTTCCTCCCACGGCAGGAAGCCACGCATCACTTGGAACTCGTAGGATGAAAGCAGGGCATTGCGCTCTGCGAGAGAGGAAACCTCATAGTCGTACGATCCCACTGGAGGCAGAACCATCGCCGTCCCGTCGATAGGACGCTTCCAGAAAAGCTGCCCGAAGGTCGGGCTGTTGAGATCGAGCAACGTTGCGAGTCCCGCCTGCTGCGACAGGAAGCTCTCACGCGAGAAGATGTCGTTGACCGTATCGACGAAGGCCTTTCTGGCGGCCAGAAGACCTTCTCTACCGCCGTCGAACAGCGTCCTGCGCGGATAGATCGACAATCCAATGCGATCATCCGGTGACAGGTTCATGTCGGGCACAGGCTTTCCAAAATCATCGCGGCCCACCAGCGAATTGCGGAGCGGACGCCAGATGGTTTCGGGCAGCACAGTCATGGAATCCTCGGCGCGGATCAGCTGCCATTCGTCGTGCACCACGCCGTCTATATCCTCGTCCTCGATCTCGAACTGCAACACCGAGGTTTCTTCTCCAAGGAACTGCTCGATTCCGGAAACGAGGATCGAGTTTTCCGTGATCGGAGCAATCCACGGAATGTTTTGCGCCTTCGGGTTGCGAAGGATTTCGGCAACGCGCCGCGCCGACATCTTTCTGCCGGGGATGTTGACCGGCTCTCGGTCCGAGTTCTTCACCCAGAAATAATAGACGGTGACCATCGTGTTGAGGTCAGCGTCCCATTCCTCGCTGCGCACATACGACGTGTACGGGGCGTTGTGCGTCTCGCCGTTGTAGGTTTCCGGGGGTGTACTGGAGCGCACCCACTCGTAGATTTCGATCTCAGTGCCCGGAGCCAGGCGGCCCCAGTTGGCCGCACGATATTCAAGCTCGCGCTTGCGGCGATCCTCGTCCTCGACATCGAGACGGTCCGTCTCGCAGACGAGGTAGTTCACTGCACCGAGGTTCCACCACAGACGACCGACCTGTTCACGACCCCAGCGCGCCTCGCCGTGGTAGATCGCCGGGTCATACTCGAACTTCCACGTGATTTCCCGCTCTGCCACACCAGGAATGAGACCAGCCACCGGGTCATAGACCGTGATGTCGTCCAGCAGGACGGGGAGGGCGGTGATAGTGTTGCGCCCCTCTATCTTGGTCTCGGTGTCATAGATGAGGGCGGCCTTCAGACGACTGCTGTCGATCTTGGCTGGCTGCTCACGATAAACCTCCCAGTCCTCGCCAGACCACCGATAGACGACCCACGGACCGTCCACCGGCTGGACATAGCAGATATCTCCATGACGAGCCGGGAACCGCTCATAGAAGGCGTCGCGGGCCTCAGTGCTGGCGAAGCGCTGGGAGCGCAGGACGTAAACAACAGGCCGGATGGTCGTGGTGTAGTCCGCACCACGGTCGAGATACTCGTCGATGATCAGCGTCTGGTCGCTCTCGACACGGCCGACACGGTGGAAGCCAGCCACATCGGGTTCCGTGTCCGTTGTGTCACTGATGAGGATGTAGATGCCCGTGTCATCCTCGGTCAGTCCATGCGGCTGCGAGAAAACCATCCGGAACTGACCGATCAGGTTGCCGTCCTCCTCGATACCCTCGATGCGTTTGAGGTAAGTGGTGTCGGTCGAGATCGGATATAGCTGAAGGACATCCCAGGAGATGTCGCGCTTCAGGGTGTCGTAGACCCAGATGCGGGTACCGGCTCCAAACTCGTTGCCGACGCCCATGGAGACCAGGTCGTAGAGACGCGGGAACGCGGAGTATTGGGCCACCGTGAAGTGGATTTCGTCGATGCGGACAGGGCCAGCCGTCGGCAGATCATCCACCCACGGGCGGGTGAGGGGCGAACCGATACCGACGAACTCATCCTTGTGATCGCGGGTTCTGAACATCTCCAGGGTGGCCGGGCGCTCTACCCACCGGTCACTGTCAGCCGGGACATCGACAAAGGCGTCAAACGGGTTGCCACTGGCGAAGGTGATCTGTTGCGGGTTGTTGCGGATGTCACTCTTCAGCAGCCTGAAACTGACCCGCTGGCGTTTGTTGAGCGCACCGTAGCGGCCGACCTGGAACGCCCACTCTTCAAGGAAACCGAGCTGCCGCTTGTCGTCGATGACCTGCGAACGGGTCAGACGGTTGAGTGTGTCCGCCGAACCCTTCGACTGAATCATGCCCTGATAGGTCTCGAACTGCTGCGTCTCGCTAAGCAGGAGGTTGTCGAGGTATTTCCGTGTCTGGTAACCGATCTGATGCCGGGCGTAGTCGCGGAAATTGCGATCTTCCGACCTCTCAATGTCATACATGACGCGGATGTTCTCGCTCGCGCGATCATAGTTGGCGAGCATTTCGCTGCCGGAGATGACATAGCCGGGCGCATCCAGACGCCCCTTCCAGTCGGCCGAGCGTTGGCCAATGAGACGCAGGCGCGGCTGGCGGAGGTTGTAGAGCGGCGCATAGACGATGTCGTTGAAGATCGTCCGGTCGGAGAAGACCAGGATGTGCTCGATCTCACCAATGTGCAGACGGGCGGCGAAGAGATCGTCCGTCGTCGTGATAATCTTCGTCTCGTCGTCGAGGCGCGAAATGAAGGTTGAACGCGGCGGAATGGGCGCACCGGTACGGTTCAGCAGGCCGTATACGCCGTTGTGGGTTTCCTCGACATTGTAGACAGTGCCATGACGAGACACGAACTTCAGCGTTGAGGCACCCGGCGACAGCGCTATGAAATTACCAGGCTGCCAGTCCATCTGAGCCCACTTCAGGAACTCTCGGATGGCGTACTCCCAGTTCAGGACCTCTCCAGTGACAGGATCGACCTCGTCGAAAACGAAACCCTCTCGCTCAAGCGTCAGACCATAGTCCCAGAGGAACTGGGCGAGTTCTGTCTGGGTCTTGAAAACGGTCGAATACGGGACGTACTTGTAGACGACATCCTTGAAGTCGGGGTTCTTCCACTCGACGTTACGTTCCTGAATGACAACTTTCGGAAATTTCTTGGTCATTTCACCCGGCTGAGGAGACCAATACTCATCCTCGAACTGGGCCGATGCCGTATGCGCTCGGATGGCGCGATAATAAGACTTCTGGTACTCGACGATTTGGTTCGTCTGGTAATAGACGTTCGGACGCCACTCGTAGATCGGCGTGTCCTCGCCGAGTGAAATCACACGCTGCTTGGAGCCATCGCTACCTTTGTCTCCCGGAACCTCATTGGGATCACCAATGATACAGAAGCCTTCCTTGACGGTATCGTAGCCAATGATCTTCCAGCCTTCGCCGGTCCACTCGATCAGTACACCCGAATATACGGCTTCTCGGATCGGAGCAGAGGAATGAAGGAGAACTTCGACGTTCTCGGGGGGCAGTAGACCGAAATTGTCGGCAAACACACGAAGGTTTTTGGCGTTCGTGAAGCCCGCCATCTTGTGGGCGAGACTGACCGACATACCCCTGATTGCATCGCCGAGGATCGACGGCGACTGAGAATTTGAAGCCATGTAGTCGCTGATCCACTGCTGGATGCCGACACGGACAACACGATTGCCGTCTTCGTCGATCTCGCCATGGATGAGCTCCTCGGCGCCACGCGGGCGGTTTCCATAGGACCGGTTGATCCACTGGCCGTCGGGCAGGCGAACACGGTTGAGACGATCCCAGCCGGTCTCGATCCATTCAGCCGGACGCATCAGGTAGCCCACCTGCGCCTTGGCGAACGGATAGGAGGCCGAGTTGATCCAGATGTTCTCGACGGGTCCGTGATCACCAACCCGCCATTCGCGCTTGGCGTCCTCCATGGACGGCGGCTCGGGGATGATCCCGGCCGCAATGGGATCGAGGAGCCTTCCCTGGTCATCCACCGGCAATACCTCAAGGAGGTCAGGGCGGCGGAAGCGGGCATCGACGCCCTTGCGCTCACCGTGGCGGATGATGCCGTCGCGGATGTCCTCCCACATCGGCAGGTTGCCGCTCGTGTATGGGGCAGGACCGTACTCGTTGTCCCACCATGACGGTTTGCTGGCAAAGCCGAGCATCTCCCACGGAGCCAGGTGCGGCCGATCCGTGTCGAACCACCAGCGATAAATGGCTCGCCAGTTACCAGGCATCTCGACGCCGTCGCGATCCTTCACGCCGCGATAGTTCCAGGTAAAGGGATCGTCCTCGACGTAGTCGTTGTGAGCCTTGTAGTCGTATCCATTGAGCTGCGCCCAGCGCATGAAGATCGGTGTGTAGAGGCGGACGTATTCCTCCTGAGAGTATGTCTCGCGATCCAGTTCAACCGGGTCGTTGTTTGCGTCACATGGGTTCGGATCGCCGCGCGTGATCACATTACCCTTATTGGTGAGGCGGGCTCTGCTTTCGACGAGATCGGCGAAATCGAATTCCGGCTTGGCGTCCGTCTTGAACGAACTGTCGATGTTCCGCCAGATCAGCGTCTCAAGGGCCAGAAGAATACGGTCGCGGATGTCACCGAAGGCAAACGACCGTGACCCATCGTGACCCCGAATGATCGGCACCGGCTCTCCGTAGGTGTCATCGATCTCCATACCGGGCTCGACGACAGGCAGTAGCCCCAGAGCGGACGGCGAGGGCGGTATGAAATATTGTCCACCACCCACCGTAGATAGCGAGAACGGGAACTCGTTCGTCTTGGTGATGCGCAGCGCATTGAGGATGGTATCGACCCAGACGGCATCATCGTCTGTTTCAAGAAGGGCACCGGTTGTGTGGAGCTCGACGACCTGCGCGATGAACTTGTTGCGGAAGCGCTGATACTCGCTATCGACGAAGCGAACGGTGTCGAGGTAGTCGAACCGTTTGTCAGAGGCCAGAAGCATCGTTCGCAGCAGCGGGGAGCGATGCTGAACGATGGACGGAAGGGGACGTTCCTCCCAGTTTTCAGCCTCGAATTTCTCGCCCGAGCGGTGATCCTTGAGGCAGCGATAGACGATGGCGTTGTAGGAAACAGTGTCACCAGCCTTGTAATCGACAATGCCATCCCAGAGCCCGGCCGCCTGGAAACCAGGGCCGACCGAGCGACGCGTGTCNCGCCAGTTGTTGTTGCGATAAGCGACGCCCTGGAAGCCTTCCTGACGCGCAATCAGCNCCGAGAAGTGATCGAACCAGTGACCACGGGAGATCGTCGTCGGCTCGTCGTTGTCCGGGTTCGCTGAGAGGCTCATCGGGACAAGGAAAAGATCGCCACGCATGCGCGGAGGCACTTTCTCGGCCGTGGCATGCCATCCGGAGCCGTAAACGTCCTCCTCGGGCGTCTCACCAGCGATGCGGTAGAACTGGAGTCCCTTGATTTTCTCCCCGTTCACGACCGTCTTGCGTGTGACGATGTCATTTTCGAAAAGGATTTCGGCGCGGGACGACCCGAAACTTTCATAGACGAGCGGCCGACCCGTCACCGTATCGACGACACCCGAACCCTTTGCAAAACCGAAGAGGCGGTTCCCGGCGAATTCCGAGCCAGGAATATCGGCGTGAGAAATTCTTTCATGCGTGTAGAGGGCGAACAGCGGATCGCTATCCTCGAAATTCCTCTTTTGGCCCACCTGCCACTGGGTGCCGTCAAAATAGAAATCAACCGGCTGGTCCGAGTAGACCCAAGGTTGCTTGTCGTATCCGAAACGGTTGTCAAACGGGATGTGACCGAGCACAGGCAGGCGGACGATGTCACCTTTTCGCGGAAAATCGCTGAGAACAACCGCAAAGCTCTCAATGGATGTGGTGATAATGCCGTCTTCGAGTTCGACATCCTCGACGGTCTCGCCGCGATAGATTTCGATGATGCGGGAACGGACCCGCTGATCTTCCACGTCGAGGGCCAGGATGCGGTCGCCGAACCGGACCATGCGGCCGATGTCGGTGAAAAGCGTCCCGACCGGCTTGCCGTTAGCTTCGAAGACCGAGATGTTCTCGAAGCCGGAGGCCTCGTACGGCTGCTCGTCATAGGGAAGGACATCCCAGTCCGAGACCGCCATGAAGTCCTCCGGATCGTCCAGCGGGACCCGCAGGTACTGAAGTTCTCCCGTCAGAAGGGCGCTGATCTCGCCGGTGTAACGAGTTCCGTAGTTGGCGAGCTCGATGTTCGGCACGAACTCGATGATCGGGCGCTTGGCCTTTCGCTCGGTGAAGGTCTCACCGGCCCATTCAACGGCATCCTTGTGAACCCAGAAGTTGTTGATACTCCACGGGTTACGGTCGCGCGAGCGGCGGTCGATAACAACGTAGATCGGCTCGCCGTTACCGGGGATCGTCATCTTCTCCTGGAAGGGGACAAGTTCAGCCTTCGAGCCGACACCCTCGACCCAGTGGGNCGCGGATCGCTTGTACTGGTCCCAACCGATTTCGTAATTCTGGCTGCAACGGATTGGCTGCTTCAGGAACAGTGTCTCCCACGGCAGCGTGTCCCATCCCTGGAAAAACGAAACACCGTCATCCAGCCGAATGCGCAGGCCGCTGGTGATCGTCTGGATGGGCGAGTTGTCCGGGAGCCACGCAGTCACATCGACCATCGGACGGCCATCGAAGAGAGCCGTGAGGTCGCCATAGCGGAAGACCGTGACATCGGCGCCTTCCGGAGGAGCCGTTTCGAGGACGATGTTATCTCCATCGACCTCGGCCACGACGGGCATGCCGTCAACGAAGGCACATGGGGTCTCGTACCTTTCAGGCACCTCCTCACCGGAAGCGTAGCTGGCCTTTCCCGGCAGCTCGAAGGAAACCTCAACGCCGTCGCCTACGTATTTCCTGAACTCCGACCGAAGAATGCAGACAGGGATTGCTTCCGGATCGTCACCGAACCAGTAATACTGGCTCGGGTTCATGAGCTTGTCGATATCAACCGGAGGTGCCCAATTGTAGTACTCGTCGGCGAACAATCTATGGTGATTGTTCGTGAACGCGTTTACGCTCTTGAGATAGTTGATCAGGTCATCATAGAAGAAGATATGCGTTGCTTCTCCATCCTTGTTGCGGGATATGAGGGCGGGCTCCAGCTGATACTCCGCGCGCTGGGTGGTCGGCTCCGGAACGTAGAAGTCCTTATTGGGGTCGAAGTAACTCGGTTTGGCACCAATGTATCCCGAAATATGTTCCGACGCACCGTTCTGGAAGAGGTGGTCAATCGTAGCCCCGAAGAACTTCTTGAGTGTCTCCGTCTGATGAACCTGTGGGAGAAGCTGAATTACGCGACGCTTTTCCATTATCTAATTCTCAAATTCGTATGTGTATTCGCACTGATGATCTCGACGTCTTCAACTGTTGCAGTGGAAATGAACAGTTCATCGGGACGGCATCGCACCTCGAACCCGTCGCCGAAGGCGCTCGTCTCCTGAAGAGGAACGATCACCACAGACGCAACAGCATTGGCGAGGCGATGATGAATGAAAGCGGCAAGCTCAGTGTAATAGAACGTNTCACCGAAGTCCCAGTAGTCAACGTNGAAATATTCATCAATAGAATTTATCACCCTAGTTTTTATCTCTCCATCCGAAAGCACCGAATTCGGAAGCTTGATGACTTTGAACTTGGCACGAAGAGCTGGGTCGGCTGATCTTCCGAACAGGAACTTATACCGGGCAGGGCGCCAGATGATCTCGTCAGAGAACATCTTCTTTTCGGCATACTCACCGAAGGTCGTACGCAGCTCGGTGTCTGTCGGTGGAACCGGCATGTCTTCAGGTTTGGCACCGGCAGCGATCCAGCGCCTCGTGAGCCGGTCGTACTCGCTCGTCAGGACGAAGGTGTCGATGATCGTGGTCCGGGCCGGGTCGATGCGCCGATCCGAAGGCGCATAGTGCTTCCACTGGAAGAACATTGCCGAACCGACAGGGGAGGGGGTCAGCGTATCGCCACCAGCCTTGATCCACTTCCGGGCCACGTTGGGTCCACGACCTGTCGCGAACTTGAAGCGGCGGAACTGCTGCTCCCAACCAGCCTCGCGCATGAGCCAGAAGGTTTCGGGATTGTCTCCCTCGATCTGGAAGGCAATTGTACCCACGGGCGCTGGCAACGCCTCGCGATCACCGCTTCGCTCATAGACCCAGATGTTGGAGGTCGGGACATAGTCCCCGTCGTCGTTTCTCTCCCAGAACAGGAGGGTGTTGGGACCTGCCTCTCCGACGACATGGTAATAGGTATCCGGATCGTCCGGGAAACCGTCCTCGTCCTTGTCATTGAAGACGACCTCTATCCGTCGCGGGTCCGAATAACCGTTGGGCTGCATCATCGGCTTGATCAGAGCCAGGTCATAGTCTCGACCGAGGGGGAGGCCGCCTTGGGGCTTCTCGTTGATACGCAGGATGCGGACCAGGTCGGAGACCTGCTGACGCGTATCAGGATCGATGGTGCGAGCGCCGTCGTAGAAGAAGCGAACCTTCTTCAGGGACTCGAAGACGTACCTCAGGCCNGGTGTGCGGAAGCGCCAGACAGAGCCAGCGATGTAATCGACCGTCATCAGCTTGATGCGCGTATCGATGACCTGTGGCTGTGTTTCTAGCGTCTCAGGATTCCTGACTACCCAGTGGGTCTCGCCATCAGGTGCGTAGTCATACCAGAGGGAGAAGGACAGGTTATTCATCAACTTCCCTCGGATGCTCCGCAGAACATCGTCGCCCATGTTCGGCGCATAGGCAGGGACGATCATCACGACATTGCTGTCATCCTCAACCGGCTCCGAAAGAAGGATCGGACCGGGCACACCATCCGGAACGGATGCCGTCATGTCANTGCCGAGGATGTCGCGGACGTTCACCCACTTCGAGATGCCATTCTTCTCGACGAGGACGCTCGCGCCTGGGGCGATCAGATCACTGTACTGGGTGACCCACCCAGTCGAGTAGAACCGGCCCTCGTTGGCCTTCTTCCAGCGCATCGACTGCGGGATGATGATGTTTCCGGAACGAGCCTGGCGAAGAAGGTAGTCCTGNACGACGTTCTTCACGCTCGTCTCCTGCAACATCGGCAAGATGATCGTGTCGATCAGCTCGTTTGCCGTCTTGTTTTCGGAAACCGGAACCTCGGAATATGAGGTCGTGCGTTCCTTGTAGAACATGCCATCGTCGGCAAAGGCCGTGATGCCCTGGTACGATCCGGTCGGGTCATGCATGTCCAGATGCCTGGTGTGGCCCGGATAGACGCGCACCAGAGACTTGATCTTGGTGGCCAGGTTCGACTGGAGCACGTAGGTGTTGTAGTCCTCCCCCGAGACCATTCGGTCCTGCGTGGCGTAGACCAGGGGAGCACGACGCTTGATCTGCTCGTCACTCTCACTCGCAGTCGAGTTCGAGACCGGCTCCACAAGGGCGAGAACCATCGTCAGCGTCTTCAGCGTCCCGAGCCGGTTGTAATAAGGCACCGTGACCTGGATGCGCTGCATGTCGATCGGCCGGATTTGGTACTCAAGACCGTTGGACGAGCGGAACCAGAAACGCATCCTGCCCACAGGGGCCTTGCCGAAGCGGCCGTCAGCGAAGCGCAGGGAAATCTGGTCGCGGTCACGGGTCACGACCGAGTAGATGGTCCGCGTCGCGGCACCAACCGAGTTGAACGTGATGTTCTCGGAGAAAACTGCCGGGACCTGTGTCCAGTTCTCCTCGACCTCGCCGTTATCGTTGATCGTCTGAACCCAAACGTCCGTCTCGTTGATGCCGTCGATGGCTATGTCGAAGACCTGGTTCTCGGCCGGGTAGTCGATGATCTGATCGGTGTACTGAAGGCGCCCCTGCTTGAACGGAACGAAGAAGCCCGTGCGCGGGCTGGCGGCGCCGTTTCCGTCCGACCTGTAGATGAGGTGCAGGGAGGAGGAGAGGAGGTCAGGCGTACGCTCGAAAAAGCCCTTGTCGCTATCGAAATCACCGTTGATGACCTCGAACTCCATGCTCTGGCCGGACACGTTCGCCGAGAAGCTCAGTGAGGCCATGTTTAGGTCGCCGTTGAACCTGTAGAGCTGCGTCTGGACCCCATCCATGCTGCCGGTCTTCAGCGGAACTCCGAACTGGTTCACGATCGCACTGTTGAGAACGAGTACGAACCGCTCGGCCCAGTCGGGATCGTCCGGGTTGTTCCAGATGAGGCGCCGGTTGGCGAGATTGACACCCACCGCGTCGAAAACGTCATCGTTGGTTTGAAGCTCGATGATCTTCAGCAGGCCGCGCGCCGGGTAGTTTCTCTTCGGTCGGTACGACAGGAACCGGGCCAGGCGAAGGATGGATTCACGTGCTTCCGCTGTCTCAAGGAAGTTCTCTCTGGCCGCGATGTCCGACTTGATAGCGAGATTGCCCGCCAGCCACGCCAGAAGGTCGATGATGGCGACGAACTCGGATGACTCAATCCAGTCGGAGAAGTCCTCCGCATAGTTGGCGCGAATGTATTCCCGCATCGCCATATTGATCGATCCGGGGTCCGACGCATTGAAATTGATACTATCGAAGGCTCTGTAGAGGACCTGCCAATCGTGTCCGGCGAAAAGTTCTGTCTGACGATATGATTGGGACATTTATTACTCCGAGTATCCAAGAGCGTCGCGCTCGTTGCGCTCGAAAAATACAGAGAACGTGTCTACGATNTTGAAGCCTACGAATTCGGCGATAATCTCGATGCGAATACCGTTATCGAGATCGTAGAGGCGAACGTCCTGAAGTTTGATGCGGACATCGCTCTTGCAGATGCGGACAGCGTCATTGATGATTTCTTGGCGCAGTTGCGCAGTCATGGGCTCCATCAGAGCATCCCAGACGATGCTACCGAAGTCCGGCCGCATCACGCGCTCGCCTTTGCGTGTCATGAAGTGATTAATCAAATCCTGTTTGACCAAATCGATGTCATACAGCGCCCAGTTACGGGTCCGCTCAGCGTTCTGAGTGCTAAATCCTTTGTAAACGTATTGCGCCATTGGTCCACTGATGCCAATATACGTAGTTATTTATAGATGCCTAAAAGCCGCCTATAATTCTCTTTCTCTGGGGTTGAGTAATCCATGAGCTACAAAGTTCCGGAACTACTGCACTGCTGCAATGCGACGAGTGACAAAATTTGGGGCTGCGTTTTTATCGATGGCGTTGCGGATGAAGCTTTTATTTTCTGGGGGAGGCGAACCAAAACGCTCTTGGCAAAAGAAGAAGACGAGACCACAGTTCGTTCTGGTTTTTGAAATAGAAGAGACGGCCAACATCAAGAGATCAAAGGGATACAACCCAACCGCACTTGCTGATCTGGAGAGGCTCGATCCAGGCTTCAGAGATCGTTTCGAACTCGAATTGGCGATGGCGCGGCTTCGCCTATGACAAAAGGGGGAGCGAATAGCGCTCCCCCTTCACAATGGGAACAGAGATGGCTTCAAACGGATCAGTGTTCGAGGAACATCGGTGTACCCAAATTCGGCAATGACCGAATTGGAATGAACTGGCCGGGCACCGAGGGATCGGTCTATAGACCATGTTATGTGATAGACCTTGCCGTCCGGGCGTTGTGTTGTTCCGCCGATCTCNACGACCAGAGCTTGGACCTTTTCACCATCGTCGGCTACACCAACGACGATGCCTTCGCCGTCCTTGGGCATGATAAAGTCCTGATCGACTCCGAATTTATAGGTCACATGGTGAGCAATGATATCCCTGTAGCTCGGCGAAAATAGCCCAAGCAGCCACTCGCGGTCCTCCGGATGAATTTCCCAGCCTGCATAATAATTCTTCATTGATGTATTCCCCAAAACCAGTTCATGCGAATACGCTATATGACTTATATTTGCAACTTCCGAGGGGATCGATTATTCCGTTGTGCGCCTGCTACGATTGCGATATAGAGACATTTCGACGAGNAGATTTGAATGCTCTATCCTGTTTGTGATGTTCCGTACCGACAACATCAGGCGCCGACCATTCTGGCTGCGATGACGGGAAGGACATACGCTGAGTCGAAGACTGCGGTAAAATTGCATCTCAGCCTAAAGATCAAGAGCATCAGCCCATCGAATTTCATGACTGTTCTCGAACGGTGTGGGTTTCACGTTGTCAGGCAGTATGCGGAGTTCGACGAACAGATTTGGCTTGCAGTCGATTCTGTATCTCAAGTGATGCCAGAAGTTCCTCTTGTGCTGGAACGAACAGCGGAACGAAGTCTGTCTGCTGAGCAAGCTCAGAAAAATGCAAGAAGGACG
>JGI25331J36430_1000419_pt1 | contig 26407 bp, 25 predicted proteins | sample HigsolmetaAR206D_FD_36430 | JGI IMG/M metagenome (IMG submission 36430) | reverse complement strand
CCCCCGCCGGCCGGCGGTGCCCACGCGCCGCCGGTTTCGGCGACAATCCCGCGACCCTACCTACCCACAGCCGAGGCCGGGCCGCATGAGGAACGCCAGCATCACCGCTCGCGAGCTGTTCGAGCAGCAGCAGGAGAAGCTCGGCCTGCGCTGGGTGGCCGGGCAGAACGGNGGCAACCGCGAGATCGAGTCCGGCGGTACCAACGCCCGCCGCCCGTCGCTGGCCGGATACCTGAACGCCGTCTACCCCAACAAGGTCCAGATCCTGGGCAGCGAGGAGCTGGCCTGGCTGGANTCGCTGGACCCGCGCCAGCGCTGGGAGACCATCGAGAAGATCATCCAGGCCCGGCCGCTGGCCCTGGTCATCAGCAAGAACCAGTCCTGCCCCGAGGACCTGCGCGCCGCCGCCGAGGAGAGCGACACNCCGCTGTGGGTCTCGCCCAGGCGCGGCCANGAACTGCTCAACCACCTGTCCTACCACCTGGCCCGCACCCTCGCCCCGCGGGTGACCCTGCACGGCGTGTTCATGGAGATCTACTCCATCGGCGTGCTGATCACCGGCGAGGCNGGCTCGGGCAAGAGCGAGCTGGCCCTGGAGCTGCTCAGCCGCGGCCACCGCCTGGTGGCCGACGACGCCCCCGAGTTCACCCAGATCGCCCCGGACGTGCTGGACGGCACCTGCCCGGAGCTGCTGCAGGACCTGCTGGAGGTGCGCGGCCTGGGCGTGCTCAACGTGCGCGAGATGTTCGGCGACACCGCGGTCAAGCGGAACAAGTACCTGCGCCTGATCGTGCACCTGACCCGGCCGATGACCGAGCCCTCGCCGCACGGCTACGAGCGCCTGACCGGCGACTCCGGCACGCGCCAGGTGCTGGACCTGGAGGTGCCGCTGATCACCCTGCCGGTGATGCCCGGCCGCAACCTGGCGGTGCTCACCGAGGCCGCCACCCGCCTGCACATCCTGCGCACCAAGGGCATCGACCCGGCGGCGATGTTCATCGCCCGGCACAGCAGCCTGCTGGAGCGCCGCGGCCCATGAACGCCCAGCACGCCATGGTCATCGTCAGCGGCCTGTCCGGCTCGGGCAAGTCGGTGGCGCTGAAGACCTTCGAGGACCTGGACTACTACTGCGTCGACAACCTGCCGGTCGAGCTGCTGCCGGACTTCGTGCGCCGGCTGCTGCGCGACGACGGCCTGCCCGAGCGCCTGGCGGTGGGCATCGACGTGCGCAGCCGCCACGGCGACCTGTCGCGCCTGGCCGAGTGGCGCAAGGCCGCCCACGACCTGGGCATGGACGTGCGCCTGCTCTACTTCGAGGCCGAGGACGAGGTGCTGCTGCGCCGCTACGCCGACACCCGCCGGCGCCACCCGCTCAGCCGCCTGGGCCTGTCGCTGCCGCAGGCCATCGCCCGCGAGCGCGAGATGACCCGGCCGCTGCGCGAGGAGGCCGACGCGGTGATCGACACCAGCACGCTGAACGTGCACCAGCTGCGGCGCCTGGTCACCACCGAGCACGCCCTGGGCCAGAGCCCGGGCCTGTCCCTGCTGTTCGAGTCCTTCGCCTACCGGCGCGGAGTGCCCGTGGAGGCCGACTTCGTGTTCGACGCCCGGGTCCTGCCCAACCCGCACTGGGAGCCGGACCTGCGCCCCCTGACCGGGCGCGACGCCCGGGTGCGCGAGTACCTGGACGCCCAGCCGGAGGTGGCCACCTACGTCCGCCAGGTGGCCGGTTTCCTCGACACCTGGCTGCCGCGCCTGCGCAACGACACCCGCGCCTACGTCACCGTGGCCTTCGGCTGCACCGGCGGCAAGCACCGCTCGGTCTACCTGGCCGAGCGCCTGGCCGCCCACTTCCGCCAGCAGGGCTGGGACGAGGTGGCCACCTACCACCGCGAGCAGGACTGAGCCGCCGCCCGCCCGGGCCGCCCGGCGGGCGTGATGCCGCCGTGAAAAAACCGCGCGCCGCGCTGTCGCAGGTGGCGACCGGTCTGTTAACTTTCGGTCATGGCCTGTGGCATTCTCCTGATCACGCATCCCGGCGTCGGCACCGCGGTCCTGGCCGCGGCCNCCTCCCTGCTGCGCAACCTGCCGCTGCGGGCGGAGGCCTTCGAGGTGCCGTTCGACGCCGATCCGGAACAGCTGCTGCCCGCCGCCTCGGCCGCGTTGCGCCGGGTGGACGGGGGCGACGGGGTGCTGGTGCTGACCGACCTGTACGGCGCCAGCCCGAGCAACCTGGCGGCGAAGGTCGCCCGTCTGGGCACGCGCGTCCGGCGCGTCTCCGCGCTGAGCCTGCCCATGCTGCTGCGGGTCATGAACTATCCGGAACAGGGACTGGACGAGCTGTCCGCCACCGCGGCGGCGGGCACGCGCAATGGAGCGATCATCGACGATGCTTGAACGTGAACTCACCGTCCCCAACCGCCTGGGCCTGCATGCCCGGGCCACCGCCAAGCTGGTGCAGGAGCTGGCGCCCTTCCGCTGCACCGTCACGCTGGCGGCCAAGGGGCGTGAGGTCAACGCCAAGAGCATCATGGGCGTGATGCTGCTGGCCGCCGGCCAGGGCACCCCGGTGACCGTGCGCACCGACGGCGAGGACGAGGCCGCCGCCATGGAGGCGGTGGTGTCGCTGTTCGAGCGGCGCTTCGACGAGGACGCCTGAGCATGCCGGCGCCGGCCCGCCCGACCCCGCCGCGCCGGCGCCCGCGGAAGGACCGCCACCCATGAGGCACGTGTTCGCCGGCCATGGCGCATCCCGCGGGATGGCCCTCGGCCGCGCCCGCGTGCGCCAGGCGCACGCGCTGGAGGTGGTCGAGCAGCACGTGCCGGCCGCGCGCGTGCAGGAGGAGATCGTGCGCCTGCGCACGGCCCTGGAGGCCGCCCGCGCCGAGATGCGCGCCCTGCGCGAGAAGCTGCACGGCGCGCTGTCGCAGGACGCGCTGGAGTTCATCGACCTGCACGCCCTGCTGCTGGACGATCCGGAGCTGGGCCCGGCGCTGGAGGAACTGATCCGCCAGCACCGCTACTCGGCCGGCTACGCCCTGCGCGCGCAGCGCGACCGCCTGGCCGCGGTGTTCGAGCGCATGGACGACCCGTACCTGCGCAGCCGGCTGGACGACCTGGACCACGTCATCGGGCGCATCCACGCCCACCTGCACCGCCACGACCCGGTGCCGCGCGGCACCGCAGGCGAGGTGCTGGTGTGCCACAGCGTGGCCCCGTCGGAGCTGGCCCAGCTGCAGGCCCAGGGCGTGGTGGCCATCGTCTCGGCCGCCGGCAGCCCGCTGTCGCACGCCGCCATCCTCGCCCGCAGCCTGCACATGCCGCTGGTGGTGGGCGCGGCCGAGGCCCTGGCCCGGATCAACGACGGCGACGTGGTCATGGTCGACGGCGAGGCCGGCCGGGTGGTGCTGGAGCCGGACGCCGACGACCTGCGCACCTACCGCCAGCGCCGCCAGGAGGAGGCGCGCGAGCGGCGCGGCCTGGAGCGGCTGCGCAGCAAGCCCACCCGCACCCGCGACGGGGTGGACATCACCCTGCTGGCCAACGCCGAGTCGGCCGAGGACCTGGCCCGCGCCCACGCCCTGGGCGCGGCCGGGGTGGGCCTGTTCCGCACCGAATTCCTGTTCCTGCAGCGCGACGCCCTGCCGGACGAGGACGAGCAGTTCCATGTCTACCGCGACGCGGTGCTGCGCATGAGCGGCCGCCCGGTCACCTTCCGCACCCTCGACCTNGGCGCGGACAAGGCCGACCGTACCGGCCTGAGCCTGGGCAACGAGGACAACCCGGCCCTGGGCGTGCGCGGCCTGCGCCTGTCGCTGCTGCACGAGGCGGTGTTCGACACCCAGCTGCGCGCCATCGCCCGCGCCGCCGCCTACGGCCCGGTGCGGGTGCTGGTGCCTATGGTCAGCTGCCGCGAGGAGGTGGTGATCGTGCGCCGCCGCCTGCGCCGCGCCGTGGCCGCGGTGCGCCGCCGCGGCGTGGAGGTGGCCACCCCGCCGCTGGGGGTGATGATCGAGGTGCCGGCCGCGGCGATCGGCGCCGAGAGCCTGGCCGACGCGGTGGAGTTCTTCTCCATCGGCACCAACGACCTGGTGCAGTACCTGCTGGCGGTGGACCGCAACAACGACGCGCTCTCGGACCTGTACTCGCCCCTGCACCCCGGCGTGCTGCGCCTGCTGGCGCACGTGATCCGCGCCGGCACCCGCCATCGCATCCCGGTGGCGGTGTGCGGCGAGATGGCCGGCGACCCGTGGATGGCGCCGCTGCTGCTGGCCCTGGGGCTGCGCGAGTTCAGCCTGCACCCGGGCAAGCTGCTGGAGCTGCGCCGGGCCATCCGCGAATGCGATCTGGGCCGGCTGCTGGCCAGGTCCGAGCAGCTGCTCCAGGCCCGCGACCGCCAGGCCATCGAACGCTGGCTGGCCGAGGCCCGCCGCGGCTGAGCGGGGTTCCCACGGGCCGGTGCGGCTGCGAGAATGCACCGCCCTTCCCTCCCCGGACGGGGCGCCGGGGTGCTTCCCGGCNCGGCCACGGTAGGCTGGCGCCGCTGCCCCAAGCGATAATCCACGCCATGGACATCTGAACCGCCGCGCGTCCGTCGGGGTCGCGGCCTACAACCAAATCCCGGAGACGCGCATGGCAGAAGCCGTCCGCCACGACAAGACCGCGCGCCAGCTGCGCATGCTGTCCGACGCCCTGGACAGCGGCCGGCTCGGCCCGGTGCGNCGGCTGGTCAACACCCTCTCCCCGGCCGAGATCGGCAACCTGCTGGAGTCGCTGCCGCCGGGCAAGCGCGAGGTGGTCTGGGGCCTGGTGGACGCCGAGGACGACGGCGAGGTGCTGCTGCACGTCGGCGACGAGGTGCGCGAGAGCCTGCTGGCGGCGATGGACCCGGACGAGATCATCGCCGCGGTCGAGGACCTGGACATCGACGACCTGGCCGACCTGGTCGAGGACCTGCCGGACACGGTCATCGACGAGGTCCTCAAGTCCATGGACCGGGAGAACCGGGAGCGGCTGGAGCAGGTGCTCTCCTACCCGGAGGACACCGCCGGCCGCCTGATGAACCCGGACGTGGTCACGGTGCGCGCCGACGTGACCGTGGACGTGGTGCTGCGCTACCTGCGCCTGCGCGGCGAGCTGCCCGAGCACACCGACCACCTGTACGTGGTCAGCCGGCGCCACCAGTACCTGGGCCGCGTGCCGCTGGCCGCGCTGGTGACGCACGAGGTCTCCACCCCGATCAACCGTCTGATCGACGACGAGCAGCCGGCCATCTACGTGGGCGAGAGCGCCGAGGAGGTGGCCCGCCGCTTCTCCGACCACGACTGGGTCTCGGCGCCGGTGGTGGACGAGAACAACATCCTGCTCGGCCGCATCACCATCGACGACGTGGTGGACATCATCCGCGACCAGGCCGAGCACCAGGCCCTGGGCGCGGCCGGCCTGGACGAGGACGAGGACCTGTTTTCGCCGGTCAGGCGTGCCGTGCGCGGCCGCGTGGTGTGGCTGGGCATCAACCTGTTCACCGCCTTCCTGGCCGCCGGCGTGATCGGCCAGTTCGAGGGCACCCTGGAGAAGGTGGTGGCGCTGGCGGTGCTGATGCCGATCGTGGCCGGCATCGGCGGCAACGCCGCGGTGCAGGTGCTGACCCTGATGGTGCGCGGCCTGGCACTGGGCCAGGTCGGCTCCAGCAACGCCGGCATCCTGCTGTGGAAGGAGATCCGCGTGGCGCTGATCAACGGCGTGCTGATCGGCGGCATCGTCGGCCTGATCGCCCTGGTCTGGTACCACGACCTGGTGCTGTCCCTGGTGATCGCCCTGGCCCTGGTGATCAACTTCTGCGCCGCGGCCGGCGCCGGCGTTCTGCTGCCGCTGCTGCTGCGGCGCATGAACATCGATCCGGCCGTGGCCGGCACCGTGGTGGTCACCGCGGTGACCGACGTGATGGGGTTCTTCTGCTTCCTCGGCCTGGCCACGCTCATCCTGATCCGCTGAGCGCGCGGCCCGGGTGCCGGGCCGCGTGCCTCAGCCGCGCAGGCGCCGGACCAGCTCGGCGGTGACCGGGTCCTCGGCCTGGGCCTGGCCGCGCAGCGCCGGCAGCAGGCGGTTGGCCAGCTGCTTGCCCAGCTCCACGCCGAACTGGTCGAAGGCGTTGATGCCCCACACCACCGACTGCACGTACACGCTGTGCTCGTACATGGCCAGCAGCGCGCCGAGCGAGCGCGGGGTCAACGACTCCAGCAGGATGGTGGTGCTGGGCCGGCCGCCCGGATAGGCACGGTGCGGGTCGTCGCTGGCCTGCCCGTTGGCCAGGGCCTCGGTCTGCGCCAGCAGGTTGGACAGCAGCGCCTCGTGGTTCTGCGCGTACGGGTCGTCGCCCCGCACGGTGCCGATGAAGTCGGCCGGGACGACGCCNGTCCCCTGGTGCAGGGCCTGGAAGAAGCTGTGCTGCACGTCGGTGCCCGCCCCGCCCCACCACACCGGCACGGTGTCGGCCTGCACCGGGCTGCCGTCGGCCTGCACCNGCTTGCCCAGCGACTCCATCACCAGCTGCTGCAGGTAGGCCGGCAGCAGCGCCAGGCGCTGGTCGTAGGTCAGCACCGCGTGCGAGGCCAGGCCCAGGGCGTTCCGGTTCCACACCGCGGTCAGGCCGTGGCGCACGGCCAGGTTGGCCTCCAGCGGCGCCTCCAGCACGTGGCGGTCGAACTCGGCGGCGCCGGCCAGCAGCTCCTCGAAGCGGTCGAAGCCGATCGCCAGGGCGATCGGGAAGCCCACCGCCGACCACAGGGAGTAGCGCCCGCCGACCCAGTCCCACATCGGCAGCACGCGCGNGGCGGCGATGTCGAAGGTGGCGGTGGCCCGCTCCGGGTTGGCGCTGACCGCGTAGATGCGCCCGCTGCCACCCAGCCAGTCGCGCACGATGGCACCGTTGAGCAGGGTTTCCTGGGTGCCGAAGGTCTTGGAGATGAACACCGCCNCGGTGTGCTTCGGGTCCAGCGGCGCCAGCACGCGCTGGGCGGCGGCGCCGTCCACGTTGGAGATGAAGTGCACGCGGAAGCGGCCCGGCAGCGGGCCGCGCAGGGCATCGCTCACCAGGCGCGGGCCCAGGTCCGAGCCGCCGATGCCGACGCTGACGACGTCGGTGACCTCGCTGTCCGCCAGCTCCGCCACCAGCGCGCCCATGCGGGCGCGCACCTGGCTGGCGGTGCGGTAGGCCTCGCGCGCGGCGGCGGCCTGCGACAGGTCGCCGCGCAGGGCGGTGTGCAGCGCGGCGCGGCCCTCGGTCGGGTTGACCGTCTCGCCGTCGAACAGGCNGCGGAAGGCGCCGGCCAGGTCGCGCTCCCGGCCCAGGGCCAGCAGCGCCTCCCAGGCCTGGCGGTCGTAGCGCTGGCGGGCGAAGTTCGCGTACAGCGGGCCCACCTGCAGCGCGTGCGCCGATACCCGCTCCGGCTCTGATCCCAGCAACTCGGCGATGCCCGTGCGGGCAAGGCGGGTGGCGTGTTCCTGGAGGACCTTGAAACCGGAAGCGGATACTGTCATCAGGCAGCCTGCTTGGGTATCGAGTGGTTGGTGTGGGTGATGCGGTTGGCGCCGTCCACGTACACCAGCGTCGGCCGGANGGCGTCGGCCTCGGCCGCGTCCACCGAGGCGAAGGCGGCGATGATCACCAGGTCGCCGACCTGCACGTGGCGCGCCGCGCCGCCGTTGAGCGAGATGATGCCGCTGCCCTCGTCGGCGCGGATGGCGTAGGTGGTGAAGCGGGCGCCGTTGGTCACGTTCCAGACATGCACCTGCTCGTACTCGCGGATGCCGGAGGCATCCAGCAGCAGTCCGTCGATGGCCACCGAACCTTCGTAGTTGAGCTCGGAATGGGTGACGGTGGCGCGGTGGATCTTGGCTTTGAGCAGGGACAGGTGCATCGGAGGTGGCTCTTGCAGNGGGGATGGTAGCAACGCGCAAAAAGTTGCGCGCGCAACGGGAGCGGGCCGCCCGCGGCGGCCCCGGCTCAGAATTCGAGGTTGTCGATCAGGCGGGTGCTGCCCAGGCGCGCGGCGACCAGGGCCACGCGCGGGCCGGGCTCGCCGTCGGCCGGCTCGCCCAGGTCCGGGCGCCGGACCACGGCGTAGTCCACCGCGAAGCCNGCCTCGGCCAGGCGCCGCCGGCCCAGGGCCTCGACCTCGGCGCGCGGGGTGCCGGCCAGGTGGGCGTCGCGCATGGCGCACAGGGTGCGGTGGATCTCGGCCGCGCGCGGGCGCTCCCCGGCCGACAGGTACTGGTTGCGCGAGCTCATCGCCAGGCCGTCGNCCTCGCGCACGATCTCGCCGGCCAGGATCCGGATCGGGAAGTGCAGGTCCGCCACCATCTGCCGGATCACCGCCAGCTGCTGGTAGTCCTTCTTGCCGAAGGCGGCCACGTCCGGCTGCACCTGGTTGAACAGGCGCGCGACCACGGTGCACACGCCGTCGAAGTGGCCCGGNCGGAACTCGCCCTCGAGCACGGCGCTGACGCCGGGCATGTGCACGCGGCCGGCCAGCTCCACCCCGAACGGGTACATCGACTCCACCGTCGGCAGCCACAGCACGTCGCAGCCGGCGGCCTCCAGGCCGNGGGTGTCGGCGTCGGGCGTGCGCGGGTAGCGGGTGAAGTCCTCGTTGGGGCCGAACTGGGTCGGGTTGACGAACACGCTGGAGACCACCCGGTCGGCGTGCTGGCGCACCAGCTGNACCAGCGAGAAGTGGCCCGGGTGCAGGTTGCCCATGGTGGGGACGAAGCCCACGCGCAGGCCCTCGCGCTTCCAGCCGCGGACACGCTCGCGCAGGCGGTCGAGGTCGGTGATGGTTTCGATCATGGGTGGCGGGCCTCAGGCGTAGGCATGGCCGGCATCGGGGAAGGTCCCGTTGTGGACCGCCTCGACATAGGCGCGCACCGCGCCGGCGACCGAGCCGCCCTCGGCCAGGAAGTCCTTGACGAAGCGCGGCCGGCGGTGGCCGCTGTCCAGGCCCAGGAAGTCGTGCAGCACCAGCACCTGGCCGTCGCAGTGCGGGCCGGCACCGATGCCGATGGTGGGGATGTCCACGGCGGCGGTGATCTTCTGCGCCAGGCCGGTGGGCACGCACTCGAGCACCAGCAGCGAGGCGCCGGCGGCGGCCACCGCCCGNGCGTCCTCCAGCAGGCGCGCGGCGGCGGCCTCCTCGCGGCCCTGCACCTTGAAGCCGCCCAGCTTGAGCACCGACTGCGGGGTCAGGCCCAGGTGCGCGCACACCGGGATGTCGCGCTCGGTCAGGAAACGGATGACCTCCAGCTTGGGGCCGGCGCCTTCCAGCTTGACCATCTGCGCGCCGGCGCGCAGCAGCGCCACGGCGGCGTCCAGCGCGCGCTCGGGCGTCGCGTCGGCCTGGAACGGCAGGTCCGCCACCAGCAGCGCCTGGCGCAGGACCCGGGCCACGGCCGCGGTGTGATAGGCCATGTCGGCCACGGTGACCGGCAGGGTCGAGTCATGCCCCTGCACCACCATGCCCAGGGAGTCGCCCACCAGCACCAGGTCCACGCCGTTCCGGTCCAGGGTGCGGGCGAAGCCCGCNTCATAGCAGGTCAGCATCGCCAGCCGGCGGCCCTGGCGCTTGGCCTCGGCCAGCGCGGGCACGGTCCACGGCTTCTGCTCGGCGTGTACGCTCATGGGGCTTTCCGGTTCGACAAGCGGGACATTATCGCCCAATTCGCCGCGCGTGCCGGTGCAGCCGGCGCCACGCAGCTTTCCGGCTCAGGCACCGTCCAGCGGCTCGACGCCGGAGGTGTCCAGCGTGCGCAGCAGCGCCGCCACCGTGCCGTACCCGGGCACCAGCGCCTCCGGCGCCACCTCGGCCAGCGGCACCAGGGCGAAGGCGCGCTCGTGCAGGTGCGGATGCGGCACACGCAGGCCGGGCCGCTCGATGCGCGCATCGCCGTACAGCAGCAGGTCCAGGTCCAGCACNCGCGGGCCCCAGCGTTCCTCCGCGGCGCGCTCGCGCCCGGCCTGGCGCTCGATCTCCAGCAGCGCCGCCAGCAGCGCCTCCGGCGCCAGGGCCGTCTCCAGCAGCGCGGCGGCGTTGACGAAGTCGGGCTGGTCGGTGCGCCCCCAGGCGCGGGTGCGGTACAGGCGCGACAGTGCCACCAGGCGCGTCCCGGGCAGCGCGTCCAGCGCCGCGGCGGCGCGGCGCAGGGTCTCCTCGGGCCGGCCCAGGTTGCCGCCCAGGCCGACGCAGGCGCGGGCCGGCGCGCTCATTCGCCGGCCTGGCCTTCGCCCGCCCCACCCCCGTTGCCGCCTCCGCGCCGGCGGCGCCGGCGGCGGCGCCGGGACGGCAGCATCTCCGGCTCGCCGGCCGCGGCGGCCGCGCCCAGGCTGGCGGCCAGCTCGTCGCCGGGCACCTGCTGGGCGTGGCGCCAGAATTCCACGTCGGCGGCGTGCGAGTCGGAGGCGGCCAGGCGCACCACCAGGAAGTCGTAGGCGGCGCGGAAGCGCGGATGGGCCAGCAGGCGGAACACGCGCTTGCGCTGGCGGGTGGAAAAGCGCGACTGCAGCAGCCAGATCTCCTGCATCGGCAGGGAGAAGCGCTTGGGCAGGGCGATGGTCTGCACCTGGCGCAGGGTCACCCGGTCGGCGGCGCGGCGCTGCGCCTCCTCCGAGGGCATGCCCTGGGCCTGCAGCTCGGCCAGGGCCCGGCAGTAGGCCGGCCACAGCAGCAGGGCGAACAGGAACGCCGGCGAGACCGGCTCGTCGGCCGCCACCCGCGCGTCGGTGTTGCGCAGGCCCTCCACCAGCATCCGGCGCAGGGCGCCGCTGCGGTTGCTGCGCAGGGCGCGGGCGGTGTCCGGCATCAGCACGTCGAGCAGGCCGAAGCGCTCCAGGCCCTCGAAGCTGGCCACCGCGTGGCCGGCCAGGAACAGCTTGAGCATCTCCTCGAACAGGCGCGCCGGGGCGGNCTCGGCCAGCAGCGGTGCCAGTTCCGGGATCGGCGCGGCGGTGGCCGGGTCGATGGTGAAACCGAGTTTGGCCGCCAGGCGCACCGCGCGCAGCATGCGCACCGGGTCCTCGCGGTAGCGGGTGGCCGGATCGCCGATCAGGCGCAGGACGCGCGCCTGCACGTCCTCGAAGCCGCCCACGTAGTCGCGCACCGAGAAGTCCTCGATGGCGTAGTACAGGGCGTTGGCGGTGAAGTCGCGGCGGACCGCGTCCTCCTCGATGGTGCCGTAGACGTTGTCGCGGACCAGGCGGCCGTCCTCGACCTCGCGGCCACCGCTGCCGTCGTCGCTGTTGGCGCGGAAGGTGGCCACCTCGATGATCTCCCGCCCGAACACCACGTGCGCCAGGCGGAAGCGGCGGCCGATCAGGCGGCAGTTCCGGAACAGCTGGCGGACCTGTTCGGGCGTGGCGTCGGTGGCCACGTCGAAGTCCTTGGGATGGCGCCCCAGCAGCAGGTCGCGGACCGCACCGCCGACCAGGAAGGCGCCGAAGCCGGCCTCGCGCAGCCGGTACAGCACGCGCAGGGCGTTGGGGCTTATGTCCTTGCGCGAAATCGGGTGCTGGTCGCGGGGGATGGAGCGCAGGACGGGTTGTGGCAGGGCTTGCGGTTCGATGGGTGTGCTTCCGTGACAGACCAGGTGGAGGGGGGCTGTTGCACCCCGCCCGTGACGTGCATATACTAGCGCGCCTTCGCCGGGAACATCCAAGCAACGCTCCCTTCGTCTAGCGGTTAGGACGTGGCCCTCTCAAGGCTAAAACAGGGGTTCGAGTCCCCTAGGGAGCGCCACCCGGTGAGGTGATGCGACACGAAAAACCCCGCTTGCGCGGGGTTTTTTCGTTTGCGCGCACGCACGCACGTGCGTACGCGCCGGGCCGGAAGGCCCCGGCGCGCGGCGCCGGGGCCCGGGCCTCAGCCCTGCATCTGCTCCAGCTCCTTGCCCTTGGTCTCGTGCACGTAGCGCAGCACGAAGAACACCGACAGCACTGCCGCGGCCGTGTACAGGCCGTAGGCCGCCGCCAGGCCGATGCCGGCCAGCAGCATCGGGAAGGTCCAGGTGATCAGGAAGTTGGAGGTCCACTGCGCCAGGCCGGCCACCGCCAGCGCCGAGCCGCGGATCTGGTTGGGGAACATCTCGCCCAGCATCACCCACATCACCGGGCCCCACGAGGCGTTGAAGAACACCACGTAGACGTTGGCCGCCACCAGGGCCACCACGCCCATGGAATCGCTCAGCACCAGGTGGTTGCCCTCCTGCAGCTGGCCGGCGGAGAAGGCCCAGGCCACCACGCCCAGGGACACGGCCATGCCCACCGAGCCGATCCACAGCAGCGGCTTGCGCCCGACGCGGTCGATCAGCATCACCGTGACCAGGCAGGCGGCGATGCTGACGCCGCCGGAGATGACGTTGATCAGCAGGGCGTCGGCCTCGGAGAAGCCCACCGCCTGCCACAGCACCGCGCCGTAGTAGAAGACCACGTTGATGCCGACCAGCTGCTGGAAGGTGGCCAGGCCGATGCCCACCCACACGATCGGCCGGATCCGGCCGCGGGCGCGGTCGATCAGGTCCGACAGGCGCGGCCGGTGGTGGTCGGCGGCCAGCGAGGCATCGATCTCCTCCAGCTTGCGCAGGCCGGCCTGCTGGCCGTACAGGCGGGTCAGGACGCCCTGGGCGCGCTCGCGCAGGCCGCGGGCCACCAGGTAGCGCGGGCTCTCCGGGATGAACAGCAGGGCCACGCCGAACACCAGGATCGGCACGATCTCGGCCCAGAACATCCAGCGCCAGGCGGCGAAGCCGAACCACAGCTCCGACAGCGAGGAGGTGGCGATGCGCGCCAGCCACCAGTTGCTCAGGAACGAGCCGAACAGGCCGCAGATGATGGCGATCTGCTGCACCGTGGCCAGGCGGCCGCGGTAGCGCGCCGGGGCCACCTCGGCGATGTAGGCCGGCGACATCACGCTGGCCGCGCCCACCGCCAGGCCGCCCAGCACCCGGTAGACCACGAATTCCGCCGAGCCGTTGGCGATGCCCGAGCCCCAGGCCGAGACCAGGAAGAACACCGCCGCCCACAGCAGCATGGTGCGGCGGCCGTAGCGGTCGGCCAGGGTGCCGGCGAACCACGCGCCCACCGCGCAGCCCAGCAGCATCGAGGCCACGTTGAAGCCGGTCACCGCGGCATCGGAGCGGAAGGCCTGCTTGAGGCCGTCCACGGTGCCGTTGATCACGCCGCTGTCGTAGCCGAACAGGAAGCCGCCCAGCGTCGCCACCAGGCTGATGAGGACGATGAACCGGGTGTTCTCGTCGTTGGCCGTCGCAACGGCGGTGGTGGTACTGCTCATGCAACCTCCTCAGGTTCGTTCGCACCGGCACCGGCCGGCCCTCGTTGCGGGTGCCCCGCGTCCCTCCCGGGGCGACGACGACCCGGCGACTTTACCGCGCGCCGGCGCCCATGGGAGCGCTCACCTCCCCGTCCGGGGGGACGCGGCCCGCGCGGGTCCCGCGCGGGCCGTCCCCCGGTGCCGTCACCAGCTGGCCCGCAGCACCACCGAGTAGCGGCGGTCGTTCTCGAACCAGGCGCGGTTGTACAGGTGCTCGTCGATGAAGCCGTCGCGGCGGTAGCCGCGCGGGCCCATCAGCAGCTTGGTGATGGAGTTGGTCAGGTTGTTGGCCTGCACGCCGATCTGCACGTTGGCGTTGAGGTTGTAGAAGAACGAACCGTCCAGCTGGCCGTAGTCGTCGTTCCACACCGGCATGCGCATGGCCGGCATGGTGTCGCTGCTGGTCAGCAGGTAGCGCGAACGCCAGTTGTAGGCCAGACGGAGCGACACCGGACCGCGCTCGTAGATGCCGGTCAGGTTGTAGCTGCGCCGCGACAGGCCCTCCAGCGGCAGATCCAGCGGCACCGCGCCCGGCAGCGGCGAGTTGTTGCTGCCGCCCGGCGGCTCGATGTCCACGTTCGTGCCGCCCTTGCTGTCGACGAAGGTGAAGTTGGCCTGCACGCCCAGGCCCGGCAGGAAGTCGAAGAACTGCGAGTAGCCGACCTCGAAGCCGCGGATGGTGCCCTTGTCCAGATTGCGGGTGCGGGTCATCTGGTAGACGTGGCCGTCGATCAGCTCGTTGGCCAGCGCGGTGACGAAGTAGTCCTTCACGTCCTTGTGGAACAGCGTCAGGTACACGCTGTCGCCGGGGCCGAAGTACCACTCCAGGGCGGTGTCGAACTGGTTGGCGCGCATCGGCTTGAGCGCCGGGTTGCCGCCGCTGCCGCTGTAGCTCAGGTCGTCCTCGCCGCACAGCTCGGTGCGCAGCCCGTCCTGCAGCGCGCGGTTGCACGCCGAGGCGTCGGCCGACAGCACCACCCACGGCTGCATCAGGCTGAACTCCGGGCGGGCGATGGCGCGGGAGGCGGCGAAGCGCCACTGCAGGCCGTGGTCGAAGCGCACGCGCAGGTTCAGGCTGGGCAGCACGTCGGTGTAGGAGGCACGCGAACTGCTGTGGAACACCTGGCCGTTGTAGCGGGCCAGGGTCTCGGGCTTCATCACGTCGCCCCAGCCGCTCATGTCCGGCAGCTGGCCGCCGCCTTCGGCATCCACGGTGGTCTTGACCACGCGCACGCCGATGTTGCCGTCCACCGGACGGCGCAGGTCCTCGTTGCCGAAGTACAGCACGCCGTAGGCGGCCTGGGTGCGCTCGTTCTGCCGGTTGGCATGCTCCGGGCCGTACTCCACCGGCGACCAGGTCTCACCCGTGGAGGGAATGGTGGACAGCGTGGCCAGCACCGCCTCGCGCGTGACCATGGCGTCCTTCGCCGTCCAGAACTGGGTCGGCACGTTGACCTTGCCGCGGAAGAAGCCCGACATGGAGTACAGCATGGACTGGTCCGGGAAGAACTGGTCCAGCCAGGCCACGGCCGGGCGGTCGGGGTCGGGCGGGTTGGCGATACGGCGCCAGTCGTCGCTGATCGGGCCCCAGTTCCAGTGGGTGGAGTAGCTCAGGTACTCGCGGTCGGCCACGCGCGCGCCCACGCGCACCAGGCGCAGCCAGTCGCTGTCGCGGAAGTTGTACTCCACGTCCACGCGGCCGGCGCGCTCGCGCCCCTCGTTGTCGGCCAGGTGGTCCATGGCCGAACGCCAGAAGTAGCGGGTCTGGTCGCGGGCGGTGGCCGGGTCGGCGATGGTCAGCGACGGGTACTTGCCGCTGAGGTCCAGGGTCACCTCGTCCAGCAGCGTGGAGGTGTGCACCGAGAAATCCACGTTGTCGTTGCTGGACTTCACGTACTGGAAGTCGGCGCGCACGACCAGGTCGTCGGTGATGTAGTGGCGGATGCCGGCCGACCAGTCGGTGGTCTGCGAGGACTGCACGTTGTAGCGGTTGCCCGCGGCGAACTGGATGCCCGGGCGCTGGTACATGTTGGCCGGGCCGTCGCTGGGCTGGCCGCGCCAGCCGCCCTGGCGCAGGGTGCCGCGGATGAAGCGGCCGTACCGGTCGTACTCGAAGCGGGTGCCCGGCATCGGCACCACGTTGTTGGTCTTGTCGGCCAGGCCGTCGTCCCACACCGGGTGGAACTGGTTGGGGTCGCCGCTCCAGAGGTCGTCGTTGTTCTTCTCCATGCTGCCGCAGCACTCCATGAAGTGCTCGCGCCAGGCCAGGTCGTACTTGGAGGTGATGACCTGGGCATGGACCTCGGTGTCCGCGTTCGGCCGCCACTGGAACGCCAGCGCGCCACCCTGGCGCTTGCGGTCGAAGTCGGTCCGGCGCCAGTTCGCGCCACCGGGAACGAACACGTGGTCGAAGTCGGTGCCCTCCAGCAGCGCCTCGCGCTGGGACTCGTTGGGCATCCAGGTGTCCAGCTCCCAGTCGTAGTACCAGCCGCCATCCTCGCCCTCGGGCTGCTCGGCCGGGTAGCGGCCGCGGCGCACGAACGGCTGGACCTGGATGCCGTCCGATCGGGTGGCCAGTTCCGAGTAGGACACGTTGGCCAGCAGGCCGATCTCGCCGATGCCGGTGTCCCAGCGGTCACTGAACAGGAACGAGGCCGAAGGCCGGGTGTCCTTGGCCTTGTCGCCCTGGTTGAAGTCGATGCTGCCGGCGATCTTGCGCCCCGGCTCGTCGAACGGCTTGCGCGTGCGCAGGTTCACGGTGCCGCCCAGGCCGCCCTCGATGATCTCGGCCGAGGGGTTCTTGTACACGTCCACGCCGGCCATCAGCTCGGCCGGCACCTCCTCGAAGCCGATGCCGCGGCCGCCGCTGGCGCTGAACACGTCGCGGCCGTTTAGCTCGCCGCGCACGAAGGTCAGGCCGCGGATCATCACGCCGGTGCCTTCGGCCGAGAAGTGGTCGGTGTCGTTGCGCGCGGCGAAGCCGGTGACGGTCACGCCGCTGATGCGCTTGAGCGTCTCGGTCACGCTGCGGTCCGGCAGCGCGCCGATGTCCTGCGCTGTCACCGAATCGATGATCTGCTCGGCCTCCTGCTTCAGGTCCTGGGCCCGCATCAGGCTGCCGCGCAGGCCCTTGACCTCGACGGTGTCCAGTTCGACGGCGTCCGGCCCGCCGCCGGAGCCCGGGTCCTGGGCCTGCACGCCGCCGGCAGCCAGCGCCAGGGCCACGCCGAGCGCCAGCGCGGAACGGTGCATGCGGAAAGACGGATACGGACGTACTGTCCCGGCGCGTGTGGCGCGGTCGTGGCACTTCGACATTCAGCTCCCCCTCCAGAGACTGTTGGCGAATCGTCTTGGGTTGTAGGCGGCCGTTGCAAAGCTCCCCGCGGCCGCGACGCGGACGTTAGCGCTAACTTCGGCGGTTTTGAAGTGCCTCCCATGCCGCACCGCAGCAGGTGCCGCCGGCCGCTCCGGCACCGCCGCAGGCCCGCCGGGGCGACCACCGGCGGCCCGGCGGCGGTGCGCCCCCCGGCCTGGCCGCCTGCCCGCACGCGGGCGGCGGACGCCTCGCGCTGCCGGACATGCAGGCGCCCACGCGCACGTGAGCCGGGGCCGCGCGGGGACACGCGGCCGCCGCGGCGCATTGATCACGGGCAGGACGCGCGATGGAGGCTGGTATTAGAATGGCGCGCCGTCTCAGGCACAAAGATCCTCCCCATGCCCTTCGTCGTCACCGAAAACTGCATCAAGTGCAAGTACACCGACTGCGTCGAGGTGTGCCCNGTCGACTGTTTCCACGANGGGCCGAACTTCCTGGTGATCGACCCGGACGAGTGCATCGACTGCACCCTGTGCGAGCCCGAATGCCCGGCCAAGGCGATCTTCCCGGAGGACGACGTGCCGGCCGGCCAGGAGCCNTTCGTGGCGCTCAACGCCGAGCTGGCCAAGGTCTGGCCGGTGATCAACGCGCGCAAGGANCCGCTGCCGGACGCGGCCGAATGGGACGGCAAGCCCAACAAGCTGCCTTTGCTGGAGCGCTGAGCCGGCGCCGGGGATGTTCCCGCGCGCGGATGCGAAGAAGGCGCCCCCGCGGGCGCCTTCTGCTATGTGCGGCGGGCGGGACGGCTCAGTCGGCCAGGGCCGCCTGCAGCGCGGCGATCAGCTGCACCGCGGCCTCGCCGGTGGCCGGCACGCCGCGCGGATCCACCGCGGAAACGTAGGCGCCGNCCTCGACCTCGCTCACCCGCACCAGGAAGTCGCTGCCCTGGTAGGACACGTCGTAGCTGCCCAGCACCTGGGCACGGGTGGCGATGGCCACGCCGGCGATGCCCTCCAGGGCGGTGCCCACGCGCTCGAACACCTCGTCGCGGGTGCCGCGGACGACGAAACCGCTGGCCGAGGCGGTGGGCGCCGGCGCGGCCGGACGCTGCGCCGCCTGCCCGCCGGCGGTCGGCGGCAGGGCCATGGCGCCGGAGGTGTCCGGCAGGGTCAGGTCCGGCGGCACTTCCAGCGGACGCTGTTCCTGGACCAGGGCGTAGTCGCCGCGCGGCCCCTTGCGGAACCAGGAGCAGCCTCCCAGCAACGCGGTCACGGTGATGGCCACGAGGATGGCCGCGGAAGCGCGGGCGACGCGGGAAGACACGGACATCGGCAATCTCCGTCAGACGTTGGGATGGGTCAGGCCGGCGGGCGGCCACACAGGTGTTCGAGTTCGCGGACCAGCGCGGCCATGCGTGCGGCCTCGTCGTGGTGCCGCTCCGGCAGCGGCAGCAGCGGCAGGCGCACGCCGTGGCCGAAGCCCAGGCGCTGCAGCAGCGCCTTGACCGGGATCGGGTTCGGCTCCACCGCGCAGAAGGCGTGCAGCGGCGCCAGCCGCGCGTCCCAGTCGGCCACGGCGGTGGCCTCGCGGCGGCGGGCCAGCTCGCACAGGCGCTTGTAGGCCGCCGGGGCGGCGTTGGAGCCGACCGAGACCAGGCCGTCGGCGCCGGCCAGCAGCGCGCGCGCGGCGGTGGCGTCGTCGCCACCGAGCACGGCGAACCCCGGCCCGCGCAGCGCCAGCAGCGCGGCGATGCGCGCGGAGTCCGGGAGCGCCTCCTTGATGCCGACGATGTTCCCGTGCCCGGCCAGGGCCGCCACCGTCTCCGGCAGCATGTCCACGCCGGTGCGCGAGGGCACGTTGTACAGCACCACCGGCAGCCCGCCCTGCTCGGCCACCGCGCGGTAGTGCGCCACCAGGCCCTCCTGGGTCGGCCGCACATACGGCGGGGTGACCACCAGGGCGGCATCGGCGCCGATGGCGGCGGCGCGCCGGGTCAGGGCGATGGTGCGCGCGGTGCCCGACTGGCCGGTGCCGGCCAGCACCTTCACCGCGCCGGCGGCGGCCGCGACGGCCGTCTCCAGCAGCGCGTCGTACTCGCCCTCGTCCAGCATCGCCGCCTCGCCGGTGGAGCCGGCCACGACCAGCCCGTCCACGCCGGCGGCCAGCTGCCGGTCCAGCAGCCGGCGCCAGGCGTCGAGGTCGAGCGCGCCGGCCTCGGTGAACGGGGTCGCGAGCGCGGTGATGAGGCCGGTGAGGTGCAAGGCGGACGCTCTTTTTTTCCTGCGGTTCGCGCGTGCCGCGGACCGCCTCGGGGGACGGAGGATCATACTTGCGGCCCGAAAGCACGGGCAAGTATGCTGGACAAGGCAAAACGGCCCTTCGGCCGCCAGCCATTCAGCCTCCCGCAAATGCCGGAAGTCTCCTTGACCGACAACAAGCCCCGGCCTTCGCCGAACGAAAACCACCTCCTGATCAACGCCTACACGACGCATCCGGAGTCNCCGCTGCTCGCGGTGACGCGGCGGATCGCCGACAGCGGCTGCAACNTGGTGGACGCGCGGCTGGCCACGGTGGGGCGCGACGTGTCCATGACCGCGCTCGCGGTCGGCTCCTGGGACGCGGTGGCCAAGCTGGAAGCCATGCTCACCCGCCTGGAGCGTGAGGAAGGCCTGCGCCTGAACTGGTACCGCACCGCCGCCAAACAGCAGCAGTCCAACCTGCTGCCGTACATCGTCGAGGTGGTGGCCGCAGACAAGCCGGGCATCCTGTTCCAGCTGGCCGACTTCTTCGATCGCCAGGGCATCACCATCGAGAACCTGCAGAGCACCCGCTACCGGGCCATGCAGACCGGCGCGGAGATGTTCTCGGCCCAGGTGACCATTGGCGTGCCCTCGAACATGCACATCGCCGCCCTGCGCGACGACTTCCTCGAGTTCTGCGACCACCTGAACCTGGACGCGATCATGGACCCGATGAAGTTCTGAGGCGGCGATGCAGGCAGCCGCGCCCCCCACCGCCCGCAGCCACCCCCCGGAGCCGCACGCATGATCGGCGAAGGCGACCAGCTCGACCGCACCACCCTCGACCTGCCGCTGGCCCTGTCCGGCGGCGCGCAGGCGCGCCTGGCCGACTACGCCGGGCAGTGGCTGGTGCTGTACTTCTATCCCAAGGACTCCACGCCCGGCTGCACCACCGAGGGCCTGGAGTTCAACGCGCTGCTGGCGCAGTTCAAGCGCAACGGCGCGGCGGTGCTGGGCGTGTCGCGCGACTCGGTGCGCTCGCACGACAACTTCTGCGCCAGGCAGGGCTTCCGCTTCCCGCTGGTCAGCGACGCCGACGAGAAGCTGTGCCAGGCCTTCGGCGTGATCCGCGAGAAGAACATGTACGGGCGCAAGGTGCTGGGCATCGAGCGCAGCACCTTCCTCATCGCCCCCGACGGCCGCGTCGCCCGCGCCTGGCGCGGGGTCAAGGTGGCCGGCCACGCCCAGGCCGTGCTCGACGCCCTCAAGGAAGCGCGCCGCCAGTGACCTTCCGCACCGCCCCNCCGCGCCGTCGCCCTGCCCCGCAGGCCGCGACGGTTCGCCCCTGCGCGGCGTTCCCCGCGGTGCCGCGCCCCGCCCTCCCGACCAGGAAGCCACGATGACCCGAGGCAAGCGCATCTACGTGCTGGACACCAACGTGCTGATGCACGATCCCACCGCGCTCTTCAGGTTCGAGGAACACGACGTCTACCTGCCCATGCAGGTGATCGAGGAGCTGGACAGTGCCAAGAAGGGCACCTCCGAGGTCAGCCGCAACGCGCGCCAGGTCAGCCGCTTCCTCGACGAGCTGATCGAGGGCGCCGGCGCCGAGCAGATCGAGTCGGGCATCCCGCTGGTGCATCCGCAGGGGCTGCAGCTGCGCCGCTCCGGCAAGGCACCGGGCCGGCTGTTCTTCCAGACCCGCGGCACGGGCAACGGCAACGGCTTCGGCAGCGCCCTGCCGGACAACCGCATCCTGGCCGCGGTGCTGGCCCTGCGCGAGTCGCGCGCCGGGGTGCCGGTGGTGCTGGTGTCCAAGGACATCAACCTGCGGATCAAGGCCGCCATCTGCGGCCTGGTGGCCGAGGACTACGAGAACGACCGCGCGCTGGACGACTTCAGCCTGCTTTACACCGGCGCCACCGAGCTGCCGGAGGACTTCTGGAAGCGCCACGCCGGCGACCTGCGCTCCTGGTCCGAGCGCGGCCGCACCTGCTACGAGGTGGCCCTGCGCGAGGACGAGGCCTGGCACCCGAACCAGTTCCTGTACCTGCCCGGCGAGGACGAGGTCGAGCTGCGCGTGGCCAGCGTGGCCGACGGCAAGGCCGTGCTGACCCTGGTGGACGACTTCCGCACCGGCCAGCATGCGGTGTGGGGCATCACCGCGCGCAACCGCGAGCAGAACTTCGCGCTCAACGCGCTGATGGACCCGGACATCGACTTCGTCACCCTGCTGGGCACCGCCGGCACCGGCAAGACCCTGCTGGCGCTGGCCGCGGGCNTGGCCCAGACCATGGACCAGCAGCGCTACCGCGAGATCATCATGACCCGCGCCACGGTCAGCGTCGGCGAGGACATCGGCTTCCTGCCCGGCACCGAGGAGGAGAAGATGACCCCGTGGATGGGCGCGCTGACCGACAACCTGGAAGTGCTCACCCATCCGCAGGAAGGCGGCTCGTGGGGACGCGCGGCCACCAACGACCTGCTGGCCAGCCGGATCAAGATCCGCTCGCTCAACTTCATGCGCGGCCGCACCTTCCTGTCGCGCTACCTGATCCTGGACGAGGCGCAGAACCTCACGCCCAAGCAGATGAAGACCCTGATCACCCGTGCCGGCCCGGGCACCAAGATCGTCTGCCTGGGCAACGTGGAGCAGATCGACACGCCCTACCTGACCGAGACCACCTCCGGCCTGACCTACGCTGTGGACCGCTTCAAGGCCTGGCCGCACAGCGCCCACGTGACCCTGCGCCGCGGCGAGCGCTCGCGCCTGGCGGATTTCGCCTCCGAGGTGCTGTGACGGGCACTTGATGTCCAAAACATCATTGGTGATGTCTTCTGCTTGCATCACCAGGGCTGCGGCCGGATAATGGCCGGTCTGGAAGTCCGGCCATGATCACCGCCGCCCAATTGCGAGCCGCCCGTGCCCTGCTCGGCATCGACCAGCGCCGCCTGGCCGAGCTGGCCGGCGTGTCCCTGCCCACCATCCAGCGCATGGAGGCCAGCACCGGNACCGTGCGCGGCGTGGTCGACACCCTGACCAAGGTGGTCGGCGCGCTCAACGCCGCCGGCATCGAACTGATCGGCGAGGACCAGCCCAGCACCGGCCGCGGCCGCGGCGTGCGCCTCAAGGACCCGGCCTGATGCGCCGGCAGGCTCCCGCACAGGCATGAACACGCGGCTGCCACGCTGGGTGTGGGTGGGTGCGATCACCCTCGCCGGCATCGCCGGCATGGTCAACGCGGTGGGCTTCCTCGGCTTCGAGCACCTGGCCGTCAGCCACCTCACCGGCACCACCACCCAGCTGGGCACGGCGCTGGCCGACGGCAACTGGCGCGCGGTGCGCCACCTGTGGGCGGTGCTGATCGCCTTCAGTCTGGGCGCGATGCTCAGCGGCCTGGTCATCCAGGACAGCACCCTGCGCCTGGGCCGCCGCTACGGCGTGGCCCTGGCCCTGGAAGCGGCGCTGCTGCTGGCCGCCATCCCCCTGTTCTTCCGCCAGCAGCTCAACGGCGCGCTGCTGGCGGCCATGGCCTGCGGCCTGCAGAACGCCATGGTGACCACCTACAGCGGCGCGGTGGTGCGCACCACCCACCTGTCAGGCATGTTCACCGACCTGGGCATCGGCCTGGGCCACCTGTTGCGCGGGCTGCCCCTGCCGATGCGGCGGCTGACCCTCAGCGGGCTGATCATCAGCGGCTTCCTGGCCGGTGGCATCATCGGCACCTGGAGCTTCCGCGCCCTGGGCTACCACGCCCTGGCCATCCCGGCGGCGCTGACCGGCGCCACCGGCATCGGCTACGTCATCTATCGCCACCACGCCCTGCGTCTGCTGCGCCGGCCGGGCAGCACGCCCGACGACAGCGGCGCGCCCGAACCGGAGCATCGACGGGAGTAGGTAATGGACGCCACCCGGCTGCGCACCTGCCTGCAACAGTTCGAACCCAAGCTGGTCACCACGCTGCGCGAGGGCTACGACCTGCGCAGCCTGCGCGCCGACGCCATCGCCGGCCTGACCGTGGCCATCGTCGCCCTGCCCCTGGCCATGGCCCTGGCCATCGCTTCGGGCACGACGCCGGAGAAGGGCCTGCACACGGCGATCATCGCCGGCTTCCTGATCTCCGCGCTGGGCGGCTCGCGGGTCCAGATCGGCGGTCCCACCGCGGCCTTCATCCCGGTGGTGTTCGTGGTCATCCAGAAGTTCGGCTACGGCGGCCTGATCCTGTGCACGCTGCTGGCCGGGCTGATGCTCGTCGCCGCCGGCCTGCTGCGCCTGGGCACGCTGATGAAGTACATGCCGCAGCCGGTGATCACCGGCTTCACCGCCGGCATCGCCGTGACCATCTTCTCCTCGCAGGTCAAGGACGCGCTGGGCCTGCGGATGGAGCAGGTGCCGGCCGAGTTCACCGAACGCTGGGCCGCCTACGCCGCGCACATCGCCACCACCCAGCCGGCCACCGTGGCCATGACCGTGCTCGGCCTGGCGGTGATCGTCGGCCTGCGCTACTGGAAGCCGAAGTGGCCGGGCTTCCTGATCGCGCTGCTGGTGTGCACCGTGGCCACCACCGCCTTCGGCCTGCCCACCGACACCATCGGCAGCCGCTTCGGCGAGCTGCCTTCGGCGCTGCCCAGCTTCGACTTCCCGCGCATCCCGTTCGAGCGCACCTTCGAGCTGCTGCCCAGCGCCTTCACCATCGCCTTCCTGGCCGGCGTGGAATCGCTGCTGTCGGCGGTGGTCGCCGACGGCATGACCGGCGGCCGCCACCGCTCCAACGGCGAGCTGGTGGCGCAGGGCGTGGCCAACGCGGCCTCGGCGCTGTTCGGCGGCCTGCCGGCCACCGGCGCGCTGGCGCGCACGGCCACCAACATCCGTGCCGGCGCGCGCTCGCCGGTGTCGGGCATGCTGCACGCCGGCTACCTGCTGCTGTTCATGCTGCTGCTGGCGCCGCTGATGCGCTACGTGCCACTGGCCGCGCTGGCCGCGGTGCTGCTGGTGGTGGCCTGGAACATGAGCGAGTACGAGCACTTCCGCACCACCCTGTCGGCGCCGTGGGGCGACCGCGTGGTGCTGCTGCTGACCTTCTTCCTGACCGTGTTCTTCGACCTGACCGTGGCCATCGAGGCCGGCGTGGTCGTGGCCGCGCTGGTGTTCATGTACCGCATGTCCGAGTCGGTGGAGATCAGCTCCGGCGTGCGCGCCACCGACGACGACCTGGACGATGCGGCCGCGCGCGCCCGCGACGAGCAGCAGCGCCTGCGCCTGCCGCCGGGCGTGGAGGCGTACCAGATCGGCGGCCCGCTGTTCTTCGGCGCGGCCAACCGCCTGGACAGCCTGCTGGACCAGTTCTTCGAAAAGCCGAAGGTGCTGATCCTGCGCATGCGCCTGGTGCCGGTGATCGACGCCAGCGGCGTGCACGCCCTGCGCAAGCTGGCCGAGCGCTGCCACCGCGAGGGCATCGTGCTGGTGGTCTCCGGCCTGCAGGAGCAGCCGAACCGGGTGCTGGTGCAGATGGGCATGGAGGGCTGGACCGGCGGCCTGCGCCTGGCCTCCAACTTCGACCGCGCCCTGAAACTGGCCCAGTCCATCGTCGGCGCCTCCGCGGACCACCCACGATCCGCGCCTGGCGCGGCACAATGAGGCCATGCAGACCCCAACCGTGATCTCGGCCCTGACCATCGCCGGCTCCGACTCCGGCGGCGGCGCGGGCATCCAGGCCGACCTGAAGGCCTTCGCCGCCAACGGTGTGCACGGCCTGTCCGCGCTGGCCGCGCTCACCGCCCAGCACACCCGCGGCGTGACCGCGGTGCACGTGCCGCCGGTGGAGTTCCTGGAGGCGCAGATCGACGCCTGCTTCGAGGACTTCGACATCCGCGCGGTCAAGCTGGGCATGCTGGCCAGCGCCGCGGTGATCGAGACCGTGGCCCGCGCGCTGGAGAAGCACCGCCCGCCGCACGTGGTGCTTGACCCGGTGATGGTGGCCACCTCCGGCGCGCGCCTGCTGGAGGAGGACGCGCTGCACGCGCTGCGCACCCGCCTGCTGCCGCTGGCCACGGTGGCCACCCCCAACCTGCCCGAGGCCGAGCTGCTGCTGGGCCGGAAGATCCCGGACCTGGAGGCGATGGCCGAAGCCGCCGCCGCGCTGCGTGCGCTCGGCGCCTCGGCCGTGCTGCTCAAGGGCGGGCACCTGCAGGGCGGCGGCGAGGTGGTGGACATCCTGGCCGACGCCGAGGGCGAGCTGCGCACCGCGCATCCGCGCCTGGCGCTGGACGCGCACGGCACCGGCTGCACGCTGGCCTCGGCGGTGGCGGCCAACCTGGCCCGCGGCCTGCCCCTGCGCCAGGCCTGCACCGCCGCGGTGGACTACGTGCATGCCGCGCTGCGCGCCCACTACCGCCCCGGTCGCGGCGACGTGGCCGTGCTCGACCATTTCGCCACCCTGCCCGGCCGATGAGCGCACAGGACCGGGAGATCGCCGTCCGGGCCGCGGACGGCCACCGCTGGACCCTGCTGGCGCGACTGCCCCGGCAGCCNCGCGCGCGCCTGCTGTGGCTGCCGGCACTGGGCGTGGGCGCGCGCCACTACCTGCCGCTGGCCGATGCGCTGGCCGCGCTGGACATCGCCGTGTGGCTGCACGAGTGGCGCGGCAACGGCAGCAGCTCGCTGCGCGCCTCGCGCGAATGCGACTGGGGCTACCGCGAGCTGCTCGCCCTCGACCTGCCGGCCAGCCTGGCCGCGCTGGACGGCGGCGACGCCGCGCCGCTGCTGCTGGGCGGGCACAGCCTCGGCGGGCAGCTGGCCTGCTGCTTCGCCGGCCAGCATCCACGGGCCTTCGCCGGTCTGTGGCTGGTGGCCAGCGGCACCCCGTGGTGGCGCAGTTTCCCGCGTCCGCGCCGCTGGCTGCTGCCGGCGGCCTACCGCTTCCTGCCGTGGCTGGCACGGCGCCAGGGCGCGCTGCACGGCCGCCGCATCGGCTTCGGCGGCACCGAGGCGCGCGGCCTGATCGCCGACTGGGCCAGGGTCGGCCTGACCAACCACTACGCCGCCGCGGGCCTGGACGCCGACCTGGAGGCCGGCATGCACGGCCTGCGCCTGCCGGTGGCCGGCGTGGTGCTGGAGGACGACTGGCTGGCCCCGCGCAGCTCGCTGCAGGCGCTGCTGGACAAGCTGCCGCAGGCAACGGCCTCGATCATCCACCTGGATGCACGTAAACTTGGCGTGCCCGCGGACCACTTCGGCTGGATGAAGCAGCCGGCCCGCCTGGCCCGGGCACTGGTCCACGAATTTTTTTCACGGACCGCGGCGCAGACCGTTGACGAACGCTCACGGGATCCCGCATAATTTCCATCCTCGCAGCGCGCCCGTAGCTCAGCTGGATAGAGTACCTGGCTACGAACCAGGCGGTCGGGAGTTCGAATCTCTCCGGGCGCGCCACTTTTTCAGAAGGCTGCCGACGGAAACGTCGGCAGCTTTTTTT
>JGI25331J36430_1000407_pt1 | contig 26840 bp, 22 predicted proteins | sample HigsolmetaAR206D_FD_36430 | JGI IMG/M metagenome (IMG submission 36430) | reverse complement strand
GCGGCCACGAAATCGGCGACCGGCAGGTCGCCTTCGCCGGGCATGCTGCGGAAATGCCGGCTCCAGTAGAGCAGGTCCATGTCGATCAGCGGCGCATCCGCAAGCTGGACGATGAAGATCTTGTCCCTGGGGATCGAGCGGATCGAGTTGATGTCGATCTTGCGCGCCAGCGAATGGAAACTGTCGAGGATCAGTCCGACGTTCGGGTGATTGGCCCTGCGCACGACCTCCCAGGCGTCGCGGTGATCGTTGATGTGACGGCCCCAGGCCAGGGCCTCATAGCTGACCCGCAGCCCGCGCTTCGCCGCCCGTTCGCCAAGCTCGTGGAAATCCGCTGCCGCCCGGTCGATCCCGCCGAGCGAGATGGGCGACACGTTCGAGCAGACGAGCACGAGGTCCGTCCCCAGCTCCTGCATCACGTCGAACTTCCGTTCGGCGCGGTCGAAGGTCCGGCTGCGGTGCGGCTCGGGCATACCCTCGAAGTCGCGGAACGGCTGGAACAGGGTGATTTCGAGCCCGTGGTCGCGCACCATCTGCCCCACTTCGCGCGGACTGCGATCGTAGGCGAGGAAGTCGGTCTCGAAAATCTCGACACCATCGAAGCCGGCCTTGGCGATGGCCTCCAGTTTCTGGGGCAGTTCACCGCTGATCGAAACGGTCGCGATGGATGTTTTCATGACGCAGCCCTTTCCGCCTGAAGCGAGTCGGCCTTTGTCAGTTCTGCGAAGTGACAAAGCATGCGGTCCGCGTCCGGCTTGATGCCGGTGAAAAGCTCGAACGCCTTCACCGCTTGGAACACGGCCATGCCGCCGCCGTTCAGCGTCCGGCAACCACGCCGGTGAGCAGCGATGAGCAGGGCGGTGTTGAGCGGGAAATAGACGATTTCCGCAACCCAGTGCGATGGGCGCAGGAACTCCTCGGGCAGGGGCAGCCCCGGATACTTGGCCATGCCCGTAGGCGTTGCGTGGATGAGGCCCGAGGCTTGCGCCATGGCCTGTTCCAGATCCTTGCCTGCCCGCACGACGGCCCCGGGAAAGTATCGCCCCATCGTCTCGGCAAGGCTCTCTGCTCGGGTTTCGTCCCGGTCGAAGACCGTAAGCCCGCGGGCGCCGGATCGTAGAATTGCATACGCTGTTCCGGCGCCCGCGCCCCCCGCCCCCAACTGAACGATGGAACTCAGGTCGGCATCCGGCAGACCACGGCGGAAGCTCTCCGCGAATCCCCACCAGTCGGTGTTGTGGCCATGTCGTTTTCCGTCCCGAAGCACGATTGTATTTACGGCATGAAGGGCTTCGGCTTCCGGTGAAAGGCTGTCCAGATGCCGGATGACGTCCTGCTTGCAGGGATGGGTGACGTTCAGCCCGCCGAAGCCACGGCTCTCCGCGTCGCCAATGATGTGTGCGAGGTCCGTGTCGTCAAGCCGATCCAGGTCCAACAATTCATAGCTGTAATCCAGCCCGTGCGCCCGCCCCTCGGCGATGTGCATCGCCGGAGTCAAAGATGCCTGGATTCCCTTTCCTATCAGGCCGGCACGAAAGCTGTGCATCCATCCGCCGCCGCTCCGGAAGTGGCTGGTTCCACTCCGGCGTCGGCCCTCCTCCCATTAGCTCCTTGACTTTAGGATTAATGTACGAACTAGTTCGTGTCAATTGAGCCGAGCATTGAAAGATGGCACGAAGCTCAATATGACCTAGGCGCTGAGCTGCGGCGGCCGGAGGAGGCCGCCAACGGGAGGGTTATGGCCGTGGACATGGCACGCGAGCGGGAACCCCGGAAGAACGATCCGGAAGGCACCAGGGAGGACATCCTGAGGGTGGCCACGGAGGAATTCGCGGCCTTCGGGCTTTCTGGCGGACGGGTCGATGCGATCGCGGAAAAGACCCGCACGTCCAAGCGGATGATCTATTACTACTTCGGCAGCAAGGAGGGGCTGTACCTCGCGGTTCTGGAGAAGGCCTACCGCAAGATCCGCACCCTGGAAGCGGATCTGAAGCTCGAGGGCATGGGGCCGGTGGAGGCCCTGCGCACGCTGATTGCCAGCACCTTCGATCACGATGAACAGAACCCGGACTTCGTGCGCCTCGTCAGCATCGAGAACATTCACCACGCGATGCACATGAAGCGCTCCACGGAGATCGGCAAGCTCAACATCTCCATCATCAAGACGCTGGAGGACATTCTGGAGCGCGGTCGCAGGGAAGGGGTATTCCGCCGCGACGTCGACGCCATCGACCTCCACATGATGATCAGCGCCTTCTGCTTCTTCCGGGTCTCGAACCGCTACACCTTCGGCACGATCTTCCACCGCGACCTGTCGGAGCCGGAGACCTACAATCGGCACCGGCAGATGATTTCGGACGCGGTGATCGCCTATCTGACCAGTGCCGGCTGATCGCTGGTCTGGCTGTGCACCGTCGGGGCGAAAGCTTGGTTTCCGCGCGACAAAACTCATGGAGAGCCTTGGCAGGCGGTCGCAACCGTTTGCCGCGCCCGCCAAAAGCATGGTGGAAAACGAAACCAAATCGGCTATTCACGTGGCAGGGGACGCGCGGAANCCGGAAACCCAGAGCCGCCACGACATGAATGACGTGTTTACACTTCGGACCGCGCTGACAGGATTGCAGGCAAACACATGAACACACCGCTTGAAGGGATCCGGGTTGTCGAGCTGGCGCGCATTCTGGCGGGCCCCTGGATCGGCCAGACGCTGGCAGATCTCGGCGCCGAGGTCATCAAGGTTGAAGCCCCGGAAGGCGACGACACCCGACGGTGGGGACCCCCGTTCATCGAGCGGCCAAGGCCGGACGGCAGCGTGGAGAAGGTCGCGGCCTATTTCCATTCGGCCAACCGGGGGAAGTCNTCGGTGGTGTGCGATTTCAACGATCCCGNTGACCTGGNCCGGCTGAAAAGGCTTATCGCCGAGGCGGATGTGGTCATCGAAAACTTCAAGGTNGGNGGCCTCCGGAAATACGGGCTCGACTACGAGAGCCTGGCAAAGGACAATCCCCGCCTCGTCTATGTTTCGGTCACGGGCTTTGGGCAGACCGGCCCCAGGGCGACACAGCCGGGCTACGACTTTCTGATCCAGGGCATGTGCGGGATCATGGATCTGACCGGCGATCCCGCGGGGGAGCCGCAGAAGGTCGGCGTGGCCTGGATCGACATCTTTACCGGCCTCTACGGAACCATCGGCGTGCTTTCCGCCCTTGCCGCCCGCGACAAGACCGGGCGCGGCCAGCATGTGGACGTATCGCTGCTCGACTGTGGCGTTGCGGTGCTCGCCAACCAGGCGACNAACTGGCTGCTCGGCGGGATGGTTCCGCGCCGCCTNGGCAACGCGCATCCGAACATCGTGCCGTACCAGGTTTTCCCGACGAGCGACGGTCACATGATCATTGCCTGCGGCAACGANCGGCAGTTCGCCGCGCTGTGCGGNGTGCTCGGCGTGGAAGAGCTCGCCAGGGATGAGCGCTATGCCACGAACCCGGCGCGGGTCGCCAATCGCGAAAGCCTGATCCCGCTGCTGTCCGAGCGCACCCGGACCATGGACCGTGCGACACTGATCGGAGCGCTGGAAAAGGCAGGCGTGCCGGCCGGGCCGATCAACAGCGTGGCGGAGGCTCTTTCAGAGCCGCAGGTGCTGGCGCGCGGCATGGTCATTGAACCCGAAGGGATTCCGGGGCTCCGCACGCCGATCAGCTTCTCCGGCAGCGAGCTCGCGCTCGACAAGGCTTCGCCCCTGCTGGGCGTCGGACAATGGGAGTTCACCAGTCAGGGGAAAAGGTAATCTGCCTCGCGACGCGCGAGCGGCGTGCGCCGGGGGCGGAGTGAATGCGCCGCCGGCGGTTACTCGGCGGCTACACCTGCGGCCTGGATCGCTGAAAGAAACGGACCGGCCTGCGCGATAGCCTGCGCAATGCGCGCGCTGACGAGCTCCGAAACGACAGCGCCGTCGGCGAAATCGCGGTCATTCGCATAGATGGCCGTCGGCAGCGTATAGGCTTCGAAGAAACCGAACAGCGGCCGCAGCTGGTGCTCCACCATCAGCGCATGTTTGTCGCCGCCGCCGGTGGCGGTCAGAAGGACGGGCTTGCCCTTCAGGGCTGCAGGATGCAGCAGGTCGAAGAAGTGCTTGAAGAGCCCCGTATAGCTGCCCTTGTAGGTCGGGCTGCCGACAACCAGCAGATCGGCGTTTTCGATGCTTTCGACGATGCTTCTCGCGTGGTCATCGAGATCGGCCACGCTGTTTGCGGTGCGGAAGGAGGGCCCCAGGCTAGCCAGGTCGTAGGTGGCGACGGAGCGGCCGTACTCACGTCCGATCTGGTGCGCGACCTGCCTGACAAAGGCATATGTCTTCGACGGCGAGGAAATATTGCCCGAAAACCCGATGATGCTTGCTGATGTCATGATGGACTCGTCTGTGGCGTGTGGAGGGAGCTGCCGGAAGAATGCGGCCGAAGCTGATCAGCCATGGAACGGGGAGGAGGTTTCGTTCCCGACCTGCCAATCCTTCCGGCAAGATGATGGGTAGCGAGAGAGACTCAGCCCGCCGGAATTGTCCCACGGCGGTTCATGGGAACAGGAACGACATTCAGACGGGGCGTAAAGTCAGTCTTCATGATCTCTGCCGTCTCCAATATTGCGATGCTTGCACAATACTTGCCGGCAAAAAGTGGATGGAGAGATGGTTTTCTGAATATCAATTCGGGGCCGAAACAGGAATCTCATTCACCCCGCACCAGCCGGAGCCACAAACCCGCGCTCAAGCAACAGTTTCGGGTGCCTGGGTGACGAGGGCACCAGGACGGGTAGGCCGTGACAGGTTTCGCCGGCCTGTGCCGCCGTGGGTGCCTGGANACCGCGCGCCTAACGGTGGTTCTCTTGACCTGGCACAAAGCCCGGGATGAAGTAGCGCCCCATAGTGCCGCGGCCGAAGCGCTGCGGGCGTTCCCGCGCGCGCCGCGAACGCGTAAACACCGGAAGCGCCTTGAACATGAACCCGAAGACACAATTCAACCTCTGGTACTGGCTGATCGCCTTTTTCATTTTTCTGGCGTTCCAGTACGTCTACACGACTGCCACGCAGGTGGCGCAGATCCCGTACAGCCAGTTCGAGACCTATCTCCAGGAAGGCCGTATCGCCGAGGTCGCCGTTTCCGACCAGTACATTCAGGGCACGTTCAAGGAGCCCGTCGATGGCAAGCCGATGTTCATCACCACGCGTGTCGAACCTGACCTTGCCAAGGAGCTTCAGGCGCATGGCGTGGTGGTGACGGGCCAGATCGAAAGCACGTTCCTGCGCGATCTGCTTTCCTGGGTCGTGCCGGTCGTGCTTTTCGTTGGCATCTGGATGTTCATGCTGCGGCGCATCGGCGGCGGCGTTGGCGGCGACCTGATGCAGATCGGGAAATCCAAGGCCCGGGTCTATGTCCAGTCCGACACGGGTGTAACCTTTGCCGATGTCGCCGGCGTCGACGAGGCAAAGGAAGAGCTGAAGGAGATCGTCGAGTTCCTCAAGAACCCGCAGGACTACAGCCGGCTTGGTGCGCGCATGCCCAAGGGCATCCTGCTGGTCGGCCCGCCCGGCACGGGCAAGACGCTGCTGGCGAGGGCCGTCGCGGGGGAGGCGGGCGTGCCGTTCTTCTCCATTTCCGGCTCGGAGTTCGTGGAACTGTTCGTCGGCGTGGGGGCGGCCCGCGTGCGCGACCTGTTCGAGCAGGCCCGCGCCAAGGCACCGGCGATCATTTTCATTGACGAGCTCGACGGGGTCGGCCGCGCCCGCGGTATCGGTCCGCTCACCGGCGGCCACGACGAGAAGGAGCAGACACTGAACCAGCTGCTCGCGGAGCTGGACGGTTTCGATCCGTCTACCGGCGTGGTGCTGCTGGCGGCGACCAACCGGCCCGAGATTCTCGATCCGGCGCTCTTGCGCGCAGGCCGCTTCGATCGCCAGATCCTCGTCGATCGTCCGGACAAGACAGGTCGCATCCAGATCCTCGGCGTACATTTGAAGAAGGTGAAGAAGCTCGCTCCGGATGTGAGCCCCGAGCAGATCGCGGCGCTTACGCCCGGTTTCACCGGCGCGGACATCGCCAATCTTGTCAACGAAGCGACCCTGCTTGCCACCCGCCGCAGGGCTGATGCGGTGGCGATGGAGGATTTCACCAATGCGATCGAGCGCATCGTGGCGGGCCTGGAAAAGCGCAACCGCCTGCTCAACCCGAAGGAGCGCGAGATCGTCGCCTATCACGAGATGGGCCATGCGCTGGTGGCGATGGCGCTGCCCGGCACCGACGCGGTCCACAAGGTGTCTATCATCCCGCGCGGGATTGGCGCGCTCGGCTATACCATCCAGCGCCCGACCGAAGATCGCTTCCTGATGACCCGCGAGGAGCTTCTCAACAAAATGGCCGTGCTGCTTGGCGGCCGCGCGGCGGAGAAGATCGTCTTCGGGCATTTGTCCACCGGGGCGGCGGACGATCTGGCGAAGGTGACAGACATTGCCCGTGCAATGGTCACGCGCTACGGCATGTCGGACAAGCTCGGCCATGTGGCGCTGGAAAAGGAGCGCTATTCCTTCCTCGCGGGGGATCAGATGTACTACGGCCCGCAGGAGCGCAGCTACTCGGATGAAACCGCCTCCGCCGTGGATGAGGAGGTCCGCAGGATCGTCGACCAGACATTCGACCGGGTGGTGAATCTTCTTACCGAGCGTAGGGACGCATTGGAGCGTACCGCCCGCAAGCTTCTGGAAAAGGAAACGCTTGGTGCCGACGAGATACGCGAGCTTGCCGGCGAAGCTGCCGCAGCCGCCAGGACGTCAGCCTGAGCGGCCTGCCGGTGATCAGATCGCGGTGGGACGTGCCCCGTCTCACCGCGCGGCCCTCGTCCGCTCCATACGATCAGGTGGGAATGGGCGGGCCGCCATTCCTGCCTTCTTCCGTTGCGTCGGCCCGCCCGGCGCTCTCCCGGGGGATTTGGCTTCTGGTCTCTTGAAACGGCCACGGTCGGTAACTAGCTGAATTTCCACACGTGGCTCCTGGTGAGTCGTGGGGGGAGATCCGGGCTCACCAAGGTGGCGAGACTTCAATTGTGACGTAGTTTGCCCTTGGGAGAGCGATACGATGTTCCATTCTTCGCTGAAGAGGAGCGTCCAGCAAACCAGCGCATCCGAGCGTAACCCCGGAAAGGGAGTTGGGGAGGAATAGCCTGGGCGGGACAACGGGGCCGTCCCGCGCGTTGGCCCGCGGGCAGGCGCCTTCGGTCCATTCGCAGGCACCTGAAGAGCCGCTCCGCCCCGCAACGTCCCGCAGATCCAGACATCCGCCCGGAGCGTGACGATGATTGTCTGTCAGCCGCCAGATGTGCTGCAGGTTCTCCACGTCCAAGCCCCGACCACCCTGCCTTCGTCGCGGAAGCGCAGGCAGAACCGCCGTTCGCNGCGCGCCACCCTCCGCGCGGGCACGCTCTTCCCGCACACTGCGAACTTTCTGGCGCCCCNGCCGTGGGGCACTCATTCCGTCTGCTTCATCAACCGTTTTCTGCGGGGGCCAAGGTTCCTGCGCGCGATGGCAGGCCAGTCCTCCGCTTCGCTGACTGCTTCTTGTGAACATCAGGGAGAACATGATGAGGACAATCACCAGGACATTGATAGCTGCAGCCCTAGGTGCGTCGCTGATGGCTCCGTTGCCGGTGATCGCCCAGGACAATGGGGCGCAGAAGGCAGAGCTGAGCGGATTCTGGCTGACCACCTCGTGGCCGGAAATGACGCTGAAGCCGGGCGAGAACCATTCCATATCGCTGTCGCTTCGCAACCAGAACCTGCCGCCGCAGCGGGCGGCGCTCGCAGTGACCGGTGTGCCGGAGGGCTGGGAATGGGCGCTCAAGGGCGGCGGGCGCGAAGTGACGGCGGCAATCGTCTCTCCCGACAGCACCGAGCGGCTGACGCTCGAAATTACCCCGCCGAAGGATGCGGAAACCGACAAGTCCTATCCGATCGAAGTGCGCGCCCGGACCAGCGAGGGCACGGTAAGCCTGCCGTTGCTGATCCGGCTTTCCGAGGTCGAGAAGGTTGCCTCCGGCCTTTCTGTCGAACCGGAACTTCCCGCGCTGCGCGGCAGCGCCCGCTCCACCTTCTCCTTCAAGATCCGCGTGAAGAACGAGGGCGAGGATGATGGTCTCTTCAATCTGGCAGCGAAGGTGCCGAATGGTTTCCATGTCCGCTTCAAGAAGGGCTATGGCTCGGAAGAGATCACCAGCATCCCCATCAACGCCGGTTCAACCGAGACCGTCACCATGGAGGTCATTCCCTCGCGCAGCGTTTCGGCTGGACAGTATGAAGCCGGGTTCGAGATTTCCGGCGAGGGTCTGACGGGTACGGCGGACCTGAAGCTCGACGTGACAGGCGAACCACAGGTGGCGATCGTCGGTCCGCAGGAGCGCCTCTCCGGCGAGGCGGTCGCGGGCAAGGAGACCACCTTCACCTTCACCCTGGTCAACACCGGCACGGCGCCGGCGACGGACATCGAGATGACGGCCACCCAGCCCACAGGCTGGAACGTCGAATTCGAGCCGAAGGAAGTCGCCCAGATCGCGCCCAACTCGACAGCCCAGGTGAACGTGAAGATCACGCCGTCCGAGCAGGCGATCACCGGCGACTACATGGTCAATATCCGTGCCGCCAACAATGACATTTCCCAGGATGTGCAGTTCCGCGTCACGGTGAAGACCTCGACCATGTGGGGTGCTGCCGGTCTTGGCATCATCGCCATCGCAGCTCTTGTGCTGGGTGGTGCCGTCATGAGGTATGGCCGGCGATGAGTGCGGTGGTTCTGGAGGCAAGGGGCCTCGCCAAGCGTTACGGCAGTCAGGTTGCCGTCGCTGGCATCGACCTCATCGTCCATGAGGGGGAAGTCATAGGGCTGCTTGGGCCGAACGGCGCCGGCAAGACGACCACCATCCTCATGCTGCTGGGTCTGACGGAGGCCAGCGAAGGCACCGTCACAATCCTGGGCAAGGATCCTCTGCGCCAGCCGCTGGCGGTCAAGCGGGAGGTCGGCTATCTGCCGGACGCGGTCGGCTTCTACGACAACATGACAGGGCGTGAGAACCTTGCCTACACGGCGAGGCTTGCCGGCCTGTCGCGCGAGCAGGCCAAGGAACGCATCGCCGTTGCGCTGGAGCGGGTGCGCCTGACGGAGGCCGCGGACCGACCCGTCGGCACCTATTCGCGCGGCATGCGCCAGCGCCTCGGCATCGCGGAGCTGCTGATGCGCGACTGCAAGGTGGCGATCCTCGACGAGCCCACCTCGGGCCTCGATCCGCAGTCGACGCAGGAGCTCCTGGAGCTGATTCTGGAGCTGTCGCGCGGCGGCATGACCATCCTGCTGTCCTCGCACATGCTGGACGTGGTGCAGTCGATCTGCACCCGGATCGCCCTGTTCAACAAGGGGCGCATCGGCTTCTTCGGCACGGTGGAGGAGCTGGCGGAACGGCTCGGCCGTGGTTCGTATGTCATTGACGTCGAGGCGGAGGGCATCGACCTGCCCAGTGTCCTCAGCGGCGCCAACGGCGTGACCTCGGTCGTCGCTTCCGAGAACGGCACATGGCAGGTAGAGGCCGTCAACGATGTCCGAGCCGAGCTCGCGCGCCTGATCGTGCAGGCGGGAGGGAACCTGAAGAACATGAACCTCCGCCGGGCACGGCTGGATGAGGCTTACAACCGCTATTTCAGGGAGTATGCCAATGCGGCGTGAAGGTTCACCGTTTACGGGCGTCGGCACCGTCGCGCTGAAGGAAGCGGCCGATCACATGACGAGTGCGCGTATGCACCTCATCATGCTGCTCGTGCTGCTGACAGCCATCGGCGCGGTCTACGGCGCCATCGACCGCATCCGCGAGACGACGGCCCAGGATCCCTATCTGTTTCTCAAGCTGTTCACGGTGGCCAGGGATCCGCTGCCGTCCTTTGCGGCCTTCCTGGGCTTCCTGCTGCCGCTGGTGGCGATCGCGCTCGGCTTCGACGCGGTCAACGGCGAGTTCAACCGCCGCACTATGAGCCGGCTGCTGGCCCAGCCGATCTACCGGGACGCTGTGCTGTTCGGCAAGTTCCTGGGTGGCCTGCTGGTCATTGCGATCGCGCTCGTCACCCTGTGGCTGATGATGGTTGGCCTCGGAATCCTGTTCCTCGGCCTGCCACCATCGGGTGCGGATATCGTCCGCGGCGTTGTGTGGCTTGCCGTGACGGTGGCCTACGCGGGCGTGTGGCTGGCGCTGGCGATCACCTTCTCGACGCTGGTGCGTTCTCCGGCCACGTCTGCGCTGGCGGCGCTGGCGGTCTGGCTGATCTTCACCGTGTTCTGGAGCATGATCGCTCCGCTCGTTGCCGGACTGATCGCGCCCATCGACCCGTTCGACCCGATGAGCGTCGTGAACCGCTTCGAGTGGCAGCAGCTGATCGCGCGCCTGTCGCCGCAGACGCTCTATGGCGAGGTGACCGGCCTCCTGCTCGATCCGGCAGCCCGTTCGGTAGGCCCGGTGTTCGCCTATCAGCTGCGTGGCGCGGTGATTGGTGCACCTCTGCCCACCATGCAGAGCCTGCTCATCGTGTGGCCTCAGATCGTCGGCCTGATCGCAGCCATGCTGCTCCTGTTCACGCTCGCCTATGTCGTGTTCCAGCGGCAGGAGGTGAGGGCCTGACCTTGACGACAGGCAGGGCTTGCAGTCTCCGCCGGGGTTCTGCTCCGGCGGATTTTATTTCGCCCGTATTGATCTGTGGCATGGAGCGGGGTTCCTGTATGGTGCAAGAACTGGCATTGGACGCCCCACATTGTTTCGCAACGAGGCAGGAACCATGGCCCCCAAACCGAACGTCGCCTTCCAACGCGGTGCGAGCCAGCCCGTTCCCGAGTTGCCGCTCGAGCATCCGCAGGTGAATCGCGAGTTCATTGGCGCTCTGGTCAGGGCCTTTTATGGCAAGGTTCGCCGCGACGCGCGGCTGGGACCTATCTTCGACGGCGTCATCGGTGATCATTGGGAGCCGCATCTGGAAAGGATGACCGACTTCTGGAGCGCAGTCATCCTCAAGAACGGCGCATACAAGGGACGCCCCGTCCCTGCCCATGTGAAGCTCAAACAGGTCGTGCCCGAGGATTTCCAGATCTGGCTGGGGCTCTTTCGCGAAACCGTGACGGAACGCTGCGAACCGGAAGTGGCGCAGGTTTTTATGGAGCGCGCCGAGCGTATCGCTGAAAGCCTGATGCTCGCCATGTTCTACCGCCTGCCGGCGGCGGGGATCGGGTTGGGGCGTGAGACGCCGCGCCGCTGAGCCTTCCGATCAGGACCCGCGTGCCATAATCCTTGCTCGACGACCGTCGAGGCAGGACTGTCCGTCGCGCTCAACTGGTCACGACGGGTAGGGCTCTCCTGGGCCTGCCTCATTATTCTCAAAAGAAGAACCCGCCCCACGGTGTGGAGCGGGCTGGTCGAGGTTCTGAGCGCGTCAGATCTTAGAAGTCCATGCCGCCGCCCGGCATCGCGGGAGCGGTTTCCTTCTTTGGCTTCTCGGCGATCATCGCCTCGGTGGTGATCAGCAGGCCGGCGACGGAGGCCGCATCCTGCAGAGCGGTGCGAACCACCTTGGCGGGGTCGATGACGCCCTGCCCGAACATGTCGCCGAACTCACCCGTCTGGGCGTTCCATCCGTAGGCGAAGTCGGACTTCTCACGCAGCTTGCCGACGATGATCGAGCCTTCCTCGCCAGCATTCTCAGCGATCTGGCGAACCGGCGCCTCGATGGCGCGGCGGATGATCTCGACACCGAACTTCTGGTCGGCGTTGTCGGTCTGGACGCCGTCGAGAGCCTTGGCAGCGCGCAGCAGGGCAACGCCACCGCCCGGCAGGATGCCTTCCTCGACAGCGGCGCGGGTCGCATGCAGGGCGTCGTCGACGCGGTCCTTCTTCTCCTTCACCTCGACTTCGGTCGCACCGCCGACGCGGATCACGGCAACGCCACCGGCGAGCTTGGCCAGGCGCTCCTGCAGCTTTTCGCGGTCATAGTCAGAGGTGGTCTCCTCGATCTGGGCCTTGATCTGCTTGATGCGACCCTCGATCTCCTCCTTGCTGCCGGCGCCATCGACGATGGTGGTGTTCTCCTTGTCGATGATGACCTTCTTGGCGCGGCCGAGCATCGCGAGGGTGACATTCTCGAGCTTGATGCCGAGATCCTCGGAGATCGCGGTGCCGCCGGTCAGGATGGCGATATCCTGCAGCATGGCCTTGCGGCGGTCACCGAAGCCAGGAGCCTTGACCGCAGCAACCTTCAGGCCGCCGCGCAGCTTGTTGACGACGAGCGTGGCCAGGGCCTCGCCCTCGACGTCCTCGGCGATGATGAGGAGCGGCTTGCCAGACTGGACAACGGCCTCGAGGATGGGAAGCATTGACTGCAGGTTCGAGAGCTTCTTCTCGTGGATGAGCACGTAAGGCTCCTCCAGCTCGACCCGCATCTTTTCCTGGTTGGTAATGAAATAGGGGGAGAGATAGCCGCGGTCGAACTGCATGCCCTCGACCACCTCAAGCTCGGTCTCGGCGGTCTTGGCCTCTTCAACCGTGATGACGCCCTCGTTGCCGACCTTCTGCATGGCCTCGGCGAGGAAGCGGCCGATCTCGGAGTCGCCGTTGGCGGAAATCGTGCCTACCTGGGCAATCTCGTCGTTCTTGGTAACCTTGCGAGCGTTCGCCTTCAGCTCGGCGACAACCGCGTCAACGGCCTTGTCGATGCCGCGCTTCAGGTCCATCGGATTCATGCCGGAGGCGACGGCCTTCGCGCCCTCCTTGATGATGGCCTGGGCGAGAACGGTCGCGGTGGTCGTACCGTCACCGGCAAGATCGTTGGTCTTGCTGGCGACCTCGCGCACCATCTGGGCGCCCATGTTCTCGAACTTGTCCTCAAGCTCGATCTCCTTGGCAACGGAGACGCCGTCCTTGGTGATGCGCGGAGCGCCGAAGGACTTGTCGATGACGACGTTACGTCCCTTCGGGCCGAGGGTGACCTTGACTGCATTCGCAAGAATGTCGACGCCACGCAGCATGCGCTCGCGGGCATCAGTGCTAAACTTCACGTCTTTTGCGGCCATTGAACACTCCTGTTATAGGCAGCTTTCTTGGACTGATGCGGAAAGAAGCCTCAAGCGGCCTTCTTTTCGGATTCCACCTTCTCGATCACGCCGAGAACATCGCTTTCCTTCATGATCAGGTAGTCGACACCATCGATCTTGACTTCGGTGCCCGACCACTTGCCGAAAAGGATGCGGTCGCCGACCTTGACGTCCAGCGGAATGAGCTTGCCGGAATCGTCACGCGCGCCCGGCCCGACTGCGATCACTTCACCTTCGCTGGGCTTCTCCTTCGCGGTGTCGGGGATGATGATGCCACCCGCAGTTTTCTGCTCAGCTTCAATGCGGCGGACTAGAATGCGATCATGCAGTGGACGGAACGTCATTTCGTTCTCCTAGAGGACAAACAATGATTGACCGAACCCCTCCGCACCGGCCACCGCGAGGCCGGTAGCGAGGTCACGCAACCCTTGCGGCGTTGCGCGCGAGACGATCTGGTTTCAGTCGAAAAAGTTTTCAAGAGGGGAGACAAAAAAATTTGGCACTCGCATGGGTGGACTGCTAATTTGTTGATTTTCTAGTGGAAAAGTCTGTTGATAACCGAGGTGGTGAAGCAGGTTGCCGCCTGCCGGGATCAAGCGGGGACCTTCGCCGGTCCACCGCTCGTGGCCCGCCGGCGCGGCGATAAGAAGGTATGTCGGCTAACCGGCTGACGTTGCAAGCGGGGATTGACTGATGGGCGGTCTGGCGTTCACCGAACGCCGGCGCCCGCTGTAGGCAACGCCGGCATAGGATGCGGCTTCGAGAAACAGGCGGCGCGCTTCAGCGCCGGTTCGCCAGCCGTCCAGTGCATCCCGGCAGGCGATCATGGCGCGTCTCCAATGGGCGCCGCGGGCCGATTGAGGCCACGCACTTTCCAGGCATTCAAGGGCTTCAAAAGCGGTCGACACCTTTCGCTCGGGCCGGTCAGGCATGCGCACGATGACAGGTTCAGGAAAGGTGATATCCGTCAATTGCTTCCTCCATTATTGTCTTTGTTGTCAGAGCAAGTCATTCGACGGGCTTTGCCGCCCACCCATGATCTGGTGGTTGCGTGCGGAGGGTTCAAGCGTCGTCAGGGAGCGCCCCGAGCGGGGGCGATCAAGGCTCGGGCGTGCATGCGGGTTTCGCGGAAGGTGACCGATACGCCGGGTCCATGGTGCTGCTGAGGTGCTGAGAGCAGTGCAAAAAGAAACTCTGCATTAGCTTGAGCAAGCGCCGTGTGGTATCGCTCGGGCAATGTCTTATTCGTTTGACAAGTTGCCGATTCACGATTTGCTCGTGCCCGTGGTCAGTGCGAGTGCTGCACTGGCGCGGCTGGACGAGCGTCTGCACTCAAGTCCGGTGCGGACCGGCTGGATCGAGCGCACACATTTCCTCGACGCCGCCGCGGCACTCTGGCTCGAAGGCGAACTCGTGCAGATGGAGGACCTGGTGCTCCACGACGAGCGCATGGACGTGCGGGCGCCGACGCATGAGCTTACGCGCGCCCATGCGGTTCTGCGCGCCCGCCGCCGCATCTACGCGGCGAAGCCGGACTGGGCGCTGTCGCGAGCCGGATTGCGCGAACTGGCCGGATTGAGCGCGCCGCAGGAAGAAGGCCCGGCGGATCAATCCCGGGATCATGCGTCCGTGCCGGGAGTTGGCCATCAGGATGATGAGCTTGTTGTCGGAGCAACCGGCGACAAGGCGGATCCGCTTGCCGCTCACTTTGCGGCGCTGGATGCGGTCCTCGAGCGGGCCAACCTGCTTCTTGACGGCAAGCGCGTGGAACGCCGTCCCGACAGCGTGGAAGAAACCGCACAGCCGGTGCCGCTGCGCGTGCGCTCGGAGCTTGTCTATGATCTCGAGTGGGACGAAAGCGCGCGCATGGCGGAATGGACCGCGGTTCTGGAACGGACGGAGGGGCTTCCGGCCATGCTTCGCGCGGTCGTACTGCTCGACGCGTGGGAGCAGATCAATGTGCTGCAGCATGGCGGCTGGCTCGGCGGGCTGCTTGTGGCGTCCCTCCTGCGACGGGAAGGACTGACGCTGCATCATCTGCCCTGCCTGCATCTCGGCAGCCGCGCGATCGCCCGCGAGCGGCGCCGGTCTCCGGACCAGACCCGGCGCCTGCTGGCATTTTTGTCTTCCATCGAGGCGGCTGTCGAACTCGGCATCAAGGAGCACGACAAGCTGATGTTGGCGAAGGCGCAGATGGAGCGCCGGCTGGCAAAACGCCGGTCGAACTCCCGGCTTCCCGAACTGATCGAGCTTGTTCTTGCGCGGCCGATGGTCTCCACGACGATGATCCAGAAGGCGCTCAAGGTCACCCAACAGGGTGCCACCAATCTGGTGGAGGAATTGGCACTGCGGGAAATGACCGGTCGCAAGCGCTTCAGGGCCTGGGGCGTTCTTTAGTCTGGCTCGCAAATTGCGTGAGGAAGAAGAGTGCCGGGCCCCGGGGGCTCTCCGCGGCTTAAAGCGGAGAAGGCGATCTGAAAGGCAACCGGCGCCCCGGTTTTCGGATCGCCGGTTGTTTGCGCCGGCTCTGGGGGAAGAGTATCGGGGTTGCCGGCCGGCGCGGAACAACGATGCGTGGGGTCAGNCCGGATCCTTGNTGGTTCCGACCTGGCGGCCGATCTGGCTGTAAATGCCGGCGCCGATCATGCCGCCGTCCACGGCAAGGTCCGCGGCCGTGATGAAACGGCTGTCCGGTCCCAGCAGGAAGATCACGGCACCCGCCACCTCGTCCGGGTCGGCTCCGCGTCCGAGCGGCGTCATGGCCCGGTTGCCCTCGAAGAAGGCACTTGCCTGGTTTGCGTTGTATCCGGCGTTGGGCCGGTTGATCATCGGCGTGTCAATGAGACCGGGGCAGATCGTGTTGACCCGGATCTTGCGCGGGGCGAGTTCGATGGCTGCCGCCTTCGCAAGTCCGCGCAGGGCCCATTTGCTGGCCGTGTAGGCGGCGCTGAAATAACCGGTGAGCCCGGCCGTAGAGGACACGTTCACGATCGAGGCGCCGGCCTCCATGGTGGGAGCGGTCATGCGGATGCCGAGGAAGGCGCCGGTGAGATTCACGCTGAGCAGGTTTTCCCATTCGGCGAGCGTGGTTTCCGTCACCGTCTTGCGGAGCGTGATGCCGGCGTTGTTCACCAGGCCGGAGAGTGGCGATCCAAGCGCCTTTACCGCGTCTAGAGCCTCAAGCCAGGTCGCTTCCTCCGCCACGCTGCCCGACACGATCTTCAGNTGATCGGCGCGGCTGCGGTCNANGGCCCAGTCGGGGCTGTCCGGCGNAAGCGGGTCAATGACAACGACATTCGCGCCAAGCCGCAGCAGGCGATTGACCTCCGCCGCACCTTGTCCGCGTGCGCCGCCGGTGACGATGAATGTCTTGTTGACCCAGTAGGTGTCCGTCATGATCTCACTATGCCNCCATCCACGCTCAGTGTATGGCCGGTGATGTAGCTGCTGCCTTCGCCCGCCAGGAACGCGACGGCGTCCGCGATCTCCGCCGGCTGACCAATGCGGCCGAGCGGCGTGCGGGCGAGCAGCATCGTGCGCTGTTGCTCGTCCTGGTGCATCCAGGCGCTCATGGGNGTCTCGATATAGCCGGGCGCTATGGCGTTGACGCGGATGTTGTAGGGCCCCCACTCGATCGCGAGGCACGATGTCAGGTGGGCGATGGCAGCCTTGGCGGCGGCATAGGGGGCACAGTTGGGGCGAGCCTTAAGCCCGGCATAGCTGGAAAGGTTGATGATGCTGCCGCCCTTGCCCTTCTCGCGCATCACGCGAGCGGCCTGCTGGGCGCCGAAGAATGCGGCTGTGAGGTTGATCGCCAGCGTCTGGTTCCACTCCTCCTCAGAGATTTCCAGGGCTTCCCGGCGTTCCAGAAAGCCGGCGTTGTTCACCCAGACGTCGATTGCGCCATGGGTTGCAACGATGTCCTCGACGGTCTGGCGGAGCGTTGTCGTGTCGGTAATGTCGAAGGTGCGGTAATCGATATCGCTGTCCGGCTCCTTCGGGGGCACCACCTCGATCGCGACGATCTTCATGCCCTCCGCCTTCAGGCGCTTGCAGATTGCCCTGCCAATTCCGCCGCAGGCTCCGGTGACGACAGCTACTTTACCTTGGGTCATTGTGTTGTTCTGCAATCCGATTGTCAGATGAATTCTGATGAAACGAGAAGCGGCTGCCCGCAGAGGGCAGCCGCAGGAGGGGGAGGGGTCAGTCGCCGCTGATCTCGCTCAGCGGGATACCCTTGGTTTCCCGGATCATGGTCGCGGCAATGACCGCGAGCAGACCGAGGAACATGATGTAGACCGAGAACACCCAGGACATGCCGATGGAGGTGAGCCAGGTGTTGAGGTACGGGGCCGTACCGCCGAAGATCGCCACCGACAGCGAGGACAGGAAGCCGACGCCAAGAGCACGCTGCTTGGTCGGGATCTGCTCTGCGATGAGCGCCGGGTAGATAGCGGCGATGATGGCCCAGACTGCCAGGCCGATGCCCTGCGAGACGAACAGCGTCCACGGCTCGGAGGTCAGGATGGCGTTGACCGGGAACGGAGCCAGGATGATGCCCAAGCCATAGATCGCGACCATGGTCTTGCGTCCGAAGCGGTCGGCCAGATGGCCGAAGAACGGCAGCAGGAAGAGGGTCACCACCTGAGCGCACAGGCTGGCGATGAACGCGCCGTTGGCATCCATGCCATGGTTGGAGATGGCCATGCTGGGGGCGAAGGTCACCCAGGTGTAGTAGGCGACGTTGGAGGAGGAGGAGAAGAAGATCACCTTGAGGAGAATCTGGATCTTCTCCTGCCGCGTCAGCGGGCGCGGTTCGGCCTTCGACGCGGAGGTCTTGGTGTAGACCGGCGTCTCATGGCTCGCGCGGCGCATGTAGAGCGCGAAGATGCCGAGCAGACCGCCGAAGGCGAAGCCGATGCGCCAGCCGTACTCCATCATCTGTTCCTTGGTGAAGATGGAGGTCAGCAGGATACCGAGCAGTGTGGCGCCCATCACGCCGAGCGTCACGCTCACGAAAACCGAGCTCGACCAGAGGCCGCGGTGTTCGGGCGGGGAGATCTCGGCCACGTAGGCATAGGATACGCCGGACTCGCCACCATGGGCCAGGCCCTGCAGCAGACGGGCGGTCAGCAGCAGGACCGAAGCCCAGATGCCGATGCTCTCGTAGCTCGGAATGAAAGCGATGATGAAGCTTGCCAACGCCATCGTCGACATGGTCAGGATGAGCGTGTTCTTGCGGCCGATCTTGTCGCCGAAGCGGCCGAAGACAATTCCGCCCACCGGACGGGCGACGAAGCCCACGGCAAAGACGGCCAGCACCGACAGAAGCGCCGAGGTCGGGTTGCTGTTGTCGAAGAAGTTGGCCGCCAGGTAGACGGCGAATGTGCCGTAGAGCGTCCAGTCGAACCACTCAAGCAGGTTGCCGAAAACCGCCGCACGAAGCGAACGGAGCGCCTTCTGACGTTCGGATAGCGTAGCTCCGGCCCCGGCAAAGCCCGAGGCAGTCTCTGTGTTTGCCATGTTTCCTCCGATTGATTGCCGGGGTTGCTCCTCCCCCGGGCTTTGTCTCATTCAGTTCATGCTTTCAGGTACTGCTCGAACCAGTCGGCCGCCGCCTTGCTCGTCTGCTCGAAGTGTGTCGTATAGACGGCGTAATGGCCTCCCTTGATGATCAGCAGCTTCTTGGGCTCCCGCGCACGGTTGAACGCGTCGAGCTGCAGGTCCGTCGGCGTCTGCCGGTCCGTCTCGGCGACGATCATCAGCAGGGGTTTGGGCCCGATGCGGTCGATCCATCGGCCGGGCTCGTAGGCGCGCGCCAGTTCCAGCGAGCGGACCGTCACTTCGTTGCGCCATTCGGGGCAACGCTTCGCCTGGCCCATCATGTAGTCGTAAGACTCCTGGCCCGGATAGGCGACGTTGGCTTCCCCGTCGAGACCCACCTGCTTCATCGTCCGCGGCGGTTCGCCGCGCAGCCGCGCGAGGCGGTCCTCTGCGAAGAAGTCGTGCAGCGCCTGCAGGTTGTTGGGATGGGTCTTGCGCAGGCCCGCCTCGTAACCGCTGATGGTCGGGACCTGGCTGACCACGCAGCGCACGCGGGCGTCGGTCGCGCCGACGACGAGGACGTGCCCGCCGCTGTAGCTCGAACCCCAGATACCGATGCGCTTCGGATCAACTTCGCTGCGCGAGCAGAGATAGGTGACAGCCGCGCGGTAGTCCTCCTGCTGCCAGGAGGGGTCTATCTCCTGGCGCGGTTCGCCTTCGCTCTTGCCGAGACGGCGATAGTCGAAGGTCAGGCAGACGATGCCGCGGCTTGCGATAACGCGCGCATAGTCTTCCAGATCACCACCCGCGACCATTCCCCAGCCATGGCCCAGCGCAACGGCGGGAAGAGGGGTGTCGTGCTTGCCTTCGGGAATGTAAAGTGTGCCTCGTATGGTCAGATCATACGATGGAAAGGACACGGCATGTTCCGTGACTTCCATGGAATGGCCTCCCTATCGTTCCGATCCACCCATCGCGAAGACATCCGGATGGATCGAAATTTCCAATTGTTCTGCAGACCCGGATGGATCCTCTCTCGCGCCGGACTGCAGCATTTCGCAGGGGTCATTAACGGCTTGAAACAGTCATGCTTCAACGCTAATCTGATTGATCGGAAAAGCCGATTGATGAGCGCGATAGATCTTAGAAAGTTGGAATGCTTCATTGCCGTTGCCCGATTGTTGCATTTCGGGCGTGCGGCGGAAATGTTGGGAGTCAGGCAGTCGGTCGTCTCGGAGTCCGTCAAGGCGCTCGAAGACGCGATCGGGGGAAAGCTGCTGGAACGCACCAGCCGCCGCGTGGCGCTGACTCCGATCGGCGAGGCGTTCCTGGCCGACATCGAGCCTTCCGTGATGACCCTTCAGACGGCGGTCAAGGACGCGCGCCGCCGGGCCCAGGGCAGGCCCCTGGAGCTGACCGTCGGTTATCTGGGTGGCGGTCTTTATGAGCTGACGTCCGGCGTTGTCGCCGAGTTTCAGCGCCGGCGCCCCGATGTGAAGCTGCGCTTCCTTGAGCTCAATTACCTCAACCAAGGTTCGGCCGTGGTACACGGCCAGGTTGATGTGGCGGTGGTGCGCCTGCCGCTGCCGAGTGCGGGTCTTGTGCGCGGACAGACGATCTTTCGGGATGCGCGATTGCTGGTCATTCCCGAAAATCACCGTCTCGCGGGGAGTGGCCTGCTTGATCCCGAGGAACTGCAGTACGAGACGATGGCGCAACTGCCGCCGGGACACGTCTCTGATGCGTGGACGTCCTACCATCTGCCGACAAGCACTCCCATGGGCAGGCCGATTGCGACAGGGCCGGAGATCACGACCGTCCGCGAGGGCCTTGCGGCTGTTGCGGCCGGGGAATGTGTGATGATTCTGGCAGCCCGCGCCCGCAACTACTTCACCCATCCCGGCATTGCATTCGTCGAGCTGGACCTGCCGCCCATTGAAACCGCGCTCGCCTGGCGCGCCGACGACAACCGTTCGGTAATCCGGGACCTCGAAAAGGCCGCCCATACCGTCGCCAAGCGCATGGGAACGATCTAGCGGCTTTATCAGATTTCCTGCGAGCATTACGGGACCCGTCCGGGGAGGTCACCGAGACCCTCACTCGAGCGGCCTTCTCCGGTCGGGCGACAGATCGTCCCTTTCGCCGGTCGGGACTTGATACGCGAAGCGTCATTTGGTCATCATGAGCGCGGACATTCGGGGAGGAGGAACGCCGACTGTCCGCCAGAAGCTTAAAGAGGGAGGTCGTCACGTGAAATCCGAACCGCCGTCAGAGCGCATTTCAGCCGTCGCCCGCAATCCGCGCTCCGTTTTCTAGTTTCCGTGGACCATGACGACATCCCCTGAATTTCACGCACCGGTCGAGGACATCCTTTTCAGCCTTGAGCATGTGGCCCGCGCGAGCCGGATTCCCGATTGGGACGGCGAGCTTGCCCGCGAAGTAATCAGCCACTTTGCCGCGTTCGCGGAGGAGCGGATTGCGCCGCTCAACGCCCCCGGCGATGTCGAAGGTTGCCGCCTGGAAGGCGGCCGCGTACGCATGCCGACCGGCTTCGGCGAAGTCTTTCGGGAGCTCGCCGAACAGGGCTGGCAGGGGCTGGCTGCACCGGAAGAGTTCGGGGGGCAGAACCTGAACGTCGCCATCAACGGCGCGATCTGCGAAATCTTCGCCGGCGCCAACCATTCGCTCCAGATGGTGGCCGGACTGGTGCCCGGCGCCATCAGCACGCTCCTGCGCTTCGGTTCGGAAGATCAGCAGCGGCGGTTCATCCCGCCGCTCATCGAAGGCCGGTGGCTGGCAACCATGGCGCTGACAGAGGCCGGGGCAGGCTCCGACCTCTCGGTCATCCGTACCCGCGCCACCCGCGAGGGCGATCGCTGGCGCATCGAAGGCGAGAAGATTTTCATCTCCGGCGGCGACCAGGACATGAGCGAGGGAATCCTTCACCTGGTGCTCGCGCGCACCGGAAGCATGGAGGATGGCTCGCGCGGGCTGAGCCTGTTCGCCTGCCCGTCCCATCTGGCCGATGGATCCCGCAACCGCATTTCGGTGTTGAGGATCGAGGAGAAGCTCGGCCTCCATGCTTCGCCGACCTGTCAGCTCGCCTTCGATGGCGCGGAAGCGGAGCTTGTGGGCGAGGAGGGCATGGGCCTCAAGGCCATGTTCGCTCTGATGAACCACGCCCGTCTTGACGTGGCGCTGCAGGGCGTTGCCCATGCCGCCCGCGGGGCGGATCTCGCACAACGTTATGCGGCAGAGCGGCGGCAGGGGCGTGGCGCCTCCGGTCAGCCTGTCACCATTGACCGGCACGCTGATGTCGTGCGCATGATCGAGGAAGCCGACGCCTGGGCTGTCGGCGGCCGGGCGCTGGTGCATCTTGCCATGGTGGAGGGGAGCCAGCCCGGAGGCGAAACGTTCCTTTCCTTCATGACGCCCGTGTGCAAGTGGCTCTGCACGGAAGGCGGCATCCGCGCGGCGGATCTCGCCATCCAGGTGATGGGCGGTTACGGCTACCTCCGTGAATATGGCGCCGAACAGAACTGGCGCGATGTTCGCATCTGCGCGATTTACGAGGGGACGAACGGCATTCACGCGCTCACCAACGCCACGCGCTCGCTGAAGAGCGAAGGTGGCGCCGGCGCTGCGGCCTTTGCCGCATTCCTGCGGGCAAGCGGGCCTGAACTGGATGACGTGGCGCGAACGTGGGAGGAAGAGGCAAGACGGGTCGCCGCAAGCCCCGCTCCTGCCGAGGAGGCGCACGGCTTCATGCGGTTGACGGCAATGGCGGCCTGGCGGGCAGCCTGGGCGCGGCTGGAGAAAGCGGCGCGCGAGCAGGGTCACGAGCGCTATCTGAAGCTCGCAAGGCGGGCGGTTTCGATGTCCGGTGTAGGCTGGGAATAGGTTCGCTGCCGTCGGCGGCTCAGGCCACGCGCCGGGGCTCCTTGGCGAAGGGGCTCAGCCCCAGCCACTGCTGCATGGCGCTGGCGATCTTCGGGTCGCCATCCAGCGCGAGCCGGCCCGCGTCGATCTCCTTGCGCACGACGGTCAGTCCCATCCAGATGGCGGTCATGCAGTGAAGGGAGCTTGTTACCAGCAGGTCGATCTCGAAGCCGGGGTCGATCTTGCACAGATCCACCATCCCGTTCTCGATCAGCAGCCACCATCGCTGCTTCGATGGTGGTAGCTCGGGGTACTGAAACTGAATCGTGCACCGGCGCGGCAGCGGCTGCGGATTGAGGTGCCGACGCATGTCCCACATGAGCAGGGAGGGGTCCAGATTCTTGAGCGAAAGCTGGGATTCCACCCACCGCTGCCCCCAGAAGCCGATACCCATGATCACCGGCCGCAAGTCTTCGCCCGCCTCGGTGAGATGATATTCGACGACGCCTTGCTCATTGCGCTTGGTGTAGACGACCCCTGCGCGCTCCAGTTCCTTCAGCCGTTTCGAGAGGAGCGCCGGCGACATGCGCGGAACGCCGCGCCGCAGGTCGTTGAACCGGGTCGTGCCGCAGAGAAGCTCGCGCACGACCAAAGTGGTCCACCGCGAGCATATGATCTCCGATGCCATGGAAACGGGGCAGAATTGGCCGTAGCTTCCCCGGTCCTCCATTGAGGCCTCCGTGAATGCGCAAGAATAACCCAAACGGGGTATTTGCGCCAGCGGGGTGATACAGATCCTGAACTGGAACGCCTTAGTACTTTGGCGGAAGGTGGTCTCGTCAAGAAACGTGGCAGGAGGAGACCACAAATGACGAGCGCACTGGCAGAAGTAAAACAAACAGAAAAGCCAGGATTCGATGCAACAGAAGCTGTCCGCCAGATCAGCGGAATTCTTTCCGAACGGGCAGCGCAATCTGACGAGAACGATATCTTCGTCGCGGAAAACTACCCACTTCTCAAGGAAGCCGGCCTGGTCGATGCCGGCGTGCCCGAAGAGCTGGGAGGAGGCGGCCTGGAAGTGGCGGAGCTCGCCGACATGCTTCGCCGCATGGCCCACGCGTGCAGTTCCACGGCACTTGCGTTGTCCATGCACACCCACCAGGTGGCGGTGCCGGCGTGGCGCTGGCGCTACCAGAACGTCACTGCGGTCGAGCCGCTTCTCAAACGCATAGCGTCGGAGAAGATCATCATCCTTTCAAGCGGCGGTTCGGACTGGATCCCCGGATCGGGCAGGGCGAAGAAGGTTGAGGGCGGATACCAGATCTCCGCCCGCAAGACCTTCACGTCCGGCGCCCTGGCTGGCGACATCCTGATGACGGGCGCAATTGTCGAAGACGACGAGAACGGCCCCACGGTCATCCACTTCGGCGCGCCGATGAAGGCTGCTGGCGTGCGGGTGGAGGATACCTGGTATGCCATGGGCATGCGAGGTACGGGCTCCCATGACGTGATCATGGATGGTCTGTTCATCGCTGACGGCGCGGTGGTCTTCTCGCGCAAGGGTGGTGAATGGCATCCAGTGTTCCAGATCATCTCGACCATCGCCTTCCCGCTCATCTACGCCGTCTATCTGGGCATCGCCGAGCGGGCGCGCGACCTGGCCATCGAGATGGCGCAGGGCAAGAGTTCCAGCCCGGTTGCGTTAGACCTGGCCGGTCGGATGGAGACCGCGTTGCGGGCGGCGCAGCTTGCGCATCGCTGGATGGTCGAGACGGCGGAGCTGAATAACCCTTCGGCGGCAACGGTAAACGAGGTGATGATCGGCCGTTCGCTGGTGGCAAAGAATGCGATCCGCACGGTCGAACTCGCCCTGGAGTTGGTAGGCGGGGCCGGCTTCTACCGCCGGAACGTCATCGAGCGCCTGTTCAGGGACGTGCAGGGCGCACGCTTCCATCCGCTGCAGGCAGGACCGCAGGCCCGCTATGCGGGTGCCATGGCCTTTGGGCAGGACGTTTCGAGGATATTCTGATCATCGGCAATGGAGCATCGACAAAAAAATGGTCCTGGCCACGGGGCACAGGACCAAGTCAGGGGTGACTTTGCAAGAACCCGGCACGACGGTGTCGGGTTCTCCTTGTCTGGAAAGTCTGGTTGTTCGTGAGGTCAATGCCCGCAAGGCCGATACGGAAGAGGTAAACTCGTTAAAGTCTTCCTCGCGGCGTGCTTCCGTATCGTCGCGGGTGACCATGCAAGGCACATGCCAGGCGTCAGATCCGTCACCGGGGCGAATAAGCAGGTTTCCCGGACCGTTGCCATGCACCGGGCGCGAAACGGGTGGAACAAAAAATGGCACCTGCTGATGATTTGCGCAAAGGTGATTTGCAAAAAGGAAGGCGGACAGGACGAGCCTGTCCGCTTTCTTGTCTGTTTGGGATGACCGCGCGCTACTTCTGGCGCGGTTCGTAGCGGAAGACCTCGTCGTGGGAAGCGACGAAGAACTCGCCATCGTCCGAAACCCAGCCGCGGAACATGCCGTCCGTATTGTAGGGGGCGGCGATCGTGCCGTCCGCGCCCACGGCGACGAGACCTGCGCCGATGTTGTGGGGCTTCAGGTCTTCCATGACAACCTTGGTGGCGGCGGTCTTCACGTCCTCGCCGAGATAGGCGACGCGCGAGGCGATCTCGTGTCCCACCACATGGCGGATGAAGAACTCACCCTTGCCGGTGCCGGAAACAGCGCACACGCCGTCGCGGGCATAGGTGCCCGCGCCGATGATCGGGCTGTCGCCCACGCGCCCGTCCGGCTTGTTGTTATAGCCGCCGGTAGAGGTCGCCGCGGCGAGGTGGCCGTGCTGGTCGAGCGCTACCGCGCCGACCGTGCCGTGCTTTTCCGCCTCGCGGGCCTGCTCCAGCGTGCCGGCAGCGGCATGCGCCTTCATGGCGGCGAGGGCCTTCTTGCGGCGTTCGGTGGTGAAATAGGACTGTTCCACGATCTCCAGCCCCTTCGCCTCGGCGAAGCGGTCGGCGGCCGGTCCGGTGAGCAGCACCGCATCGTCGTGTTCCAGGACCGCGCGGGCGGCCAGAATGGGGTTGCGGATGTGGCGGGCGGCGCTCACAGCGCCGGCGGCCAGCGTCGAGCCGTCCATGATCGAGGCGTCAAGTTCGTGGATGCCGTTCTCGTTGAGTGCTGCGCCGTGGCCAGCATTGAAATGGGGGCTGTCCTCCATGACGACGACGGCCGCCTGCACGGCGTCGATCGCCTTGCCGCCCGCGGCAAGGATTGCGTAACCGGCTTCCAGCGCCCGGCCCAGATCGCGGCGGGCTTCCTGCCATTCCTGCTCGGTAAGATCCAGCTTGGCCATCACGCCGCAGCCGCCGTGAATGGCGAGGGCGAACTTTGTCATGGGGAAACTCCGTGTTCAGAAGATTGCCTTGTCCGGGAACAAAGAGGCGCTTTTGCTACGCGTACCCGTTTCGGGCAATTGCGGTCCGCAAAGGTGCGGCCGTCAATGACGAGCATATGGTCGTAAGGGATACCGGCGGCATGGCCGGTATCCCAGGATTTCGAGCCGGACAGATTACTGCTTCGGCTTCACGTCCATGGCGAGGGTATCCTCATCCGAGCGCGGGGTGTAGGTGATCTTGTCAGCCTTCAGGCCCCAGGCGGAGAGGTTGATCGCCAGTGGCAGGTCCGGACGGTCGGTCGCGACGAGCATGTTGGCCTCCTCAAGCAGCGCGCGGCGCTTGGCTTCGTCCATCTCGACGCTGGCGGCCTGGATCAGCTCGTCCATCTTCGCGTTGGAGTAACCGCGGACGTTGAAGGCGCCCATGGACTTCTCCGGGTCGTTGGTGTGCATCAGCGAGGAGAGCATGTAGTTCGCCTCGCCCGTCAGCGTGCCCCAGGAAGCCATGTAGAGCGAGTATTCGCCGCGGGTCTTGGCCGGGTTGAACACGGCGGCCGGAACGCCCTGCACATCGACCGTCACGTTGATGGCGGAGAGCATCTGGGCAATCGTCGGTCCGAGCTCGGTCGGCATGCGGTCGTTCGCGTAGGCGAGGGAGACCTTGAAGCCCTCCGGGTAGCCGGCTTCGGCCATCAGCTGCTTGGCCTTCTCGACGTTGTACTCCGGAACCGGGATGTCCTTGTTGTAGCCGAAGATGTTCGGTGTCACGAGCTGCGTGGAGACCACGCCCATGCCTTCGAGCGCGTATTCGACGAGCGTCTCGCGGTCGATCACGAGGTCGAACGCTTCACGAACGCGC
>JGI25331J36430_1000403_pt1 | contig 26941 bp, 22 predicted proteins | sample HigsolmetaAR206D_FD_36430 | JGI IMG/M metagenome (IMG submission 36430) | reverse complement strand
GGGATGTGCATCACGATGATCGTGTCGGCCCGCCACTGGCTGGCCCGGTCGACCGGGGCGTCCGGATCCCGCGAGTCGCTCCCGAGCAGCAGGATGTTCAGCGCGCCGCTGACCGACCTGGGCCGGCCACCGGCCAGCTCGGCGAAGGGGTCGGTCCGCTTCAGGTCCTGGTCGAGTCCTTTGACGTACACCCAGAGGCCGCCACCGCCAAGCAGCCCCAGCACCAGTACCGCGATGCCGGCGACCAGGGCGATCCGTCCCCAGCGGGGCCGCGGTCCGCGCCGGGCGGGCCCGCCGGGCAGCCGCGGGCCGCGGGGGCCACCCGGCCCGATCGGCCCGTCGTGGCCGGGGCGCGCCTGATCCGGTACGACGTGGGCGCGTCCCGAGACCCGGCCCGGGGTGGCCGGGCCGGAACCGGGCACGGAGGCCCGGCCGACGGATTCCGCCCGCATCGGGTGGTCGGAGGCGGACCGGTTCGGGGGAAGGCTCGCGGACATGAGCCCAGGGTACGTAGCGAAACCAAGAGGTCGCTGCGTGCCACATCGGGGCTGGCAGGGATCTGGGACACAGGTCCACGGATCCGCCCCGCCGGTCGGTGCGGTGGCGGGTGCGGGCCGGGGTTCGTCAGCCCAGCCGCTGGCGGAAGTGCGCGATGGTGCGACTCAGCCCCTCCTGCGGCGACACCGTGGGCTCGTAGCCGAGCCGTTGCCGGGCGAGGGTCAGATCCGGCCGCCGCATCTCCGGGTCGTCCGCGGTCCGGCTCACGTAGGTGATCGGCGACGTGCTTCCGGTGAGCGTCACGATCGTCTCGGCCAGCTCCCGCATCGACATCTCGTGCTCGGTGCCGCAGTTGATCGGGCCGGTCTCGGTCGAGTCGAGGAGCAACAGGATGCCCCGGACCAGGTCGTCGACGTAGCAGATCGAGCGGGTCTGGGCGCCGGTGCCGTGCACGGTCAGCGGCTCGCCGCGCAGCGCCTGGGTGATGAAGGTCGGGATCGCCCGCCCGTCGTCGGGGCGCATCCGGGGGCCGTACGTGTTGAAGATCCGGACGATGCCGACGTCGAGCCCGTGGTAGCGGTGGTAGGCCATGGTCGCCGCCTCGGCGAAGCGCTTGGCCTCGTCGTACACGCTGCGGATGCCGATCGGGTTGACGTTGCCCCAGTACGTCTCGGGCTGCGGATGCACCTGCGGGTCGCCGTACGCCTCGGAGGTGGAGGCGAGGATGAACCGGGCCTGGTCGGTGACCGCCCGGTCGAGCAGGTGCAGGGTGGCCAGCGAGCCGACCCGGAGGATCTCGATCGGCAGCGTGGTGAAGTCGGTGGGGCTCGCCGGCGAGGCCAGATGCATGATCGCGTCGAACCGTTCGGCGATCGCCGGGTGGTGCCCTGGCAGCCCGTCCGAGACGTCGGCCTCGATGAGGGTGAAGCGCGGGTGGTCGACCAGGTGGGCGACGTTCTCCTTGGAACCGGTGATGAAGCTGTCCACCGCCACCACCGTGCAGCCCCGGGCGATCAGCGCGTCGACCACGTGTGAGGGGACGAATCCGGCGCCGCCGGTGACGAGGATTCGGTGTTCTGCTCCGAAGCGCTGGGCTACCACCATGGCGCCAGCCTACCCACGTTGCTGATCTCCGTACCGGGCGAGGGAGCGCCCGCGCGGGGTGCCGGAGAACGGCTTTCCGGGACGCCGGCGGGTGGTGCCGGGTAACCGATACCTCCCGACACCACCCGTTACCGGACAATGACTGTCGGTCAGTGCGCTCCCGCGCCGGTGAGCGCCCGGACCTCGAGTTCGGCGTACTTGTCGGCGTCCGACTCCTTCGACAGCAGGGTGCCGATCCAGCCGCAGAGGAACCCGACCGGGATCGAGATGATGCCCGGGTTCGACAGCGGGAACCACTGCCAGTCGTGATCCGGGAACATCGCGCTCGGCGCACCGGAGACCACCGGGGAGAAGAAGACCAGCCCCACGGCGCTGATCAGACCGCCGTAGATCGCCCAGACCGCCCCGGAGGTGTTGAACCGCTTCCAGAACAGGCTGTAGAGGATCGCGGGCAGGTTTCCGGAGGCCGCCACCGCGAAGGCCAGAGCGACCAGGAAGGCCACGTTCAGGTCCTGCGCGAAGATCGACAGCGCGATGGAGATCGCACCGATCACCAGCGCCGCGACCCGGGCGACGTTGACCTCCTGCCGCTCGGACGCCTGTCCGCCCTTGACCACGCTGGCGTAGAAGTCGTGCGCCAGGCTCGACGACGAGGCCAGGGTCAGGCCGGCGACCACGGCGAGGATGGTGGCGAAGGCGACCGCGGCGATGACCGCGAGCAGGGCGGCCCCGCCGATGTCGCCGCCGAGGAAGTCGACGCCGAGCGCCTCGGCGAGCTGCGGCGCGGCGGTGTTGCCGGCCGCGTCCTGGGCCTTGATCGCCTCCTGGCCCACCAGCGCGGCCGCGCCGAAGCCCAGGGCCAGGGTGAGCAGGTAGAAGAGGCCGATGATCCCGATCGCCCAGAGCACGCTCTTGCGGGCGGCCTTGGCGGTCGGCACGGTGTAGAAGCGGATCAGGATGTGCGGCAGCCCCGCGGTGCCCAGGACCAGCGCGATGCCGAGCGAGAGCAGGTCCATCTTGTTGTAGAAGGTCTTCGCCGGGTCACCGGCGACCTCCACGCCGTACCGCAGTCCGGGTTCGAGGAAGGCGCTGCCCTTGCCCGAGGCGTCCGCGGCGTCGCCGAGCAGGGCGGAGAGGTTGAACCTGTAGTGCGCCAGCACCAGGATCGTCATGACCACGGCGCCGCTCATCAGCAGGAACGCCTTGACGATCTGCACGTAGGTGGTGCCCTTCATGCCACCCACGGTGACGTAGATGATCATGAGGGCGCCGACCAGGACGATCGTGGCGATCTTCGCCGCGTCCGCGTCCATGCCGAGGAACGTCGTCCCGGGCCGGATGCCGAGCAGCAGCGCGACCAGCGCGCCCGCGCCGACCATCTGGGCCAGCAGGTAGAAGATCGAGACGGTGATCGTGGAGACCGCCGCCGCCGTCCGGACCGGCTTCTGCCGCATCCGGAACGCGAGGACGTCCGCCATCGTGTAGCGGCCGGAGTTGCGCAGCAGCTCGGCGACCAGCAGCAGCGCCACCAGCCAGGCCACCAGGAAGCCGATCGAGTAGAGGAAGCCGTCGTACCCGTAGAGCGCGATGATGCCGGCGATGCCGAGGAACGAGGCCGCCGACATGTAGTCGCCGCCGATCGCCATGCCGTTCTGGAAGCCGGAGAAGGACCGGCCACCGGCGTAGAAGTCGGTCGCCGTCTTGGTCTGCCGGCTGGCCCAGATGGTGATCCCGAGGGTCACCGCGACGAAGATCAGGAAGAGCGTGATGGTCAGCGTGCGGGCCGTGTTGTTGGTCGCGTCCGCCGCCAGGAACAGCTCACTCACCGGGTCACCCCGCTCTCCGCACCGGCCCGCTCCGGGGTGCCGTCCAGCTCCGCGCGGATCCGGTCGGCGACCGGGTCCAGCTTCCGGTCCGCGAAGCGGGAGTACAGCCACGCGATCAGGAAGGTGGAGACGAACTGCAGCAGGCCGAAGACGAGGGCGACGTTGATGTTGCCGACGACCCTGGTCGCCATGAGGTCCCGCGCGTACGCGGAGAGGATCACGTAGAGGGCGTACCAGAGGAAGAACGCCGCGGTCATCGGGAAGACGAAGCTGCGCAGCGCCCTACGCAGGCCGGAGAACTCCTCCGACTGCTGTACCGCGACGTACCGGTCGGGCGTGACGCCCGCCGGCGCGGGGGTGTCCGAGGACATTCGTGGTTTCACCACCTTCACGGGGGCCGAGGTTTCGCGCACCGTATGAAGTGCTTCGGCCGCTGGAAAGTGGTGATCGGGCGGGCCGGTCGGTGGCTGCGCCGAACGGACCTGTCGCTGCGCCCAGTGACGCGGGTCACGCCGCTGGGCGACGGGAGGAAAGGGCTTCTGCCAGGGCCTCGGGACCGGGAACAGCCCCGCCCCGCCCGGGCGCGGGCGGGGCGGTCAGCGGCCCAGCTCCCGGTACCGACCCCGGTGGTGCAGCAGCGGGGCCGCCTCCTCAACCAGCTCGACCGTCTCGATGGTGGCCTCGACCAGCAGCGCCCAGCCGCACCGCCGCGCGCCGTCGAGCCGGCAGCCGGCCCAGCCACCGGCGTCGGCCGGCACCGGACCGTACGGCGTCCGGACCCACTCGCCGGTGGCGAACAAACCACCGGGAGCCGGGAAGAGCCCGGCGAAGCGGTCCGCGAGCTGCCGGTGCGCCGGCCCGAGCAGGGCCACGGCGAACCGGCCGCCGGCCGACGCGGCGGCCCACAGGTCGGACTCCTCGTCGACCAGGCCGAGCAGCCGGGGTGGATCCCCGTCGGCGACCAGCGTCGACGACACCGTCAGCCCGGCCGGCTCGCCGGCGGACGCCGGCCCGCCCGCCTCGGCCCCGTCCGGCGACCCGTACGCGGTCCACAGGGTCACCGGTGCGGGAAGCCGGCCGCGCAGCCGCCGCACCGGCGAACGTTGGTCGGTCGGGGTGGCGAACGGATCGGTGTGATGGATCCGCGCACCCGGACCCTGGTCCACGCCCGGATCCCGGCTCACCTGCAACACCCGCCCTCGGTCACGGGACCATTGTCACCGGTGCCGCCGGTCAGCGCCGGGGGGTGACCGTGAGCAGCAGTTCCGGCATCCGGCGGTCGAGCACGTCACCGGCCAGGTACGCCCCGAGCAGCGCCGCACCGGTGCCGTACGCCGCGCCGACCGGCAGGGCCAGCCACAGCCAGAGGTCCCCGAGCAGGGCGGTCGCCACCACCACCGGAACGCCCAGCACGGCGGTGGCCAGTATCGCCACGAAGCCCAGCAGACTCCGGGCGATCCCGGCGCCCGTGTTGATGGCGAACGGGTTGCTCGTCTCCGGCAGCGCGTACGCGCCGAGGATCGAGAGGTACATGTTCACCGCCAGCCCGACACCGTACGACGCGAGCAGGCTGCCCACCGCGACACCGAACCAGGCCGGCTCGCGCAGGAAGAAGACCATGACCACGGAGACCGCCAACAACAGCGGCACGGTGTAGAGCGAGAACGCGACCGCACGCGCGCGCAGCTCCACCCGCCCCGGGACCCCGGCGATCATGTTCGCCGCGTAGGCGCTGCCGTCGAACCCGAACTGGTTGGCCAGGGTGAGCGCCGCGAGGGTGCCGACGAAGAGCATCGACCCGCTGAGCACCGTCGGCGAGGCGTCGAAGTCGCCCCCGTCGACCATGCCCCGGCTGCCCACGTTGACCATCACCGGCACGAAGACACCGATGACGGCGATGGAGATCAGATTGGACCGCCGACGGGCGTCCCGCCACCAGTACCGCGCCTCGCGCGCCACCAGCGCGCCGTACCTGTCCCGGCTGATCCACGACAGCAACCGGGGGAAGAGCTGCGCCACGGCACCACCCGGCACGGACCTGCCGCCGGCCGGGCCGCCGCTGGCCGCCCCCACCATCGCCGACTCCAGCGACCGGGACCACCACCACAGCAGCGCCCCGAGGGTCACCGCGCCGATCAGCAGTTTGACCGCCGCCGCCCAGGCCCGGCCCTCGGCGGCGTCGACGCCGGCGGTGTACGGCGCGCCCAGGGGTGTCCACCCGACGATCCGTGCCACGGTCCGTGCCGCGTCCAGGTCGACCCGCCCGGCGGCGTTGATCACGGCGATCTGCGCCGGGCCGAGCAGGGCGGCGAGCAGCGCGAGCAGGACGGCAGCCAGGTCGCGTACCCGCCGGGACCGCAGCATGGTGGCGAAGGCGCTGGTGACGGCGCGGCTGACCGCCACGCAGACGAACAGCCCGACGACCACTCCGCACGCGGCCACCAGCGCGGCCGACCAGCCGCCCAGCGCCCCGGCGGTGACCACGAGACCGGCGGTGGCGACCAGGGTGGCAACCGCCGGCGTGCCGACCAGCGCCGCGGCGAACAGGCCGGTGACCAGGGTGCGACGGCTCAGCGGGAGCAGCGCGAAACGGGCCGGGTCGAGCGACTCGTCCACGCCGAAGAACACCAGGGGCAGCAGGAGCCAGCCGAGCACCAGCAGTCCGCCGCCGATGCCGGCCATGGGCAGGGCCCAGGCGGGTTCGTCGGCGAGCGCGGGAAGGGCGAACAGGACGAACCCGGTCACGGCGTACCAGAGTCCACAGCACACCCCGAGGACGAACAGCGAGATCCGCCAGGCCTGGCCCCGGAGGTTGTTGCCCATCAGCCGCAGCTTCAGGCGGACGAAGTGACGGGTCCGGACCGGCCGGGGCGGGTCGACCCGGGGCGGGGTGACCCGGTCGGCCGCGGGGGCGACGGTCACAGCCATGCCAGCTCCTCACCGGTGGCGGTGCGGCCGCCGACCACCTCGACGAAGACCTCCTCCAGTGACCGGTCGCCGCGCACCTCGTCGAGGGTGCCGGCCCGCTGGATGATCCCGCCGGCCAGGATCGCGACGTGGGTGCAGAGCCGCTCCACCACGTCCAACACGTGGCTGGAGAAGATCACCGTCCCGCCGTTGCCGACGTACCGCTGCAGGATCTCCCGGATCAGCGCGGCGGAGACCGGGTCGACGGCCTCGAACGGCTCGTCGAGGACCAGCAACCGCGGGCTGTGCAACAGCGCGCAGGCCAGGGCGATCTTCTTCTTCATCCCGGCCGAGTAGTCGACGACCAGGGTCCGTCCCGCGTCGGCCAGGGCGAGCACGTCGAGCAGCTCCCGGGCCCGCTGGTCGACCACCGCCGGGTCCATGCCCCGCAGCAGNCCGTGGTAGGCCAGCAGCTCCGGCCCGGTGAGCCGGTCGAAGAGCCGTACCCCGTCGGGCATCACCCCGAGCAGNTGCTTGGCCTGCAGCGGGCTGGCCCACACGTCGTGGCCCAGCACCCAGGCGCTCCCGGAGTCCGGGCGGAGCAGCCCCACCGCCATCGACAGGGTGGTCGTCTTGCCCGCCCCGTTGGGGCCGAGCAGCCCGTAGAACGAGCCGACCGGGACGTCGAGGTTGAGGCCGGACACGGCGACCTTGGTGTCAAAACGCTTCACCAGACCACGCAGGGCCAGGGCAGCGGGCGCGGAGCGGTTCATGACCTCGACCGTAGCCGCCGTCTACCAACGATCGTTCAGGCCGGGGTATGACCCGCGCCTCCTCACCGAGCGGGAGAACCATCCGTCGCGGGAGGGACCCCGCGGGTCAGAGCCGGAGCGCCTCGGGGGCGTGCAGCCGGAGCATCGTCGCCGCGACGTCGGCCGGCGTCCGGCGCCGGGTGGCCCAGGAGACGGTGATCATCACGGTGAAGGCGAGCGGGACGGTCCAGGCCGCCGGCTGGGCGAGCAGGACGGCCGGCCAACCGGTCAGCTCCGGGCCGACGACGGTGAGGAGCACGGCNCCGANGGCCGCACCGCCACCGACCAGGATCCCCGCGGCCGTGCCGACGTCGGTGAGGCCCCGCCACCAGATGCCGAGCACGAGCAGCGGGCAGAAGCTGGAGGCGGCCACCGCGAAGGCCAGGCCGACGACCTGCGAGACGTCCAGCCCCGAGACGTACAGCGCGAGCAGCATCGGGACCAGACCGGCGACGATCGTGGCGAGCCGGAAGTCGCGTACCGAGCCGCGGCCGAGCAGGTCGGTGGAGAGCACCCCGGCGACGCTGGTGAGCAGCCCGGAGGAGGTGGAGAGGAAGGCGGCGAACGCCCCGGCCGCGACCAGGGCGGCCAGGAGTTGTCCGGTCAGGCCGTTGCCGAGCGCCGCGCTGGGCAGCAGCACCACCACCGCGTCACTGCGCCCGGTCAACAACAGCTGCGGGGTGTAGATCCGGCCGAGGACGCCGTACAGGGTGGGNAGCAGGTAGAAGGTGCCGACCATGGCCAGCACGACCAGGGTGGTGCGACGGGCCGCCGCCCCGTCCGGGTTGGTGTAGAAGCGGACGAGCACGTGCGGCAGCCCCATGGTGCCGAGGAAGGTCGCCAGGATCAGCGAGTACGTGGCGAACAGCTCCCGGTCGTCGTCCCCGGCCGTGCCCGGCAGCAGCCAGTCGGCCCCGTCGACGGCGTCCACACTGGAGATCTTCGGCACCGGGTCGCCCTCGGCGAAGCTGAGCTCGTCGCCGGGGCGTACCTCCCGGGTCGTACCGTCGGGCAGGGTGAGTGTCGCGGCGTGCTCGACCACGACGGTGGTCGCGGCGGGGAAGACGGTGCCCGCCTCCGGGGTCACCGCCGGCCGCCCGTCCGACTGCCACTGCAACACCAGGAAGATCGCCGGTACGGCGAGCGCGGTCAGCTTCAGCCAGTACTGGAACGCCTGCACGAAGGTGACGGCGCGCATCCCGCCCAGCGCCACGTTCCCGGTCACCACCGCGCCGACCAGCAGCGCCCCCAACTCGTACGGCCCGCCGGCCACGGTGGCGACGGTGAGCCCGGCCCCCTGCAACTGCGGCACGAGGTAGAGCCACCCGATGAAGACCACGAAGACGGTGGCGAGCTTGCGCAGCCTCCGGGAGCCCAGCCGCAGCTCACAGAAGTCGGGCAGGGTGAACGCGCCGGAGCGGCGCAGCGGCGCGGCCACGAAGAGCAGCAGCGCGAGGTAGCCGGCGGCGAAGCCGACCGGGTACCAGAGCACGTCGACGCCGTGTTTCAGGATCAGCCCGGCGATGCCGAGGAACGAGGCGGCGGACAGGTACTCCCCGCCGATGGCCGCCCCGTTCCAGGTCGGGCTGACCATGCGGGAGGCGACCAGGAAGTCGGAGGTGGTCCGGGCCAGGGTCAACCCGTAGAAGCCGATCGCGACCGTGGCCAGGGTGACCACGATGATCGCCGGTATGACGTACGGGTTGCNCACGGCTCAGCGCTCCGGCCGCTGGACCACGTCGGTGAAGTCCTGCTCGTTGCGCTCGGCCAGCCGCACGTACGCCCAGCCGACCGCGACCAGGAACGGGAACGCGGCGACCCCGAGCAGCAGCCACGGCAGGNTGATCCCGAAGAGTTTCGCCATGGCGACCCTGGGGGCGATGGCGAAGAGCAGCGGCANCCCGCCGAGCCCGATCGCCACCACNAGCGACAGCCGCAGCGCGAGCGCGAGCTGGGCCCGGACCAGCCCACGGACCAGGACGTCGCCGACCTCGGTCTGCTGGGTCAGCTCCGCCCGGGTCAGGTCGGGCCGGGCGCGCCGCCGGGCGACCTCGGCCAGCACCACCCGGGTCCTGCGGGGCGGCGTCTCCGGCGGACCCGGGTGCGGCGGCGGATCGGCGGGGGTGGCCACTCCGGCAGTTTCACCGGCTCAGCACGAATGTCAAGTGCACGTGGGCACGGTGGGGTGTTCGTCGGGAATCCACCCTGCCGGCCGCGCCCGGACGGGGCCCGCGCGCCGTGGCCGGCGGCTCCGGGTGCGGTGACGCGGGGCCGGCCGACCCGGCGGGGGATCGCCCCGGCGACACCCGGGGCGGGGTGGGGATCAGGCCGGCGACGCCTGGTCGTCGAGGTCGTCGGCGGTGAGCAGGCTGGTGAGCCGCAGCTCGCGGGCGGTGGCCGGCGGGCAGTCGGCGACGACCGCGCTCGCGCCGACCACGCTGGCACCCCGGGCCGCCACGATCTCGTGCAGGGCGCGGAGTTGGGCCCCGCTGGTCACCCAGTCGTCCACCAGCAGCGCCCGGTCGCCGGGCCCGAGGTGCCGGTCGCGTACGCCGAGCGCCAGCCGGCGGCCCCGGTGGTCCGGTTCGGTCCAGGCCCAGGTGGTGGGTTCGGCGATCCGCCGGTGGGCGTCGTGCTTGTACGCCGCGAGGAAGCCGACCCCCAGGGCGCCGGCGACCAGCGGACCGAGCAGGAACCCGGTGCTCTCGGGGGCGATGACGACGGTGGGTCGGGCGGCGCGGTACGGCCCGGCGAGCGCCGGGCCGAGGGCGCCGAGGATCTCCGGGTCGCGCCACCAGCCGGAGACGTCACTGACCAACAGGTCGCTCTCCGGTCCCGGATCGGTCCAGCGGAACGCCTCGATCAGCCGTCGCCTGAGTTCGGTTCCCATTCCCGCCATTGTCGTCCCGTCCCGGGCCACCCCCGCCCGGCCGGACCCCGCCGCGGGCCGCCGGGTGGCGCCCGGTGCCGCCCCGCCCGTCTCTGTCCCGCCCGTCTCTGTCCCGCCCGTCTCTGTCCCGCCCGTCTCTGTCCCGGTGCGGTCCTGCCCCGGTCCGCGCAGCCGTCAGCGCCCGGGACGTCCGACCCAGTCGGGGTCGGATGATCGGCTACACGTTTCACCTTATTTATGGGCATACCACTACGAGCCCATTGACTTCCGACGTACCCCTCTCGTTACGGTCCGACCCGATCTTTGCCGTCGTACGAGAGGACGAGCCGGTGGCGGGTAGACACGCGCGAGTTCGGTTCTCCAGGCCACGCACCGGTCTGGTGGCGTCGGGTGCGGTCGCACTGGTCCTGGTCGCCGCGGGGGCGGCCGGCGCGGTCCGGTTCGGTGTCGGTGGGGACACCCCCGCGGTGTCACCCGTGGCCGAGGCCACCACCGCGACCAGCGAGACCGCGTCGAGCGGCCCGGTCCTGGCCGACCCGGTTCCGTCTCCCACCACCGCGGTGCCGTCCCGGTCGCCGGAGCGGGCCTCGCGGTCCAGCCCGCGGCCCACCCCGTCCCGCTCCACCGCGGGCACCCGCTCCACCGCCGCGAAGAAGACGACCACGCGGGCGACGTCGAGCCCGCGGCCCGAGCGGATCGTCGAGTCCGGCTCCTGCGGTGCCTCCTTCTACGCCCAGGGACAGGTCACGGCGAACGGCGAGGCGTTCGACCCGAACGCCCTGACCGCCGCGCACCGGACCCTGCCGTTCGACACCCGGGTCCGGGTCACCAACCCGGCGACCGGCGCCTCCGTGGTGGTACGGATCAACGACCGCGGCCCGTTCGTCGACGGCCGGTGCATCGACCTCTCCCGGGCGGCGTTCGAGGCGATCGCGCCGCTGAGCATGGGTGTGCTCACCGTGCGGTACGAGGTCCTCGGCTGATCCGGCCTCCCGACGGGGCAGGGCGGCCAACCGGTTGTGGTCCTTCGACCCGCAACCGGTGGCCGACCGCCCGACGAGGCCCGACGGAACCGCGACGGTCGGTGGCGCCAGTGGTCGGAACCCCGTCCGCCGAGGGGCCAAGGCCGTACACTCGCCCAGGTCGATCAGGCATGCTGTTCCGCGTACCCATGCGACGGATGCCATGGGGCGCGCGCCCCCCAAGCCCCGGTACCCGCGCCGGTCTCGGCGCGGCCTCCGTGCTGCTCGCCCTCGTCACCGTCGTGGAACTCTCCGACAGGTCCGGGATCAGCTACGTGGGGCTGACGGCGGTGGCGCCCTTCCTCGCCGCCGCGTTCGCGGCCTGGCGGATCGTGGTGGCGGTCGGCGTGGCCGCCATGGCGCTCGCGGTGGCGCTGGCGGTGAGCGGCGCCGTCTCGCCGGCCGGGGCCGCGGTCGACACCGTGGGAGTCGTCATGGCGACGGGGGTCGCCGTGCTGTTCGCGCTGCTCCGGCAGCGGCAGGCGGACCGGATCGCCGAGCTGTCCAAGCTCGCCTCGGTGGCCCAGCAGGCCGTGCTCCGGCCCATCGGTCCCCGGGTCGGCAGTCTGGCGGTCGCCGGCCACTACATCTCGGCGACGGCGGCGGCGGACATCGGCGGCGACCTGTACGAGGCGGTGGACACCCCGTACGGGGTGCGGATCCTCATCGGCGACGTCCGGGGCAAGGGACTGGACGCGGTACGGCTGGCCAGCATCGTCCTCGGTTCGTACCGCCACGTCGCCTACGAGCGGGCGGATCTGCGGGCCGTCGTCGCGGACCTCGACCGGGCGGTGGCCCGGAACGTCGGTGACGAGGACTTCGTCACCGCCGCGCTGGTCGAGGAGCGCGGGGGCACGTTGACGATCGTCAACTGCGGTCACCCGTCGCCGCTGCTGCTGCGCCGCGGGCAGGTGATCCCGATGGAGCCACCGGCTCCGGCGCCGCCGCTGGGTTTCATGCCGGTGGTCCGGCCCCGGGTCGAACGCCTCGAACCGGGCGACCGGCTGCTGCTGTTCACCGACGGCCTGGGTGAGGCGCGGCGCGACGGGAAGTTCTTCCCCACCGCCGACCGGGCCTGGCGGCTGCTCGGCCACGGGACGGTGGCCGACGGGTTGGCGTCGCTGGAGAGCGCGCTGCTGGAGTGGGTCCGGGGGCGGCTCGACGACGACATCGCGCTGGTCCTGCTGGAGTACTCGGGGCCACGCCCGGAAACCACCGCCGCCGTGCCGAGCTGGGAGGTCGGCGTCGCGGACGGCTGACCCGGCCGGGGCGCGGCCGGCCGACCGGCCGGGGCATCGACCTGTTGTGGCCCGGCCCCGGGGTGTGGGGAACAGCCGTCGCGGGTGCGGGCGCGGCGGCCGCCCGTCCATCCTCCGGACACACAGGTGGTGACGGCTGTCACTCAAACTGATTGACCGTCTGTCCTACCCGTGAGTAATATAGCTCTGGTTACTGTCGGGTAACACCTGTTCGGAAGCCGAGGGCCAGAGCGTCATGACCCACTTCAAGAGCAACCTGCGCGATCTGGAGTTCAACCTGTTCGAGGTCTTCGGTCCGGACCAGGCGTTCGGCCGGGGGCCCTACTCCGACTTCGACGCCGACACGGCACGCACCGTCCTCGCCGAGGTGGAGCGGTTGGCCCGGGAGGAGCTGGCCGCGAGCTACACCTTCGGTGACCGCAACCCGCCGACCTTCGACCCCGCCACGCACTCCGCCCCGCTGCCCGAGGAGTTCAAGAAGTCGTACCGGGCGCTGATGGAGTCGGAGTTCTGGCGGATGGACATCCCCGCCGAGCTGGGGGGCACCCTGGCTCCCCGCGCCCTGTGGTGGTCGGTGGCCGAGCTGGTCCTCGGCGCCAACGCGCCGCTGTGGATGTACGCCGGCGGCCCCTCCTTCGCGCACAGCCTCTACCGGGAGGGCACCGAGCGGCAGAAGAGGTGGGCGAAGCTCTTCGTCGAGAAGCAGTGGGGCGCCACGATGGTGCTCACCGAGCCGGACGCCGGCTCCGACGTCGGCGCCGGCCGCACCCGGGCCATCCCCCAGCCCGACGGCTCCTGGCACATCGAGGGCGTCAAGCGCTTCATCACCAGCGCCGAGCACGACCTGACCGACAACATCATCCACTACGTCCTGGCCCGCCCCGTGGGGGTCGAGGGCGCCGGTGGCCCCGGCACCAAGGGGTTGTCGCTGTTCATCGTGCCGAAGTTCCACTTCGACGAGGAGACCGGCGAGCTGCGTGAGCGCAACGGCGTCTTCGCGACCAACGTCGAGCACAAGATGGGGCTGAAGGCCTCGAACACCTGCGAGCTGACCTTCGGCGGCCACGGCATCCCGGCCAAGGGCTGGTTGCTCGGCGACGTCCACGACGGCATCCGGCAGATGTTCCTGATCATCGAGTACGCCCGGATGATGGTCGGCACCAAGGCGATCGCCACCCTCTCCACCGGCTACCTCAACGCGCTGGAGTACGCGAAGAACCGGGTGCAGGGCGCCGACCTGCTCCAGATGACCGACAAGACCGCGCCCCGGGTCACCATCACCCGCCACCCCGACGTACGCCGTTCGCTGATGCTGCAGAAGGCGTACGCCGAGGGCCTGCGCGCCCTGGTCTGCTACACCGCGACCTGGCAGGACCGGGTCATCCTCGCCGAGGCGGCCGGCGACGAGTCGGNCGCGAAGCGCGCCAAGGGCATCAACGACCTGTTGCTGCCGCTGGTCAAGGGGGTCGGCTCGGAGCGGGCGTACGAGCTGTTGGGACACGAGTCGCTCCAGACGTTCGGCGGTTCCGGGTTCCTCCAGGACTACCCGTTGGAGCAGTACGTCCGGGACGCGAAGATCGACACCCTGTACGAGGGGACCACCGCGATCCAGAGTCTCGACCTCTTCTTCCGGAAGATCGTCCGGGACAACGGTCGGAGCCTGTTGGCGGTTGCCGCCGAGATCCAGGCGTTCGTCGAGGCCGGCGGGGACTCCGAGGCGGGCTCCGCCGACGGCGACGGCCGGCTGAAGGAGGAGCGGCAGGCACTGGGCCGGGCACTGGGCGAGGTCCAGGCCATGGTGGGCACGATGACCGGGTGGCTCGGCGAGGCGCAGGGCGGGAACCCGCGGGCGCTGTACAAGGTCGGGCTGAGCACGCGGCGCTTCCTGCTCGCGGTCGGCGACCTGATGGTGGGCTGGCTGCTGCAGCGGCAGGCGGAGGTCGCGCTGCGGGCGCTCGACGGCGAGGTCTCCGACGCGGACCGGGCCTTCTACACCGGGAAGGTCGCCGCGGCGCGGTTCTTCGCCCGCGAGGTACTGCCCCGGATCGGCGCCGACCGGCGGATCGTGCAGGGTGCCGACCTGGAGCTGATGGATCTCCCCGAGGAAGCGTTCTGACCTGCTGGGCACCTACTGAACAGCGGCACACTCCGGCGGCCGGCGAGAGGACTGCTCGCCGGCCGCCGCGCTATTCTTGAGGCGGTGATAGGAGTACTTTGCCCGGACTTGCCACATAAGCCCGGATCACTCATCAAAGCCCAGACCCATCGCACGGGGGAGGGCAGCGGACATGGGCATCGGTACGGGAATCTTTCTCATCGCACTGGGCGCCATCCTGACGTTCGCCGTACGGGCGAACATCTGGTGGCTGGACCTGCGTGCCGTCGGTTGGGTGCTCATCGCGGCGGGCGCCGGCGTCCTGCTGACGACCCTCTGGTACTGGCAGGACCGGAAGAAGAGGGCCCGCACGCTGATCGTCGAGGAGAACCGGCTGTCGCATCCGACCGCGATGATGCCGCCACCACCCGATCCACCACCGCCGAGCGCGCCACCGACCTGACGCCCGTCCTCCGGGCGGGTCGGCCCGGCCGTCCGGTGCCGGCCCCGCGCGGGGCTCACCCCCGCGCGGTGTGCCACTTGACGATCGGGGCGGCCCGCTCCCGTACGTCCGTCCACCCACCGTCGACCCGGTGGACCACGATGCCGCCGGTGCGCAGTCCGTTCGGCTCGGCGTGCACCGGGTCGAGCAGAGTGGACAGATCCGAGATGGTGGGGTTGTGTCCGATCAGCAACACCGTCCTCGTGGCGGGATCCGTGGCGCGGACCAGGTCCAGGAGGTCGCTGGCGCGCCCGCGGTAGACCTGCGGCTCGTACCGGACGGTCGGGGCGGCCGTCCCGGCGGCGTCGGCGGCGGGCTCGCCCGGCAGCGGCAGCGTCGGAGGCGCCGCCATGCCGAGCGCGACGTCGTGCCAGGTCTGCCGGGCGCGTTTCGTCGGTGAGCAGATGACCGTCGTCGGCAGGTAGCCAGCGGACCGCAGCCAGGCCCCGGCCGCCGCGGCGTCGGCGTGGCCCCTGGCGGTCAGCGGCCGGTCGGCGTCGGCGCCGCCGGTCGCCGACTCGGCCGTCGCGTGCCGCAGCAGCACGAGGTGGCGTACCGGCCGGCCGTCACCGGGCGTTTCGACCTGGTCGTCGGTCACGGGCTCACCCTCCTTCGAAGGGGTACGGTCGCCACCCGCCCAGGCTCTCACGTCCGGGCCGGGACGCGCCCCCGGTTCAGACGAAGAGCGCGAGGTAGACCGCCACGTGGTGACAGACGGCCGCGACCAGGGTGCAGGCGTGGAAGAACTCGTGGTGGCCGAAGGTCCTGGGCCAGGGGTTGGGCCGCCGCAGGGCGTAGCAGATCGCCCCGATGCTGTACGCCGCCCCTCCCGAGAGCAGCAGCACCAGGACCGTGACGCCACCGCGGTGCAGGATGTCCGGCAGCACCGCCACCGCGACCCAGCCCAGTGCGAGGTAGAGCGGCGCGGAGACCCACCGCGGCGCGCCCGGCCAGACGAGCGTGACGACCACCCCGGCCGCCGCGCCGATCCAGACGGTCAGCAGCAGGACGGTCCCCTTTGGCGCGTCGAGCACCAGCAGGCAGAAGGGCGTGTACGTGCCGGCGATGAACACGAAGATCATCGAGTGGTCCATCCGCCGCATCAGCCGGTAGCCCCGCTCCGACCACACGCGACGGTGGTAGAGGGCGCTGGTGCCGAACAGCGCGCAGACCGTGACGCTGTAGAGGGCGCAGCACACCAGTGGTGTCCACCCGGGACGCGCGGCGGCGACCGCGGACAGCACGGTTCCGGCGGCGAGCGCGACGAAGAACGCGTACGCGTGAAGCCAACCGCGCATCCGTGGCTTGCCGAGGTCGGTGGGGCGCGGCCGGACGGGGGTCGAGGTGGTCACCCCGACAGGTTACGGCAGCGTAGGTTACCTGTAAGTAGTGTGATCGGTCACCCCGACCGCGGGCACCGTGCCACCGGCCGTCCCGCACCGGACGGGGCGTCCGGTGCCGGACGGCTCCCGACCACCCGGTACGGCTCAGCGATCCAGACCGCGCAGCACGAGCGGCAGCCGGCGCGCCCCGTCCGGGGTGATCCGGACCGGCACCCCCCAGTCCTGCCGGGTCAGGTGGCAGGCGGCGTGCTCGGCCTCCGCGTCGCAGGTCGCCGCCTGGGCGACGACCTGGAGCACGCCGGCGCTCACCTGGTCGTTCAGCACCAGCCGGCGGGAGAGCTCCGTGCCGACGCCGGCCCCGTCGAGCAGCAACTCCGGCGGCGACGCCGACACCTCCAGCCGGGTCGACGGGCCGAACGAGGAGTCCAGCTTCTGTCCGGGCGGCGGCTCGAAGATCACGTCGAGGGTGAGCTCACCGGCGGCGAGGTCGGTCGGCGGGCGTTCCGTCCGGTGCCGGGCCCCGTCGACGGTCGCCCCGGCCGCCGCCAGCGCCCCCGGGGCCAGCCGGGTCAGCCGGTGCGCCGCCGACTCGACCACCAACACCCCGCCGTCGTCGGTGCGGACCAGGTCACTCGGCTCCGCCAGCCCGTCGGCCACGGTCGACACCAGCGCCGTCGCCGGGTCGTACCGCCGAACGGCGCCGTTGTACGTGTCGGCGACCAGTACCGATCCGTCCGGCAGCGCGCAGACCCCGAGCGGGTGCTGGAAGAGCGCCTGGTCGGCCGGGCCGTCCACGTGCCCGAAGTCGAAGAGGCCCTGTCCCACGGCGGTGTGCAGCACCCCGTCCTCGACCCACCGCAGGGCGCTGGTCTCGCTGTCCACGAGCCAGAGCCGGCGGCCGTCGGGCGAGACCGACAGACCGGAGGGCTGGGCCAGCCAGACGTCCGGCAGCGGGCCGTCCCGCAGCGCCTCGACCGTGGTGCCGGCGTACACCCCGACGGTCCGCTGCACCGGGTCGAACCACCAGAGCTGGTGGATGCCGGCCATCGCGATGACGACCCGGTCGTCGTACCAGGCCAGGTCCCACGGGGAGGAAAGGTCGGCGGTGAGGGCGTCGTGCGCGTGGTCGTCGACCGTCGAGCGCCACTGCCGCCCGGAACCGGCGACCGTGACCACCTCTCCGGTCGCCAGCCGGATGCCCCGCAGCAGGTGGTTGACGGTGTCGGCGACCACGACGTCGTAGCCGGCGATCTCCGCGACGTGCGCGGGGAGCCGGCAGAGCCCCTGTGGCTCGGAGAACCGGGCCAGCTCGGCCGGCCCGTCGGCCCGGCCCCGCGTACCGGAGCCGATCCGGCGCAGCAGGGTCTCGCCGTCGGCGGCCAGCTCCACCACCGAGTGCCGGGCCGAGTCGGAGACGAGGAACGTGCCGCCGTCCAGCGGGACGACCTTGCCGGGGAAGCGCAGCACGCTGGTGGGTTCGGCGGGCGGAACGTACGGGCCGTCGCCCCGGTGCAGGGTGCCCCTCGCCTCGTGGGTGGCGATCAGCTCGTCGATCAGCCGGGAGAGCCCCTCGGCGTGCCCCTCGCCGGCCATCGAGGCGACGACGTACCCCTCGGGGTCGATGACGCTCAGCGTCGGCCACGCCTTCGCGGCGTACTGCTGCCAGGTGAGCAACTCGGGATCGTCGAGGACCGGGTGGTGCACGCCGTAGCGCTCCACGGCGGCGGCGAGGGCGTCCGGGTCGCGCTCGTGCGCGAACTTCGGCGAGTGGACCCCGATCACCACCAGGACGTCGCCGTACTTCTCCTCGAGCGGGCGCAGCTCGTCCAGCACGTGGAGGCAGTTGATGCAGCAGAACGTCCAGAAGTCCAGGATGACGATCTTGCCGCGGACGTCCGCCAGGGTCAGCGCCCGGCCGCCGGTGTTGAGCCAGCCCCGGCCGCGAAGCTCCGGTGCCCGTACCCGTGCAGTCATGCCGACATCCTGCCCGACCGGGGTGCCCGGCCCGCCTCCGGACCGGTTCCGGGCGGCGCTCGTCACCCTGCCGGGGACCAACCCGGACGGCGCCTGGCGGCAGGCCGGGGGCGTCGCGTTCTCGGCCGCCCGACGGTTCCACCGCCGGACGTGACGGTGCCCCCGCCACCGGGTGGGCCGGCGGCGGGGGCACCGGGTGAGGGCTGCGGTCAGTCGGCGTCCGCGGCCGGCTTGAGGCAGAGCACCTCCTTCTTGTCGCCGGGCAACGCGATCGTCGGCTGTGTCGGGTCCTCGCACTTCGACGCGTCGTCGACCTTGGAGACGACCTTGAACACGCCGTCCTCGCCGCAGTCGGCGGGCACCGGCCTGTTGTTCGAGTTCTTGACGCAGACGCCCACCCTCGGGACGTACCCGGACGACTCCGATTCGCCGCCCATCTTGCCCAGTGCCCAGAGGGTGCCGAGCGGAATGGCGAGCAGCAGCACCGCGGCGGTCAGCACCAGGAGCAGCACCCTGCCGTTGCGGACCTGCGGCGGCGGCGGTTCGGACGCCGACTCCGACGGTGGCTCCTCGCGCTTGAAGGAGTCGAACTTCGCCTGCTCGGCGTCGTCCGAGCTGTCCCAGCCCGCGCCGGGCGCGGGGCCCGGCCCGTACGACCCGCCCGGCGTCCCCGGCGACGCGTAGGCCGGTGCCGGCCCGCCGGGGGGTGCGCCGAACGGCGCCGGTGAGCCGGGACGGTCGCCGTCCATCCCACCGTGCGGCGGCCCCGTCGGGCCGGTGGGGAACGGGCCGGCGGGCCCGCCGCGGTCGGCCGGGTCACCGAAGGGCGGGTTGCCCGGTCCCGGCGGTGGCCCACCCGGGTGGAAGGCGCCGCCCGGTCCGAAGGGATCTCCGGGTCGGCTGCCTGTCGTGGGCGCGAACGGGTCGTCCGGTCGGCTGCCGGGGGCGGGTGGGAACGGGTCGTCCGGTCGGCTGCCGGGGGCGGGTGGGAACGGATCGTCCGGCCGGTTGCCGGCTGCGGGTGGGAACGGATCGCCGGGGTCGGGTCGGCTGGCGTCGAAGGGACCGCCAGGTCGGTGCCGGTCACCGGGACCGAACGGGTCCGCTCCGAAGCCCGGTCCGAACCCGCCCCCGTCCGCGCCGGGACCGCTCCTGGCGCCGGGAGGGCCACCCGGCCCTGCTCCGAAGGGGTCGTCCCGACCGGGCTGGTCCCCCGGCCCTCCGAAGGCACCGGCGGGACCGGGATAGGCGCCCGGAGCGGAATCCGCCGACCGCTGGTGTGGTACCGCCGCCGGCGGCAGGCCGGCGCCCGGCATCGCCGCCGGGGCCGGTCCCGACGGCGGGGCGGCGTAGGGCTCGCGGGTGGCCCCCGGGCCGGCCTGTGCCGGAGGCATGCCGTAGATGCCGGTCCCCGGCGCAGGTCCGGCCTCGCCGGCCGGCGAACGCTCCGGCTCCCGGCCCTGCTCGGTCGCGCCGGGCTGTTCGACGTCGTCCGGGTTGATCGGGCGGCCGTACACCCGGGGCTGCGGAGCCGGCATCGCCGCCATGGCGGCGGGGTCGGACGGTGGGGCGATGCGGCTGCCGGGAGGCGCGGCGGCGCTGCCGGACACCGCACGGCCGGAGGCGAGCCGGGCCGGTTCCGGCTCCGCGGGTCCCACCCCCGGTGCGGCGGCCGCGGACTCGACCGGAGGGCGGGGTTGGGGTACGTGGGGTGCGGGCGACTGCGGGGCGGCCTCCGCCGGGCCCGACGGGAAGCCGCCGGGCGTCCACGCATCCGACTCCCGGCCACCGGGCCCGACATCGGCCGGTGGCGCCACCTCGGCAGGCGGGGTGTAGCCGGCCGGGGGGTCGGCGGCGAGACTGGCTCCGGGGATTCGGGTCTCCTGTGGCGGCAGCGGTACGGCGTTCGCCGGGTTGATCCCCGGCCCCGCGGCCGGCTGGTATCCGGCACCGGAACCTCCGGGCGTGCCGCCGTCGAACGGCGCGCCCCGCTCGAACGGCGGGTTGGGCTCGAACGGCGGACGGGACGGTTCGAAGGTGGGCGATCCGGTCGCGCCGGCCGGAGCGCCGCCCGGGGTCGCGACCGGCGGCGACCAGGCCGGTGGCTGCGGCGCCCAGGTGGAGGGCGGTGGGAAGCCGCCGGCCGACGGGTTCGGGTCGGCCGGGCGGGACCCGGACGACGGTGCCGGCGACCCCGCCGGCTCCGACGGGGACGGGGCGGAGCCCCACGCCTCGTTCGCCGGCCACGGTCCGGGCGCGGCGGCGGGGGGTCGCTGCGGCAGGGGGGAACTCGGCGGGAGGTCCTGCGGCGGGGCCGTGCCGGCGTGTCCGGCCGGACCGGGAGGCCCGCCCGGAGCCGGGGCGGCCCCCCACTCCGGAGGGAACCCGCCCGGGTCGCCGTCGGTGCGGACCGGCGCACCCGGACCCGCTCCCCAGGTGCCGTCCGCCGGGGCGCCGNCTCCGACGCCCGGGGTGTTCCAGGCCTGCGTGCCGGGCTGACCGGCGGCGGAAGCGTCCCAGGGGCTCGAACCGCTGGCGCTGCCGGTCGAGGGCGGCGGGGGTGCCCAACCGAAATCGGGCGGCGGGGAGCCGGCACCCTGGGGCGGGAACCGGTCGTCGTGGGGTGCGTTGCTTCCGTAAGGGGCTGGGTTTGCGGCGCCTGGCGCAGCCTCGTCCGGCCGGCGGCCGGGGTGCTGCGGGTCCTCGGACGTCATGCGCGCGCCTCCTCAATCACATGTCGGCCGCGCCGATCTCGCGCGCCGTCTCTCCGGCCCGTGGCCGGGGAAAACCGGTGCCGAGCCGGCTGGGCAAGCTTCTCGCACCGAAGCCGATCGAGACCGGCGCCGCTCCGAGCAGCGCCGATCGCCGGCCCCGGTGGAACGAGCGCATCAAGCTGTCGCGGTCGCCCGAATGCCCGGGCGGCCGGTCGGGCGACGACCAGGCCCCACCGTACCGGGCGGCGCACAGGCGACGAAATCCCGGTCGCCCGTCGGCAACCACCGAACGCGGTCGGTTGTGGACGCTGGGTCGACGAGATCGGGGCGTGCCGGCCCGCGCGTTGCCGCCCTGTCAACCTTCCGACGCGTGTCGCCGGTCAGGCCTGGCAACGGCTGCCGGCCGCGGACGGCGCACGACGGCAGCGAGACGTCAACGGCCCGCCCGGTCGCTCCGGGCGGGCCGTCGACGAGGAGATGGCGAAGAGAGAGTCTGTCGTGGTCAGCCGTAGAACCGCTGCGCGGCGATCAGGATCTCGTCCCGCACGGCGGGCGAGTCGGTGGCCCGCAGCGCGCGCTCGATCGCCCGCGCCTGGCGCGCGTGGTTCCGGCGCTCACGGAATCGCTTGATCATCTTCATGGTTGTCGTGCCCCCTGTGGTTTGGTCCGCTTCGCGTCTGCATCTCCATTGAACCGCGCCGTACGCATGATCGCCAACGATTGTTAGGTGAGATCGGACACTGGCCGAAGAATCAAAGGTGNCCNGAGTCGACTGGTGATGATTCTTCGTGNCCAAATGGAAACAGCCGGTGTGCGTCCGGGGTGGCCCGGAGCACACCGGCTGTCCGGTGCACGGGCCGGGCGGTGCGGCGTACCGCCCGGCGAGGACGGCGCGTCAGGTCCAGCTCAGCAGCGCCGTCTCCGGATCGGTGAGGAAGTCGCCGACGTCACGCAGGAACCGCGACCCCAGCTCGCCGTCGATGATCCGGTGGTCGAAGGAGAGGCTGAGGGTGCACACCTGCCGGATGCGGATCTCGCCCTCGTGCACCCAGGGCATCTCCCGCACCGCGCCGAAGGCCAGGATCGCCGCCTCCCCGGGCGGGAGGATCGGCGTGCCGGCGTCGACGCCGAAGACGCCGACGTTGGTGATGGTGAACGTCCCGCCGGACATGTCCGACGGTGCGGTCCGGCCCGCCTTCGCGGTGGCGACCAGTTCGTTCAGCGCGTCGGCCAGTTCGCGCAGGGTGAGCCGGCCGGCGTCCTTGATGTTCGGCACGATCAGGCCGCGCTCGGTGGCGGCGGCGATGCCGAGGTTGACGTACTCCTTGACCACGATCTCGTCGCCGGCCCAGGTCGAGTTGACCATCGGATGCCGGCGGAGCGCCAGGAGCACCGCCTTCGCCACCAGCAGCAGCGGGGAGAGCCGGACGTCCCGCCACTCCCGCAGCTGGCGCAGCCGGTCCAGCGCCCTCATCGACCGCGTCATGTCGATCGTGAGGAACTCGGTGACGTGCGGCGCGGTGAACGCCGAGGCCACCATGTTCTGCGCGGTCAGCTTCCGGACGCCCCTGACCGGGATGCGCTGCTCCCGGTCCGGTCCGAAGGCCGGCGCCGCGGCGCCGCCTCCCACCACGGTCGCCGGTGCCGCCACCAGTTGGGCCGCCGCCCGGTGGACGTCGTCCCGGGTGATCGACCCGAGCGGGCCCGTCCCGGTGACCGTGCCCAGGTCCACGCCGAGATCCTTGGCGAGCTTGCGGACCGGCGGTTTCGCCAGGACGGGGGCGTTCCGAACGCCGGCGGGCGCCGCCGGGGCGGGCGCCGGCGAGGCGGCCGGGACGATCGGGGCGGGCGCCGGTGCGGCGGTGGCGGCCGGGGCCACCGCCACCGGAGCCGGCGGCGTGGCCGGCCGGGCGACGGGCGTCGCCGTGGCCTTCCGGGGCCGCCGCTTCGCGGCACCGGTCTTCGGGCCGTACCCGACCAACACGGCCGTCCGGCCGCCCGGTGCGGGACCGCCGATCAGTCCAGGCTCGACAGGACTCTCCTCGGACGCCAGCTCGACGGCGGCGAGCGAGGCCGCCGACGGCGCCGGCAGGTCACCGGCGTCGGGGTCGGTGTCGACGGCGAANATCGGCGTGCCGACGTCCACCACCGCACCCTCCGGGTGGAAGATCGCGGTGATCCGGCCGGCCCACTTCGCCGGGATCTCGACCGCCGCCTTGGCGGTCTCGACCTCGACCACCGGCTGGTTCAGCTCGACGACGTCACCGACCTGCACCAACCACTTGAGAATCTCGCCCTCGGTCAGTCCTTCGCCGAGGTCGGGCAGGGGAAACTCCCGGACGCGCGACATCGGCCTCACCACCCGAAGGAGCGGTCGACGGCCTCGAGCACCCGGTCGAGGTTGGGCAGGTACTCCTCCTCCAGCCGGGCGGGCGGGTACGGCGTGTCGAACCCGGTGACCCGCAGGACCGGAGCCTCCAGGGAGTAGAAGCACTCCTCGGTGATCCGCGCGGCGATCTCGGCACCGAGACCGACGTTGCTCGGCGCCTCGTGCACCACCACGCACCGTCCGGTCCGGCGGACCGACTCGTACACGGGGGCGAGATCCAGCGGAGAGAGCGTGCGCAGGTCGATCACCTCAAGGTCGCGCCCGTCCTCCTCNGCCGCGGTCGCCGCGTCCAGCGCGGTGCGCACCATCGGCCCGTAGGCCAGCAGGGTGGCGTCCCGGCCCGGCCGGACCACCCGCGCGGCGTGCAGCGGGTACGCCTCGTCCAGCGGGGTGTCCAGCTCCACCGTGCCCTTCTCGTGGTAGCGCCGCTTCGGCTCGAGGAAGATCACCGGGTCGTCCGAGATGACCGCCTGCTGGATCATCGTGTACGCGTCCTGCGGGTTGGAGCAGGAGACGACCTTGAGCCCGGCGGTGTGCGCGAAGTACGCCTCCGGGGACTCCGAGTGGTGCTCGACCGCACCGATGCCGCCCCCGTAGGGGATCCGGATGACCATCGGCACCCGGACCTTGCCCTGCGAGCGGTAGTGCATCTTCGCCACCTGCGACACGATCTGGTCGTACGCCGGGTAGACGAAGCCGTCGAACTGGATCTCGCAGATCGGTCGGTAGCCGCGGAGGGAGAGGCCGACCGCGGTGCCGATGATGCCGGACTCGGCGAGCGGGGTGTCGATCACCCGGTTCTCGCCGAAGTCCTTCTGCAGGCCGTCGGTGATCCGGAAGACGCCGCCGAGCTTGCCGACGTCCTCNCCCATGATGACGACCTTGGGGTCGTTCTCCAGGGCCCGGCGTAGGCCGCGGTTGAGCGCCTTGCCCAGGGTGAGGGTCTCGGTGGCCATCAGTGCACGCTCCCCTCGAACGAGTCCAGGTACCGGGCCATGAATTCGCGCTGGGCNTCCACCTCCGGGGAGCCGTGCGGATACACGTGGTCGAAGAGACTCAACGGTTGCGGGTCCGGCATCGCCAGCACCCGCTCGCGCAGGTTGAGCGCCTCCTGCCTGGCCTGCTCATCCACCTCCGCGAAGAAGGCGTCGTCGGCGATCCGCTCCTTGGTGAGGAACGCCTTGACCCGGGCGATCGGGTCCTTGGCCTGCCACGCCTCGACCTCGCTGGCGATCCGGTAGCGGGTCGGGTCGTCGGTCGTGGTGTGCGCACCCATCCGGTACGTGTACGCCTCGACCAGGGTCGGGCCCTGGCCGTGCCGGGCGTTGTCGAGCGCCGCCCGGGTCACCGCGTACGTGGCGAGCACGTCGTTGCCGTCGACCCGTACCCCCGGGAATCCGAAGCCGGCGGCCCGCTGGTAGAGCGGGATCCGGGTCTGCCGCTCCAGGGGTTCGGAGATCGCGTACTGGTTGTTCTGGCAGAAGAAGACGATCGGGGCGTTGAAGACGGCCGACCAGATGAACGACTCGTTCACGTCGCCCTGGGCGGAGGCGCCGTCGCCGAAGTACGCGATCACCGCCTCGCCGTCGTCACCGCCGGTCCGGCCGTCCATCGCGACGCCCATGGCGTAGCCGGTGGCGTGCAGCGTCTGGGCCCCGATGACGATCGTGTACATGTTGAACTTGAACTCGTTCGGGTCCCAGCCACCGAGATCCACTCCCCGGAACAGCCCCAGCGGCATGATGGGGTCGATGCCCCGGCAGTAGAGCACACCGTGCTCCCGGTACGTCGGGAAGGCCATGTCCTGTGGGCGCAGCGCCCGGCCGGAGCCGACCTGCGCCGCCTCCTGCCCGAGCAGGCTGGCCCAGATGCCGAGCTCGCCCTGTCGCTGCAGCGCGGTGGCCTCGGCGTCCAGCCGCCGGACCAGGACGAGGTCTCGGTAGAGGTTGCGGTATTCCTCGTCGGTGAAGTCGACGCTATATTCGGTACCGTCGATCCAGGTGACCCTGTCGATCCGGTCACCCTCCGGGGTGAGCAGCTGCACGAGATCGTCCGTACTCGTGCTCTTGCCAGAAGCCTTCCTGGACCGGGGTGTGGTGGCCCGCTTGCCGCGGGTCGCGCCCGCGGGATCGCCCTTCGCCATCCCTATCTCCTGTCGTTTGTGCGTCGGCAGCGGGGGTGTCCCGACCGCGTAGCTCGTGCGCCTGTCCGGCCGGTGCCGGACGGGTGATGGCTGCCGCGCCTGGCCCCGGTGGGGGCTGTCGCGCGGCGTGGACCCGGTTCTGGTCGAGCCTGGTCCACCGAGCGCCGGCGCCGCGTCCTGGCCGGTCGCGGGGTACGCGAAGGTCGAGGCCGCGTTGCCGTCGCGTCCATATTCGCAGAGGGGGTGGGCTGAGTTACAGGTCGGTGTCGCGCGGGATTCCGGGCGGCAACAGGCTTCGCCACACATGTGGTGATTTGCTCTGTTNTGTCGATGGACTCGTTCGCGACACGATCGCGGACACGCTCCGTAAGGCTGGCCAACGCTGCGTTACTGCGCCATCGTGAGGGGGGCGCCATCGCCGGAAGCGCGGCGAATTGTCGCAGCGTGGCGGCGTTTGCGACGCCCGGCCTCCGCTGGCCGACCGCCCGACGACGAGGAGTGTTCCGGTGCTCGAGAACGGCCACGACGATCCGGCGCCCCGACTGGTGGCCCGCCACCGGAGGTCCGGGGGCACCCACGAGCGGTACCGCCGGGTGACGGGGGTACACCGGGCCGAGGGTCTCGCCGGCCCCACCCGCCGCTNCCTCTTCACCGTCGCGATGCTCGCCGGTNCCTCGTCGCTGCCGATCCTCGCCGCCATCGGCAGCGGCTCGGCGACGGTCAACGACGGGATGCCCCCCGCCGACAGCGTCCCGTTCGTCCCACCGGCGGACGGCGGGCTGGTCGTACCGCTGCCGACACCGCCGCAGGTCGGTGCGGAGCCGACCGGTCCGGTCGGTTGGCGTCGGCTCCTCGGCCCGGCGGGGTCGATACCGGCTGGTCCGGACACCGCCGCACCGCCGCGCCGCCCGACCGTCGCGGCCCCAACGGCCCTTCCGACCGGGCCGTCGTCGCAGGGGCCGCTCGTCCCGCCCACACCGGAACCGTCGACGCCGGCACCGTCGTCCACCGGGACGGTCCCGGAGCCGAGTGCCTCCGCCTCGGCGCCGACCAGCCCGGAGCCGAGTGGTTCCGCACCGACCAGCCCGGCGCCGGGCAGTCCTGTGCCGGGCAGCCCTGTGCCGAGTGATCCTGTGCCGACCGTTCCTCCGACAACCGGGCCCGGCAGCCCGACTCCCACGCCAACCGACCCGGCACCCCCGTCGGCGACGCCGGACCCCTCCCCGTCCCCCGGCGGACCGCCGCCGACCTCGCCCCGGCCGACCGCGGAGCCCTCGGTGTCGCCCGAGGCGACCGGGGAACCGTCACCGTCGTCGGTCGCGCGGGACTAGCCGACGGGGTCGCCCGGACCACCGTCGGCGCGGGCTGGGCGATGGGCCCACGCGGGGCCGCCGGCCCGGGCACGGGCGCGACGGTCAGCCGCCGCCGGCCGCGGGCCGGAGCATCGGCGGGTGCAGCAGGCG
>JGI25331J36430_1000401_pt1 | contig 27037 bp, 21 predicted proteins | sample HigsolmetaAR206D_FD_36430 | JGI IMG/M metagenome (IMG submission 36430) | reverse complement strand
CGCACGCGTGCTGCGCCAAAGCCTGGACGAGCGCGGCGCCCGCCACGGGTTCGACGTGTGCTCCAACCCGGAATTCCTCAAGGAAGGCTCTGCCATCGAGGACTTCACGCGCGGGGCGCGCATCGTCGTGGGCACCGATTCCGAGCACGTGCGCGAACGCATGCGCGAATGCTACGCGCCGTACAACCGCAACCGCGAAAAGCTGATCTTCATGGACGTGCGCTCGGCGGAGCTGACCAAGTACGCCGCCAACGCCATGCTGGCAACCAAGATCAGCTTCATGAACGAAATCGCCAACCTAGCCGAGCGCCTGGGTGCGGACATCGAACACGTGCGCCGCGGCATCGGCTCGGATCCTCGCATCGGCTATCACTTCATCTACGCTGGCTGCGGCTACGGCGGGTCGTGCTTTCCCAAGGACATGAAAGCGCTGGCGCACCTGGGCCGCCAAGCCGGCTACGAGCCGGAGCTGCTTGCCGCCGTGGACCGCGTCAACGCGCGGCAAAAGAACATCCTTTTTGCCAAGCTGCGCCACGCGCTGGGCGAGTTGCGCGGCAAAACCATCGCGATATGGGGGCTGGCCTTCAAGCCCAACACCGACGACATGCGCGAAGCGCCCAGCCGCGTGCTGATGGAAGCCCTGTGGGCGGCCGGGGCACGCGTACAGGCCTACGACCCCGCGGCCATGAAAGAAACGCAGCGCCTGTACGGCCAGCGCGACGACCTGCGCCTGGCTGCCAACCGCGAAGAAGCCGTGGCAGGCGCCGACGCGCTGGCGATCTGCACTGAATGGCAGCAATTTCGCGCGGTGGATTTCCTGTGGTTGGCCTCGCAACTGCGCCAACCCGTCATCGTCGACGGCCGCAACCTGTACGACCCCGCCGAGCTCAAGCGCGCGGGCCTGCGGTACTACGCCGTGGGGCGGGGCGACAGCGTGTTCGCGAACATGGGCGCGGGCCGCACGTAAGCCACCGGTGCAAAGGGACCGGCCGGCCGGATCGGAATTTTGACCGTTCACGGCTGCACGGCCGCCCGCCCCGATCAGGCAATGGCCTGCATCCCCTTTTTTCCACCAGGGTCAAAAGACGCAAAGCCGGTCCGCCGGGCTTCTTGATGCCCCGCTCTCGACCGCATTGGCCAGCAGGCGGACAGCGCCGCACTGCCCGCTGCCAACAGCCAGCGGCTGCCTACAACGGCAGGGCCTGCATGATCCGCAGGGTGGCGCCGCGGTGGCGGGCGATCCAGCGGTGGGCGGACTGGGCCATGGCGGCGCGCCGGGACGTATCGGCCAACAAATCGCGCGCGGCCCGGACGGCGGCGTCGGCGTCGGCGACCTGCAAGGCCGCGCCGGCCGCGACCGCATCTCGCACCGCATCGGCAAAGTTATGCACGTGGGGGCCGACGATTACCGGGGTGCCGGCCGCACAAGCCTCGATCAGGTTCTGCCCGCCCAGCGGCGCAAAGCTGCCGGCCACGATGGCGACCTCGGCCGTCGCGTAGTAGAAAGGCATCTCGCCCAGCGTATCGCCCAGCACCACGCGCACGGGCGGCGCGGGCGGCTGCTCGGCCTGGCCGAGCGAGCGGCGTACATAGGGGATGCCGGCCGCCTCCAGCGCGGCGGCGGCCGCGTCAAAGCGCTGCGGATGGCGCGGGATCAGCCAGACCAGCAGCGGCTCGTCCTGCGGCAGCCGCGCCAGCGCGCGCACGAACATCTCGTCTTCGCCTTCGCGCGTGCTGGCAATCGCAATCACCCGGCGCCCGGCCTGGGCGCGCCAGCGCATGCCGGCCTGCATCGCGGCCGTAGGCATCGCCATGTCGAACTTCAGGTTGCCCACCACGCGCGGTGCCCGGGCGCCGGCCTGCTCGAGCCGGCGCGCGTCATCCTCTCCCTGGGCCAGCACCGCATGCAGCCCGCCCAGCGCCTCGCGCAGCAAGCCGCCCATCCAACCCGCCTGGCGTAGCGATGACTGCGAAAACCGGGCGCTGGCCAGCACCATGGGGATGCCGGCCAGACGCGCCTCAGCCAGCAGGTTGGGCCAGACCTCGCGCTCGATCAGCACCCCGCAGCGCGGCTGGAAATGCTTCAGGAACCGGCGCGCCGCCTGCGGAAAGTCGTAAGGCAACCACGTCTGGCGCAGCTGCCCGCGGGCGATCGCGGCGGCAAACTGGCGTGCCCCTTCCTGCCGGCCCGTGGCCGTCGTATGCGTCAGCAATACCGGCAAGCCGCGGTCCAGCAGGGCCTGCACCAAGGGCAAGGCCGCGCGCGTCTCGCCCAGGCTGACCGCGTGCACCCAGACCGGATTGCGCAAGCCCGGCGGCAGCGCATGGCGACCGAAACGCTCCGGCGCCAGGATGCCCCATTCGCCGCCCGCCTTGCGCGCGCGCAAGGCCATCCACAGCCACAGGACGGGGGCCAGGGCGCGCAGGCAGATGGTATAGAACGCGCGGGTCATACAGGATGCGCCAAGGCCTGCTCCACCGCGCGCAGCACGGCGTCGCGCGAAGGCGGCGCGCCGCGGTCGCCCAGGCTGGCGGTAAAAGACGGCCCCACCAGGGGCGTGCGGACCGGCGTGGACGCCTTGTAGATCCCGATGGTCGGCCGGCCCAAGCCGGCCGACAAATGGGTCAGCCCGCTGTCGAGCCCCACCATCAGGCGGGCGCCCGCCAGCAAATGGGCAATATCGGTCAAAGACATGCGCGGCATCACCTGCGCATTATCCCTGCCCGCGACCAGCGCCTGCGCGCGCTGGGTTTCCACCGCATTGCCGGCCAACAAGCGCAGGCCCAAGCCTGCCGATTGCAACTGGTCGAACACCGCCTGCCAATCGTCTTCGGGCCACAGCTTGTCGTCGCGGCTGGCCGACGGCATGATGACGGCGTACGGCTCGCCTGCGCCCTGCGCTTTGCGCGCAAACGCCTGCAGGCCGAAATCGGGCTCGCCCTCGTAGCGGTAGCCAAAGGCCAGGGACGCCAGCTCGCGCTGGCGCGTCACCGCCGGCTGCCAAAACTCCACACGGTGCTTGACGTCATAAAAAAGCGAGGCCAACGGCTCACGCGCGGACTTCCAATCCAGCCCATGCTTGACCCCGCGCGCCTGGCGCACCAACCACACGGACTTGAGCAAGGCCTGCATGTCCAGCACCACGTCATACGTCACGGCGCGCAGGCGCCGGCGCAAGGCAGCGCGCTCGGCACGTGCCTGCGCCGACCACCACGCCTTGCGCCAGCGGCGGTGGGCGACGGGGATGACCTCGGACACGGCCGGGTGCCAGCTGGGGATTTCGGCAAAGGCTTCTTCGGCCAACCAGTCGATGCGGGCACCCGGATTGTGACAAGCGATATCGGAGATGGCCGGCAGCATGTGCACCAGGTCGCCTAGCGAGGAGGTGCGAACAATGAGAATGCGCGTCATGAGGAAGCTTTATACACGACCGCGTTACGCTTCTTCTGCCTGGCGCAACTCAATTTCGTCGAGCAAGCGCTGGTAGATCACATCAGCGTCAAAGTTTGCGCGAAAGTACGCCTTTGCGCGTTGCGGTGCAGCCGCGTCGAGCGACGCCGCTTGGCGTAACGCAGTACCGAAGCTTATGGGATCACCTTCCGTGTAGCAGGCTCCCAGTCGATTATGTAAGATGATTTCCTGCACATCCCCCTTCAAACAGCTAACGACAGGAAGCCCGTAATATAAATATTCCATTATTTTGTTCGGGATATGGCCCTCGAAGTTTGGCGTGTTGCGATAGGGCGCCAAAGCAACCGTCGATAATTCCGCTACCGCATCCAAGACGTGCTTCGATACCCACCCAGCAAACTCTACAAAAGGCGAATCCGCTGTTTGCCGACGCCACATATCCAGCAGGTCGCCCCCGCCCAAGAAAACGAAGTAAAACTGCTGCGCGGGATCACCATCAACTTCCTGGGCCAGCGCGTACTTAAGCACCGTTTCAAAATCGAACATTCTGCCAACGGTGCCGAAGAAGCAGACTATTCGCTTCCCCATGGCACGTTCAGCGATGCGGCGCGCAATCGCCTGAACTTCGCCATTCCTAGCTACGTTGCCGATCGACCGATATCCCAAGGGAGATACCAAAACTGAAGTTCTATTTACTCCAAAGCGACTCGTTGCCCACTCCCCGTATTCCCGCGACGGAACCGTGACCAACAGAGCGTTTCGCAACGCGAACATAAGCATTGCGTCTAACGGCGCGCATGCGACGCGAACAAATCTTTGCCGCAACCCAGACAGTCCGTACCAAAAAATATCCGGCCACTTATCGCGGATCTCAACTACTGGCACCGCACCTTTGATCTTCGCAATAAGTACACCCAAGAAACAAGCAAAAATTGTCGGCATTGCGAGGATCAAGATATCTTTGCTTGTCACGCGCCGGGAAAGCCATAAAGCAGACTTCACACCAAATACAAAGTGATCATATAGCCTGCGAAAAGAAACATTTGACTGATAACCAGGCGTGCGAATAAACACGATTGTTCCGTTTTCGACCACGCGTAACGTGGTGCGCCTAAACCGCTGCGCGCGACCATAGTGGTCAAATGTCGACACCAGCCAGGTACACGGATACCGTTGACTATACACAGCATACATCTGACCAGTGCGCAAAAGTCGTACGCCTTCCCCGTCCAAAGGGGTCGTTTCGCTGCAGCGGACTAAATAAATATGGTTAAAGGTCATTAACGACTCGGTACGACAGACGCCGGTCTAGACAAAACTTAACATATCTGACCCACGTCAAAACCCTGTGCAATTGATACAATAACGCAATCGACAAACCGATGCCGGCTAGCCCCAGAGCATTGCGCAGCCGCTAGCAGATAACCTATGTACACACACATATGTGTCAATTTTACCGGCAATAAAGTCCATTCAGAACTCATAGCCGGTATAGCGCGGCAAACTCACCGACAAGTTTATGTATTTGTGCCCTGCAAAAGCCGATCCTTATTTGGCCGCAACGACCCTCAGCTGCCAAATGTGACCGTCCAGTATTTCTATGTACCGCCCTTCCTTCGGTATTTCCAATTAATTAAAGCCGCCTACTCCACGGTACGCATTCTGAGATTAGCCAAACAACACAATATCAACCTCAAACAAAGCCGCATCGTTGCACATACGTTTTGGTCAGACGGCGCACTCGCATATCTACTGGATAAAATCTATAACTGCGGCTTCGTGGCAACCATCCGAAGCACGGATATTCATGTCTTCTTCAAGTATGGGTTCCATCTGCGACCCATAATGCGCGCAATCGCCGCAGCGGCCGCGTGCATAATAAGCCCTAATGTGGCGTACATCAAGCACGTATCGAAGCTGCCATGGCTGAATATTCCACATGATAAGCTGCGCTTTATCCCTAACCCTATCTCCGACTGGTGGCTTGATAGCATTTCCGCACGAAATTCGACGCACGAAAGAGACAGGTTACAACTTTGTTTTGTAGGTGCTTTCAGCCGCAACAAGAACATCCGAGCGGTAATAGAAGCATGCGCGCTGGTACGCGATAGGGGTTTTCCAATTAGACTGTCATGTGCAGGGGGGAATTTGCTGCAGCTCAAGAGGGCGACAGGTCTCTTGTCGATACCATCTTGGGTAGAAGTACTCGGAGAGATCCATGATCGACCGACATTGGCCAACCTTTACCGACGATCTCAGGCCCTAATCCTCCCCTCGTATCGCGAGACTTTCGGCATGGTATATTTGGAAGCGCTTAGCCAGGGATGCGCCATTATTTTCTCCAAGGGCCAAGGCGTAGATGGATTATTTTTTGAGCCATACTTTCAGTATAGCGTCGACCCATCGGATGTTCATAGCATAGCTGCCGCCATTCTTTCCGCCATCAACACCGAATTTTCACTCGCACCGGAGGAAAGTGAGCGACTGCTGCGTCCTTTTAGCATTGATTCCATATTGAAGAATTACGCAAAATTGGAAACACTTTGATTTGCATAGAGAAAAACTACTAACCCCCTTCTAATCCTCGACCCCTATAATTACGTTCTTTCTTTCGTTCGTGTGAGGCTACGAGTCAGCAAATGCTCTTGCTCGTATTGATTGTTATCGCATGTTTAGCTGCTGTAGCCACGCATCTGGCACTTCAATGGGCAATAAGTCGTCAGATTCTCGACCACCCCAATGCCCGTAGCTCGCACGCGACCCCAACGCCGCGGGGCGGTGGGCTCGCTATAGTACTTGCGTTCTACGTCGGAATCACAGGCATTTGGTTTGCAGGACACATCGACAATCGGGACTTTGCTGCCCTGCTCTGCGGTATTCCCGTGGCCGCCGTCGGGTATGTAGATGACTTACGAACGGTCAGCCCGAAATGGCGCATTGCTGTTCATGCTGCTAGCACCGCCACGGCGTTGAGTGTATTGAGTCCTTTGCCCGCGCTCACGCATACCGGCGGGGAAATATCTCCCTGGTTGAGCGTTTTGACGTACGGCGTCGGCATTGTTTGGCTCACCAATCTGTACAACTTTATGGATGGAATAGATGCCATGGCCGGGAGCCAAGCCGTCGCAATTGGCTTAATTTGGGCCACCTATCTGCCGAATAGCCATGCGCTTACTGCCGTCGTATTTGCTGCTGCCGCACTCGGCTTTTTGGTGCATAATTGGCCCCCAGCGCGCATATTTATGGGGGATGTAGGAAGTGGATTTCTAGGATTTACCTGTGGAATATTGGTATTGCTTTTCTCGCGTAGTACGGGCACGTCGCCCTTTATCTGGTTTCTCCCGCTCCTCATCTTTGCATGCGACGCCACGGTAACACTGGTAGTCCGCGCAATGCGCGGCCAACCCCTTAGCGTCGCTCATAGATCCCATGCATATCAGCATTTGACACGCCGTGCTGGCAAACATTTGCCGGTCAGCTTGGGCTATATGGCAGCGACGTTAATTATTTCTTTTTTTGGCATGCCGTGGACTCTAAAACGCCCCGAGCACGCATTTCTAGCACTGGCGTTTTTCAGCGCCCTCATTATTACGACAATGATTTTTCTCAAGGCCGGCCGGGATGATTGAGATGGGCGCAGCAAAGAAAATTGAGCTTCGTTTGTTCCGCCATATTTGCACTTCAACTGTTTGGTCCCTGGTATAGTGGCATGCTGATCGTACGCAAACTTCGCGAAGCGCTCACGCAGCTTCCACGTTCCGCCAAACAGCTACTGGCTGCAGTAGTAGACGGAATAACACTCCTTGCCGCATTTCATGCTGCGATATGGCTTCGCTTTGAATTGTTTTTTTTCACGCCACACTATTTTCTAATATCGATCGTTTGCGCAACCAGCGGCGTGATCGCACTGTTCGCGTTTGGCGTGTATCGATATATTCTGCGCTATATGAATGAGCGCGTAATCATGGCTACTGGCGGAGCGGTCCTCGTGTCCGTCATGGCGGCTGTTTCATTCACCACCTTTCTTCGGCTGCAAACGGGGCTCTCGCGAGGAGCGCTGGTAATTTATACCATCACTGCGCTGCTGGCCTTGCTCGCCGTACGATTCGGCGCCCGGCGTATTCTGTACCCCGGTTTTCGCACTTCGCGCCAGGAGTCCCGGGTGCCGGTTGTAATTTACGGCGCCGGAAGCGCCGGGTCACAGCTCGCATCGGCGCTGGCGACGAGTCCGCACTACATTCCCATCGCCCTGCTAGACGATGATTCACGTAAGCATCGTCTAGTGTCTTCTGGTATACGCATATATCCGCCCACGTATTTGAGCAAGTTGGTACGCAACAATGATGTTCGCCAACTGCTCATCGCTATGCCATCGGCGCCGCGGCAGCGCATTCGGGAAATCCTCGAGCAAGTTGCGCCCTACCGGCTTCGCGTTCGAATCATGCCTAGCCTGCGTGAAATGGTTGATCAGGCGGATCGACTGCGACTGCGAGATCTGGAGGTGGAGGATCTCCTCGGGAGAGATCCGGTGGCCCCGATACCCGAGCTGTTGGATCGGTGTGTACGAGGCCGGAATGTCATGGTTACCGGAGCAGGCGGATCGATTGGTTCCGAACTTTGTCGCCAAATACTGGCGTTGCGCCCTAACCGCCTCATTCTCTATGAAATTTCTGAGGCTGCTTTGTACATCTTGGAACAGGAGTTGGCCGGGCTTAATAAAGGCGGGGTGGAAATCATAAGCGCCTTGGGTTCGGTCCGGGACGCACGGCATTGCCTTCATTGCATGCTAAACAACGAGGTGCACACCATATATCATGCGGCGGCCTATAAACACGTTCCCTTGGTGGAAAGCAATATAGAGGAGGGCTTGTGCACTAACGCCATTGGAACCTCCATAATGGCGCATGCTGCCATGGAAGCGGGTGTGCAAGACTTCGTCCTGATTTCGACCGATAAAGCGGTGCGCCCGACAAATGTGATGGGCGCATCTAAACGTCTGGCCGAACTTATACTCCAGGGTTGCGCCCAACTGCCGAGCCCCACGCGCTTCTGCATGGTCCGATTTGGAAATGTTTTGGGCAGTTCCGGAAGCGTCGTGCCCTTGTTTAATAAACAGATCCGCGCGGGCGGACCAGTAACGCTGACCCACCCAGAAGTCACTCGCTACTTCATGACCATCCCGGAAGCAGCGCAATTAGTACTACAAGCTGGATCCATGGGAGAATCCGGTTCGGTTTTTGTGCTTGACATGGGGGAGCCAGTACGCATACAAGACTTGGCTCGCCGCATGATTCAACTGCATGGCTTAACCGTGCGCGAGGCTACACAACCGGACGGCGACATAGAAATACGCATTATTGGGCTGCGCCCGGGCGAAAAGCTCTACGAAGAACTACTTATAGGCGATGAAGCCGTGCCGACACAGCACCCTCGGATTATGCGCGCTAGGGAGCAGTGCCTCCCTTACGCCGTGGTGAAGGAGGGTATAGACGCAATCTGCGCCCATTTAGAAGCCCACGATAAAGAATCCGCACTGCGCATGCTTCACCAGCTGATCCCAGAATACAGCAGCCGCTATGCGCGGTAAATGATGCATCACTCAAAGCTCATCTTCCTCCTCCATTTCGATCGGATTGGCTTGGGCTTTTTGGCTTTGCGTAGTCCATCCATTTGAGGGGGGGCACGCCGGCCCCCCCTGCGCCTCTAAATTCATCAATGAACCTAGACAAGAAGAATAGCGACTCACCTGTGGATAAAGCCTATTAATAGCCGTCAGAATACTTGCGCTTTGCATAAGCCCCCCAAGGCATACTCGCAAAATAATGAAATACACGGCAATCAGCGCCCACCCCTGAGCTGCCCCCAAGAGCTCCAAGCCCTTGTAAAGTAAGATCGCAAATATAGCCACGCCCATCAGCAGCCCGGTCAACAGGTTGCTTTCCTCGGTCACCTTTAGCCTGCCGATATAGTTGCCAATGGCCTCGCCCAACGATCTTTCCTGCGCAAACGTCTCATCAACTGCCCCCTTAGATAAAGGCTTCGGGTCAATCTTGGCGAGATTCTCCAACCTCTCCATAATCACTCGTTTAGCCCTACCAACGGCTTTTGCTTGCTCCTCCAAGGCGCGAGAATACCGCACGGCTCTTAGGCTCACCCGGTACAAGAGGGGGATACACGTCACCACCAGGAGCACGAGAATGCCGGTCAACACGGCGTCAATATAGAATAATGCTGCGACCGCTACCGTCGCAGTAAGTGCCGGCAAAATTAATCGAACCATCAGCCGTGCCGTCAGTGCGCAATAGCGTGGATACCCCCCCAATATCTTCGGATAGAACGCTTTCCATTTATGCGCCTTAGCGTGACCTCCATACGATGCGATATATCTCGCGGCTCGCTTCGTGCAGTACATTTCGTATTGGCCAGCCAGTCGCAATAGTTTGACGTCCGCGACATACTTAGCCGTAAAACTTAATGTAAGGCATCCCAAGGTAACCAGCGACACTATAACAAGCAACTTATAAGAGTGCCCATCAATGGCACCCCGATAAATGGGAATGCTAATCTCGCCGGCCACGGCCAAGATGTGAAGGTATTTGGACAATATCACGAAGGCCGCGAATTTCAACGCCAGGGACGCAATGTAGAGAATGACAACCAAAATGACGCCGCGTGGGTGCATAGAAAGCACGTCGCGCAAGAGCCATCTCGTAGTTTCCCAATATCGGAATGCGCGATCCTTTCTAGTGCTCAACTTAGTTTTCATTTAGGCGATCGACGGTGCAATATAGCAGGGGTTAGTTACCTATCGAAGTGTTGGCAGAGCCGAGCTTGCCCAATCGTCAATTGCGCCGCCGATGTCTAAGGCCACAGCCCCCGCTGATTTTGCCGCACCAATGAAGATTTTTCCTACCACGCCTCCAGCCACCAAAACTAGGACTCCGGGCCCAACCTGCTGCATAAAACCCGGCAGTAATTCGGTGTAGCACATCGGAAGTGGCACCGCGCCGGGATGGTAGGAGTCATTCAGGGCCGTCCTATTGTGCGTGGGTATAGCCACGTGAACGAAGTTTCTTGTCTCCCGCAACGCCTTTGGCACGCACTCGCTCTGGACGCTACTTACCAGAACGACATGACGGGCCTTCTTGGCAATTGTAAGGACGTCCTCTACATGCTGGAACAGCGCCACATTGGCTCTATCTTCAGTGAACTTCGCGGCCGCAGATGCTAGCGATCCAACGCCCCGAAGTACCTCTATCAACCCTCGGCCTTGAATCGTCGATAGCATCGAGCGACTGGTGTCTCCTAAATCCCGAATAAATCGATACACCGCTGGAACGCCTATCACATCGGCATTGGCCACCGATATACGCGCCGAACGAATAACTTCTTCGCGGACAGACGTCGGAAGCTCCAAGCCCCACCAATGCCTTTCACGGTTTCTTGCATCGTCGAGTGAAAAATACTTGCCTTCCTGGACGAACAAATATCCCTCGCCATCGCCAAGCCGCACGAGGGAATACGGGTTTTGCGCCTCTAGCGCGCCATCAATCTCGGCTAGCAACGCGCGCCTTTGATCGGTATTGATCCTGATATCTATATATATAAGTCGCTTGCGTAGCTGCTCATACGCCGGCTGAACGATTTCGCGAAATTCTTTTGACAATACGGCAGGAGCCGTCTCAATGAAGTCGCGCTCGGCAGCTGCATGGCTCCAATTGAGCTTCCCGGCGCCAGTTAGCAGATCGAAATTCTTGAACTTCAGCAGGTGAAACGGCGACGCCGCCTGTTCGAAAGACTTTCTTAGCCGTAGCGCCTCATCTTCGAAGCCTGCGCAACTTTCAAGCTTGCGAAGTATCTCAAGCTGCAACTTGACGGACAATTTTCCCGGTTGCAGGCGGGCATTTCTAAAGAACTCCGCAATATCGCTTCCTTCGCCGGCACGGACGATCAATTGCAGCAATCCCACTTCCAGGGACTGGCGAACTATCGGGACACCTTTGTATTCGTATACACGCGATGCAAGTTTCCGCAGCTCCGCCAGCGACGGAAACGCCCTCACCCAATCTGCGTACCTTATGGCGCACCATAATTGCAAGATTGAATTCGGGGGCAACGTCTCCAATGCAGCAAAGATGCGGCGAACTGCGACACTTCGGTTCTTGGTTATTGTGTCTATCGCAAGGATCAGCTCATTTTCAGCATAGACTCCGCTGTCCAGAGCTTCCGTCAGCCAAGCGCAGGGTTGATCGACGTGTTCTAAAGTATAAATGGCCAACGCAAGCTTGTTCCCTTCTACCCCCCACATTAGCACCTGCAAATCGCTTTTATCCCCCCTGCCGATGGACTCCAATTTGTAGCATTCCGCCAAGCAGGTGTAGCCCAGCGCAAATCGAACGAAGAACATTGCCCAATCGGGTTTGGCCTTTATCAGCCGAATAAGCGGCCGTAGGAATAGCCGACACGTTAGAGTTGCAGGGGACGCAGTCGCTCCATTTTTTTTTCTCTCGACAGCGGAATCGTCGTGAGCATTTGCACTGGGTGCATTTGCCGGTAGTGCGGGTAGCTGATGCTGGCTCACGTTGCCTTGAGCCTCTCCTGTCACGGGCACGAGGCGGTAGCTATTCGCGAGCTTTGTGTGTTGCACGCACAAGCCGACAACCCCGACCGCCGCACGCGGAAAAGTGTTGACCGCCGCCGTCGCAATGAACTTAGCCAACCGTCGAGCACGTTGACGGACCTTGATAACCGAACCGGAAGCGCGGGCTATTTTGAAACATGCGTGCGGTCTTGTCGCTGCCAAAGGTCTTATATCGCCAACAAAGTCTTCGACGGTTTGGCTGTGACCTGGCTGCGCTGCCGGATTCAACTTCCCATAAGCCGCGATCCACCGATCATCTATGCGGTAAGGCACCCAAAACGGTGTCGCCAGTTCTTCTAGCGAGACGGCCGGCGTGATGCCTTCACGCACAAACCCGTAATAGTCCGGCTCAACAGGATCAAAATCGAAGTTTTGATAGACCGGAATGCCGCGATGAAGCAACTCTACCGCGACGGAGGAATTGCCGACTATGGCTATATGGTCGAAATCCGGCAGCTCTTTCACAATCGCTACGGACAGCCCGCCCACTGAACGCTCATCAAACGGCGGGTACGTATTCGGATGTGGCTTGACATAGATATTTTCTACGGCAGGGTTTGCGGCGAGCTTCTCTATCGCCGCGCACAATGCCGAAGCCTTGATTCTAGCGGTCGGATAAATGACCACCTTAACTTGGCCGCCACGATGCACGCCAAGCCGCTCTCGCTGAAATGGCGTTTCAAAGCGAGAGATGACATACACCTTGCCTGTTAGCGGCCCGAGAGACGCGTAGATTTCCTTTGACCGTTCATTGCGTAAAACGCTGTATTCAAAGTCTAACGGCGGGAATAGATTAGTGACTTCGGCGTGTTGAAGGTAAAGCCTGGGTATATTCGCCCCTTTCATCGCCATGGAGACCGCCACGTGCGCCGGAGCATGGTCATTAGCCAATACGACCAAAGAAGGCAGTGCCGCCCCTTTTGCGCGATCAAGAGTCACCAGCAAGCTCAGGAACGTTCGAGTATACTGCAGCTGCTGATATACCAGGCTCGCGGTAATGGAATCGCGTGTGCCGTAGAACGTGGCAATGTCGCTCAGTAGAGCACCAATCCAAGACTCGTATTTCGCATCATCCAAACTGCATTTGGATCGTTTCACGGCATGGAGATTGTTTGACGACACTTCCATGCCAATACTCGCGCACAAGCGATCAAACCACGCAAATTCCCTGAGATTATTTTTAGTCGACCCGTAGCATACGGCCTTACCTTCCGGTAAAGCAACGGTGTAAACAGATTTTTGCTCAAGGACGCTACGGCTGTACTCGTACGCACGTCGTCTCTTGACTTCTAACGGTTGATCACTCGAAAAATCTCGAATCAACGCCGCATCCAAGCGCCCCGCTAACAGCGATTCGTAATCTGCGTTACCATCGATAGGCTTCACAAATCGTTCGAAGCCTTGGCAGTGAAACGAAAGTATCCTGTCTATGTCAAACACACCGTACCTTGAATTTAAATGAGTGCTGCGCTTCACGATGCATGAGCTCTGGGGCGTAAAACGACTACGAGGCTCGTGCGGCTGGGCAAGCTCGCTTTGGGCTTCCAGCCGGATTGTACGTCAATGGTATGCAACATATTCCTTTCGCAGCGTGACAAAGGGCGGCAAGCTGGTAACGGCGCGCGACAGCGTACGGCGACTGCTTTGCAGACGTTGCGCACGCCGCCATGCCCTCTACAGGCGATGGATTTCACTATTACCGATTACCGGTGGCCGCTTATTCAGCGTCGTCAACCGACGACGTTCAGCATTCTGGCAACCTAATCATGTGTGCGGAACGTCGGTGTGCTGCAATCACACTTTTGCCCTGTCTCCGCACGCACATGGATGGAATTGACACCACAAGCATCTCGCGGAACGATATAATCCATCGTTCCTTCCCGTCACCGCGCCGTTCACGACGGGCTAGCAATGCGCACTTCTCGACAGACAAATCACATGCTTCAAAACAAAACGATTCTCGTTACGGGCGGTACCGGCTCCTTTGGCAATACGTTTGTGCCGATGACGTTGGCCAAATACGACCCCAAGAAGATCATCATTTTTTCCCGTGATGAGATGAAACAATGGGATATGGCAAAGAAGTATCAGAATGATCCCAGGGTTCGTTTTTTTATCGGTGACGTTCGTGATCGTGAGCGGTTGTACCGGGCGCTTGACGGCGTCGACTATGTCGTACACGCAGCGGCCACCAAGATCGTTCCGACCGCCGAATACAACCCCTTCGAATGCGTCAAGACGAATGTCATCGGCGCCATGAATCTAATTGATGCGTGCATCGATAAGGGCGTAAAGCGAGTAGTCGCGCTATCGACGGATAAAGCAAGCAGCCCAATCAATTTGTACGGGGCAACAAAGCTTGCGTCCGACAAACTTTTTGTAGCCGGCAATTCCTACTCGGGCAGCCATGATACCCGTTTCGCTGTCGTGCGCTACGGAAATGTTATGGGATCCCGCGGCTCGGTGATTCCCTTTTTCATGTCTATCCGAGATAAAGGTGTACTTCCGATTACCGACGAACGCATGACCCGCTTTATGATATCCCTGGAACAGGGGGTGGAGCTGGTTTGGCATGCGTTCAACGATATGGAAGGTGGGGAAATTTATGTTAAGAAAATTCCATCAATGAAGATTGTTGATCTAGCTCGAGTTATTGCTCCTAATGCTCGGCACGAGATCGTCGGCATCCGCCCGGGTGAAAAATTGCATGAGCAGATGATTAGTGCGGAAGATGCATACTACACGTACGAGTATCCGGAGCACTACAAGATTTTGCCTGCAATTCACGAGTGGTCCTCCTGCCCGAAGCGAATCAAGGATGGCAAGAAGGTCCCAGAGGGGTTTGTATATTCGAGCGACAACAATTCGGATTGGATGACTCCCGAAGAGCTTCAGGCGTGGATCGAAGCAAATCGGGACAAAATTGGGAGCATCTGACCGTGATTCCGTATGGCCGACAAGACATTCGGCAAGAAGACATTGATTCCGTTGCTGAAGTACTGCGCTCCGATTTTCTTACGCAAGGGCCGGTCGTCCCCAAATTTGAGCAGGCGATCGCAAACTACGTCGGCGCCAGTCACGCTCTTGCTGTAAACAGCGCCACTTCGGCACTGCATATAGCCTGCCTCGCCCTTGGGCTAGGGCCTGGCGATTGGCTATGGACCTCACCAATTACATTTGTTGCTTCGGCCAATTGTGGCTTGTATTGCGGGGCCAACATCGATTTTGTTGACATTGACCCGCGCACGTACAACCTATGTGCCCGAGCATTAGCTGCAAAGCTGCACATTGCAGAGCAGCAAGGGCGACTGCCGAAGATAGTCGTCCCCGTTCACTTCTCTGGGCAACCATGCGATATGCAGGCCATCCATGAGCTCGCGTCACGTTATGGCTTCAAGGTGGTGGAAGACGCCTCACATGCGATTGGCGGAAAGTACCAAAACGAGCGTATCGGAAGTTGCCGCTACAGTGACGTTACCATATTTAGTTTTCACCCCGTGAAGATTATTACGACGGCGGAAGGGGGGGTAGCGGTCACGAACCATGCCAACGTTGCCGAGCAGATGGAGTTATTGCGCAGTCATGGAATAACTCGGGATCCTGCCCGAATGACGGCTTCGCCTGACGGTCCGTGGTACTACCAGCAGCTAGCTTTGGGGTTCAATTACCGGATGACCGAGCTACAGGCGGCATTGGGGCTCAGCCAATTACAGCGCCTTGATGCATACGTTGCTCGCAGGCATGCTTTAGCTCGGCGCTACGACACACTACTGTCTGACTTGCCGGTCACCCTCCCTTGGCAGCACCCGGCCGGTTATTCGGGACGGCATTTGTACGTTATCCGCTTGCATCTTGATAAGATCCGGAAGAGCCGGAGGGAAGTATTCGATACCCTTCGTCGCCAAGGAGTTGGCGTAAATTTGCATTACATTCCCGTTCATCTGCAGCCATATTATTCGCGGATGGGTTTCAAGAAGGGGGACTTTCCTCAAGCGGAAGCATATTACAGAGAGGCGATTACTTTGCCATTGTTCCCGGCATTGACGGAATCTCAGCAGGATGACGTTGTCAACGCGCTTCGCCGAGCCATCAATTGATGAAAAAGATCGCTATCCTTCCCGCGCGTGGCGGCAGCAAGCGCATTCCTCGAAAGAATATACGGGAATTTTGCGGTAAGCCGATTATTGCCTGGGCGATTGAAGCGGCCCATTCCAGCAATTGCTTTGACCAAATAATCGTATCCACGGACGATCCAAACATCGCCGCCGTTGCACGCGAGGCTAACGCCGAGGTTCCTTTTATGCGGCCTGCCGAGCTTGCCGACGACTACACCGGCACCACTGCGGTTGTGCGACACGCCTTGTCTACATTGATCGAGCAGGGCTTGTCCCCGGACCTGGTCTGCTGTATCTATGCCACAGCCCCGTTTTTGCAGCCGGGGGATATCCAGCAAGGGCTGGAAATACTTGCTGCTACCGGCTGCGATTACGTTTTTTCCGTCACAACCTTTCCGTTTCCCATACAGCGCGCGTTGAAAATCATGGACAACGGGCGCCTCGGCATGTTTCATCCAGAACATTTGCTCACCAGGTCACAGGACTTAGAAGAGGCATATCACGACGCCGGGCAATTTTATTGGGGGCGAACGAGCGCATGGCTTGCCGAAAAACCGATTTTTGGCCCCAATTCTTGCCCGGTCGTGCTTCCTCGTTACCGTGTCCAGGACATTGACACAGAAGAAGACTGGATCCGCGCAGAATATATGTTCGAAGCGTTAAAGCGCGCCGGCTAGCATTCTAATGAAAATAGCTTTTAGGACCGATGCGTCCGTCCAGATAGGCAGCGGGCACGTGATGCGCTGCCTGACGCTTGCGGAAGCGCTACGCGCCCAGGGTGCGACATGTCATTTTATCTGTAGAGAGCTCCAGGGAAATTTGCTAGCGCAAATTTGCGCTCGGAAATTTCCGACGATCCGTCTTCCCCATACAGAGGCCCTACCGCTTGAGGGAACGCCTCAACCACAATCTATTTCCAACCCTCCCCATTACCACTGGCTGTGTGCTCCGTGGCAGGTCGACGCCAGCCAAACGTTGACAGCTCTAGAGACACTGCGCCCGGACTGGCTGGTCGTCGACCACTACGCCTTGGATCGGCGCTGGGAAACAGCCGTGCGTCCCGGCAGCGCCGCAATCATGGTACTGGACGACCTAGCTGATCGGACGCACGCATGCGACGTACTGGTCGATCAAAATTTCGGCCGCTCGCCACTCGACTATCAAGCACTTGTTCCGCCCTCGTGTCATGTGCTGACCGGTCCTACCTACGCGATGCTGCGCCCGCAATTTTTCGCGGTGCGGCCGCAGAGTTTACGCCGGCGCACAAGAGATGCTACCTTAACCAATGTTCTTATTACGTTGGGCGGCGTGGATCAACACAATGCCACCACCACCATTCTTCAGACTTTAGAACAGCAAGAGCTGCTGCCTCCTGAATGCAGGATAACCGTGATTTTGGGTGCGCAAGCACCATGGCTGACGACCGTTAAGCAGTTTGCGACGCGGCTACGGTGGCCAACGCATGTGATTAATGGTGTTTCCAACATGGCCCAGCACATGGCTAGCGCGGATGTTGCCATTGCAGCCGCGGGAGGAACTGCCTTGGAATTGTGCTGCCTAGGCGTTCCGACGTTGCTGGTCGCTTTAGCGCAAAATCAATGGCCTGGAGCACGCGCCTTGCAGGCTGCCGGAGCCTGTCGACTTGTTGGAGCGCCCTATGACATTCCTTCTCGTCTGGGTGAGGAACTGCTATTTATGCTTGATGCGGACAATCGCTATCGTATCAGTCATGCCGCAGCAAGGATCACCGACGGCGAGGGCACACGCCGCGTTATCGAAGCGATGCTAGGCCATGCGAAATATCAATGACATCATTGCATCACTTCGTCCGATGACGACCGCTGATCTGGCTTTGACACTTGCATGGCGCAACCATCCCAGCGTTCGATCTTATATGTTTACTCAGCATGAGATATCCATGCGCGAGCATCAGGAGTGGTTTGCTAGCATAAAAGACAATCCGTGCAAGCGTGCGCTGGTATTTGAAGCCGGAGGGGTCCCGTGCGGTTTTGTGAATTTCAACATTTCCAAGTACGGCCGAGTTGCAGAATGGGGTTTTTACATCGCCCCGACTTCACCCCGGGGCACAGGGACGTTGCTCGGTGAAGCCGCGGTAGAGTATGCATTTTTAACAGAGCGCTTGCATAAGCTGTGTGGACAAGTGCTTGCGTATAACGAGCGGTCGATTCGATTTCACGAGCGTTTGGGTTTCCGGCGCGAAGGCGTTCTTCGTGAGCATCACTTCGATGGCCAAACATACCATGCAGTGATCTGTTTTGGGTTATTGGCGCGCGAGTGGCGGTCACTTTCGCAAGGATAAAGATTATGGCGAAACCACCATACATTACGATTGAAAATCGTCGCATCGGGTTGGATCATCCACCGTACATCATTGCCGAGTTATCCGCCAATCATAACGGTAGTTTGCAAACTGCGTTGCGGTTGATCGACGAAGCAAAGGCTGCCGGCGCTGACGCGATCAAGCTCCAAACCTATCGCCCCGATACTATCACTATTGACTGCGACCGTGAGGATTTCAAAATAAAAGGGGGGCTTTGGGATGGGCGCACACTTTACGAGCTTTACCAAGAGGCGCACACGCCGTGGGAATGGCACCGACCGTTATTCGACCACGCGCGCAAATTGGGCATTAGTATTTTCAGTTCGCCGTTTGATGCGTCAGCTGTTGATTTACTAGAGGATCTGGGGGCGCCCGCTTACAAGATAGCCTCCTTTGAGTTGGTGGATCTTCCTCTTATCCGCTACGTTGCCGGCACGCGCAAGCCAATGATTTTATCGACCGGCATGGCCAATGCTGATGAGATTGGCGAAGCAATCGCCGCTGCTCGCGATGGCGGATGCCAAGATCTAGCCATCCTGCATTGCGTTAGTGGATACCCTGCTCCCGCTGAACAATATAACCTGCGAACGATCACTGACATGCAATCGCGATTCGGCGTGCCTGTTGGGCTATCTGACCATACCATCGATAACGCAACGGCTATTGCATCTGTGGCTCTCGGTGCATGTTTGGTTGAAAAGCACTTTACACTTAATAGACATGGAGGCGGACCGGACGATAGCTTCTCACTAGAACCGCCCGAGCTAGAAAGTCTGTGCCGCGACGCCCGGACTGCTTGGCGTGCGCTTGGGCGTGTTAACTATGAAAGGACGGAGAGCGAAAAGGGTAATGTTCAATTCCGTCGGTCGCTTTATGTTGTTCGGGACATGCGCAAGGGGGATGAGTTTAGCCACATGAACGTTAAGAGCATTCGTCCTGGATTCGGTCTTCCTCCTAAAGCTCTTGATACAGTGATCGGTCGCAACGCGATACGCGATATACCTAAAGGCACACCACTCACGTGGGATCTAGTCACCGACGCCGATCCCCAATAATACGTTCAGTTGTGGTTCACATCATAAATTACGGTCCTGATGGCGGCAATCGCGCTTAAAAACACATCACCTTTTATATCATGTTGACGCCGCGCCACCTTTACTTCAAAGCATTGCAATGTCTCAGGCAGTTTGCTGCGCTGCGCACTCGGACTGACACAACAACAAGTCGCGCCAAAGCGCCCGAACTACCAAGTAATTATATAAACCAAGATCGGGCGCCCCTGTACCAACTCGCTCTTTCCTCGCCTATAAAATCTCGGCTGCTTATTGCCAGACACTTATATAAGCTGCGTAATTTTCATTCCGCGGCGGCTATTGCAAAGACCTGCGATTTTTTGAGCTTGACACCGAAAGATGCAATCTTTGTCATTCAATGTTTAGCATCTAGCAATGCCGGCACAGAAGCCGATTACAAACTTTTGGCAATATTAAGACAAAATGACTTCCGGTTTGAGGAAAGGCTGATTCCTAGTCTTTGCGATCGCATTAGACTTTCCGGCTTCTCTGTTGACCAGAAGCTTAGTCTACTGCGCCAGCTGTCTAGCAACACACCGCAGACCGCTGGTGAGACGGCGCAAGAATCGATTATTTGGTGCGAATATAAAATCAAAGCCCGCGCCGGCATACCATTCTGCATCTTCGATCATGCGCAACGAAGCGGCTCGAAGTTTTTTTTACGAGCCATTCCGCAACTGAAAATCAGCGGGCATCATGGATTCGTTGTCAACCGGCTTCAAGAGTTGTATCGAGACAACGGCAGTGAGGACTTCAGCGTTATTGCCGCGTTAGCCGAACACGTTCCTGACTGGCTTAGCAAGAACGAGTCAGTTTTTCGCAGCGTTGCACACCGTCATTTGAATCATCCAGCAGCACTCGATGTGCTTGGGCGACTTCGTCGTATCAGCCCGATGGAGGATCTTTTTTTTGATTGTGTAACTGTTCAAAAGTCACTATTTCCGACGGTTTCCGTTTTTGTGCAAGACGGTATCCTTCGTGCACTCATTCGAAATGAGCTCATTGAAGAAGCCACTAGTCTTACAGATGCGGTGTATCTGCCCAACACCGTTCTTCCTCGATTGAACCTCGCCGGGTATCGCTTTCTATGCACGGACGACTACGCCTCTGCTAAGGATTGTTTTTATGAGGCGCTTGAGCAGGACCCCTCCGATAATTTTGCGGCTCTTGGATTACGATTCGCGTTACCGCGAACAAACAATGACATGACTGCCATCCTAGACGTGCGCGATAAGATCGGCTATGGAACTGGTAGTTTCGGGCGAACTGGCATTTGTTCAGAAGGCGGAGCACCATTGGCGGAGTTAACCATTTCGCTGCTAATGTCAGGTAAGCATTACACGCAGGGCGTGAGCACAAAACGGTACCACTGGAAAGCCTTGAAGCAGCATTTTGGAAGTAGGTTTTTGAACTACGAGCTACTTCCAGCCGATGCCACTGGTAAATCGCTATTCGTTATCGGAGACGATGGCGTCGGTGACGAAATTCGTGCAGCTCAATTTTATGGCCAATTGTTAGAGCGATTTGGGCGCGTTACAATCTCTTGCGATCCCCGGCTCGTTAATCTCTTTCGTGCCTCTTTTCCCGGAATTTCGTTTATTCCGGTCACCCGAAGACACAAAGGACGACAAATCGCTTTCCGTCAGAATGAGCAACGTTTGTACGGTTTCACTCAGCGATCAGCGGAGCTTCTGACAGATCAATGCCGCCCGCTACTCGAATCATCCGATTTTATTATCCTGTCACAGGCTCTTTTTTTCAGCCATTTTGCCGGGCACTTGGCTAAACCCAAGGCGGGATCCTATTTGCTGTCTATAAAGGGCGAGAGATTGCCTAAATCTGACAAGCTTCGTGTCGGTCTACTATGGCGCAGTCATTTCGCGTCCACCTGGCGAAAATTAATGTATCTACGTATTCAAGATTTTTTGCCAATTTTGTCGATTGAAGGCATTGAGTTTTGGTCCGTCCAACACGCCATCGACGAAGAAGAGCGCCGTTTTTGCCAACAAAACAACATCCGGCTCATTGAGGATGTAGATCTTTTTAACGATTTTGAAAGTTTTGCCACGTACTTGGTCTCTATGGACCTGCTGATCGGCATAAGCTCTGTTCCGATCGAGTTGGGTGCGGCCCTTGGTGTCCCGGTTTGGTTACTTGGATTTTCACCGGAAAACTATTGGCTTCGTACGGCGGGCGGGATAGATGAATTTGATCGATTTACTATGAATTCTATAGTTATCGGTCCTCGGTCCGAAGACTTCTCCGCTCCGCGCGACGCCTGTTGCATGGAAGTATTTGAAGAGGTTCGGCGGCGCCTAGTACAGTATAGGGATTCCCGCGATAGTAGACGCACGTTGCATAATTAGGTAAGAGCTGTCTGCTTGGAAACGGCATAGGCCTTGATTCCGCACAGGTGCTTATATCGTTCGCATGGGTTCGGTATCTTACTGCTTATACGTGTTTCTACACAATTTATGCTGGACCAATGGATCAGTTATGCACCTGTTGATCACCGGAGCTAATGGGTTTGTTGGTCGTAATGTTTGCTTGGTGGCAAATCGCCAAGGTTTTTTGCTGACGGCGCTTTCTCGTCACAGGGATAGTCATAGCACTTGCGCGGTAGCAAATCGAATCTTTGCAGATATCGAGACATTTGTCCGCTTGCCTTTTCGTGGGCCACCTCCAGACGCTATCATCCACCTTGCGGCACGAGCCCACGAAACTATTCGTCCAACTTCCGCTGCACTTTCCGCGTTTCGCAGCGTAAATCGGGATGCTACATTATCTCTCGCACAATGGGCAGCATGCTCCGGCGTACGCAGATTCGTGTACGTTAGCTCCATTGGAGTTAATGGGAATTTAACCCACCCCGGGCTTCCCATTAACGAACTCAGCCCTGCCGCGCCACATGAAGCGTACGCCATATCGAAGCACGAGGCGGAGATCGGTTTACAGGGCATTGCAAGCAAAACCGGCTTGGAAGTATGCATCGTTCGTCCTCCCTTGGTGTACGGCCCTGGCGCTCCTGGAAACTTTCGTAGGTTAGTGAGATTGGTGCGAGCTCGGATCCCGCTTCCCTTTGGAGCTGTCGATAATCGACGTAGCTTTATTTATGTTGAGAATCTGGCTGACGCTTTGGTTCGCTGCGCAACGCACCCGGCCGCCGCAAATAAGACATTTGTAATTTGCGATGAGACCGTATCAACCCCTCAGCTGTTGCGCATGATGGCGGCCGCTATGGACATACCCATGAGATTATTTTCCATCCCGATGCCCGTTTTGCGTTTTCCTTTTGTTCTTACGGGACGCGCTCACGTTCTCGACAAGCTGACGTGCAATCTTGAAGTTGACGACTCTTACATCAGACGTACATTAGCGTGGCGGCCGCAATTTTCTATGAAAGAAGCGTTGACACGGACGTTTAGCAGTTGGTAATGCCGTTGCATGCGATCAGTGCCCTTCAGGGTGTGCCGCTGCTTTATCCGATCAGCGGCTCGCTACATTGGCACTGTACCGATGTGGAGCGACTCTAGTTAGTCACTCGCGCTCATTTACTATTGGCCTTCCCGGTGAGAATAACGGCAATGCCCGTTAACACTCCGGTCCATAGGAAAAAATGGCGCATCAAGGGCGATCTTAAGGGTAGCATCCAGAATTTCTTCGGCCGCCCGCTGGTTGTACGATTACTACTGGCTATGCTTAGATCCGAGAGTTTGTGCGTAAATGAGCGCATCGTAGTCCAGAACATATGGACTTGGGGGCTTGCCGAAGGTGTCGCGAGGGCTTGGCCTTGATATCCGATGCATGGATATCTCGCGGTTGCATGATGGTTATTCACGCTCAACTTTTTACCTTCACGACCGGCATGCATTTTATGTCCCTTCAGTCCGCGATGTGGTTGTATTCAACATCTTTTAAGAATATTTGCAGTTCAGGGAGGCGCCGAAGGTATTCAGCAAAGGACCGGATCCCTTCTGGAGTCAGGTGTTGATTGTCCCAAAATATGGGACGTCCATTGTAGTATTACTAATACTCGAAAAATGTTTCGCCGTGCAACCCGCCATTGAACTGCGGTCGACGCAAGACCAATAGTCATCGAATCCTGAATTTCTTATTGCCCGCCTAGCATCCCTCGCTCGTTCGGTCCAAAATCTCCCTTACAACAAGTACTTCAAGGAGACACCCATGCGTCTGGCCGATGCGCAGTGGATACCGGCGCCGCCGCACCAAACCTGGCAGGCGCTCAATGATCCGGAAGTGCTCCAGCGCTGCATTCCTGGCTGTGTGCAGGTTCGCCGTCACTCACCTACGGAATACGAGCTGACGGTGCGCACCCGGGTTGCCGGCATCGAATCCGAGTACCAGGGCGAGCTGTTGCTCTCCGATGTGCAGGCGCCAAGCACTTGCACGCTGGCTTTCGAAGGCAAGGGCCAGGCGGCCGGCTTGGTGATCGGCACGGCCCAGGTCAACCTGGCGCCCAAGGACGACGGCACGCGGCTGTCTTATACGGTTGCCGCGCACGTGGGCGGCAAGTTGGCAGAAATCGGCGAACCGGCCATCCTGAAGGCGGCCGGCCACATCGTGGAAAAGTTCTTCGCCGCGTTCATCGACTACGCAGCCAAGCTGCCGCCGGCGCCCCCGCCGCCCGCAGAGCAGCCTGAATCCCGGCGCAGCCTACGCGAATCCCCGTTGTCCTGGCTGGTGTTTGCCGGGGTGTTGCTGGCGTTTTTCCTGTACCACGGCTTCGTCAAATCTTAAGCTGGGCCGCAGCCGCCGTGGCCCCCGGCATGGGCATCGGCCCCGCCTCGATCGGCGCCCTGCCCCCGCCCGGTGCACGCCAGGATCGTGCCGCCGCACCACGCGGGTGCACTAGGGTAAACGCTGACACGAGGTGGTATCCTTGCACCCCATGACTTCCCCTTCAGAGCCCGGAACGTCATCGTCCGGCGACGCTGCCCCCTCCCGCCGCGAGCTGCTGTTGGCGATGGCGGGGGTCGCAGCCACCGTGATCCTGGTGGCGTTCGATTCCACCATCGTCAGCACCACCCTTCCCCGCGTTGCCCAAGCCTTGAACGGCATGGCCCTGTATGCCTGGGTCGGCACGGGTTATTTGCTGTCGACGGCCGCGTCCATCCTGGTCTTTGGCAGGCTGGGCGATATGTTCGGCCGCAAGCCCTTGATGCTGGCCTCGGTGCTGATCGTCGGCATCGGCTCCATGCTGTGCGGGCTGGCGCAGTCCATGGAGCAGCTGATCGCCTTTCGCGTGCTGCAGGGCGTGGGCGGCGGGATGATGATCGCCACGGCCTTTGCGGCGCCTGCTGATTTGTTTCCCGACCCCCACGAGCGCGTGCGCTGGATGGCGATGGTCTCGGCGACCTTCGCGGTGTCCAGCGGCTTGGGTCCTGTGCTGGGCGGGGCGGTGACGCAGGCCTTGGGCTGGCGCGCCGCGTTTTTCATCACGCCGCTGGCGGCAATCCTGGCGCTGGGGCTGCTCGCACCGTTCTTTCCGCGCATTCGCCCGCAGCACGACGGCAAGCGCCGCGTGGATTGGATCGGCGCGCTGCTGCTGGTGTTGGCGGTGGCCTGCCCGCTGGCTGCGCTGGAGCTTGCGTTTGCCACGGGCGGGGATGCGCGCCCCGGCTTGGCCTTGGTGCTTGCCGCCGTGGGTGTCGCGGCGATTGCGCTGCTGGTGCCGGTGGAACGCCGCACGAACTGGCCGATCTTTCCGATGCGCATCCTGGCCTCGCGCCAATCGCAGCTCATCAACGTGATCGCCGTGGCGGTGGGCGGCGCCATGTTCATCCTGATCTTTTACGTGCCGCTGCTGCTGCAGCACGAGCTGGGCTATTCCCCCAGCCAGGCAGGCCTGCTGATGACGCCGCTGGTGGCCGCCATCCCCGTGGGCAGCATCATCAACGGCATGCTGTTTCCGCGCCAGACCCAGCCGCAGCGCCTGCTGGTGTTCGGCGCCGGGCTGATGGCGGCCGGCTGCGCGATGGTGCTGGCGTTTTCCGACCGCACGCCAGCCTGGTGGATCCTGTTGTCGCTTTTCGTCAGCGGCACGGCGCTGGGCTTCTTGCTGCCCAACCTGACGCTGTTCATGCAGATGCTGGCCGACCGCCGCGACGTGGGCGTGGCCTCGGCGCTGGTGCAAACCACGCGCGCCGTGGGCAGCGCCGTGGGCACCGCTGCGGTGGGCATCGCCGTGGCGCATGCGTCGGTGCGCGCCGGCGTGCGCATCGGGGTGATCCTGTGCATCGCGCTCGCCGTGGGTAGCGCGTTCCTGTCCACGCGCATCCAGATGAAGAACGAGGCCGCGCGCAATCCGCGCCGATAACAAGGCATAATCGCGCAACCACCGATCGCCTGCCCGCCGCCCACCAGGCGGCCCGGCGGGCCGGGACGAAACGCGAGACATCCGATGCGCGGGCGAGACCTGGCCTACCTGTTGATCCTTGCCGCTATTTGGGGCGGCTCCTTTCTGTTCATGCGCATCGCGGTGCCCGAGCTAGGCGCATTTGCGATGATCTTCGTGCGGTTGGCCGTGGCGGCGATGGTGCTGCTGCCCGTGCTGTTTTGGCGCGGCAAATGGCCGGCGCTGCGCGCCCGGTGGCGGCCGATCGCGGTGGTGGGCTGCCTCAATTCTGCCATCCCCTTCGTGCTGATCGCCTACGCCGCCCGCGAGCTCAACGCCGGGCTGCTGTCCATCATGAACGCGGTCACGCCGCTGGCTGGCGCTGCCGTGGCATGGGTCTGGCTCAAGGAATCGCTGCCGCCCTCGCGCGTGCTGGGGCTGGCCCTGGGCATGGCGGGCATCCTCATCCTGGTTTGGGATACGCTGTCGGCCAGCGTGGGCGGGCCACTGCCGGCGGTGCTGGCCGGCATCGCCGGGCCGTGCTTCTATGGCCTGGCCGCCTGCTATACCAAGCGCTACCTGACCGGCGCCGACACCTTGGCGTGCACGGCTGGCGGCATGACCGCGGCGACCGCGCTGCTTGCCGTGCCCGCCTTCCTGATGTGGCCGCAGGTACCGGTCTCTGCAGGCGCCTGGGCGGCCACCGTGGTGCTGGGCGTGCTGTGCACGGGCTTTGCCTACCTGCTGCTCTTCCAGCTGATCGCCCGGGTCGGGCCGCAAAAGGCCATCACCGTCACCTTCCTGGTGCCCGTCTTCGGGGTGCTGTGGGGCTGGCTGTGGCTGGACGAGGTGCTCAACTGGCGCGTGATCGCCGGCGCCCTGGTGGTGCTGGCCGGCACGGCGCTCGCCACGGGCGTGGTCGAGCGGCGCGCGGCGCAGCCCGGCACGCGGCCGGTATAGCCGGCGCCGGATTCGGCGCCTGTTGCTTGCCGGCCAGCGGGGCGCGTCATACCCGCTCGAACACCCCCGCCGCCCCCATGCCTGTGCCCACGCACATCGTCACCATGCCGTAGCGCAGCTTGCGACGGCGCAGGCCATGG
>JGI25331J36430_1000393_pt1 | contig 27321 bp, 27 predicted proteins | sample HigsolmetaAR206D_FD_36430 | JGI IMG/M metagenome (IMG submission 36430) | reverse complement strand
AAGACCTGTTGAACCGCCTTATAGAACGGCCGCCACATGTCCATCACAACGGCCTGGATAGGATATTCCGCCAAAGGCGCTAATAATTGGATCGTTGAGGATGTATCTCGTGATTTGTCCCCATCAGATGAACGTGACCGGTAAGGAGATCTGAGACCACCGTTTCATAGCGATGTCCTTTACGAACCGCCGCTGAAATAATGACGGCTTTGGCAAACGAAGGCGTTCATTCCATCGAACCTTCATTTGCGCATCCTTCCATTCCTCCATTTAAAAAAAGCTTGCAGCACGAAAGCGGTTTGCCGCCGCCATGGGATGGAATCAACACCGGCGGCTTGCGGAATTTATAAAAAAAGCCACCGGTCGCCATCTGCCGTAAGTCGACATGCAAACACACAAGGCAGATGAGGCAGCCGATGGCTTCCCACGATAACATGTAATACGTGCCAAATCACGAAACACCAGGCGCTTTCACGGATGATCCGCACACAAAGTGCGGCTCAAGCTGACGGTAAACCCGCGCAGAGAGCGGTTTCCATTCATTAAACCGGGACTCTTTAATCATTCGGAGCCGGTGGCAATCGGATTGTCCGGATAGCTGATCCAATCGCTCCAGCTGCCCGGATACAGCTTGATATTTTTCAATCCGGCGCGCTTCATCGCCAAGATGTTGGCGCAAGCCGTCACCCCTGAGCCGCAATAGACCGTGACGGGTTTGTGCATCAGCGGCCGGAAACGTTCCTTCAATTCTTCGGCGCTCCGCCATTTTCCATCGCGGAGATTGTCTTCCCAAAACCAATTTTCCGCCCCGGGTATGTGCCCGGCTTTCCGGTCGATCGTTTCCTTTTCGCCGCGATAGCGCTCCGGCGAACGCGCATCGACGAGCACTTCTTCGGGCGCCCGCGTCTTGACGCCGATCATGGGCACGACCCAATCGTGCTGAATGTTGGGGATAAATTGGGTTCGGACAGGGATCGGTTTGTCATTTGAGACGGGCAATCCCTTCTTTACCCAGGCGGAGAAGCCTTCATCGAGAACGGCGACGTTGGGATGGCCGAGATAGCCCAACAGCCACCAAAAGCGCGCCGCCATCGCCCCGTTTTGATCATCATAGGCGATGACCGTTTTCGTGTGATCGATCCCGCGTTCCCCGAGCTTTTCCGCAAACGTTTTCGGGTTGGGAAGAGGATGGCGTCCCCCATGCTCGGTAACCGGGCCCGACATATCTTCTTCCAGATCGAAATAGACCGCGCCGGGAATGTGGAACCGCTCATACTCCCGCTTCCCTTCTTCGGGGTCGGCCATATTAAACCGGCAGTCGACGACGACAATGTTCGGACTGCCCAGGCGTTGGGCAAGCCAATCTTGTCCGACAATCGGGTCCATAAACATCCTCCTTTACAAAGCCTGCGTAAGGAAGTGTGCTTAACGGCCTATTTCACCTGTCTGCCTCTTGGTAAAGAAAACAATTCGGGTCATGCTTTACGGCGATCAGTCCGGCCGCCTGCAGAAAACTTTCGGCGACGGTCGGACCGACATGCGCGAACGTCCGGCTCAGGACGCGTTTCTTCTCATCCGGTTCAGCGGGCAGGGCTTTTAAATAATTATAAAACGAACCATGATCGCGGATGGTTCCCAAGCAAATCCCGGCATTCTTGATCGTCGCTTCGATTTTGCGGCGGTTGCGGATGATGCCCGGATCATCAAGCAGCGCGGCCACTTCACGCGCCCCGAACGCCGCCACTTTTTCGATGTCAAAATCGGCAAACGCCGCCTTGAACGCGGGGCGTTTATGCAGAACCGTCCTCCAGCTCAAACCGGATTGGAAGATTTCGAGCGTTAAATATTCGAACAACAATCGATCATCGGTGGTCGGCTGCCCCCATTCCTCGTCATGATAGGCGATCAAAAGCGGGTCGTCGCCGCACCACCGACAGCGCGTCACCATCCCGAATGCCCCCTTCCCACTCACGCTCCTACTACATTATTATACTTTTTCTTGTCTGACGCGCACGTCCGCCATCGTCCAGATGCCGATATTTTCATAGCCGAGCCGCCGATAAATCTTGCCGGCTTCGGGATTGTCGTAAAACAGGCACGGGATTTTGCCTTCTTGTAAAAGATCGCGGGTAAGCTTGGTCAAACAGCGCGTGGCATACCCTTTGCTCTTATAGGCCGGGTGCGTGCACACGGCGACGACCATGGCCGCGGAGGCTGTTTCGGCCGTCGTCGATGCCGAAGAAACGATCCGCTCCCCGTCGGCTATGTAATACGATCGGGCGATGCCTTTTTCCATGCTGCGCTTCATGCTTTCCGGCCGCCGCGCCGATCCAGAAAATTCCGGAATGTGATTGTATAAATCAATGAGTTTGGCGACCTCGCCCGTTCCGGCGCGCCGGACGCAAGAGACGTCCAGCGTCGGATCGAGGCCGCCGTCGCTCGCGCATTGGGCATAGAAAAGGCGCCGCGGTGTTTGCGCGGTATTTATACGGCGAAGGAGCGGTTCGGTGACGGCTTCGAGGCCCGACACCGTGTCCACGCCCCACTTGTCGATCAAACGGACGAAGGCTTCCACATCATAGTCGCCTTCGGCGTACGGGATGGCATTTTTTTCATAGCGAAGCAAGACGGCGCGCAGGCGGCCGTCTTCTCCGAAATCGCCCCATATTTCTTGAAAGTCTTGATCAAAGCCGAACGCTTCAATATCCCCGATGATGAACAAATTTTCAGCCGGTTTGGCGCCGACGAAATCCAAGCACAACTCGCGATCGGCCTCGGTCAATTTTCGGATCAATGTGGACCTCTCCCCTCATCATGGCATATATATGTCCATAATCTTACCGAAGCGCCGTGAGGAGAGCAACAAAAATTTTCCTTTCCGTCCCACTATTCCCTCAATTGTAGGCGAGATAAGCGTTGAACATCCAGCCGTGTTTCTCGAACCTTTTCAACAACCCCGTCAACAGGTCGGCGGTCCCCTCATCTTTCGCTTCCTCGCACAACGGCAATCCGAGCGTTTTAATCTCCCTCACCATTTGCAGGTAATCTTTCTGCAAGCAAGACATGATTTCGGTTTCTTTATCGTCCGCTTCCGCTTCTTTTAAAGTCGTCTCCTCGAGAAATTTTTGCATCGTCGCCAACGGTTTCCCGCCGATCGCGAGAATTCTTTCCGCCAGCTCATCGATGTCATCGGCCATCTCGTTGTACAACGTTTCGAACAGCTTATGCAACGTAAAAAAATGGCGGCCTTGGACAAACCAGTGATAACGGTGCAGTTTGACATACATGACATGGAAGTTCGACAATTCACGGTTTAAAAACTGAATGAGCTTTTGTTCAGGCATGTTCATCCTCCTTACGTTTTCTATTGTGAACACCCGGCGCCTTTCTATTCCGTTTCGGAATGGCGACGCTTTGCAACAAGAAACAGCGCTGCGAAGTCGTGGCGGCGCACCGCTCTCCGGATTTACCCCAACTTCGGCGCATCCGTGGACCTCTCCGACTCGATGTCCTGTTTCTTAAGTCGCATCAAGAGACAAAGCGGCCGCGCTCCACAGGCTTTCTTTCCGGCGGCGCCGCTTTATGAAAAGACGGAAACGAGCACATAGCCGGCCGTCGCCGCGGCGGCGGCGATCAACCCGGATTTCATTTTAAAGCGCGCGTAAGAAACCGCCTCCAAATCGAGGACGCCGGCCATCGTATTCGTGTCGTCGCTGAGCGGCGACGTAAACGTGCCGAACGCGCCGCTGGCGAACACCGCCCCGACGACGACGGGCAAGCTCGTGCCGGAAGTATGGGCGAGGGCGATGCCGAGCGGCATAAGAATGCCCCATGTCCCCCATGACGAACCGATCACATAGGAAATGAGCGCGCCGATCAGAAAGAGCGCAGGCGGGATGACCGATGTCGGAATCCAATCGACGTGGCGGGTGACAAATTCGGCAAAACCAAGTTTGTCGGCGACGAGCGACAGCCCCCAGACGACGCTGAGCAAGATGACGACATTCATCAAATTGTTGCCGCCGCTGATGAATTCGGCAAGCAAATCATTCAAAGAAAACCTTTGGCATAAATAAAAAACGAATGCGGCGAGGGTCGCGATGACGAGGGCGACGAACATCGCGTTTAAGACGTCGGCTTCGATGAACGCTTTCCACCCATGATAACCGTGCTTCACCCCGCTCCAATACGTGAGCCCGATCGTCAGAACGATGTCCAAGACGAGCGGCGCGATGAGATTGACGGGCTTCGCCGGCAATTCCTTGGCGACGACCGGATGGCAATCTTCCCAGCCCTTGGCTTCGGCTTGCTTGGTGTTTTCGGGAATTTTCGTCCGTTTCACCGCCCCTTTGCCGCGATGGAAAAAGCTCAAGTAAAAGCCGAGCAAAATGATCGCCAATGAAAAGAAGTTAAACGGGATGCTGCGGATAAACAGCTCATAAGGATCGCCTTGAATCTGTTCGTTTTTCAACGAGACGTCGATGATCGACGTCATGTAACCGACGAATGCGGTGGAGACGGGAATGAGGGCGATGAGCGCCGTCCCCGTCGTTTCGATGACATAACCGAGCTCCTTGGCCGACATGTTCACTTTGTGAAGGAGCGCCCGCATGATGGGACCGACGGTAACGATCCGGAACGTCGGCGAGCTGAACGTGCCGAGGGTCGACGCCCAGATGAGCAAGAGCGCCTCCCGCTTGGTTTGGACGTGTTCCGCGGACCATTTCACAAACCCTTTAATCCCGCCCGTGTGTTTCATGATGCCGACGAGACCGGTAAAAATGTAGAGAAATAAAATGATTTCGATGTTGCTTTTATCAACGAGCGCTTGAACGACAAAACCGACCGCCGCCTGGATCCCGCCGATGACTTCCGGCCGGTAAAGGTAGGAACCGACGATCAACCCGAGGATCAAGGCCGCCAAAACCTTTTTTGTATAGATCGCCACCGGTATGACGACGAGAAACGGAAGAACGGAAAGCCAGCTTCCGTGCACAACATCTCCTCCCTGCCGACGCGTTGAAGGCCAACGGATAGTCACGTCATAGTCTGCGACAAACGGGGAAAAATATGCCGGCCTAGGTAACGATCTTATGAGGCTCTTCAAGTTCCGCAAGAAAAGGGGCACCGCATCTCCGCCGTGTTCACGCCGTCAGTGCGAGCGCCTCTCAGCCTCCAAAACCGTTGTAATCGGATTTCTTGAGGCAGGACTGAACGATTTCATTGAAAGTGTGTCTTGACGTTGGGAATCAAAAAACGGCGGGTTTCAACCCGCCGCGCTTAAAAGGATGCGCTTCGGCCCATTTGCCGAAAACGCGTTGTTCATTTGTGGTTTGTCCGCGGCCTGCTCATCACGGGAGAGGCCCGATCTCTTCCAAAAAGAATTCGAGGTTTATCTTCCAGCCTTTGTTCCGCGTATGGGGCGTTTTACGTGGCCGACGTCCAAACGGCGCGCCCCCTTTGCTTTCACTGCGGCGTCATGCCGCAACCCATCGGTTTTGTGCATTTCTGACGATCATTCGCCTGCCCGCTTCTTGTCGGCATCGGGGCGGGAAGTTCTGTGCATGCGCTTTTCGATCCATTTCCCGATCAGCCAAAACAGGGCAATGGCGACGAGCAACGGAATGATGCGCGTCGGATCGGTGATGATATTCTGCCAGTCGGTTCCGATGAAGGTCACAATGCCGATCATGACCATTTTGCCGAGCAACACCGCCAGCAAGAAAGACCGGGTGTTGATATTCGATAATCCGGCCACGACGTTGATAAGTGAGGACGGCGTAAACGGAATGGCGAGAACGAAGAATACGACCGCAAAGCCGTGCTGGTCGACCCATTCGAGCGTCGATTGCACTTTCCGGTTCCGATGCAATAGGTTTTGCAAGCGATGGCGGGCGATCCAACGAACAAAAAGGTAAACGATCAAGGAGCCGATACACGTCCCCACCCAGGAAAAGAGAAACCCGAGAAAAAACCCGTATGCGGCGGCGTTGGCCAACACGAAAACGATCAGCGGAAGAAAAGGGAAAAACGCCTCAAGCATGGGCAAAAGGATCCCGAGCAAAGGACCCAGCTCCCGGTAACCGCTCAACAGATTTTCTATGTTTTTAAATGTCACGTAATGGTGGATTTCTTGTTGAAAATGATGAATAAAATCCATGCGCAACAAAGGCTCCTTTAAACGGTCCAATTGAATACAATAGCTTCTCTATTATACCATGTCCAGCGAAAATTTGGACAAAAAGAAGACATAATCGTCCGAAGAAGCGGACCGTTTCGTGGTCATGGGCTGCTTAAAATCATTATATGATGAAGGAAAGCCGCTGATCGTTCGGACGCGCGGCTTTTTTCCGAGACGCTCGGGCCATCGCCCTGGTACAATGGACATGGGCGATAACCGTTCAAGGGAGGAGAAAAGACAATGACGGCCTACCATTTTTCCGTGGATGGCGAGTGGAAAGGCGGGCGCGACGGCATCGGCAGCGTGCAGTCAAAAGGGTTTCGCACGACGGTCTCCATTGATCGCTCGATGAACGGCCGTGGAGAAGGCACCAATCCCGATGAATTATTGATCAGCGCCACCCAAGCCTGTTACATGATGACGCTCGGCATCGCCTTAAAATCCCGCGGGCTCGACTTTGAAACTATCCAGGTGCATTCCGAAGGCGTCGTGAGCGATGAAAACGGCCTGCATTTTGAAAGCATTACCCATTACCCCATGATTACCGTGGCGCCCGACACAACGGAAGAGAGAATCGCCGAAATCATGGAGGCGGCTTACCGCGCCGAAGAACGTTGCATGATCGGAAACGCCTTGCGCGGAAACGTGAAATTGTCCGTCCAGCCGACCGTTAAAAAAAGCGAACGCGCCGCGGGTTGATTCCGCATGGCGGCGCGTTCGCCTTCCTCGCATGTTTTTGGGAGGCCCATCATACCATTCGGCCGACGGTTCTGCGGCCGGATGTCGTGCTGTTGTAAATGGTGACGCAATCGTTAAAGAGGCCATGTTCCCGGCGGCGGACTCCGTTGCTCAAGAAATCCGCGCCGGAGACAACTTCAGCGGCGCCAAATATCGCCAACCCGGGCCGCTAGATCTTCGTTTGATTCATGCGCTCTCGGATGGCGGTAACGAAGGCGCCTTTTGTTTTCTCTATCGTCATGGTCAGCGCTCCGGCTTCGTCCATGATCCGGCGAACCGCAGCGCTTTTTTTCTTGGCGTCTTCCGCGAGAACGGACACATGCCCGCGAAGGCGCCCCCCTTGTTTGGCGACCGCTTCCCCGTTTTCCCTCAGGATTTCCGCCGATTTGGCCAAGTGCACAAATGACCGCTTCAGCGCCCGGAGTTCGCGAACGCCCCGAATCACGAACCATCCGATCATAACGACGACCAACGCCAGGCTGATCCAGACGATAATCATGCGTTCCATCTCCTTTCCAAGCGGCGGCTCATTCCAAGAGCAACAAAGCGAACCGCTTTCTTGCCGATTCATGTCCTTTTAGCCTCATCTTGATCACCGGCGGCACACGTCCAGCCGGCGGCGATTCGGCTTTCTTGCCTCCCGGAAGGAAGGATGCCGAGATTTCTCCGGCGAACCGTCCTCAAGTTCCCCGGACTATCCGTTATCTAGAGTGCCCCTGCGGCCGTCAATTAATCGAAGTTGTTTCGGTCCGCCGCTCTTTGCGCCTAAAAATGAGATCGAGAACGATCGCGGCAAGCACGCCGACGACGAGCCCGTTGTGCAAAATGGATTGGAGAACGCCCGGCAAAGCCTCAAGCGCCGACGCGGGCAGGAGCAAAACCCCCGAACCGATCATGATGGACAAGCTGATGACGGTCACCTTTTTCTCGTGGTGCAGTTCCTCTTTGACGGTTTGTAAACCGAGCCCGAGAATGCCGGCCATCGAAACGAACAGCGTCGCATAGCCGACCGGCGCGGGCAAAGCGCTGAGCCATCCCGTCACCGGCGGAAAGAAACTCATGGCGAGAGTCATGGCCGAGCCGATTAAAAACGGGAGCCGCTCGGTGATTCGCGTCGTCAAGATGAAACCGGCCGAACCGGATATCGGCACGCCGCCGACAGTTGGAAACACGCCGGCGGCCATTTGATTGATGCCCATGATCAAACTCGTCCGCCGCCAATGAACCGCTTTTTCAGACCGTACGGCGCGCCTGACCGCCTCAACGCTCGCGATCATGTTCGTCATGAGCAGCAGCGCCGTCAACAGCGACGTGACAAAAATGCCGGCATCAAACGACGGCGGCCCCCACGCGAACCATTCCGGCATGGAAAGCGTGCGCCCGCCTCCCGACGGCACCTCCGTGCCCAAACCTAGGGCGCGGAACAACAACCAACCGATCACCAGGCTGATGAGCACGGAATAATTCTTCAAAAAGCGAACGCCCGCTTGCGATAAAACGACGGAAAGGACGAGCGTGGCCAACGCCGCGCCCGCCGTCTTCGCGTCCACTTTTCCCCCGTCCGCCCCCAAAATTCCAGAGACAAACGGTCCGCTAAGCTGGATGACGAGCAAGATGAGATACGTGCCGGTCACCGCCGGCGTGAAGCCTTTTTCTACATAACGGATGAGATTCAAAGCGGACAGCGCGATAAAGAGGAGACCCGATGCGATCAGCCCAAGCTCCAAACTTTGCAGCACCGCATGCGCCGATGCCCCGCCGCCATGATGGGCCATGCCGGCATAAGCGAGAAACACTCCCCACCACAAGCCGGCGGGGCCTTCCGTCAGCGGCAGACGATGGCCAAAAAGGCCTTGCAAAAGCGAAGTCAGGCCGACGATGAAAAACGTCCGTTGCAGCAATTCGGCGGTTTCGTCGGACGAAAAGCCGAAAGCGCTCGCGACCGAAATCGGAGCGACGATCGTTCCGGCCAATATAAACACAAACCATTGAAGCGATGACAGCACCCGTTTCCCCATGTTCCATCTTCTCCTATGTATATCCGTGTGAACGCCAACTGGCCTATGCGTCCAGATGATCCTTTTCATCCGTCGCGAAGCCCATGTTTTGCGGGTTTGGCGGACAAGACTCTCCCGTCTCAGCAAGACCGGGCAAAAACAATTTCACGAATAAGTGTAACAGAAACGACCGTGCAGCACATCCTTCAAAACACGCACAGCGAAAAGCGACGCGCGCTTCATCCCGTCCTAAAGATTTTCCTCGGCAAAAAAAATTTACGCCTTGACGCCGTTCACGTCTCCTTGCATGTTCAGACAGATCAAAACAGAGCCTCCGCTTACTCCCGTCAAAAAACCGGGGACAAACGGAGGCCGGGTGCATGAGCACGCCTGTTCCATCTTGTCATGCACCGAATCGCTCTTTCGTTTTCCGAAGGATTACCACCATCCGGGGCCGGGCGGCCCATAGCCGTACAGCCCCGGAGTAGGCCCATAACCGAACGGCTGGACATAAGCCGACGGGCCATACCAAACCGGCAGCGGCGGATACCCCCATCCCGGCGCTCCGTCGGGGGTTGGCGGATAGAGCGCTCCGTATCCGCTGCTCCAATAACCTTGGCGCTGTGAACCGATCGCCCCGACGATGACCAACAAGATGAACAACACGAGATAAAGGGTAAATTCGCGCTGCCGCCTTTCCCTCTCTTTCGCATCCAAACCGCATCCCCCCACATTATCCGTCCACCTTATCATATGCAAAAACACGCGCGATGTCGGGGCGCGGACCGTCCGATTTTTTTCGGCTCTATAATTGCAAAAAAAACAGACGGACTGTGCGGGCCGCGATATGAATTACTGCAATGAAAACTTTTAAGCGCTGCCATTGCCCTGCATTTTTTTCAGCCAATGACAAGCGGTTTACAATCTATCGATTTCCATAAGGTATACTGATATTTGGCAAGCGGATGCGAAAATTTTTACAATGGCGGAAACGATGGCGCCATTTCATGGTAAGCTAGTAAAAGGTATAAAGAAAGTGATGAAAGTTTCTCCAACCCTTATCTATTTCAAAGAAAGCCAATCCAACCAGAACAGGAGGACGATTCGGTGTTTCGGAAAATCCGGAAGGCACACGCGCATCCATTGATTTCGCGCGGTTTTTTTGGAAGATTATGCCGTTTGGCGGTGCTCTCGCTCGTGCTGTTCGCCGTGTTGAAGCCCGTCGGCGCCGATGCCCATTCCGAGCTTGTCGGCAGCGAACCGAAAGAGGGAGCCTCCGTAGACTCTCCCGTAACAGAAATCGCGCTGCACTTTAGCGAGCCGGTCGAAAAGTTCATCACCATAACTTTGAAAGATGAAAACGGCCAAACGCATCCCATCCAACCGCCCGTGATTAAAGAAAAAAATGTGACGGTGACGCCAAAGGAACCGCTCGAAGACGGTCGTTACACCCTTAAATGGCAGTTAGTCAGCCTCGACGGCCACACCGTCGGCGACCAATTAACTTTTTCCGTCGGCAGCGGCGCCGCTCCGAAAGATGAAGCAAGCGCGACCACAACGAAAGCAAAAACTGCGGAAAAAACGAAGGAACAAGCCGGGCAAGGCCGCACCGCACTTTTCGCAACGGCGTTTATCCTGCTTGCCGCACTCGTCGCCATCGGCTTTCTCAGCGCGAGGCGCAAAAAGAAAACGTAGAGGTGTTCGGTTTTGTTGCTCGTCATTTTATCGGAAATTCTGTTGTACATTTGCTTTGGCTTGCTGGGCGGCACCTTGATCTTATACAGCCTGCCGAAGGCGTTGCGTCCGGACATCGCCATCCCGAAACCACTCTTTGTCGCGGCCGCGCTCGCTTCGGGAGGGCTGTCGTTCGCGCCGGTGTTGTACCTCGTCGCGGTGTTGGCCAAAGATATGGGCTTATGGACGGCGCTCACCGGCGTTCTCTTCACCTTTGAAGTCGGCAAAGCGTGGTGGTTTACGGTGGCCGTCGCGCTCCTCATCGCCGCTTTGGCTCATTTTAATCCACTCGAAAATGATCGCTTTTTATCAAAACTCGGCTTGTTTCTATTCGTCTTTCTCATCGCGGGATACGCCAAGGCGAGCCATGCCGCCAGCCTGGAACCGGTTTACGGGTTTTTCGCCCACTTCTTTCATCTTTTGGCCGTTTCCGCATGGGGAGGCACGCTCCTGTGCGCGGCGTGGTTTGCGAAGAGCGATCGTCGTTGGCCCGCGTTTTTGCGCTGGTTTTCCCCATTTGCGGCGGTGTGCGTCCTCGTCGCGCTCATTGCGGGAGTGGCAACGATGGCGATCGACATCGCCAATCCCCTTGACCATTCGCCGCACGCCACCCTTATACAGTATGAAAACGGCCTCGCGGTCAATTATGGACAAGCCTTGCTGATCAAACATTTGCTGATCATTCCGCTCCTTCTATACGCCGCCTTCAATGGCCTTTACGCCCGCCGCCTATACCAAAAAAATCACGAGAGGATCCGTCCCGTGATGTGGGCGCGCGCGGAGAGCGCGGTCCTCATGTTGATTTTTATCGTCACGGCGTTTATGGGGCAACAGGCGCCTCCGCACGATGTCCAGCAGCTTTTGCGCACCGACGGGGCCAGCCCTTTATTTACCTTCGTTTACGGACAAGCGCCGGACGGCCGATTGCCCTTGACATTCGCCTTCACGCCCATGAGCGCGCTCTTTTTCGGGCTTGGCGGATTGTTTCTCGTCTTTTTATGCTTGGCGCGGATCCGGCGGGAATCGGCCGGGCTCTCGCTCGCCATGGCCGCGGGTTTTCTCGCCAGCGCCTACCTCGGCGTGATGGCCGGATTACAATAGCCGTACAATAGCCGTTGACGGCCCGCCGGAGTCAAACGCCGCGCCATGCAAGCCATGCGAAACCACAGGGAACGATCAAGGCCGCCGGCCATGAGCCTTGGTCTCGGAGCGTTTGGCAGCCTGGCCATCGCTTGTTGATTAAAAATGCCTCGATGCGGCTCGAACGCCAAGAAAGGCAAAAAGAGGCCGGAAAAGCTTAGGGAGGCTTGTCCTGAAAAACGTTCCGAGCTGGCATGCCCATTATCAAACGGATGCCAACCGCGAGGCGAAATTTATGGTATATTAGTGAGCGAACTTATTGATAGAAATGAGGGTATTCGATGGATAGGAAGGTTGCTTTGGTCACGGGCGGCACGCGCGGCATCGGCCGGGCGATCGCGGAAAAATTCGCCGCGAACGGCTATGACCTTGTGCTCAATTTCATGCGCAAGCGTTCCGCCGCTCAAGAAGCGAAGGAAGCGATTGAAAGCGCATACGGAGTGCGCGTCCATCTCGTCAAAGCCAACGTCGGTGAACGAGAACAAATCCAGGCGCTGTTCGCCGAAGTCGAAAACACTTTCGGGCGGCTCGACGTTTTCATCAACAACGCGGCCTCCGGCGTCATGCGCCCGCTCATGGAAATCGAGGAAAGCCATTGGGACTGGACGCAAAACATCAACGCCAAGGCGTATCTTTTCTGCGCGCAAGAAGCGGCAAAGTTGATGCAAAAAACGGGCGGCGGCGCGATCGTCGGCGTATCGAGCATCGGTTCGATCCGCACGCTGCCGAACTATGTCGCCGTCGGCGTTTCCAAGGCGGCGGTGGAAGCGATCACCCGCTATCTCGCCGTCGAACTCGCCCCGATGGGCATTGTCGTCAACGCGGTGTCCGGCGGAGCGGTCGACACCGATGCGCTCAAACATTTCCCGAATCGGGAAGAAATTTTGGAAACGGCGAAAAAACGCAATCCCGCCGGGCGCATCGTCGAGCCGCGCGACTTGGCGGAGGTCGCCTATTTCCTCTGCACACCCGCGGCGTCCATGATCCGCGGCCAAACGATCATCGTCGACGGCGGATTGACGCTATTGGCGGAGTAAAGAAAAAGGCCGGGCGCCGGAAGCGGCGCGCATCTGGCACCGATCGCCTTTCATCGGCGCCGGCGGCCGGATGATCATACGAAAACGATTCGAACGGCAACCGCAAGGGGCGGCCGTTTCCGTAACACCGTCCCCGGACGCACAAAAAATCGCCTCCGCTGCAACGCCAGAGGCGACCAAGGGGGGAATTTCCCCCTTTTTATTTTTTCATTGCGCCGCGACATGTTTACTCGATCATGGACCGGTAGATGTCATCGTATTTTTTAATGAGATCGACGTCCAAGTCCGTAATGCCTTTCATGCGCCAAGACGTCAGCCTTAAGGTGACGACCTTATAATCGATGGCGATGAGCGGATGATGATTGACTTGTTCGGACAGCTCGGCGATGGTTTGGACGAAAGCGATCCCCTTCATGAAAGCGGGAAACCGGTATCTTTTTCTGAGCCAGCGTTCCTCCTCGATCGTCCAGCCGTCGAGCGGTTCAATCGCGCGCATCGCCTCTTCCAGCGTCAATTTCCGCAAGTCCTTTTCTCCCCTTCCCTTTCCTATCATAAAAACCAGACCAGAATGCCATCAACATCGCAACGCCACTTCAAGGTCGGATTCGCAAGGCGCAAACCCTCGCCCGCCATCTCCCGCTGCCCGGCCATGCCCGGACAGCCCGCCGAAAAAGGACGCCGGTTCACCGACGTCCTTGCGATTCGGCCATCAGCCTGTCGATTTGTTCGTGTAAATGGGCGATCGCATCGTTTAAATAGCGAACGGCTTGTTCGCGATCGGACAGTTTTAAATAAGCGTTGAGGACGCAATCCTCCAAAACGTCGTCGCCAGAGGCCTGAATCACTTCCAAGACGAGTCGGCCCGTTTTTTCCGGCGCCTGGTCCATGTGAATCGCCGTTCGAAACTCGCCGACAATTTCGGTCAGGACCTGCAGTCTCTCAAGCTGTCTCACGGTTCTTCCCCTTCATCCAAATGGTCTCTTCTTAAACTATATCATAATTTTAAGGAGAGGGGCGGAGGAACCAAACGGGCCGCGGACAACCATCATGGATGCGATGACGGCTCCTACCCAACGACGCGGTTTTTAGCGGACGGATTTGATGACGCCGCAGATAATGCGATCGCCGGAGCCGCCCGTGGGATTGGTCTTCTGGTCATCGGGCTTGGCGTGAATGACCAAAGCGGTCCCGTCCGCATCGATGAGCGCATTCTTTTTCCCTTTGGCCAACGTGACTCTCGGCGTGACAAACGTCGCATCGGCCATGCCGTCATGATTGACCACAAGATTCTTTAAATCGCCCGCGTGCGGGCCCTTCGGATTTTCCAGGCCGTGTTCTTTGTAAAACGGATTGAAATGCTCGCCGGCGCTTAGGAATTTCGGCGGTTGACAGATCCCTTTTTCATGGAAATGGATGCCGTGCAAGCCCGGGGCAAGCCCTTTCACTTTCACGTGCATGAGAACGCCTTTGTTGATCTCGACGAAATGGGCTTTGCCGACGGCTTGGCCTTTCGCGTTTCGCAACGTCGCCTCCGCTTTTAAATGTCGCGAGGCATGGGGCTGTCCGTTGTTTCCGTCAAACCCCGTTTTCGGTTCGTCCGCATGCACTTGGTCATGATCCGGCCACACCTCAGCGCCCGCGGCCATCCCCCGTCCGCCATCGACCGTCAACAAAGCAGCGGCGGCAAACGCCAATCCCAACAATGAAAACTTCACTTTTTTCAACATAAACCCTCCATCGCCATTTTTTCTTTTTAGTATGAGCGATGGAGGGAGTTCTCATGCCATCCCAGGCGATGGCCTCCAAAGGCCTTGAACCAGCATATTCGCGGCCTTCCCCATTTTCATATTGATCGATGCCTTTTATTCCTCGAACCAGCCGTTTTTGACCGCGAGGATCGCCGCCTGCGTGCGGTCGTGCAGGCCGAGTTTGCTCAAAATGTTGCTGACGTGCGTTTTTACCGTTTTTTCGGTAATAAACAGCGCATCCGCGATTTCTTTATTGCCGCGGCCGCGGACGATCTCGCGGAGAACCTCCTTTTCCCTCGGCGTGAGCGTATCGAACCCATCCTTTTCGGACGCTCCCCCCGCCTTCAGATGGTTCAGCAACTGATTGGTCGCTTCCGGATGAAGCGGTTGCTCCCCGCGGTAGGCGGCACGGATGGCGGCGGCGAGTTCGTCGGGTTCCACATCCTTTAGAAGATAGCCGCTCGCCCCCGACTTCAGCGCGGTCACGACCGTTTCTTGATCGACAAAACTGGTCAACATAAGGATTTTGCTGTCCGGAAGTTCCCTTTTGATCCATTCGGTCGCCTCGGCGCCGCCCAAGTCGGGCATGCGCACGTCCATTAAAATGACGTCGGGGCGAAGCGCGCGCGCCAATCGAAAAGCTTCCTTTCCGCTCTTGGCTTCCCCCACGATTTCGATGTCTTTTTGTGTGCTGAGAAAAAATCGCAATCCTTTCAAGACGACGGCGTGATCATCTGCAAGCAGCACCTTGATCACGTCTATCACGCATCCTTCCCGGAATGGCCGAGGGGGACGCGGGCGGCGATCGTCGTCCCTCTCCCCGGTCCGCTTTTTACGTATAGCGTTCCGTTCAATTGTTCAATGCGCTCGCGCATGCTTGAAAGCCCGAGCGTTCCGCCCGGCCGCTCGGCGCCGTCCACCGCAAACCCTTTCCCGGCATCCGTAATTTCCACATAGATGTCGCGAGCGCCCGCTTCAATCACGACGCGGGCTTCCGCAACGCCGGCGTGTTTGCAGACGTTATTGAGCGCTTCCTGCATGACGCGCCACAAGGCTTCCCGATGCCTCGGCGGAATCCGCCCCTCCCCGCGGCTTTTGACCAATACAGTAAGCCCTAACTTGGCTCCGTAGGCCTTGATCGCTTCGGATAACGGCTGGTCGCTCGGCAGCGGGCGCAGCTGCCAAATCAACGCCCGCATTTCCGCGAGCGCCTCCCTGGACAATTTTTGTATGTCCGCGAGCGCTTCGCGAAGCAAATCCGGCTGCTGATCGGCAAAGGACTGCGCCGCTTTGGCCGTCAAAGAGAGCGAAAATAATTTTTGGCTGACGGCGTCGTGCAAATCGCGAGCCAAGCGGTTGCGCTCCTCGCTGAGCTGCAGCTGGCGGCGCTTTTCATTGAGCTCTAAGTTTTCTATGGCAAGGGCGAGATGGGCGGCCAGCGCCATGAGCCCCGCCTCGTCGATGTCGGCAAATGACGGCGAAATTCGGATCGCCAGCCCGCCGATGCAAACGTTCCCCATATTGATCGGGAGCCAATAGAAACGGGCCAGCTTTCCGCCTTCGGCAAACGGCAGATCGCGAAATCCGGGAGGTCCCGCGTCTATGGCGATGGGTTCATGCGGCGGCAGGGGGTTATGGATGATGCCGTCCCGGCATTCGGAGCGAAGGACGAAACGGCCGTCTTCCGCGCTGAAAAAAAGCACGTGTTCAAAATCGAACGCGCGGGCGACGCTTTTGGCGGCATGGGCGGGAAACGCGTTCCGGTCCGCCGCTTCCCAGATCGCCCGGGTGGCGGCGTCGAGTTTGGCGAACGTTTTGGCGCGCCGCTTTTCCGCCTCGTACAGCTTCATGCGTTTGATTGCCGTGCCGATTTGATAAGCGACCGACTGCAAAAGGTTGAGTTCATCATCCGTAAACGTCTGTTTATGCGGCGAGGCGACGTTCAACACGCCGAAGCGCTCTCCTGAAGCGGCCAACGGCACGGTCGCGTGGTGGGTGATGCCCGCGGTGTCTCCGCTCTTCAGGCGGATGGCGTCGGCAAGCCGCTTGCAGTTGATGATATTGATGGCCTGATTCAGCGTTCCGGCCCAGTATTGGGAAAGGCAATGGCAGACGCCGGCGCACATCGGCGCCTTCCCGTCGCGGGCGAGCGCCGGCGGCAAGTGAACGTCCGCCGCCAGCTCATAGCGCGACGGCGCCTCGGCGAGAAAAATCCAGCCGGCTTCCAGTCCGGTCACCTCGAGCAGCTTTTCCAGGACGAGCTGCAGCATATCGTGCAAGTCGTCCGAGCGGTTTAACGTTTCAGCGATCACCTTGAGGGTGTACAAGTCGTTCAGCTTGCGATCCATTGGCCATCACCCGCCGGAATAAGTCTTAAACGCATTTTCCTCGCCGTGCCGCGCGCATGATCCTCCCCTCACATCTCATGCCGCGTTTGCAAACGCTCGATCCGCTGAAACCACCGGGTGGCGAAAAGCTTTTTGATCACCGGCGGAACGACGAAGAGTATGAAAAAAATGCGGAACATCTGATAGCTCGTGACGGTGGCGAGATCCGCATGCGCTTCCTTCGCGAGAATCCCCATCTGGTCCATGCCGCCGGGCGCCATCGCAATAAAGGCCGTCAAATACGGCACGCCATTCAAACACGTCAGCACGAACGCAGCGATCATGGAAAAGACGATGAGGGAAAGGCCGGTCGCCGCCGCCGCGAGAATCGCCTTGCCTTTCGCCCCGATGTCGGCCGGTTTGAGCATCAAGCCGAGATAAGCGCCCATGGTGATTTGGGCGGCGTCCAACAACGGCGCGGGCAAATCCGGCGCGGGTACCCCCGCGATGACGAGGACGGCGGTGCCAATGATCGGGCCGAGCAAATACGCTGTCGGCAGTTTGACGCGCTTGCCGATCAGCGCGCCGGCGACGTTCACGGTCAAATACAATAAGGCGAGGCGAACGTCCCAGGCCGGCTCTCCGCCCGTTCCGACGGTTCCCGCAGCCCCGGCGCCCCTTGAAAAGAGCGGGCTTAAGCCGATGACCGGAACGAGAAAGACGACGCCCATCAAGCGCGTCACCTGGAAGAAGGTGACGATCGTGATATCGACGCCTTTCAGCTCCTCACCTAGAACCACCATTTGCGACAACCCGCCGGGAATGCTGCCGGTCACGGTCGATCGGAGCGGGATGCCGGTCATTTTCGAAACGAGATAAGAAAACACGAAGCTAAAGACCAAGATGAGCACCGTCGCCAGAAGCATCGCCGGCAATTGCTTGCCCATTTCGGCGAGCGTTGCGGCCGTCATGGACGTCCCCAACAGATAACCGACCGGGATGAGCCCGGCGTTCCGGATTTGCACCGGCCAATACAGCTTGCCTTTCAGAAAACGCGAGGCGATGAGCAGGGCGGCCGCCGGTCCGAGCACCCAGTGCAGCGGAACGTGCAAAAAGTCGAAGCCGATGCCGCCGAGCACAGCGATGACGAGCGTCAGTCCGATGTTTGCAATTTTCTGGAATAATTGTTCATGAAACCAAGACAAACGAACACTTCCTTGCTGTCAGTTGATTCATTTAGCGCGCCGGTCGTTTGGAAAGAATCCCCTAGATTATTATAAAATTTCGGTTAGCCGTAACCAAATATTTCGTATTTTTTCTTTCATTCACCGCTGTAAACCTCAATACCGGATCCAAACGGCGACGATAATGGCGAGCAGGCACAAAATAAAATAAAGGATTTGCAGCGGGAGATCCTTTCCCCCACGTCCACCAGTGCACGCATGCCAAGCCCAAAGAGGCCATCAACGTGGCCGAGGTCGGATCGAGCATATTCGTGAATCCGTTGCCCAATTGATACGCCAACACGGAGGTTTGCCGCGAAATCCCGAGCATGTCGCCGAGCGGCGTCATCAGCGGAATCGTCATAGCGGCCAAGCTGGATGCCGACGTAATAAAAAAACTGGCGATCTTTTGGATCATGAACATAAACAGCGCACTGAGGACTTTGGGACAATGATGAAGCGGCAAGGACAAGGCATACAGAATCGTATCGATGATTTTCCCTTGAGTCGCCAAAATCACAATGCCTTTGGAAAGCCCGAGTTAGCAAAAGCCCCAGTGAAATGCCGCGCGACCATAAGCTTTCAAATTCACCGCTCCTCACCGCGCCAAAAAACAGCAAAAGCTTTGGTTTGACCATGGTTCATGTTTCCCTTCATGCAAATTCAAACGAAAGGCCATTGCACGCTGCGACACCGGCTCATTTTGTTCTTAAGCAAGGATGCCTTTCTTCAAGAATAAATCAAATTAAATGATCCCTCTACTCTTTTTCTAAAAAATGGAGAAATGGAGCGATTCTTAAAAACCGCTTGAAAGCGAATATATGTTCTGATAAAATGCTTTTATCAACAAAATCAATCATGGAGGGAATCCATTGGAGGAGCGCGTCAGCAGCAAAGACCGTACCACAAGCGGCCTTGTCCATCTTAGTTTTTATCAGAGCGAACACTATGACGCTTTGAAAGCTTTTTGGCTGCCGGAAGACCAAAAAGCATTTACAGCTTTGCCTTTGGAAGCGTTGGAAAAGTGCAAGGGGGAAAAAGAACGGCGTCCGGTCGTGATCTTGAACGGAAAAACGCCGGTCGGATTTTTCGTCCTTCACACCGGTGAAAATATTCGGCCGTTTACCGACAATCCCCGGGCCGTTTTGCTCCGGGCGCTGTCCGTCAACTATTCCGAACAAGGGAAAGGTTATGCGAAAAAAGCGATGGCCCTGTTGCCCGCTTTCGTCAAAGCGCATTTTCCGGATGTCAATGAGATCGTCCTTGCCGTCAATGAAAGAAATCTCGCGGCGCAAAAATTGTATTTTGCCGTCGGTTTCATCGATCGCGGGCTGCGGCGGGAAGGAAGAAGCGGCCCGCAGCTCCTCTTGCATTATCCGCTGTGATGCGATGGATCGGCGCGGCTTTCAGCAATCATCCGTTGCGATGCGCTGAAACAGCGGCGGCTTTCAGCCGCTTTCAACCCTATCAAAGCCCGCGAATTTCCTTTCAAATACGAGAACATCCCGTACCCCTTTTATGAGATACGGGATGTGCATCCTATGAGACAACGCCGGCCGGCTTGGCCGAATTTATCCGGACGCCGCCCGCTTTCTCTTGGACGACGGGGGGATGTTCAGCGCCAACCGATATTTCGTGACCGCGCGGCGGGAGAGCTCAATGCCCCGCGACCCCAGCAGATCGCAAATCTTTTGATCGGACAGCGGATGGTCCGGGTCTTCGCCGGCGATCATTTCCTTGATCATGAGCTTCACGCTCGTCGAAGACATCCCTCCGGCGTCTTTCGCCTTGACTTTGGAAGAAAAGAAATCTTTCAGCTCAAAAAGGCCGTGCGGGGTCTGGACATATTTTTCCTTGACCGCCCGGCTGACAGTCGACTCGTGAACGGCCAGTTCCATGGCGACATCCCTTAAAGTGAGCGGCGCCAGCGCTTTCGGCCCCCGTTCAAGAAAATCCCGCTGCTTCTCCATGATCGTTTTCGTGACGTTCAGCAAGGTCGCCCGGCGCTGTTCCACGCAGCGCATCAGCCAAAGCATTTGTTTATATTTCTTTTCCAAATAACGCTGCGCTTCGCCCCCGGCGGATGACCAAACCGCCTCGTATTCGCGGTTCATGCGGATCTCGGGCACGCCGTCATCCATCAACCGCACCGTAAAGTCGGCGCCGTCCGCCTCGACGACGAGGTCCGGCCGGATGTAAACGGGCGTCTCTTTGGCCATGGCGAGCGCCGGTTTCGGCTGAAGCGTTTGAATAAAGCGGACGGCTTCATCGAGGCGCAACCGAGATACGGAAAGCGCATAGGAAAGCGCTTCCAATTCACCCTCCGCGATATCCTCCAGATGGTCCGTGATCAAGCGTTGCACCAATTCGTCATCCGGACGCAAACGGCGCGCCTGCAACAAGAGGCATTCCCGCAAGTCCCGGGCGCCGATGCCGGCGGGCTCAAAGGACTGAAGCGTCCTGAGCGCCGCTTCCACATCCTCGACCGGACATTGAAGGTCAAAGGCGACGCGTTCGAGGTCATCGCGCAAATACCCGTTCTCATCCAAGGACAAAATCAAATGGGAAAGGATTTCATATTCTTTCCGACCGACGTTCAGCAAACGCGCTTGTTGCATCAGATCGTCTTTAAAATCACCGTCATCATCGGCGACAAAGAGAAACGGATCGACGTATTCCCCGTTCCGGCGGCCGCCTTTTGGATAAAAGGTCATCTCCGGCGGCGGCCCCGCCGGCTCTTCGAGTTCGATGAGCGGGTTATCGAGCGCTTGTTCGCGCAAATAATCGGATAGCTCTTGGGAGGAAAATTGCAAAATGGTGATCGCTTGCCTTAATTCCGCGGTCATCCGCAGCTTCAAAGTCTGTTGTTGCAGCGGCTTAAGGTCCATAACGGCAACCCCCTAACTTCATTATACGCGCCGTTACGCTTCGGCACAATCGCCCGGTTTTTGACAAGAAGACGGTTTCCACCGCTTGGGGCTTGCTCCCGCCGGCCATATAACCGCGGTTCGTTTCAACGGTTTTCGCCTTTTCCGCATGGAACGCGTCCCGTTCAATAAGAAGCCTGACCGGTAGCGCACCTCACACGTGTTGAGCCTTTGCTCGGCTGGATTCCGCCCGATCCGGGAAGTAAAATCGAACCCTTTTTACCGGTCGGGGAAGCGCTGAGCCGTTCTATTGAGCCGAGCGTCAAAACGGCCGGACTCGCGGCATTAATGGATTCACGCAACAAAAGTTCTTCTTTCTATCGTATAATGGCGTTATCGGCATAGGAAAGGGACTACGCATTTGGGGGAGGGAGACGTTTGAACGCGTCCCAGCGACCGCGGATCAACCCGTACATCGCCGTCGTGCTCGCCACTTTGTCGATCTCGACATCGGCCATTTGGGTGCGGCTTGCCGATGCGCCGGCGGCGGTGACCGCTTTTTACCGGTTGTTTTTTTCAACGCTCTTCATGGCGCCGTTTTTATACAAACACATCGGCGAGTTTCGCTCCATGACGCGGAAAAGCGTTTTATGGTGCGCGCTCGCCGGCATCTGTCTCGCGTTTCATTTCATTTTATGGTTTCAGTCGCTCGCCTACACGTCCGTCGCCAGCTCGGTCGTCCTCGTCACGATTCAACCGATCTTTGCCTTCGCCGGTTCGGTTCTTTTCTTTAAAACCAGGTTAAGGCTCTACGCGGTCGTCGGCGCGCTATGCGCCATCTCAGGAAGCGTGCTGATCGGCTGGGGAGACTTCGGGACAAGCCGCGCCGCTTTATACGGCGACGTTCTCGCCTTGGTCGCGTGCCTGCTCATCACCGTCTATTTAATGGTCGGCCAAGAAGTCCGCAAAGACATGGAGCTGTACGCTTATACCTTGCTCGTCTATGCATTCGCGGCGTTGGCGTTGTTTCTCTTTGTTCTCGTTTCGCGCCAAGCGCTCTTCAACCACGCGCCGAAGGATTGGCTCATGTTTTTATTGCTCGCCGTCTTCCCGACGCTGCTCGGACACTCCGTCTACAATTGGTCCGTCAAATGGGTCGGCGTCAATACGCTGTCGATGACGATCCTCGGCGAACCGGTCGGAAGTTCCATTCTCGCCTACATTTTCTTCGGTGAAACGCTCGGACCGTTGCAACTGGCGGGCAGCTTGGTGATTTTAACCGGCATCTTTCTCTATCTGATGGGGGAATCGAAGACGAAAGCGCGGAAGAAACCGTCCGCCCTTTCCTCATCCACTCAAACTTGAAGGCCTTCCCGGTCATGGGAAGGCCTTCTCGATTCGCTTGTTTCCCGAAAAGCGCCGTGCATCAAACCGAACGGCCTTTTAAGAAGGCGTCCCTTTTGCTTTTAGTCGCCGCTTTCGCTTGAGCGGCCGCGTTTGAGCTTTATGCCGCTTTTCCACGGGTATTCGTTTCGAGGCGCAGCCAACTTCTCACATGGGGAATGAGCCAACGGTCGATGCCGATGTGCGCCGCATTATAACCGGCCACCAAAATAAAGATGGTCAACAACGTCATTTGCGGGTTCGTGCTCGTCGTGCCGGAGAACATGTAAGAAAAATTCATCACGATGCCCATTAAGGCGGCAAAGGTCGTCAACCCGCCGAGGATCAAGCCGAGTCCGACGAGCAATTCGCCCCACGGCACGAGAAAGTTGAAGAAACCGACATGCGGCAAGGCAAAACCTTTCAAAAAAGCGCCCCACCAGCCCGGCACCGCCGGATGGTCTCCGGAAGTCATGGTGATCGCGTGTTTCAAAAATCCGCTGGCGTCAAATCCGCCCGTGATTTTCTCCCAGCCCGCTTTCAACCATTCCCAACCGAGATATAGCCTGACGACAAACAGGAGATAAGAAGCGATTGGGTTTTCCCGTAAAAATTTGACAATCATGACGATCACGCCTCCAAAAGAGGATGATAGGTTTCACACTTTTAACATACTCATTGGAACGGAAAGAGTTTGTGAAAGTTTTCACAATATAATTTTCCTTTGTTACAGCAATTTGTCAGCATAACCTCCATCAAAAACTTCCTTCATAACGCCGAGCAACAGCGCATGAAGGTCATGTTCGCGGTTGCAACGGCTTTACGGCGCAAAAAAAATGCGCCTTCGGCTTTACCGAAAGCGCCATCCAAGGGAGATGCGGAAGAGAGAGCTCCGCTCCCCACTCGCCATAGGGGGGTCATACTTTAAGAGGATTCCCAAATGGCGGCCGGTTTATACACGGCCGCGGAAACAATTCATCATTGGACGGGCAGGTTTATCGCTTCTGACCGGACGGTCCGCCCCGCCGGTCATTTGAATTTTTCCACCGCTTCCGGCGTTTGCGGAGATTGACATCCCATTCAAAAGGTTCATGTCCTGTCCCGCCTTGTTCGGGCGTGCCGTCCAACGTCCGCCCGTTTGTAAAAGGAGCCGGGTGGAAACCCTCGACGAGGTCTCCTTTCAACGTATAGGATAAGGAAAATGCCAATCATTGGCATCCGCACACGGAACGAATTTCCACCGGTTTTCCGTCCTCGGCACTAGGTCGGAGCGCGCTCCGACCATCGGCCAATGCGCAGCGCATTCTGAAGATGGAAAACGTGAATCGAGCCAACATCGTCCCATAAAAAGCTCGGCAAAATGAGCGGTCATGTTCAATCCTTCATGACGGTGTCTTTCATAAAAGGGTGAAAGCCGGCGATCGGTGATGTACGCCGGGGCGCTGCCGTTGATTAACGACGGCCATGAAGATAGTGTTTTAATGACACGATTTTGTCCTTTACCTCTTGATGCCAGGCGTTCGCTCTCACGTCGGGTTTTATAAAGCCCTTGGCAAAGAGCCCCGTCGCGATCAGAAGAAGGCCCGATAAAGCGAAGACGTACGGCGTCGAAAAAACGCCGGAAATGGCGCCGGCCGCCGCCGGACCGGTTAAGTTCCCTAAAAAGCGGCTGCTCGCGGTCACCCCAAATGCCCGCCCCTGGATGCGGCTCGGGCTGTTCAGGTTGATCAGCGCCTGGATGGCCGGCCAAAGTCCGCCGACAAACAGTCCTTGAAGGAAACGCCAAAAATACAACTCGTAAATGTTGTGCGTCCACACTTGCGGCAAAGCGAGAAGGCCCGACAGAACCATAACGGCCGGCAGAATCTTCGCCTGCCCGACGCGATCGCCCAATTTTCCCAAATACGGGGCGCCGATGATCGTGGCGATGCCCGTGATGGAAGAGGCAAGGCCGGACAGAAACGCGAGGTTATGGACGTTGCCGACCAACGATTTGACGAAAATGGTCATCATCGAGTTCACGCCGAGCACCGCCACTTGCACCAAAAACGTCGTGATGAACAGAACGACGAGCGTCCGATGCTCGAACACTTCTTTAAAAGTGCCGTGTTTTTCCTTCGTCTGCGGGACAACCGGATCCTTCTCCAGCAAAAAAATCACCGGCAATAGCGTGAGCAAAATGCAAAGCCCGGTGACCAAAAAGACCGGGCGAAAACCGAAGAGATCGGAAAGCGCGCCGCCGACGAGCGGCCCGATAATGTTGCCCGCGATGCCGCCCGTCTGCAAGAGCCCGAGCGCTTCGCCGCTGTGTTTTTTCGGCGTCACCCGCGACAAATAGGAAAAAGACACGGTAATAAATCCGGAAAAAAACCCGACGATGAAACGCAAGACGAGCAGCATGACCGGCGAATGGGCAAACGTCATACAACTGGTGATCACGCCCATGCCGAGCCCCGCGCGGATGAGGTTGGCGCGCTGCCCGTATTTGTCGGCAAAAACGCCCCATATCGGCGCCATCAACGCCGCGGATAAAAACGTGGCGGAAAAAATCAGCCCCGTCCACATGCTGAGCGCATGATGGTCCGTCACGCCCATTTGCAATAAAAAAAGCGCCAAAAACGGCATCACCATCGTCAGACCGGCGGAAATCATAAAATTGCACACCCAAAGAATCCGAGCGCTTCGTCTCCATTTCAAGGTGCCTCATCTCCCACGCTCTTTTCCTGTCTTCTACATATTTTAACACTGTCGAAAAAAATCATGAGATCGTTTTGCTTGTGCGAAGGAAAGCGAAGCACAGGAAGGATTTTGCACCGGCATGAACGAATAAAATGTTAAAACGCTTGATGGACCGTTCACGTCGGGAGAACGCCAAGGCGCGGCAAACAAACGATGCCGTGTTTCCCAACCGCCGCGCCCGATGAACGATTTTCCGTATTCCTATGTCTTGATCGGCAGATGACATCTTCAATGGCTCCCGTCCCTTGTGACGGTTCTTCGCCTCTTCGCGGAACACTTAGCCGAAAAAAGGTGGCGGTCACATGTTAAGGCGGCTCGCGCGCAAACCGCTGTTTTGGATCGGGTTTTTCTATATCTTTTTGTGGCTGGCGGGAAGTTTCGCCTACCTTTGGATTGGGCACAACGATATACCTATTGCGGATTTAACATATGACAGCCACGGCCGGATCGCCGCGCGGCCGCCGTATCCCCCGTGGCAGGCTCCGCCCTTGGGCGCCGACGATTTCGCCCGCAGCATTTTCATCGTCGTGTTGATCGGCGCGAAGTTCACGCTCGGCTTCGCCATCCTGATCGCCTGGCTCAGAGCTGTGCTGGCCGGCATTATCGGCATCGCGTTCCGGCTTTGGATCCCGAAGATCGGCCGCCTCGTGCTCGCTCCCTTTGAAAGCTTGAGCTATTTCCCGATCGCCCTCCTCGCGTTTTTTATTCTGCAATGGGTGTTGTTTCAGGACGCGAGAATGCATGACAACCATTTTACTTACGGGTTTTGGGCGCGGACGTGGATCACGGTCGCGGTGTTGACGCTGATTGCTTTGCCGGCCGCCGCGCAAACTTTCTATAACGAAACGGATCATCTTATGCAAAAAGAATTTATGGAATCGGCCAAGGTCCTCGGCGGCGGGCGCTGGCACCTTTTCCGGAATCATTTGCGGCCTTATTTGTTCCCGCGGTTCGTTCTCGTCTTCGTTCGGGAAATCATCCAAGTCCTTTTATTGATGGCCCATCTCGGCCTTTTTAACCTGGCGATCGGCGGCATGCTTTTGAAAGAAAGCTTATTTAGTACGCAGGTTCCGCCGAAACTGTATCCTTATTCCTTATCCAACGAATGGGGCGGGCTGATTGGCGCGTATTGGCATTTTTTGTGGACGACTTATCCTTATTTAGCGCTGATTCCGATCGCTTTGGTCACCTTGGCGATCTTGTCCGTCAAAGCGGTGTTGCTCGCCGTCCAGCAGGTCGTCGAAAAAGACCACGAATATCCAACGCCCAAGCCGGCAGGAAATGTGAATCCCCAACTGGAAAAAGCGCCGCCATCTTCATCCCTTCCCTCTGAAGGTGAAGAAGCGATGTTTCTGCCTTTGGAAAACCGCCATGCTTGAAGGGAAAGCTAAAATGCCGGCTAGACATCCTGGTCAGCGCATAAGCTCAGATATTTAATTTTTCTTGATCCATTGGAGATCAAAGATGCCGTTGAACGCCATGTTTGTCCATCAACCGCACGAAAAGTGTAAAAAAGCTATAGCGTCCTGAAAAGTTTTCTATCTTAAATATTTCCATTGAGTTCATGCTGTAATCAACGGTGATAAAATCCCCAATAACAGCGGTTTAAAATTCCCCAAAAATAACAGATAATCGTTTCGAAACAACATCTTAGATGGAGTGGAGAAACGATGCTGAAGATAGGGGAGTTTTTTATGATTCGAGAGTTATATCAGAGAGGCTGGACTCAAACAGCGATAGCGGTACCGTCAAGAATTTTGTGTAATGTAAGATAGATAGGGTATCTCTGAAATGGATTTGGAATGGATAGGGAACCGGTTTCCTTCACACAAGAGACTGAATATTCAGTCTCTTNTGTGGAAAGGGAAAATCCCCTTATTTTGTTTATTTNCAATATTTGGTTAACAATAACGTTCTTCAAACATTCGTTGAAGGGCTTCTTGCGCTTCGGCAAATCCTCGCAACTTTCGCCCTGCCCATTTCTCGTTAAAGTCCTGTATCGTCAAATATACGACTTTTTCAGCGGCTTCTAAACTGCTCAAACTGTTCATCGGTTTTAGGCGTTTCCGAATCTCCTTGATCGTTCGTTAGATGGCATTGGTCGTATAAATCACACTTCGAATACTGCTTGGATAGTCCATAAAGGTGAGAAGGACATCCAACTCATTGGCCCACGATTGGACTTCCCTTGGGTATTTGTGAGACCA
>JGI25331J36430_1000385_pt1 | contig 27508 bp, 21 predicted proteins | sample HigsolmetaAR206D_FD_36430 | JGI IMG/M metagenome (IMG submission 36430) | reverse complement strand
CTAAATTCAAGATCTGCGCCTTGTCACTGAAATAACAGCGAGATCGTTGCAGGCCGGCTGGCGCATGACGTCAGCTGGCGGGAGCAATGCGTGCAGCGCAGAACTTGAATTCGGGAATCTTGCCGAAGGGATCGAGCTGCGGGTTGGTGAGCACGTTCGCCGGTGCCTCGCCGTAGCAGAAGGGAATGAAGATCATGCCCTCGGCCACCTGCCGGTCGGCCATCAGGCGCAGGGTGATGGCGCCGCGCCGGGTCTCGACGCGCACCATCTCCCCGGCCGTGAGGCCCTGCCTGTCGATCTCGCCGGGATGCATGGCCACCATGGCCTCGGGCTCGATGGCGTCGAGCACGGTCGAGCGGCGGGACATGGAGCCAGTGTGCCAGTGCTCCAGAAGCCGGCCTGTCGTCAGGACGAGGGGGAATTCCGCATCCGGCAGTTCGTCGGGCGGGGAAAGGTCCGCTGGCACCAGCCGTGCCCGCCCATCCTTCGTTGGATAGCCGCGGGCGAAGAGGATTTCCGTGCCCGGCGCGTCGTCCGCCGGCGCCGGATAGGTCACAGAGCCTTCCCGCACCACGCGCTCCCACGAGATGTGGGCGAGGGAGGGCATCACAGAGCGCATCTCCTCGTAGACATCGCCGACGCCGCCATAGGTCCAGCCGAGGCCGAGGCGGTTGGCAATCTCGATGATGAGCTCGAGATCCTGCCGCGCCTGGCCGGGCAGTGGCACGGCAGGCCGGCCGAGCTGCACCTGCCGGTTGGTGTTGGTGTAGGTGCCGAGCTTCTCGGCATGGGCCGAGGCCGGCAGCACCACGTCGGCGTGCCAGGCGGTCTCCGTGAGGAAGATGTCTTGCACCACGAGGTGCTCGAGTTTGGCCAGCGCGGCGCGGGCGTGGAGCTGGTCCGGGTCGGACATCGCCGGGTTCTCGCCCATGATGTACATGCCCCGGATGGTGCCCTCGTGGATGGCGTCGATGATCTCCACCACGGTCAGGCCTCGCACCGGGTCGAGCGGACGGCCCCACAGGTCCTCGAAGCGGGCCCGCACGTGCGGATCGGCCACGCTCTGGTAGTCGGGGAAGACCATGGGGATCAGCCCGGCGTCGGACGCGCCCTGCACGTTGTTCTGGCCGCGCAGCGGGTGGAGGCCGGTGCCCGGCCGGCCGATCTGCCCGGTGATGAGCGCAAGCGCGATGAGGCAGCGCGCATTGTCCGTGCCGTGCACGTGCTGCGACACGCCCATGCCCCAGAAGATGATGGAGCGCTCGGAGCGCGCATAGGTGCGCGCCACGGTGCGGATCGTCTCGGCCGGAATGCCGCAGACGGGCTCCATCGCCTCGGGGGNGAAGGCGGCGACCTTCTCCTTGAGGGCGGCGAAGCCGTCCACGTGACCCTGGATGTACTGCTCGTCGTAGAGCCTCTCTGTCACGATGACGTTGAGCATCGCATTGAGCAGGGCGACGTCCGTGCCGGGCTTGAAGCGCAGGGCGTGGGTTGCATGGCGCATCAGGTCCTGCCCGCGCGGGTCGGCGACGATCAGCGTGGCGCCGCGTTTGGCCGCCTGCTTGAAGTAGGTGGCGGCGACCGGGTGGTTCTGCGCCGGTCGTGCGCCGATGACGAAGATGCAGTCCGCCTCCAGCGCCGCGGTGAAGGGGGCGGAGACGGCGGCAGAGCCGACGCCTTCCATGAGGGCCGCCACCGAGGACGCATGGCAGAGCCGCGTGCAGTGGTCGACGTTGTTGGTGCCGAAGCCCTGCCGCACCAGCTTCTGGAACAGATAGGCCTCCTCGTTGGAGCCCTTGGCCGAGCCGAAGCCGGCGAGCGTGGAGGGGCCGTGACTGTCGCGGATGCGCCTGAGGCCAGCCGCCGCCTTCTCCAGCGCCTCCTCCCACGACGCCTCGCGGAAGACGGCCCAGGGATTGGCAGGGTCCACCACGATGTCGCCGCGCTTGGGCGCATCCTCGCGCCGCACCAGCGGTACCGTGAGCCGGTGCGGGTGGCGGATGTAGTCGTGGCCGAAGCGGCCCTTCACGCACAGGCGGTTCTCGTTGGCCGGTCCGTTGCGCCCATCCACCTGTACGATGACATCGTCCTTCACGGCCACACGCGTCAGGCAGCCGACGCCGCACCACGGACAGACGCTGTCGACATACCGGTCGGGCACCACGGTGCGGCGGCGCGCCTGCGCGTCCATCAGGGATTTTTCGAAGAGCGCCCCCGTGGGACAGGCCTGCACGCATTCCCCGCAGGCGACGCAGGTCGAGGCGCCCATCGGCTCGGCAATGTCAAACACGGGGCGCGTCTCGAGCCCACGGAAGGCCATGCCGATGACGTCGTTGACCTGCACCTCGCGGCAGGCGCGCGCGCACAGGCCGCAGGCGATGCACGCATCGAGGTTGACGGCGATGGCGGGGTGGCTCGCATCGTGCAGGCCAGGGGCGGCGAGCGCCTGCGCGCAGGCGTGCCCGCCCGCGCCATGCTCGGTGCGCCCGTTGGCAAAACGGCTGCTCGTGACGCCAACGCGCTCGGCCCATTGCCACAGGGGGGCCTCCGGATCGGGCGCCGCCTCGCGCTCCGGCAGGTCGGCCAGCAGCAGCTCAAAGACCATGCGACGCGCCTTCTCGGCGCGCTCGGAGGCCGAGTGCACCACCATGCCCGGCGCCGGCTTGCGGATGCAGGAGGCGGCGAGCACACGCTCACCATCGATCTCCACCATGCAGGCACGGCAGTTGCCATCGGGCCGGTAGCCGGGCTGCGGCAGGTGGCAGAGGTGGGGGATGTCCGTTCCCGCGCGCCTCGCGGCCTGCCAGATGGTCTCGCCCGGCAGGGCCGTGATCTCGCGCCCGTCGAGCGTGAAGCGGATCGGCTCCTTCGCCTCGCTCATCGTGCTGCTCCTGCGGCGCCGTCGAAGAAGTTGAGGATCGAGCGCACCGGGTTGGGGGCCGCCTGGCCGAGGCCGCAGATGGAGGCGTCGCGCATCGCGGTGCAGAGATCCTCCATCAGGCTGCGGTCCCAGTCGCCGGCTTCCATCAGGCGCACCATCTTGTCCGTGCCGGCGCGGCAGGGCGTGCACTGGCTACAGCTCTCGGCCCGGAAGAACCGCATGAGGTTCAGCGCCACGGCCCTGAGGTCGTCCTTGTCGGAGAGCACGATGACAGCGTGGCTGCCGACGAAGGCTCCGTGCGTGTCGAGCACGCCGAAGTCGAGCGGCACGTCGGCGAGCGCGGCGGGCAGGATCCCGCCGGAGGCTCCGCCCGGCAGGTAGGCGACGAATTCGTGCCCCTCGGCCATGCCGCCGCAGAATTCGTCGATCAGCTCGCGCGCGGTGATGCCCGCTGGCGCAACCTTGACGCCGGGCTCGCGCACGCGGCCGGAGACGGAGAAGGAGCGCAGTCCCCTGTGCCCACGCCGGCCCTGGGCCGTGAACCAGTCGACGCCGCGTGAGAGGATCTCGGGGATCCAGACCAGCGTCTCGACATTGTGGTTCAGTGTCGGGCGGCCGAAGAGGCCCACCTCGGCGATGTAGGGCGGCCGGTGGCGCGGCAGGCCGCGCTTGCCCTCGATCGATTCGATCATCGCCGACTCCTCGCCGCAGATGTAGGCGCCGGCGCCGCGTCTCAGCTCGACGAAGCCGGGGGCGACGAGCCCGGCGCCCTCAAGCGCCGCGATCTCGCGCTTCAGGATCTCCCGCACAGCCGGATATTCGTCGCGCAGGTAGATGTAGATGCGCTCGACGCCGACCGCCCAGGCGGCGATGAGCATGCCTTCGAGCATGCGGTGCGGGGTGCGCTCCAGCCACCAGCGGTCCTTGAAGGTGCCGGGCTCGCCCTCGTCGGCGTTCACCGTCATCAGCCGCGGGGCCGGCTGCGCGGCCACCGCTGCCCACTTGCGCCCGGCAGGAAAGCCGGCGCCGCCGAGCCCGCGCAAGCCCGCATCCGACAGCGCGGCGATCACCTCCTCGCGGCTCCTCGCGCCGCTCTGGCAGGATACAAAAGCGCCGTATCCGCCGGCCGCGAGGCAGGCGCCGAGCGTCTCGTAGTCCGGCACCTGCACATCGGTGGCCCCTTCGGCCGCCAGCGCGGCGACCTTCTCCGCCGTCGCGTGGTCGACCGGCCGCTGTCCCACCTGAGCCGCGGGCGCCGCAGCGCAGCGGCCGATGCAGGGCGCGCGCACGATGCGCACCTGGCGCGGATCGACCATATCGGCGAGGGCCGCCGCCAGCGTCTCGGCGCCGGCCATCATGCAGGAGATGCTGTCGCAGACACGGACGGTGACCGGCGGCAGGTCCGGCGCGTCATCGGCCACGACGTCGAAGTGGTGATAGAAGCTCGCGACCTCGTAGACCTCGGCCTGGGCGAGGCCCATGTGAGTGGCGAGCGCGTGGAGGTGGCGCGGACGCAGCGCGCCGAAACGGTCCTGCAGCAGGTGAAGGTATTCGATCAGCCGGTCGCGCCGCGGCGGGGCATCGGGAACGAGGGCGCGCACCTCGGCGAGCGCGGCCTCGTCGATGGGCCGGCCCTTGCCGACACTTGCCCGGCCCTTGCTGCGGGGCCGCATTACCGCTTCCTGCTCGCTCATACCCTCTCGCTCGCCTGGCGCTTCCGGTCGTCGGGGCCCTCGTGGGGGCCACTTTTTGGTGCGATTCCAGACTGGTAGCACGCCGACGGGGCGAGATCACGATTCTCCTTGGGAACCCGGGTGCGAGCCCGGCGCACTGCCCGTTGTCCGTCGGTGCCGACAGCGGCTGCGAGATGGTCAGGGCTTGCCGGGCCATTATGCCAGGCCATAAATGCCGGCGCGATGAAAGGGGGAGGGCGCGCGGGCAGGGGCCATGCAGATACATTTACTCGACGGCCTCGATCCTGTGGATGCCGCGGCCCGGCTCGCGCCGCTCGGACACCTGACCTTCCTCGACAGTGCCCGCGACGGCCCGCTCGGTCGCCATGCCTATGTGGCGGCCGATCCGTTCGGTGTCTTTTCGGTGCGTGACGCGCGCTGCTTCTGGGACGGGCAAGAACTCGACGAAGCCTTCGTGCCGGCGCTTAAGGCGCGCCTTGCTGCCTTCCGGCAGGAACGGCGGGCGGGCCTGCCCCCGTTCCAGGGCGGAGCGGCAGGTTTCCTCGCCTATGACCTTGCCCGCGTTTTCGAGCGGCTTCCGCCGCCAGCTGCCGGGGCGGGTGCGGTTCCCGAGGCGATGCTGCCCTTCTACGACGTGGTGCTTGCCTTCGATCTCGCCGCCTCGCGCGCCTTCCTCGTCTCCACCGGCTGGCCGGAGGCCGACCCTGCCTTGCGCGAGCGGCGGGCGACGCGACGCGCCGAGGCCTTCCTCGAGCACCTGCGGAAGCCGCCGCCGCCGGCGCGCGACAACCCGGCCATCTCCCACGGGGCCTGGAAGGCCGACTTCTCGCGCGCCGACTATCTTGCGGTCGTGTGTCGCACCATCGACTACATCCTGGCAGGCGATATCTTCCAGGCGTGCCTTGCACAGCGCTTCGAGGCGCCCCTGCCGCCGGGCTTCGACGGCTGGGCCTTCTACCGGCGCCTGCGCACGGTCAATGCCGCGCCGTTCGGCGCCTGGCTCGACTACGGCGAGGTCAAGGTCGCCTCCTCCTCACCCGAGCGGTTCCTGCGGCTCGAGACCGGCATCGTCGAGACGCGGCCGATCAAGGGCACGGCCCCGCGCAGCCCCGATCCGCAGGAGGATGCGGCGCTGGCAGCCGCGCTCGCCGCATCCGAGAAGGACCGGGCCGAGAACCTGATGATCGTCGATCTCCTGCGCAACGACCTCTCGCGCGTCTGCCGGCCGGGCAGCGTGCGCGAGCCGGCGCTGTGCGTGCTGGAGAGCTATGCGAGCGTGCACCACCTCGTCTCGACGGTGACGGGCGAGCTCGAGCCGGGGCGCGACGCCGTCGATCTCATCGCCGCGACTTTCCCGGGTGGCTCGATCTCCGGCGCGCCGAAGATCCGGGCCATGGAGATCATCGCCGAGCTGGAGCAGCATGCCCGTGGCATCTTCTGCGGCGCCATCGGCTACATCGGCTTCTCCGGCGACATGGACCTCAACATTGCCATCCGCACGGTGACGCTGGCCGGCGGCAAGGCGGTGGTGCAGGCCGGCGGCGGCATCACCATGCTGTCCGAGCCGGAGGCGGAATACGAGGAAACGATGGTGAAGGCTGGCCGCCTCTTCGAGGCCTTCGCCGGCGCGTCGACGGGCGGGGCGGCGTGATGATCATCGTCGTCGACAACTATGATTCCTTCGTCTTCAACATTGCGCGCTACCTGCGCGAGCTGGGCTGCACGGTGACGGTGGTGCGCAACGATGCAGTGGACGTCGCAGGGCTCGCCGCCATGCAGCCCGCCGCGATCGTCCTCTCGCCGGGGCCGTGCACGCCGGCGGAGGCAGGCATCTCCCGCGATGTCGTGCGCGCCTTTTCCGGGCAGGTGCCGCTGCTCGGCATCTGCCTCGGACACCAGTGCATCGGCGAGGTCTTCGGCGGGCGAGTGGTGCGTGCCCGCGTGCCGATGCACGGGCGGGCGGGGCCGGTGCTGCACACGGGGGAGGGGCTTTTCGCCGGCATGCCGCAACCGCTCGCAGCCGGCCGCTACCACTCCCTCATCGTCGAGCTCGACGACGAATCCGGGCCGCTGCGCGTCACGGCGCGCTCGCCGGAGGGCGAGATCATGGCGCTGGCCCACCGCTCGCATCCCACCTATGGCATCCAGTTCCATCCCGAATCCGTGCTCACGCCACAGGGCAAGGCGCTGCTCGCCAATTTCCTCGCCTGCGCGGAGCGGTGCGCCTGCAGCAGGGAGAAGCCATGTTCGTCCTGAACGGCGAGATCCATGACGGCACGACGGCCGTGTTCGACCCCAGCGACCGCGGCCTGACGCTCGGCGACGGCCTGTTCGAGACCATCCTCGTCGTTGCCGGCCGTCCCTTCATGCTGGACCAGCATCTCGACCGGCTCGCCGCTGCGGCGGCCGAGTTGCGCCTGCCGGTGGCGCGCGAGGCGCTGGCCGGCGCCGTCGCACGGCTCGCCGCCGCCGCGGGAGGCGGCGACCACGCGCTGCGCCTTTCGGTGACGCGCGGGCCCGGCGCCCGCGGACTGCGCATTCCCGCCGATGCGAGGCCGAGCGTCCTTGCCACCATCGCGCCGTGGCGGCCCTCGATGGCCTTCACCTCTGTCACGCTCGCCCGCGTCGGCATCCGCCGCAACGAGACCTCGCCTCTGTCGCGGATGAAGACCCTCGCCTATCTCGACAACGTGCTGGCGCTGGAAGAGGCGGCGGCCGGCGGTGCGGACGACGCCCTCGTCCTCAACACAGCCGGGCGTGTGGCGGCAACGAGCATGGCCAATCTCTTCGTGCTGNGCGGCAGCGACCTGATGACCCCGCCCGTTGCGGATGGCGTCCTGCCGGGCACGCTGCGGGCGCTTTTCCTCACCCGGGCGGGGGAGGCGGGGCTCGTGGCGCGCGAGGCCTCCCTGGGGCCGGATGATCTCTTCACGGCCGATGCCGTCCTCGCCACCAACAGCCTGCGTCTCGTCATGGAGGTGGCGGCGATCGACGGGCGGGCCCTGCCGCGCCGCGCCGAGGCGGCGGTGGCGGCGCTGCGCGGGCTGGTCCGCGGCGCCATTGCCGCCGCCTGTGGTCGCGATCCCTTCGCCGCCGGTGCCACCGCGGGATGACACGAGGTCCCGTAAGGGGTTATGCTGCGACAGCCGGTCGCGGCTCGACGTGACCAGCGCATCGGGGGCAGCGCCATTCGGGCTCGCGACCGCCACGTTTGGCGGAGGCAGAGCCATGGTGTTCCATGTCATTTCCGGGCCCCACGAAGACGTACACGTTCCGGCCGTTCGCAAGATCACGGTCGCAGACATCTGGCAGGCGCTCGCGCGCGGGCTCGACGACTTTCGGGAAATGCCCAGCCATCTGCCCTTCCTCATCGTCATCTACCCCGTGATGGGGCTGCTGCTCGGCCGGGCGACCTACGACAACAACCTGATGCCGCTGGTCTATCCACTCATCAGCGGCTTCGCTCTGGTCGGCCCCTTCGCCGCCATTGGCCTCTATGAAATGAGCAAGCGGCGCGAGCAGGGCCTCGACACATCGTGGAAGCACGCCTTCGACGTGCTGCGCTCGCCCTCCATCTGGGCCATCGGCGCGCTGGCGGTGGCGCTCATGGTGATCTTCTTCGCCTGGGTCGCCACGGCGCATGCCATCTACCAGTCCATCTTCGGCATCGACGCGCCCAAGCCCATAGGCGAGTTCTTGTCCACGATCCTCGGCACACCCGAGGGCCTGCGCCTCTTCGTCATCGGCAACATCGTGGGACTCGGCTTCGCCCTCGTCGTGCTGCTGCTCAGCGCCATCTCCTTCCCCATGCTGGTCGACCGGGACGTGGGAGCGGCCGTAGCCGTGGCGACGTCGATCAAGGCCGCGCTCGTCAATCCGGTCCCCATCCTCGTCTGGGGGCTCGTGGTGGCACTCGGCCTGCTCGCCGGGGCGCTGCCGGCCTTCGTCGGCCTTGCCGTGGTCCTGCCAGTGCTGGGCCACGCGACCTGGCATCTCTACCGCAGGCTGGTGGTGTGAACGCATCGCAGGGCCGACACTCCCTGCGAGAGGAAAGGCGTCGGAAGCCGTTTGACCCTGTAGCGGCTACAGGGATTATGGTGTCAGCCTGACCAGAAACGGACAGGCCCATGCACACCGGCTTCCACTCCACCGCGCACCCGCCTGCGGAGGCGGGCGGCTGCTGCGGCCACCACCACGCCTACGACGGGCACCACGATCATGCCACGGCTGCCGCGGAGCCCTCGCCGGCGGCCTTCACGTGGCGCGTCGAGGGGATGGACTGCGCAAGCTGCGTCGCCACCATCGACAAGGCCCTGTCGCGTCTGCCGGGCATCTCCGGCGTCAGCGTCTCGCTCGCGAGGGAAACGGTCTCCCTCGACCTGAACGGCGACACGACGGCCGGCGAGATCGAGGCGCTGCTCGGGCGCCTCGGCTATCGCGCGTCCCGGCTCGGCTCGCCTGCGGGAAGCGGGGCAGGGGCCGTCGCGCCCCGGCCGGCCGGTTCACCGCCGTGGTGGACGACCAGCAAGGGCCGCATCGCCACTGCAGCCGGGCTGCTCCTCGTGGTCGCCTATGGCATAGGGCTTCTCGACGCGCGCCTTGCCGACGCCGCCTTCGCCGTGGCGAGCCTCGTCGCAGCCGCGCCCGTTGCCCTCACCGCATTGCGCAAGGCCGCGGCCGGTGCGCCGATGACCATCGAGATGCTGATGACGGTGGCCGTCGCCGGCGCGCTCGTCATCGGTGCGGTGGAGGAGGCGGCCATCGTCGTCTTCCTGTTTTGCATCGGCGAGGTGCTGGAAGGCGTGGCGGCCGAGAAGGCCCGCTCCGGCATCCGCGCCCTTGCCGCGCTCGTCCCGCAGACGGCCCGGCGGGAGGTCGGCGGGCGGCTTGAGGAGGTTCCGGCGGAGGCTCTCGCCGTCGGCGATGTCGTGCTGGTAAGGCCCGGCGACAGGGTGCCGGCCGATGGCGTCATCCTCGAGGGGCACTCGAGCCTCGACGAATCGCCGATCACCGGCGAATCCGTGCCCGTTGCCAAGGGGCCGGGGGACAAGGTCTTTGCCGGTGCAGTCAACGCCGAGGCGGCCCTGCGCGTGAGCGTGGAGGCGGCGGCGGCGGACAATCTCATCGCCCGCATCGTCCACCTTGTGGAGGAGGCGCAGGACGCAAGGGCGCCCACCGCGCGCTTCATCGACGCGTTCGCCCGTTGGTATATGCCGCTCGTGGTGGCGCTCGCCGTCGCGGTGGCCGTCGCGCCGCCGCTGCTCGCGGGCGGGGACTGGACCACATGGATCTATCGCGGCCTGGCGCTGCTGCTCATCGGCTGCCCCTGCGCGCTCGTCATCTCGGTACCGGCGGCCATGGCCTCGGCCCTCTCCTCGGCGGCGCGCAACGGCCTGCTGGTCAAGGGCGGCGCCGTCATCGAGCGGCTGGCGGGCATCGATACCGTCGCCTTCGACAAGACGGGGACGCTGACCGTCGGCCGCCCCGCAGTCACCGACGTGCTGCCGCTCGGCACACATGACACGGCCCGTCTCCTCGCGCTCGCCGCGGCGGTTGAGCGCGGTTCCAGCCACCCGCTCGCGGCGGCCATCGCCGCCCGCGCGGCGCAGCAGGGCGTGGAGCCGCCAGCGGCCTCGGACGTGCGTGCCCTGCCCGGCAAGGGCATGGAGGGGACGGTGGACGGCCTGTCCGTCTTCGTCGGCGCGCCGTCCTTCGCCGCCGAGCGGGCGCAGCTCGACGAGAGCGTGCGTGCGTCGGTCGAGGCGCTGGAGGGAGCGGGCAAGACCGTCGTCGTCGTTGTGGCCGGCGGCGAGGCCGCGGGCCTCGTCGCCCTGCGCGACGAGCCACGGGCGGATGCCGCCGAGGCAGTGGCGGAACTCGCTGCGCTCGGCGTCGGCAGCGTCATGCTGAGCGGCGATAATCCGCGCACGGCGGCGGCCATTGGCAATGCGCTGGGCGTCGAGGCGCGGGGCGGCATGCTGCCGGCCGACAAGGCCGTGGCCATCGGCGAACTCGCCGCCCGGCGGCGCATCGCCATGGTCGGCGACGGCATCAACGATGCGCCGGCTCTGGCGCGGGCCCATGTCGGCATCGCCATGGGGGGAGGGAGCGACGTGGCGCTCGAAACGGCCGACGCGGCCCTGTTGCACGACCGCGTGCGCGACGTGCCGGTGCTGCTGCGCCTTGCGCGCGCGACCATGGCCAACGTGCGCCAGAACATCGCCGTCGCCCTGGGGCTCAAGGTGCTCTTTCTCGTTACCACCGTGGTCGGTGCGACAGGACTGTGGATGGCCATCCTGGCGGACACCGGCGCGACCGTGCTCGTCACGCTTAACGCGCTGCGGCTGCTGGCCTTCTTCCGCCATGCATGACGCGGGCCTTGCGGGCGGCGGTCAGCAAGGCTGGGTCAGCGCAAGGCCGCAGCCATCCAGAAAGCGCAGCATCTTCTCGCGCCAGGGGGTCGTGTCGATGCGGCGCTCGGCGAGCCAGGCGGGGTCGTAATAGGTGGAGCTATAGCGCTCGCCTGCGTCGCACAGCAGCGTGACGACGGAGCCCCTGAGGCCGGCCGTCATCATTTCGCTGACGATGGTGGCGACGGCCCACATGTTTGTGCCCGTGGAACCGCCGACCCGCCGGCCAAGAAGCTCGCTCGTCACCTGCATGGCGGCGATGCTCGCCGCATCGGGCACGGCGATCATCCGGTCCACCACCTCGGGGACGAAGGAGGGCTCGACGCGAGGCCGGCCGATGCCCTCGATGATGCTGTCGCAGCGGTCGAGCTCGGTGATCGACCGGTCGGCATAGTGCCGGTGGAAGACGGAGCCCTCGGGATCCGCCACGCACAGCCGCGTCGCGTACTTCTGGTAGCGGATGTAGCGGCCGAGCGTCGCCGAGGTGCCGCCGGTGCCGGCGCCGCACACGAGCCAGACCGGAATGGGCGAGGGCTCGAGACGCATCTGCGTGAAGATGGATTCGGCGATGTTGTTGTTGCCGCGCCAGTCTGTCGCCCGCTCGGCATAGGTGAACTGGTCGAGATAGTGGCCGCCGGTCTCGATGGCGAGGCGGCGCGCCGTCTCGTAGACCGCCTTCGGATCGTCGACGAAATGGCTCTCGCCGCCGTGGAAGGCGATGGCGGCCACCTTCTCCGGCGAGGTGGAGCGCGGCATCACCGCGATGAAGCGCAGGCCGAGGAGCCGGGCGAAATAGGCTTCCGACACGGCGGTCGAGCCGCTGGAGGCCTCGACCAGCGTCGTCGTGGGACCGATCTGCCCGTTGCAGAGGCCGTAGAGGATAAGCGAGCGGGCGAGCCGGTGCTTGAGGCTGCCGGTCGGATGGCTCGATTCGTCCTTCAGGTAAAGCGTGATGCCCGGCGCCTTGGGCAGGTCGAGCCGCACCAGATGCGTGTCGGCCGAGCGGTTGAAGTCCGCCTCGATGCGGGCAATCGCCTCGTTGAGCCAGGCGCGGTCACTGGTCTTTGCCGCGGCGGCTTGCGGGAATTCGTCGGCAGGAAGGGTTCTCATGCCCGCAGGCTAGCAGCGCCTGTGCGCAATGGGTTTGCTTTGTCGTGTCCGTCCTTCGCCTCCTGGGAGAAAGATTTTTCCGGCAAGCCCGCCTTTGCGAGGCTGGCTTTGCGGCCAAAAAAACCGGCCGGATGCGGGCATCCGGCCGGCGTCGCTGAAGGCTGCGCCTTTTCGGCGCTTGTCAGACCCCCCCTCTGGGTCTTCAGGCGAATCAAAGCATCAACCGTGCCAAATGCAAAGGGCCAGCAAATGCCGGGGGGCCTTGCTTCAACCGGGCGGGAAGACGCCGGCTGGCGCCCGAAAAGGCGCCAATGTGTGCTGCCGCTGCACAATGCGGCGGCAGGCGGGGCAACAGGAGGCCAGGGTCAGCTCAGCATCTGGGTGTCGCCGCAGATGGAGATAGCCTGGCCGGAAATGGTGCGCCCGCGGGGGCTCGCGAGGAAGACGATCTGGTCCGCGATCTGCTGGGGCGTGACGTATTCCTTGATGGAGGTGAAGGAGAAGGCGCGCTCCTCCATCTCCCTGAAGCTCAGGCCGCGCTGCTGCGCCTTTGCCTCGAGCACGCGCCGCTGCCGGTCGCCCGCGACGAGCCCCGGCAGGATGGCATTGACGCGGATGCGATCCTCCCCGAGCTCGATGGAGAGCGATTTCGTGAAGCCGATGACGCCCCATTTGGCGGCGGCATAGGGCGAGCGCAGTGCGAAGCCGAGGCGCCCCGCCACCGAGGCGATGTTGATGATGGAAGCGTTGCTGCTGCGCCGAAGGTAAGGCACCGCGAGGCGCGCGCAGTTGAACTGGCCGGTGAGGCACACGGCGACGCAGCGGTCCCAGTCCTCCGGGTTGATCTCGTCCACCTTGCCCGTCGGCCCGGCGATCCCGGCGTTGTTGACGAGCACGTCGAGCCCGCCGAGCGCGGCAATAGCCTCGTCGAACAGGCGCGCCACCGCGGCCCGGTCCGCGACGTCGCACACCGAACGGGTCAGCGCCGGGTCGGTCTTCGCCAGCGCGTCGAGCGCTTCCTTATCGACGTCGCACACATGCACCCGGGCGCCCTCGCGCACGAAGGCCCGGGCGATTTCGAGGCCAATGCCGTTCGCGCCGGCCGTGACCAGCACGTTGAGGCCCCTGATGTTGAGATCCATTGCCCTCTCCGTTCCGTCCCTGTGGTTCTTCTTCAGTCGGCGAGCTGCCCGCGGGAGATGATGAACTCGGCCGCATTGCTGATGTCCTCGGCGATGGCGGCGCGCGCCGCAGCGCCATCCCTGGCGATGATGGCGGCGAGGGCTGCGGCGTGCCGCTCCCGCGCGCCGCCGCTCGCCAGCCGGTGCGGGTTGGCCCTGAGGTCGAGGTTGAGGATAGGGCCGACCTTCAGCCACAGCCCGCGGATGATCTCGACGAGGATCGGCGAGCGCGCCGCCTCGTAGATGGCGAAATGCAGGTTCTTGTTGAGCTCGACCGACAGCGGCGCGTCGGGCTTTTCAGCATAGCTCTCCCGCCGGAACGCCTCCTCGGCGCGGGCGATGGCGGCAAGATCCTCGTCGTTGCGCAGGAGAGCCGCCTGTTCTGCCGCATAGCCCTCGATCTCGATGCGCACGCGCGCGAGGTCACGGAACCGCTCCGTCGTCATGATCGGCACGCGCACGGCCCGGTTGGGCGTCACCTCGAGCGCCCCGTCAGCCACGAGCCGGCTCACCGCCTCGCGCACCGGCATCATCGAGACACCGAGCGCCTCTGCCGCGCCCCGGAGGGACAGCCTGTCGCCCGGCGCCAGCCGGCCGGACACGAGAAGCTCGCTGAGCTGGGCATAGGTGCGGTCACCCAGCGTTTGGCGGGTGAGCGGCGCGATCTCGTTGAGGGCGGGGGCGAGCGGCACGGGCAACCTCAAAAAGGACTCGACATCGGCCGAGATATGGGAAAACCTAACTGTGATCACAGATCACGGCAAGCTGCGAACGCGTCCGGTCAGAGATGCGGTGCTTGCGGGGCTTCGGCCCCGGTGACTGGGATGGCCGACGCCGCAGCGTCGGTCGAGGGGGATGGAAACGGCGCCGCATGCAGCGGCCAGAACCCAAGGGGGAGGTCATGACAACCAAGGATCATCTGTCCCGTCGCGGTCTGCTCAAAGGGGCGGCCGGCACGGCGCTCGTCGCCGGGCTCGGCATGCCGGCCATCGTGCGCGCACAGTCCGACGTCATCCGCTTCGGCCATCTCACGCCCCGCACGGGTTTCCTCGGCCCGCTCGGCGAATATGCCGTCATGGCCGCCGATCTGGCGGTGGAAGAGATCAACGCCTCCGGCGGCATCCTCGGTCGCAAGGTCGAGATCCTGAAGGAGGATTCGGTCAATCCACAAACCGCGTCCACCAAGGCTGAGCGCATGGTGGAGCGTGACAAGGTGGCGTGCATCATCGGCGAGATTTCCTCGGCCTCCTGCCTCACCATCGCCCAGGTCGCCCAGCGCACGAAGACGCTCTTCGTCAACACCGGCGGCAATTCCGACGCGCTGCGGGGCAAGGACTGCAAGCGCTTCATGTTCCATGTGGAGTCACAGAACTCCATGTACGTGAAATCGGTCGGCCGTTCCTTCTTGGAGGAGGGGCTGGTCAAGGGCAAGAAGTGGTATTCGCTCACTGCCGACTATGCCTTCGGGCACGACCTGCTCTCGGTCGCCAAGCGATTCATGGAGGCCAACGGCGGCGAGTTCGTGGGCGATGAACTCGTGCCGACCGACGCGACAGACTTCTCCGCCTATCTCATCAAGATCCGCTCGGCGAACCCGGACCTCGTGGTGCTCAACCTCGCCGGTGCGCAGATTACCAACTTCCTCAAGCAGTATGCCGAGTTCGGCCTCACCTTCCCCATCGGCGGCTTCGGCTTCGACACGGCGCTCGCCTGGGCAGCCGGGAAGGGCAACTTCGTGGGCACCTGGCCGGTGGTGTGGCACCACCTCCTCGAGACGCCCGGCTCGAAGGCCTTCACCGAGGCCTTCGTCAAGAAGTACGGCAAGCCGCCGGAAAACCAGGCCTGGGGCGAGTACGTCGCACTCAAGATCATTGCCCAGTCGATGAACGAGCTGAAGTCGACAGACTCCGAGAAGCTCGTCGAGCACTGGGAAAAGGGGGCGAAGTTCGACGTGCTGAAGACGCGCGAGGGCTACTTCCGCGACTTCGACCACCAGCTCATGCACGAGATGTACGCCATCACGGCGCTGCCGGCGGACAAGATCACCAACGAGTGGGACATCTTCACCTCCTCCGGCCCCGTGCCGGGGCCGAACGAGCCGCTCGACGCGATCGCAGCGACGCGCGAGGAGAACGCCTGCACCTTCCAGGCCTGAGTTTTCCTCTCTCATACCGGGGCCGGCGCGGCCGGCCCCGGTCACGCCATGTCGCGCGGGCTGGAGCTGTCCGTCCGCCCGCCCGCGGATGCCCGCCTCTTTCAAGAGCACGCCCTGGGATTCCGTGGCGCAGGGAGAGGGGAGGAGACGCCCCTTGCCGTAACGACCGCCGGAGCATGACCTCGTGACCTTCACGCTCTTTCTCCAGCAGGTGCTCAACGGCCTGCTCGACGGTGTGTACTACCTGCTCATCGCGCTCGGCCTGTCGCTGATCTTCTCGCTCGGCGGCATCGTCAACCTGGCGCACGGCGCCTTCTATGCCATCGGCGCCTATCTGACGCTCGTCCTGTCGCCCTACATCGGCTTCGGCGGTTCCTTCGTCGTCTCGCCGGTCGCAGTGGCGCTGCTCGGCGTACTCATCGAGCGTGTCCTGTTCACGCGCTTCTACCGCACCGATCCCATCTATTCGCTGCTGCTCACCTTCGGGCTCGCGATGGTCGCGGAGCAGGCGCTGCGCATGATCTTCGGCGCGCCGCCCCTGTCCTATTCCATCCCGCAGGCCTTGCGGGGGCAGGTGTTCATCGGCGATTTCATCTACTCCTTCTACCGCTCGATCCTGCTGCTCGTCGCCGTGGCCTGCGTTGCCGCGCTGTGGTTCCTGCTGCAGAAGACGGCCTTCGGCCGCGTCGTACGGGCGGGCGTACAGAATCCGGACATGGTGGGGGCGCTCGGCATCTCGCTGCAGCCCTACATGTCGGCCGTTGCGGCCCTTGGCATCGGCCTTGCCGGGCTCGCCGGCGTGTTGCTGGCGCCGATCTATTCCGTCCATCCCGCCATGGGGGCGGAGATCATCACGCCGGCCTTCGTCGTCGTCGTGATCGGCGGGCTCGGCTCCTTCTGGGGTGTCGTCGTCGCGGCAGTGCTCGTCGGCCTCGTCAAGGGCCTGATGGTGGCGTTCGGCTATTCCGCCGGCTCCACCGCCGCCATCTACCTCCTCATGTTCCTCGTCCTCCTGTTCAGGCCGCGTGGCCTGTTCGGCGAGCGCATCACCCGCTTCGAGTGAGGCGCATCAGATGAAGCGATATTCCCCGCTCGTCATCGCAGCCGTCGGGCTCCTCGCCCTGCCGCCCGTGCTGCTGGCGCTTGGCCTCACCATGACCTCGGCGGCGGAGGTGGTCATCTTCGCCATCGCCTGCATGGCGCTGAACATCCTGGCCGGCCACACCGGGCTCATCTCCTTCGGCCACGGGGCCTGGTTCGGCATGGCGGCCTACATCGCCGGCATCGCCCAGCGCGAGCTCTTTCCAGGCTCGTTCGTGGCGCCCGTCCTCCTCGGCCTCGGTGCCGTGCTCGTCGTCTCGACGGTGTTCGGCTATCTCATCCTGCGCCGCCGCGGCGTCTATTTCTCGCTGATGACGCTGGCGCTTGCCGCCATGCTCTATGTCGTCGCCTTCCGCTGGACGGAGGTGACCGGCGGCGAGAACGGGCTCGGGGGCATCACGCGCCCGCAGTGGTTCGGCATCGACTTCGAGAGTTCCACCGCCTGGTACTGGTTCGTGGCTGCGGTCGGCTTCCTCGTGGTCGTGCTGCTGTGGCGCTTCCACAACTCGCCTGTCGGCACCGTGCTCGTCGCTATCCGCGAGAACGAGCAGCGCGCGCGTTTCCTCGGCTACGCGACGAACCGCTACAAGCTCATCGCCTTCGTCGTCTCGGCGGTCATCACCGGCCTTGCCGGCATGCTGCTGCTCTACAAGAACCGCATGACCTCGGCCGAGCCGCTGTCGGTGGCCTTTTCCGGCGAGCTGCTTGCCATGGTCGTCATCGGAGGGATGCGCAGCTTCCTCGGGCCTGCGCTCGGGGCGCTGTTCTTCATCCTCTTCCGCGAGTTCCTGTCGATCTACACAGAGAACTGGCTGTTCTGGTTCGGCCTGCTCTTCGTCGCCTTCATCGTCTTTTCGCCCACCGGCCTCATCGGCATCGGCGAGCGTGTTCTCGCGCCCTTCCGCAGGAAGGCGGAGGAGGCCGCCGCGATGGCATCGCGCAAGGTGGAGGACCTGCCGCTGCCAGACTTCCTGAAGCCCGCCGAACAGTCGGACGGCGCACTGCTCGAGGCGCGCGGCGTCGTCAAGCACTTCGGCGGGATCAAGGCCGTCCAGGGCCTCGACATCGCCGTCAGGGACCGCACCCTGCACGCGCTCATCGGCCCCAATGGCGCCGGCAAGACAACGGCCTTCAACCTGCTGTCGGGCATGTACGTGCCGGACGAGGGCACCATCACGCTCGCCGGGCGCTCCATCGCCGGCATGGCGCCGGAGAAGATCTGCCGCGCCGGCATCGGCCGCTCGTTCCAGATCACCAACCTCTTCCCGGCGCTCAGTGTGGAGGAGAACATCCGCCTTGCCGTCCAGGCGCGCCACCCGGCGCGGTTCAACCTGTTCCGGCAGGCGCACGCGATCGAGGACATCAACCGCGAGACGACCGAGCTCATGCGCTATCTCGGCGTCGCCGGCATCGAGCGCGCGGAGGCCGGCTCGCTCTCCTACGGCGGCCAGCGCTTGCTCGACATGGGCCTGGCGCTCGCCACGCGGCCGCGCATGCTGCTGCTCGACGAGCCGCTCGCCGGCCTCGCCGCGGCCGAGCGCGAGCGCATCGGCAACATCATCAAGCGCCTGTCGGCCGACGTGCCGGTGCTGCTCGTCGAGCACGACATCGACCGCGTCTTCAAGCTTGCCGACCATGTGACGGTGATGAACGAGGGGCGCGTGCTGCTCGACGGCACCGTGGAGGACGCGCGCTCGAGCCCGAAGGTGCAGGAGGTCTACATCGGCTCCGGCGCCGCCCACGTCGCGGCCAAGCCCCGCGAGACGGCGGCGCGCCCGGAGCCCATCCTGACGCTCGACGACGTCCACACCTACTACGGCAAGAGCCACATCCTGAACGGCGTCAGCTTCACCGTGCACCAGAACGAGATCGTGGCGCTGCTCGGCCGCAACGGTGCGGGCAAGTCCACGCTGCTGAAGTCGCTCGTCGGCATCGCGCCGGCGGCGCGCGGCTCCGTCCGCCTGGCGGGCGAGGAGCTCGTTGGTCGTCCTCCGGCGGAGGTCGCACGCCTCGGCATCGGCTACGTGCCGCAGGGGCGGGGCCTCTTTGCCGGCATGACGGTGGCCGAGAACCTGGAACTCGGCCGCCTCAAGCGCCGCACGGGCAACGGCATCCACTGGGATCTGGAGCGTATCTTCGACTACTTCCCCCGCATCCGGGAGCGGCTCGACACACCGGCCGACTACCTGTCCGGCGGCGAGCAGCAGATGGTGGCAGTGGCGCGGGCGCTGTCGGGCGACGTGCGCGTGCTGCTGCTCGACGAGCCCTTCGAGGGCCTCGCCCCGGCGGTGGTCGAGCAGCTTTTCGAGAGTTTCGACCGCCTGCGCAGGGAAGTCGCCATCATCATCGTCGACCATCACCTCGATCTGGCGCTCGCCCTGTCCGACCAGACGGTGGCGCTGGAGCGCGGCGAGGTCATCCACGCCGGCCCGTCCAAGGCGCTGCGCGAGGATCTCGACCTGCGCCGCAAGGTGCTGTGGCTGTGAGGAAGGATCGCTTCTCCCCGCCGGGGAGCGGGCGAGGCGGAGCGCCGCCGTGGCGTTCCCTCGAGGAACAGTCGTTTGGGAGAACCTGACACATGCCAACCGCCGCCATTGTTGGATCGGGCCTCATCGGCCGGGCCTGGGCCATCGTCTTCGCCCGTGCCGGCTGGGACGTGCGCCTCTGGGATCCGCATCGGCCAACCCTCGCTGACGCGCCGACGCTCATAGCCTGCGAATGCGAGGAACTCGCCCGCCACGGGCTCGTCGACGATGCGGCAGCCGTGGCCGCCCGGGCGCGCGCCGCAGGCTCCCTCGCCGAGGCGGTGGACGAGGCGGACATCGTGCAGGAGAACGGGCCGGAGAAGCTGGAGGCCAAGCGGGCCATCTACAGCGATCTCGACCGGCTGGCGAAGCCCGACGCCATCCTCGCCTCCTCGACGTCGGCCATCGTCGCCTCCCGCTTCACCGAGGATCTGCCGGGCCGCGCGCGCTGCCTCGTCGCTCATCCCGTCAACCCGCCGCACCTCGTGCCGGTGGTGGAGCTGTGCGGTGCGCCGTGGACGTCGCCCCAGACGATGGAACGCGCCCGCGCCATCTACCAGGCCGTCGGCCAGGTGCCCATCACCGTGCGCAAGGAGATCGACGGCTTCATCCTCAACCGCCTGCAGGGGGCGCTTCTCGCGGAAGCCTTCCGCCTCGTCGAGGAAGGCTACGTCTCGCCGCAGGATCTCGACCACACCGTCAAGGACGGGCTGGGCCTGCGCTGGTCCTTCATGGGGCCGTTCGAGACCATCGAGCTCAACGCGCCCGGCGGCATGGCCGACTACTGTGCCCGCTACACCGGCTTTTACAGGCGCCTTGCGGCCGACCCGGCCCCGCCGGAGGTCTACGATCCGCAGAATGTCGAGAAGATTCTCGCTGCCTGGCACGGCTCCGGCAGCCCCGAGCGCATCGCCGCGCGCAGCGAGTGGCGCAACNGGCGCCTNGCCGCGCTCGCCGCGCNCAAGGCGAGCGCCCCCCGCGAACCCTGACGTCCTTCCTCCCAGAACATCTGGAGTGTCACATGGCCCGCAAAGTCATCATCACCTGCGCCGTCACCGGAGCCATCCACACGCCCTCCATGTCGCCCGCCCTGCCGGTGACGCCGGAGGAGATCGCGGACGCCGCCATCGGCGCCGCCGAGGCCGGGGCGGCCATCGTCCACCTGCACGCCCGCAACCCCAAGACCGGCCAGCCCGACCAGTCGGCCGAGGCCTTCGAGCCCTTCCTCAAGATCATCAAGCAGCGCTCGAACTGCGTGGTGAACCTGACGACGGGCGGCGCGCCCTACATGACGGTCCAGGAGCGCGTAAAGCCCGCCGCGACCTGGAAGCCCGAGGTCGCCTCGCTCAACATGGGCTCCATGAACTTTGGCCTCTTCGGCATGCTGAGGCGCTTCAAGGAATTCAAGCACGACTGGGAGGAAAAACACCTCGCCAACAAGGACATCGTGTTCCGCAATACCTTCCAGGACATCGAATACGTGCTGCGCACGTTGTCGGATTCCGGCACGCGCTTCGAATTCGAGTGCTACGACACGGCCCACCTCTACAATCTGGCGCACTTCCTCGATGCGGGCCTCGTCAGGCCGCCGCTGTTCGTGCAGACGGTCTTCGGCCTGCTCGGCGGCATCGGCGCCCACCCGGAGGATGTGATGCACATGAAGCGCACGGCCGACAGGCTGTTCGGTGACCAGTACCAGTGGTCCGTGCTCGGCGCCGGCCGCAACCAGCTGCCGATCGCGGCCATGGGCGCGGCCATGGGCGGCAATGTGCGCGTGGGGCTGGAGGATTCCCTGTGGGCGGGGCCTGGCAAGCTCGCCGAGTCGAACGCCGAGCAGGTGCGGCTCGCCCGCCAGATCATCGAGGGGCTCGGCCTCGAGATCGCGACGCCGGACGAAGCACGGCAGATCCTCGACCTCAAGGGGGGCGATCAGGTGGCCTTCTGAGGCCGCATGGCGCGGCGACCGGAGGGCAGCGGACGGGCATGGCCGCCCTCGGCGGCCATGTCCGCCCGGGCCGAAGTGTTGCAGCAAAGCCCATCGCTGTGGTGAAGTTGTTCCGCGCGTCTCTTCTTGCTTGCACGCGGGAAGACGCTCATGTCGAATGAGCGGCACCTGAGACTCAAGGAGGTTCCATGCCGCGCTTCGTTGTGGCGCTCGCCGCTGCGGGCTTCGCCCTCACGCTCGCCGCCTGCAATACGTCACGTTCGGGCCCGGGTGGAGACATTCCGTCCGGCACGCCGAAATATGTCGAGGACCAGCTGATCCAGTCGCCCCTGCCGCGGGACGACCGTTTTGGCGGCGATGTGCTCGGCGGCGGTCGCGGGTACTGAGCGCGGCTTGCCCTGACGCCTTGCGAGATGCGGAACCCGGAGGCCGGCGTGCCTCCGGGTTCTTTCGTTCAGCCGAGTGCCCGAAGGTGCCGGATCGGCCGGCCGGGAGCCAGCGTCTGCGCCGCGGTTATGATGGCCTCAGTGTCGATGCCGTAATGCCGGTAGAGGTCGGCGAGGCTGCCCGTCTGCCCGAAATGCTCGACCCCGAGAGAGCGCGTGCGGTGGCCGCCGACAGCGCCGAGCCAGGCGAGCGTCGCCGGGTGGCCGTCGAGCACCGTCACGATGCCGCAGTGGGGCGGCAGCTTCTCGAAAAGCCGCTCGATGTGGCTGCGCGCGTGGACGAGGCCGCGCTCGCGGGCCCGGCTCGCCGCCGTCCAGCCCGCATTGAGGCGATCCGCCGAGGTGACGGCGAGCAGGCCGACGTCGCGCCGGTCCTCGGCCATCAGGCCGACGGCGGCGATCGCCTCCGGCGCGATGGCGCCGGTGTAGGCCACGACGATCTCGGCATTCGGCCCCGGCTCGCGCAGCCAGTAGGCCCCGTCGATGATGTCGCGGGCAAGCTCCGCGCTCATCGTGCGCTGCGGCTGGGCAATGGGGCGCGTCGACAGGCGCAGGTAGACGGAGCCGCCCGTCTCGTCGCGCAGCCATGAGCGCGAGGCGCTGCCGTCATCGTCCCCGTCCTCGCCATTGCGCTGCATGTAGTCGAAGGCAAAGCGCATGATGACGGAAAGCTCGTCGACGAAAGCCGGCTCGAAGGCGGCGAGGCCGTCCTGCGCCATGCCGATGAGCGGGGTTGCGATGGACTGGTGAGCACCCCCTTCGGGCGCCAGCGTGATGCCCGAGGGCGTGGCGGCGAGGAGGAAGCGGGCATCCTGGTAGCAGGCATAGTTCAGCGCATCGAGCCCGCGGGCGATGAAGGGATCGTAGAGCGTGCCGACGGGCAGCAGCCGCTCGCCGAAGAGGCTGTGCGAGAGGCCGAGGGCCGAGAGCATGATGAAGAGGTTCATCTCGGCAATGCCGAGCTCCATGTGCTGGCCCCTGGGCGAGAACTCCCAGTTGTAGGTCGAGGGGATGCGCTCCTGCCTGAACGTGTCCACCATCGTCTCGCGTGCGAAGAGCCCGCGCCGGTTGACCCATGGCCCGAGATTGGTCGACACCGTCACGTCCGGCGAGGTGGTGACGATACGCTCGGCGAGCGCCGTGTCGGAGCGGGCGATCTCGTTGAGCACGAGGCCGAAGCCCTGCTGGGTCGACATTTCTGCCTGCCGCGGCGTCGGCAGTTCCTTCGGCACGGGCACGCGCGCGGCGCGGAGCCGCCGCGGCCCGCGGGCATTGAAGGGCACGGCATCGAGGAAGGCCTGCAGCTTGCGCTCATCGATGTCGAGGCCCTCGAACCTGTCCCATTCGTGCCCAGGGCGGATGTTCATCGCCTTGCGGAAGCCCTCCATCTGGGCCGGCGTCATCAGCCCGGCATGGTTGTCCTTGTGGCCGGCGAGCGGCAGGCCGAAGCCCTTGATGGTATAGGCGATAAAGACCACCGGCCTGTCGTGCGTCTGCGCCTTCTCGAAGGCGGCGAGAAGCGACGGCAGGTCGTGGCCGGCGAGGTTGGTCATCAGCCGCGCCAGCTCCTCGTCGCTGCGCCGCTCGATGAGCGCGGTGACGGGCCCCTGGTCTCCGATGTCGTCGAGGAGGCGCCGGCGCCAGGCGGCGCCGCCCTGGAAGGTCAGCGCCGAATAGAGCTGGTTAGGGCAGGTGTCGATCCAGCGGCGCAGGGCCTCGCCGCCCTCCTCGCGGAACGCCGCCTCCAGCAGGGAGCCGTACTTCAGCGTCACCACCTCCCAGCCGAAGGCGGAGAACAGCGCCTCGAAACGCGCGAACAGGCCCTCGCGGATCACAGCGTCGAGGCTCTGGCGGTTGTAGTCGATGATCCACCAGCAGTTGCGCAGGCCCTGCTTCCAGCCTTCCAGCAGCGCCTCGAAGATGTTGCCCTCGTCCATCTCGGCATCGCCGACGAGGGCGACCATGCGGCCCTCCGGCCAGTCCTTCGCCCAGCCGCGGGCCTTCACGTAGTCCTGAACCAGCGAGGCGAACAGCGTCTGCGCCACGCCGAGGCCGACGGAGCCGGTGGAGAAATCGACATCGTCGATGTCCTTGGTGCGCGAGGGGTAGGACTGGGCGCCCCGATAGGCACGGAAATCGACGAGCTTCTCCTTGCTCTGGTTGCCGAGGAGGTACTGGATGGCGTGGAAGACGGGACTCGCGTGCGGCTTCACCGCCACGCGGTCCTGCGGCCTCAGGGCCGAGAAGTAGAGCGCCGTCATGATGGTGGCGAGCGAGGCGGAGGAGGCCTGGTGCCCACCGATCTTGAGCCCGTCGTCGTTGCCCCTGATGTGGTTGGCGTGGTGGATGGTCCACGTTGCCAGCCACAGCACCTTCTTCTCCAGGGCGGCGAGATAGGCGAGGTGCTCGTCCCTCATGGCAGTCCCTCTGTCTTCTGGGCGGCAACCGCCGCAACAAGGATAGCCTAAGGCGGGCGGCGTGGCAGAACTTGCCAAATTTGCCAGTGCGGGATCTGATTGTGGCAATTATGGAAAGGTGAGACGGCCTTCACGATGAAAAAACGCCACATCGAGCTCGACGCCATCGACCGGCGCATTCTTGCCGCCCTTCAGGAGGATGGGCGCATCACCATCCAGGCGCTGGCGGAGAAGGTCGGCCTCACCACATCGCCCTGCCTGCGCCGCGTGCGCCTGCTCGAGGCGGCCGGCGTCATCCGCGGCTATGTGGCGGTGGTCGACCAGGCGGCCGTTGACCTGCCGGTGAGTGTCTTCATCTCCATCAAGCTCGAGCGCCAGCGGGAGGAGGAGCTCGACCGCTTCGCCGCCACCGTGTCGCGCTGGCCCGAGGTGATGGAGTGCTACCTCATGACCGGCCAGCGCGACTACCTGATGCGCGTCGTCTGCGCCGACCTGCCGGCCTACGAGCGTTTCCTGAAGGAGAAGCTGACACGCCTCGACGGCGTCGCCTCCATCGAGTCGAGCTTCGCGCTGGAGCAGGTCAAGCACACCCACGTGCTGCCGCTGCGCTGACAACTTTTCGGGGCGCCGCAACACGCTCCGGGGGATGGGATCGGAAGGTCCGGGGGATGGGATCGGAAGGAAAGGATGGTGCGGGCGGTCGGACTCGAACCGACAAGGATTGCTCCGGCGGATTTTGAGTCCGTTTTGATGATGGTGCGGGCGGGGGGACTTGAACCCCCAAGTCATTGAAAGACCACGCATTTTGAGTGCGCTGCGTTTACCGTTTCGCCACGCCCGCGTGCCACCTAGGTCACAGCTTGAGACACGTTGCGTCACATGTCACAAGTCGGTAGACAACAAGTAGACTAGGGATACCTACCCAAGCCGTCAATCTACCTGTCTAACGCATCCACTGCCGATTTCAAGTTTTCGGGAGCGAGGAAGGCGTAGCGCATGGTCGTCTGGATAGTCGTATGCCCAAGCCATTCCTTCACGATGTTCAAATGCACTCCGGCTTGGACAAGCCGCGATGCACAGGTATGCCTGCAAATGTACGGAACAAAATGGACGTCATTCCCTTTGCCGAGGATAATCTTGGCGTCCTTCCACGCACGATAGAGCCATGCCGTATCATAGGGGAACAGCTTACCTCCCTTCGCAAGGCGCGGTTCGACAATCGCCTTCACCCTCTTCGTCATGTAGACGGTCCGTGGACGGTCGGTCTTGTTCACCCAGATGGTGATAGTGCCCCGCGCCATATCCACATCGTCAGGCTTCAGCCGGAACAGCTCACTAGGACGCATACCAGTGTCGATAAGGACGGCCACACACTCGGCCTGCTCGTCCTTACCTAACCGCCTCAGCGTCTCTAGCAACTCCTGCTCCTCTTCCTGAGAGAGCCACCTGAACCGTGAACCCTTCTCAGGCATCCGAGTGATGGCCGGAACGGCTTCGATCAGTCCCCGCTTGGCGGCGTACCGCAGGGTCTTACTCAAGACCGCCAGCTTGCGGTTTACGGTGCCGTTGCTGTTCCTCTTGCTGATGCAGTGCTGGATGAAGGCTTCAATGGCGGAGTAGTCAATCTCCTCGATCGGTCTGTCCGCGCCGAAATAGTCCTCCACCTGCTTCATGTTCACGCGGACCTTGGCGTCCGAGCGTCCACCCTTCCAGAACCTGTCATAGGCATCCTCCAAGGCGTCCCGGAGAGTGCCCCCAGAGGCCCTGCGCGGCCTCCGGGAGNCGTCGTCCAGATTTCTCGCTGCCTTAGCCGGGCGGGGGATAGGTCGCCCCTGTAGAGCCGCCGCTCGGGCTTCTAGCTCCCATGCCTTGGCCTCCGCCTCGGTGTGGAAGGTTTCACGGTGCCGTTCCCCGTTCAAGGTCACGTCCACCTGCCAACTGTTACCCCTCTTTCTGATTGCCACCTTTTGTCACTCCTCTCAGGTAAGGCATGGCCTTCGCCACAAGCGCCTCTCCTGCCGGTGTCAGGTGGAGGTGCTTGTAGCGTCGGTCCACTAGACTGGTGCGCTGGGTGATCAGCCCCAGCTCACCCGGAAGATCAGAAAGCAACTGAATGCAGCGCCCAATCGCGCTGTTTGTAATTCTAAGGTGCGGCTCGATTTCCTTGGAGGTTATCCCCGGTCGTTCTGCCACCATTAAAAGGACCATCACAGCGTGTACAGTAATGGTCGGATAAATTTCGTGGAATATCGAGAGCGCCTTTATCGTCCGCTGAAGTGTGGTCTGAGTGCTTTCCATGGTATAACCTCATCGGGAAGCTTAGAGTAATCTCTAGCGGTCCAAGACCGCAATAGAACCCGTCGCGGGTTTTCTCGAAAAATGTAAAGGGATCGTTAGCGTTTTTATCCCACACAAGAAGAAGCTCCGCAAGCCCTAGCAGTCTCAGAAACATTGGCTATCTCTCTCAACTACTAACGTTTCAGGGGAGGAAGGGTGTGGATACCTCGTCGCACAAGGCAATCCGGAGTGCCCGTCAGATAACGGGCACGCCGCATAACCGCGCAAAGAGGGGAGGAGGCCCCGTAGGGCCGTCCTCTCGGTATAGTCACTCTACTTAGAGCGCCGCGATGAGCTCCTCGAACGAAACTCCGAGGCGGGAAGCCATAGCTTCCAGCTTCTGCTTGCTCGTTACCCGCTCGCCTTCCGACGCAGCGGGATCGCTGTGCAGTGCCCAGAGCTTACGTGCGAGATTGACGCCTTTTTCTGACAGGCGTACCTTGCGCTTTTTTTCGGTCTGTCCTGAGGCAGCGCCCCCTGCCGTCTCTTCTGCAAGGCGGCGAAGGCGTTCGTTCTCGGCCTTGAGACGTTCTACCTCAGCTAGAGCCTCAGCAAGCTGCCTCCGCAGCCGCTCAGCCTCAGTCTCCTTTTTCTTGCGGGCCGCAGAACCAGCGTTAGCGCCGTCTCCTGCGCCTTCCCCGTCTTCAGCGTTGGTTTCACCGTGCTCAACCTTTTTAGCGGCCTTCCAGATGGCAAGGACTCCATCCACGGACCACCGCCGCTGCTCTTCAGGGAGAGCTTCCACAGCGGCGATAATCTCATCCCAGTGGGCGGCCAGCTTCATCAGCCGGGCACGCCACGCCTTGTCGAACGGTAGTCTTGCCTCTTCACACCACCGGCCAAAGGCGCCTTTCCCGGCATCCTTCAGCGTCTCTTTTGCCTCCAGCAGCGTCTCGCCCACGTCTTTCAGGTCTTCCAGCGTCTGGCGAGTCGCGCCCTGGACCTTGGCGTAGCGGTCCCGGATACGCTCGGCGCAGTCCGCGAGGAAGTTGTGATGACGAGCGATGGGGTCTTGTTCCATATCTGTTCTCCTTTTGCAAGTGTTCATTGATCAGGCGCAGCCGGGGAGCCACGCCTGATGGGTCAACACTTCCGAATTAGGTGTAGTCACTATACCGGGACCGTTTAGGGACAAATACGGCGCTCAATACGGAAGATGACGGGAGTTTCATCTCCTCGCGTTGGCACGGCGCACGTTTCCCATCCAGCCTTGCATACGGCGATAAACTTTCAGACGGTAATTATAGGGCGCGGACTCCAATTCACGCCGCAATTCTGCATATTCATCCGGCGTGGCTGGCCGATG
>JGI25331J36430_1000383_pt1 | contig 27666 bp, 26 predicted proteins | sample HigsolmetaAR206D_FD_36430 | JGI IMG/M metagenome (IMG submission 36430) | reverse complement strand
TGGATTAACGGGTGATCAAATACATATACTTTCGCCACGAATCTCGCCCCTTTGATGATTTTCACTATGTAACTTTCATCTAGCCATGACAAAGTTCTACATACTTCTACTTATTTTACAAAAAAACATAAGGATCATCAAGAAAGGATCATAAAAACGTGATCACCGACGGGAGAGAAAACCATTTGTTCAGGAGGAAGCGCACTCTTTTTCTTTCAAAATGAGAAAGCCATTCTGTTTAACGGCCGGTTGGACAAGAAAAGGAGGAGACTTAAGCCCCCTCCTTGTCCATTTATTTCAAAACTCTTTTTAATCGATTTTTCCCGGATTAAAAATTCCTTCCGGCTCAAGCGTTTTTTTGGTCCACAAGATTTTAGCCATGCCGCATCTTGACGCTGTCCTCCGTTTGAGGCGGAGGCCATCGTCCGTAAAACGGGAAAACTTTTAGCGTACAGAAGCCCCTTCGTAAAGCGGGAATTTTTCTGTCAACGCAACCACTCTTGCTTTTGCCTCGTTCAATTTCGCTTCGTTTTCGCGATTTTTTAGAGCGAAGCCAATAATGGACGCCACTTCATCCATTTCCGCCAAACCAAATCCACGAGTAGTGACCGCAGCCGTTCCAATTCGAATGCCGCTTGTCACAAACGGGCTTTCCGGATCATACGGAATCGTATTTTTATTGACAGTAATGCCGATATCATCTAACACTTTTTCTGCTTCTTTTCCCGTCAGCCCTAATGAACGGACATCAACAAGAAGCAAATGATTATCCGTACCGTCTGAAACTAATTTCAATCCTTCTTTTTGCAGCCCTTCCGCCAGCCGTTTTGCATTATCAATGATATTTTGTGCATACACTTTGAAAGAATCTTGCATGACTTCCCCAAGAGCCACTGCTTTCGCTGCAATCACATGCATGAGCGGACCGCCTTGAATGCCAGGGAAAATGGCTTTATCGATCTTCTTGGCAAACTCTTCTTTGCACAAAATCATTCCACCACGCGGCCCCCGCAACGTTTTATGCGTAGTGGTGGTCACAAAATGAGCATACGGAACCGGATTTGGGTGTAAACCAGCTGCTACAAGACCAGCGATATGAGCCATGTCGACCATTAAATATGCGCCAACTTCATCAGCAATTTCCCGGAATTTTGCAAAATCAATGATACGCGGGTAGGCGCTGGCACCGGCCACAATAAGCTTTGGTTTGTGTTTCAATGCTTTGTTGCGAACATCTTCGTAATCAATTCGATGCGTTTCTTTGTCCACGCCATATTCCACGAATTGATATTGCACCCCGCTAAAGTTTACCGGACTTCCATGTGTTAAATGGCCGCCGTGGGATAAATTCATCCCTAGAACCGTATCGCCATGTTCCAAAACACTGAAATAAACCGCCATATTTGCTTGAGCCCCGGAATGCGGTTGAACATTAACGTGCTCTGCTCCAAAGATTTCCTTTGCCCGTTCGCGTGCGATGTTTTCTACAATATCGACATATTCGCAGCCGCCATAATAACGTTTCCCCGGATAACCTTCTGCATATTTATTCGTTAAGACAGAGCCTTGCGCTTCCATCACCGCTTGGCTGACAAAGTTTTCTGAAGCGATTAATTCAATTTTCGCTCTTTGCCTGTTCAATTCTTTTTGGATAGCTTCATATACAGCTTGATCTTGTTCAGCAAGTTTACCCATTCTTGTTCCTCCTTTAAGTTATAGCAACACAAAGCCTTTTCTCATTTTTCAAATTCTTTTTTATTTTAACATGATTTTTTCGGGTTATTAAAGGCGGTTTTTGATTTTTTGCTTTATCCAAATCCTGGTTTACCGGATGTTATTTTTCCCTTAAATGAAACGGGACATCCTAGTCCTTCCATTTCACCTCACCGTTTGAAAGTGTTAAGCAAAATGGACTTTTTGATAAAATCGTGCCTGTATCAAAGAAGCGACCCAATCGCAGCATCGTGCTTGAAAATCCAAATTTCCGTTCCGCTTTATTTTATCATCCAGCGCACAATGTCTTCATACGTTTCCGCATTGACCCTACTCATTTTATCAAACTCTAAAGAGAACGAATTCTTTAAAGAAAAGGCTGTTCCAAAAGTCCAATAAGAGCCCTTTGGAACAGCCTTTTCCAATAAAATTTCTTCTTAACAATGGATGGACTGCCATCCATCGTGTATAAAACAAAGTGAAATGCCCTTCTGAACCGATACGATACGGCACGATACGGCGAAATTTTCAACGGCAGGCGCCGTTTTCGCTTGTTTCAACGGTATCATACACGGCCCGCGGACCACCGATCAGCTTCGGACGTGTCTTGGCAAGCGTAACATGTGCTTCGCCCAACGTTTTGACGGATACCCGAACCGGTACAGCCACATGTTTCAAATGCATTCCAATGAACGTATCGCCGATATCTATCCCTGCATCTGCCTTTATAAACTCTACAACCGTAGGGTCTTGTAAATGTCGGTATGCAAAAGCTGCCATAGCACCGCCCGCTTGCGGCACGGGAACAACGGATACTTCCTCCAAACGCTCCCGAATGGCCAGCTCTTTTTCGACGACGAGCGCACGATTTAAATGTTCGCAGCACTGAAATGCCAAAAAGATTCCGTTCTGTTTCGCAAAGGATTGAAGCTTGTTAAAAATGGCTTCCGCTATGGAGATTGTACCTGATGTGCCAATTTTCTTTCCCGCCACTTCGGAAGTGGAACAGCCTACTACAAAAATTTGGCCTTTTTTCAACTGCGCTTGTTCTTGAAACTCCCGCAAAATGAGCGAAAGTTGTTTTTCCCATTCAAATCTTTCTTCTTCCGTAGCNTTCCACCGTCCTTCTATTCGTTTTTCCAAAACCTGTTCCTNNGCTGTTATGAGCGGTCATTTTTATCTNTCAAATGTTTTTCTTCATATTCTTTAATTTTTCCAATTCGACGTTCATGGCGGCCGCCTTCAAACTCCGTGGTCAGCCACACTTCGGCAATTTCCCTGGCAAGACCCGGTCCGATGACGCGTTCGCCCATGGCGAGAATATTGCTGTCGTTGTGTTTGCGGGTTAATTTTGCCGTATAAACATCATGTACAAGAGCACAGCGGATTCCCTTTACTTTATTGGCCGAAATACTCATCCCAACTCCAGTTCCGCAAATGAGAATGGCGCGGTCAAACTCTCCGTTCGCCACTTTTTCAGCAACAGGCAAAGCATAATCCGGATAATCGACAGAAGTTTCCGTTTCACAATTGCAGCCAAAATCCTCATAATCTATTCCTAGTTCTTCCAGTAATTTTTTTATTTCTGCTCTTATATGAATTCCGCCGTGATCGGACGCAATCGCTACTTTCATGTTTGTTCCTCCTTCTCGGCCAAAGCCGAAACCACTTTCGCAGAAATTTTTCTTTTAACTTTATTTTGGCACACCCTGCAAAAAATATAAAGTATATTCGCTCTGAGATCTCTTCCGTCCCAGATGCCGGCTGTTTTCAAACGACAGAAAACCGACAGTGGCAGTATACGCACAGATGTGTCCTTTCTTTCCACAAAATCTGCCGAATGTCGCACTTTAGATGGCAGGTGACGCCGTTTGAACAAAATAAAAAGAAGAGAAAAGCAGCCGGCTTTGTTGAAATCAGACCTGCTCCTCTTCAATACGGAATCTTGTAATCGTAGATTGAAGCTGTTTTGCCTGTTCTTTCAACTCCCTGGCAACTTGTTCAACCTTTTCCATATCTGCCGCCTGCTCTTTTGTCGACTCTGTCACTTGCTGAGCTCCTGCCGACGTCTCTTCCGCTATCGCTGCTACTTCCTGAGATTGTTGGGAAGTTTTTTGAATTCCTTCCATTTGTCCATCCACTAATGTTGAAATCGTATGAACAGCATTCGCCACTTCGTTAATGACCAATGTCATTTCTTCTATCGCGGAGTTGGTGAGGCTGCCCTTTTCCGCTTCTTCATTAGCCGATTCCACCTGTCTTGTAATTTGTCCGACCACATGCTCCACTTCTTTTTGAATGTCTTTTATCAATTCAGAAATTCCTTGTACAGCTTTAGCGCTTCCATCCGCGAGCTTCCGAACCTCTTCGGCAACGACCGCAAATCCTTTTCCGTGTTCCCCTGCCCGCGCAGCTTCAATAGAAGCATTGAGAGCCAACAGATTGGTCTGTGCGGCGATGTCCCCGACCAACTGTATGATTTGACCCACTTTTACCGCATTTTCTTCCAAGCGCTTTACCGCTTGCAAAGACTGCCTATTATCCAATGCAAGCTGTTGAATTCCGTCGATAAGAGATTGCATCGCTTCCTTGCTGTTTTGCAGTTCTTTGACCATTTCCTCTGCTTTTTGTTTCGAAGATTTTGCCTGAGTTTGAACTTCATGGGCAATTTTGGTGACATCCTCCATCGATTCGGCCGTGGCTTGGATCGCTCCGGCGGAACTTTCTGCGCCCGCAGAAATTTCGTCAATCGTTTGGGCAATGTCTTCCGCATGTTTGGACGCTCTTTCGACTTCTGTTAAAATTTCAAGCACTTTCGTGTTCGTTAAAGTAAAGGTAGTCTCGATTTGCCGTACCATTTCCCGTAAATTTTGCAGCATACCGTTAAACGCCAAAGCCAGNGAACGGATTTCATCATCACTCTTTGGCACTTTTACATCATGGACAATATTTCCCTCAGCCGCCTCAAGAGCCGCTTGTTCCAACAGCTGCAAAGGCTTCACAATGATCCGAGCGGCAAAAAACGCCAGGATGCCTGACCAAATAATTCCCAACAGAAGCGTGACAATCGTGAAGACCCTGTCGTCGGCACTTGAGAAAAATATGGGCCGTATTATGTAAATGAAAAAGGCGGAACAGGAATATGTGATAAGTGCTACTAAATAGGTAAACAAAACCAACTTTTTTCTCAGCCCGAATTTAAACCGTTTTTTCATTGTTTTCTCTCCCTACCCTTATAGTTTAGCAGCCAATTGACGAATTAAGCTTTCCAATTCGTTGTACGTCTTCCTATATAATTCAACGGGACCTCCATAAGGATCGATAACATCTTCATGTCGGCCCAATACAAACTCTTTAATAGAAAACGTTTTATCCGCTGCTTTTGGAAACATTTGCATAATATAATTTTTATGGCTGGTTGTCATCGTGAAAATATAGTCAGCCCATTCAATATCCTCTTTTGTCAGCGTCCGGCTTTGGTGGCTGCAAGGAATATTCTTTTCTTTTAAAACCGTTTGGGCATTCACGGACATGCCGGCGCCATCTGCTGCAAAGATACCCGCAGATTTCACCTCAATCTGTTCGTTGATCTTTTTTAAAATGGCCTCGGCCATCGGACTTCTGCAAGTATTACCTGTGCAAACAAAGAGAACCTTCACTTTTTATGCCTCCCTCTCTTACTCTTATTATATCGAATCCTACTTTTTTCATACAGATTGAATTCATAAATTTTCCTAATTTTCCTCCTTTTTTAAAAGAAAAAGGAAGCGGAACCAAACAAAAGTCCTACTCCCTTTATCCCGATCATCTTCTGCCATCTCTCCACGTAAGCTTACCCTATCTGCTCCCTGCCTAAAAAGGGAGAATCAGTTTAAGCCCTATCGCCAATAGTATGCTCCCGCCGATCGCTTCACTGTAAACGCCGATTACACTCTTCACTTTACTGCCAATCAAAAGACCAAACCAAGTTAATAATGCTGCCGTAACCCCAAAACAAACAAGAGAAACGACCGTTTTTGCGCCTAATATCCCTAGCGTCAAACCGACAGAAAAGCTGTCGAGGCTAACGCTTAAAGCAAATAAAATCAACCCAAAACCAACAGGCGTCACAAACGATTCCTCTTTTTTAAAGCAAGATAGAAACATGGAGATTCCTAATAGAATCAATAGAATCCCTCCGGCATATCCGGCAACCGTTCCGAATGTGCGCGATAAAAAATGGCCCGCTATCATTCCCATCAGCGGCATCCAAACATGGAAGATCCCAACCATCATTCCTATGTAAAAAATTTGTTTAGAGCGGAGCGCAAACATTCCCATTCCCAAACCAACAGAAAACGCATCCATACTGAGCGCAAACGCCATTAATACTAATGTTATGATTTCCCCCATATAGCTTGTCATTCTGCATCCCCCTTCGGACATCCCCTATTCATGATTATGCATGTCCGAAAGGTTTTAGAATGATAAGCCACTGGTAAGAAAAGAGGCTGAAAATAGACCAATCCCCTTATCTCTTATTTAATTGAATGGCCAGGTCGTCATTACGTCCTTCTTTTTTGAGATTCGAATGTTTGCCCAATCGTTTACCAAAGGAGGATCGTCAAAACGTTGACAACATTCATCCGTCATCGAATCCATTTATGACCCGCCGCTTTTTCCAGACGGTTCATCACCGCTGCACCAATACCCTTGTTTGGAAAAACTTCTGAATAGATAATGTCCACTTCCGTCTCGTTAAATTGGCGCAACACGCCATAAAGTTCATGAGCGACCGTGGACAATTCGGATCTTTTTCCACAGGAGAGAACAATATCGGCATCATAGCTGGAAGAGTTCTCCTCTGTCGTTAAGATTCCGACCTTTTTTCCCGCACTTCTTTGAGCATCCGCCAGCTGCTGAATTTTTTCGATCGGTCCTTCCACTAAATACAAAGGTGCGTTCGGAGCATAATGAGTATATTTCATGCCCGGAGCTTTCGGCTTGCTGTCTTTATTTTTTAGAGCAGGGTCGAATTCTACATGGCCAATGACATCTTCTATTTCTTCCTTTGAAAGGCCTCCGGGACGTAAAATGACGGGCGGCTCTACAGTGCAATCAAGCACAGTGGATTCCACCCCGACCCCCGTTTCTCCACCGTCCACGACACCGGCAATTTTCCCTGCTAAATCGTCCCAAACATGTTTAGCAGAAGTCGGACTAGGCTTTCCGGACCGATTGGCGCTTGGGGCAGCGATGGGGAGGCCGCACGCCGAAATCAATTTAAGCGCAACCGGATGGTCAGGCATGCGAATGCCCACCGTATCCATACCGGCTGTAGCCTTCTCGGATAGGCGCCCTGGCATTTTCTTAAAAATAATGGTTAACGGACCAGGCCAAAAAGCTTCCATCAGCCGTTTCGCTTTTTCAGGAATGTCCACAATAAGTGGTTCCAATTGGGATGTATCGGCGATATGAACAATAAGCGGATTATCGCTTGGCCGCCCTTTCGCTTCATAAATTTTGGCAATCGCCTCATCGCTCAAAGCATTGGCCCCTAATCCATAGACCGTTTCGGTCGGAAAGGCCACCACTTCATTTAACCGAAGAGCTTGTGCTGCTTCTTCAATTTGTGGATAACGAGTTTTGTTGTCCACTTCTTTATCCACAATCCAACATTTTGTTTCCATCCTTATTCACCTTACAATTTCACAAAGTTCTTTTTCGTTTTCAACCGCTCTTTATCCTAATTATATTATGGCGTTCCTTTATTTTATCATAAAAACGCATATTCACAAATTCCCCATTATTATCCACATATGTGGATAATATAATGTTTAATCAGTGGATAACTATGTGGATAAAGTGGATAAATTTCAGAATTTACGCTTTTTTTACTATTTCATCCGCATCAAAAGTTTAATATTGTCCTATTTATATTAAAGAAACCGAACCCTTGAGCGGGTCCGGTTCTTTATGACGATATAATTTTGATGTTTGGGCTTCCAATTGAATTCAAAGCATGCCACGAGAAAAGTGGATATTCAAACTTTTTCGCCGCTTTTTCAATCCACAGCCGCATTAAAAAGGAATGTTTTTCTTTCTTTCGGACATTGGTTCTTTTTTTGTCAACAGGAAGGCGGTTTTTATATTTTTCAGAGAAGAAGAAGTCCCGTACATCAGCACTCCCCCTCGATAAATTCGAGCGCCCATGACGGCCAGAATAATGATGGAAACGATCATAATCGCAATGCCGACTAAAACTTCCCAAGTGGGAATCCCCAATAGTCCATACCTCATAAACATAATCATCGGGGTGAAAAACGGAATATAAGATGCAACGGTAACGAAGGCAGCGTCCGGCTGATTCATCCCATACATGGACACCATAAAGCCGATCACTACTAAAAACGTCATCGGAAGCACCATTTGTTGAATATCTTCCACCCGGCTGACAAGCGATCCCAACAAAGCAGCCAATGTAGCATAAAGAAAATATCCAAGAAGGAAAAACACGATCGCGTATCCAATCGTGGAAGCAGCCATGCTGGAAATATGAAAATGTTTAATAAATGACAATACTTCCGAATTCGTTTGAAGTGCCAGAACACCGGCTGCGATTGCGATTATGATTTGCGTCAACCCCAACAGCCCTACACCCAAAATTTTGGCAAACATCTGCTTGATCGGCGACACACTGGAAATCAAAATTTCCATCACTCGAGAGGATTTCTCAACGGCCACTTCTGTGGCAATCATATTGGCATACATAAGCACAGACATGTAAATGGCTATTAACAGAACGTATACGAGCGCACTCGCCGCTCCCTGCTGTTCTTTTGATTGGGCCTTTCGATCAAGAGGCACCTTTTCAAATGAAACAGGGGAGTTTAAAAGAGCCAGCTTATCAGAGGTAAGCTGAAGTTTTCCGGCGACCATTTGCCCCTTCACCGTTTGCAAAGCATTTTTCAACCGATCGGCCGTATTGGAGTCAGAGGATTCCGATCGGTAAACGGCTTTCGGCAGTTGTCGCTCATCAAGCGACAAGACCAAATAACCATCTAATTTTCCTTCACTAACTTGTTTCTTCAAAGCGGTTTCGTCATCGCCGGATTTTTCAAGTTTTATGTCTTTGTCTACGGCTGCCAAGCTCGTTTTTAAAGGCGCAAAGATGGCGCCATTGCTTTTATCAAGTACAGCAATGTGTTTGACTTCATGGCCGTCAAAATAAGAAATGATTTTATTAATGTTGGCCATCAAAAAAATGGCCGCCACCAAAATGATCGTTGTCACGATAAACGATTTTGATTTTAATTTAGTTCCATAAGTATGTACGAGCATCATCCAAAACTTATTCATAAGAAAGCCCCACTTTCTCTATAAAAATATCATTCAAAGAAGGCTCGTCTATTGAAAATTTACGAACAAATCCTTTTCCGATCAGACTTTCCAAAATCGGCTGTCCGGCTTCTTCCGTTTCTACTTGAAGAAGAGCTCCTTCACTTGTTTTTTTCCATTTCAATACCCCCGGGAACTCCTTTAAATAATCAAGCGAAAAATCGGCCGCAATGGAAATGTTCTTTTTCCCGAATGAACGCTTGATTTCACGAAGAGACCCTGATAAAACCGGACTGCCTTTTTGCATGATGCATACATGTTCGCATAGTTCTTCCACATGCTCCATACGATGGCTGGAGAACACAATGGTTGTCCCGCTGTTTTTTAAATCCAGAACGGCCTCTTTTAATAGTTCGACATTCACCGGATCAAGACCGCTGAACGGTTCATCGAGAATTAACAGTTTCGGTTTATGAAGAACGGCTGTGATAAATTGAATTTTTTGCTGATTTCCTTTCGAAAGTTCTTCCACTTTTTTCATTTCATATTGAGGCACTTGAAAGCGGTCCAGCCATTTTTTTAACTCCTTCTCGGCGTTTTGTTTGTCCATGCCTCTTAACCGCGCCAAGTACACCACCTGGTCTTTCACCTTTAATTTCGGATACAGCCCTCTCTCTTCGGGCAAATATCCAATGTAAGGACTGGTTTCGTAGTTGATCGGCCTCCCGTCCCACAGAATGGAGCCATTCGACAAATCCAACAGCCCCAAAATCATTCGAAATGTGGTCGTTTTTCCTGCACCATTCGCTCCGAGAAATCCGAAAATTTCATTGGACGGAATTTCTAACGATAATTGATTCACTGCTGTCAAAGAGCCAAATCGTTTTGTCACATTTTCCAGTTTCAAAGACATGAAATCACTCCTTTTGAAAACAAACCGTCTATTTAGATCCTTCCTCCAGCGAAGAAGAGTGAAAATCTCTTAGCTGAGTAATGGCTGGAAGCTGGTTTCAGCACCTCTTTCTTAGGGAAAAGGACCTAGACTCGGAAAATTATTCCTCCAAATTACATTTACGTTTAAGCTGAAAATAGGTTTCTTGTTTTTTATAATTCCCAATTTTTTCTCTATTTCCTGCCGATGCTCCCAAAATGGCACATGAAAAAACACCTCGACAACTCATTCGAGGTGTTTCCGGTTAAAAGAACTTTTTCATGACATCCACGATTAAAAAATGAACCTTTACTTTCTCTTCATCGCCGACATAAACAGGGGGTTTGCTGCTTTTTTTCTTAGAGACGCTGTTATTCTTGATGGGCTCTTCTTCCTTTTTCTTTTTTGTTCTTTTACGTTTGCCGAATGGTCTCTCGACAACTCGCTTTTATTTTCCGTTTGGCCGTCTGCGCCCGCGGCAGATAAAGAAGGCTGTTCGATATCTTCTCCCGTTGAACTTGTTTCTGTTTCATCTTTTTTTCTCGGGGCCTCGATTGGATTCTTTTCAGTCACCGTTGTATCGTCCGCTTTGTCCACTGTCGATGGTGTCGACTCGACCTCTTCTTTCTTATTCGTTTCTCTTTTTTCGGTCTTTTCTTTTTTCTCGTTCACACCCGGATTTGCCTCCGCTTCATTGCGAACGGCCACACTGTTAGAAAAGTCAAGAAAACAAAGCGGAGGATAGAGAACACACCACCAGTTGGCTCCTTTCCCTTCTCCTAATGTAATTAAAACCGCTTCATAGTCTCCCGCCGGATATAAATATTGACCGTACAGTTTGGTTGGAAACTGAATGTGCTTCCCATATTCAACTTTCACCGATTGATGAATTCCTTCCTCGTCCATAACGCGGGAAGCAATACGTTGTATTTCCGGAAGTTTGCTTTTGATCACTTTCCTTGCTTGGCTGATAGAAGTAAGATCTTTCACCCACAACTGAATATGGGCATTCACTTCATCGCGTATTTTTCTTTTCACTGCTTGGTCCTCCGGCTTATCGCTGTTGGCCAAAATCCTTAATCGAATCGCCTGATCCGGGATAACCACTGTTTCCTCCGCGGCTGTTTCCTGCTTCGGTATATATAAACTGAAAATGGTTCCCATTGAAAGAATCAATAAATAGAATACTGCCGTATACTTTTTCATTTCATCCACCTCTCCCCTCTAAAAAGCAGTGTGGACATAATCACCGGCAATTAAACACGGAAAATAAAATTTCATAGAAACCTATTTTCAGTACAGGCCTTATCAGACAAAACGAAAAAGCCACCCGGGTCGTCGATCTTCCTCCCCAAGTGGCTTCCTACAGGCTTATTCACTTAAATGGACTAACAAAAATCAGAAAGCATGGCGCATAAGGGGGTTTCTTTTTTGATGAGAAATTCAAATAGGATCTCTTTATTCTATCAACTGCAGAGCCTCTGTTTGTTTCCATTCAAGGAACCCTTTCGCCAGCTGCAATCATTGATGATTCTTCATCTCCATAAATACCATGCGGTCTTTGCCGTTTATATCAAACACAACCTGTATGTCCCCTTTAGGAAACACTTTTTTCAGCATATCCGCTACAACTTGCCCTTGGCCGGCACCGACTTCGAAACCGACAAGAGCCTGTTCTTTTAATACAAGCGGAAGCTGGGTGCAAAACCGGCGATATAGATCCAATCCGTCTTGCCCTCCAAATAAAGCCAATTCCGGCTCATGATCTTTCACGACATCGGCTAATAAATCCTTTTCGGCCAGCGGAATATAAGGAGGATTCGAAAGAATGACGTCCAATTTTATTCCTTTATCAATGAATGGCGTTAACAAATCTCCTTCCACCCATTGAACATCAGCTCCTAAACGGTTTCCGTTTTGGATAGCCACATCGAGCGACGGCCGGGAAATATCCACACCATAAACGATACAGTCCGGCCGTTCCAATTTGACGGTAACAGCGATGGCTCCGCTCCCGGTACCGATATCCGCAATCGTCAATCCCTTTTTGCCGTCAAATAAAACAGACATTCTTTTTAAAGCGTAATAAACCAACTCTTCCGTCTCCGGCCTCGGAATCAACACGTTTTTATTCACTGCAAAAGTTCGGCCGAAAAATTCTTCAGAACCTACTAAATATTGGACGGGGACGCCCTCGCTATGACGATGCACCCAGTCAACAAACTGTTCTTGTTCTTTTCGGCTTAAATCTGTTCGCAAATTAGCCAACAGTTTGGCTCGATCCATTTTCATGACATGCATAAGCAAAATTTCTCCCGCATTTTGATCGCGTTTATGCTCTTTTAAAAAAGAAGAAGCCCAATTAAGGGCTTCGTATAATTTCCATCCCGCCATGTCTAGTCCTCTAAATTTTCCAGTTTTTTCGATTGCTCTTCCAAGATGAGAGCATCAATCACCTCATCCAGTTTTCCTTCCAGCACTTGATCAAGCTTCTGGATCGTCAAACCGATTCGGTGATCGGTAACGCGATTTTGCGGAAAGTTATACGTGCGAATGCGTTCAGAACGATCTCCTGTGCCGACAGCGGATTTGCGTTTTTCATCGTACTCTGCCTGCGCTTCCTGCTGATATTTGTCATAAATGCGGGCGCGCAATACTTTCATGGCTTTTTCTTTATTTTTGATTTGCGACTTTTCATCTTGGCAAGACACAACAATTCCGGTTGGAATATGAGTTAAACGGACTGCCGACATGGTTGTGTTTACACTTTGCCCGCCCGGACCGCTGGAAGCAAACGTATCGACGCGAATATCTTTTTCATTGATTTCCACTTCTACTTCTTCCGCTTCCGGCAGACAAGCAACCGTCGCAGTGGATGTATGAATCCGGCCACCCGATTCTGTTTCCGGAACACGCTGAACCCTGTGAGCGCCGTTTTCATATTTTAACCGAGAAAAAGCTCCTTTACCTTGAATCATAAAAATGATTTCTTTATATCCTCCAAGTCCTGTTGGATTCGCTTCGATTACTTCTGTTTTCCAACCTTTGGACTCAGCATAGCGGCTGTACATGCGGTACAGATCCCCGCAAAAAGGGCTGCCTCTTCTCCCCCTGCCGCTCCGCGGATTTCCATGATAACGTTTTTATCATCATTCGGATCTTTCGGAAGCAGCAGGATTTTTAATTGCTCTTCCAAATCCTCCAGTTGACCCTCAAGATCATGCAGTTCTTCTTTTACCATTTCGCGCATTTCCGGATCAAGCTTTTCCTCCAGCATTTCTTTCGCTTCTTGGTATTGCTGCTTTTTCTTTTTATATTCACGGTACGTTTGCACGGTTTCGGCTATATCCGACTGCTCTTTTGAATAATCCCGAAGCTTTTTCGGGTCGTTCACAATATCGGGATCACTCAGCAGTTCATTTAATTTCTCGTACCTGTCTTCCACTGCCTGCAAACGATCAAACATTCATGTCACCTCTACGTTCAGTCTTAAACGTTCTTATTATAGTATACAGGATGGCCAGCCACAACACCAAAAAATTAAGTGACACTTTCATAAGCGGGGGATTTTGTTAGTTGAACTTATCGAGCAGTTAGGGGCGGTTGGACCCTTTTCTTATACATATAAAAAGGACTCCCTAACNCAAGGGAGCTTATCGCTGCTTGATATCCACCTCGATCCGGTAACGCGGAAGGGCTTGNATGAGCTTTCTATGCAATCTTGCTTCCGCTTTGTCTTCATCGGACAGTTTTCTGTGGGTATTGACTTTTACCCACATCGTCCGTCCGTTGATCCAAACGGAATCAGCCTCATAATGGTTTGTGTCATTGCGAATCACTTGCTTTGCTTTCTCAATATCAGTGCCTAAATTCGGCTGATCGGGCGCTCGATCAATAAAATTAGGATTTTGGTTTGTGTTTGTCGGGTCGTCACGCTCCCTGCGCTCTTGGCCGCCGAGACGATCTCGATGGCTTACAAATTGAACTCCATGACGGTCTTCCCGTTCTCCATAGGTCGAATCCCTTTCAATCATTCCACAGCCGTTCAACAGCAAAAACACCACAGCGGCCATCAGGAAAAAACGCATAAAAAAACACCTCCTTTTCTTAGGATAACCAATAAAAAGGAGGGTACTATTGCTTTATATTTCCTGAGAGGAAGCTAAGCTTTTCTTTTGTTGTTCTTTCTCTGATCCAGGAACGACGTGATGATGGCGGCACCTCGGCTCGTAACTTTCAGACGCTCCCACCAAGATGATCGGATCATCATAACTGGCGGGCGAACCGTTTATAAGCCGTTGNGTCCGGCTTGCAGGCGANCCGCAAACCGTGCACACTGCTTGTAGTTTTGTGACCATTTCTGCCGTCGCCATTAAANCAGGCATGGGNCCAAAAGGCTCTCCGCGAAAATCGAGATCCAATCCCGCCACGATNACACGGTGCCCTCGATCCGCNANGTGCTTTACGGCTTCAACAATGCCTTCATCAAAAAACTGGGTCTCGTCGATCGCTACAACATCAATGTCTTCCGTGACCANTTCCACAATCTCTTGAGAAGATTCTACCGGGATTGCCTCAAAAGAAATTCCGTTATGAGAGACGACCGCTTCTTCGCTGTAACGATTNTCCAATTTTGGTTTAAATACAAGGATGTTTTGTTTTGCAAATTCTGCTCTGCGAACACGACGAATCAACTCTTCCGATTTCCCGGAAAACATGCTGCCGCATATGACTTCCACCCAACCGGAATGTTCCATGACATACATAGAAAGAGCCCCACTTTCCAAGAAATTCCGTTCAAGAATTTAAGAAACCAATGAGCAGCCGGGGCCTGCATCCCGCACTGCCCTCTCAAGATTTCCATAAGCTTTTACGGATCATTTCCCGCAAAAAACGATTTTGTGTTTTAGACACGAAGTCCGATCTAAATAAGTAAAAAACGATTGCAAACGGCAATGATCCTTTTATACCCCGTACTGCCGTCATGCATGTCCAGGATGCAGCCCCATCCATTTTCCCGGCCCCGGAAAGCAGATCCTTCTCCGGGCAAAGCAGCTGCAAAAAAATAGAGGCAATATCGTTCATTGCCCCTATACCATTGTTTCCACGAACAAGAGACTATTATAGCTGCTTCCGCCGGGAACAAAAAACAGGCAAGCAGTTGATAAAACTCGCCTGTCACTCTTTCGATTCTTATTTAAGACCGTATTTTTTATTAAATTTATCAACACGACCGGCTGCAGAAGCGAATTTTTGACGTCCTGTGTAGAAAGGATGGCATTCAGAACAAATTTCAACGCGAAGCTCATCCTTCACGGAACCACTTTCGAATTCATTTCCGCAAGCGCATTTTACTTTTACTTTTTTGTATTCAGGATGAATACCTGGTTTCATTCTTTTCATCTCCTTTTATGCCCTGAGTCATCTGAAACAGAGTTCTATGAAAGTGCGGAAACAACCGCATACTTCTTTTTTCAAAAAACACTAGTAGGATTATAGCAGAAAATGTATTTCATTGCAACAAAAGTGTTTGCCTCTTCTGGTGAAAAAAGCCACCAAATCTTTCCCCAGATCACGTGTTCATTTTCAATGCTTTTACATCAAAATCCGTTTAGACATCCCATTCGTTTTCATTTCCTCAGCAATTTGCTCAAAAAATTCACTATTGGTTTTGGTTTGTTTAAGCTTGCGCAAAAATTTCTCTGCCAAATCCGGAGAATCTGACATCGTTTTTCGAATCGCCCATAAAACATCCAGCCGTTCTTTATCAATCAACAATTCTTCTTTACGCGTTCCGGAACGACGAATATCAATCGCCGGAAAAATTCTTCTCTCAGCAAGATTCCGATCGAGATGAAGTTCCATGTTGCCGGTTCCTTTGAATTCTTCATAAATCACGTCNTCCATGCGTGAACCCGTATCCACAAGAGCAGTTGCCAAAATCGTCAAGCTCCCGCCTTCTTCAATATTGCGGGCAGCTCCAAAAAATCTCTTCGGACGATGGAAAGCAGCCGGATCAATTCCTCCGGACAACGTTCTTCCGCTTGGCGGAATGACTAAGTTATAAGCTCTGGCAAGCCGGGTGATGCTGTCCATTAAAATCACAACGTCTCTTTTATGCTCTACAAGACGCATGGCTCTTTCCAAAACAAGTTCAGCNACTTTTATGTGATTTTCCGGAACTTCATCAAATGTAGAACTGACGACTTCTGCTTGAACGGACCGTTCAATATCAGTCACTTCTTCAGGTCTTTCATCTATCAACAGAACGATTAATTCTGCCTCAGGGTGGTTGGTTGTGATAGCGTTGGCAATTTCTTTTAGAAGCATGGTTTTACCTGCCTTTGGCGGAGCCACAATGAGTCCGCGTTGGCCAAATCCCACTGGAGTGATGATGTCCATGATTCTGGTGGATAGATTGGATGGTGAAGTTTCAAGTTCTATTTGTCGGTCAGGATAGAGCGGTGTTAAAGCCGGAAAGTGCACCCTTTCTTTTGCTGATTCAGGATCATCCCCGTTGACGGCCTCTACATGAAGCAAGCCGTAATAACGTTCATTTTCCTTTGGAGGACGAACCTTTCCGGAAACTTTATCACCATTTCGGAGATCAAATCGTCGAATTTGGGATGCCGATATATAAATATCTTCAGAGCTTGGCGAATAATTAATGGGACGGAGAAAACCAAACCCTTCTGACTGGATGATTTCAAGAACGCCTTCCATGAAGAAAAAGCCCTCTTGTTCTGCCCTTGCTTTCAGTATGGCAAAAATTAATTCTTTTTTNGTTAATTTGCTGTAGTAGGAAATTTTATACGTTTTGGCTAACTCATATAATTCTTTCAGTTTCATGTTTTCTAAGCATGAGATTGTTAGTTCTTCCATTTTGACACCACACTTTTTATTATTCAGTTTTTCACAACATTTTATTCTTCATCAAATGGCAATAGTTTTAATCAAATATATGAGGAAGAGATAGAACGGAAAATTCGCGAAAGCCATATCTATTTTAACTGGTTCATAGGGATGTATCAATAAGAGAACAAAAAAGGAAGGAATAAATCGTACAAGCCGGGAGCCTGTACGATCAAAAGGAAGAACTGTTCAATTCTCTGGGCGGTTCCTTAAGGTTTTATGACGAGGTTCGGCTTTTTGTTTAAACTATGGCGTCCTTCAATAAAACGAACCGTGCCTGATTTTGCTCTCATGACCACAGAGTGTGTTGAACCATAAGTGCCTTTAAATTGAACTCCTCGTAATAATTCTCCATCCGTGACGCCGGTTGCAGCAAAGATGGCGTCATCGCCCCGCACCAAATCTTCCATGCGGAGAACTTGATTGACATCGACTCCCATGCTTTTGCACCGATTCAATTCTTGATCATTTTGCGGCATAAGTTTTCCTTGAATTTCTCCGCCTAAACACTTTAAGGCTACGGCTGCAATTACTCCCTCAGGCGCCCCTCCAATTCCGAAAAGAATATCAACGCCTGTATGGTCAAAAGCTGTATTGATGGCAGCTGCTACATCTCCATCGTTGATTAATTTAATGCGAGCTCCTGCTTCACGAAGCTCGGCGATGATATGCTCATGACGCGGGCGGTTCAAAACCGTTGCCACGATATCTTCAATGTCTTTGTTTTTTGCTTTTGCTACTGCTTTTAAATTGTCGATGATCGGAGCGTTGATGTCAATTTGTCCAACAGCTTCCGGACCGACCGCAATTTTATCCATATACATATCGGGAGCGTGCAATAGGTTGCCATGATCCGCAACGGCAATGACCGCTAAAGCGTTCCAGCCGCCGGATGCGACAATATTCGTTCCTTCCAGCGGATCTACTGCTACATCCACTCGAGGGCCATAGCCTGTCCCTAATTTTTCTCCTATATAAAGCATCGGTGCTTCGTCCATTTCGCCTTCGCCAATAACCACGGTGCCTTTCATTGGAACCGTGTCAAACACATCTCTCATTGCCGTTGTAGCAGCGTCATCCGCTTCGTCCTTTTTTCCTCGCCCCATCCACCGCGCTGAAGCAAGAGCAGCCGCTTCCGTCACGCGGACAAGTTCCATCGATAAGCTTCTCTCCATAATGGGTTCCTCCTGTATTACACATAACTAGAATTTGTATAACATAATTACAGATTTATTGTAACACATTTAGGAGGAAAATAGAGTGAATCAGGAACTTTTTATTTGTTCTAATTCTTCTTCTGATAATTTTTCACGCCAAACTGTCGCACCGAGGCCGTTTAATTTTTCCACTATATGGCTGTATCCTCTATCAATATGTTCGACACCTGTCACTTCCGTAATGCCTTCCGCGAGCAAGCCTGCGATCACAAGTGCAGCACCGGCGCGTAAATCGCTCGCTTTTACTTTCGCCCCTTGAAGCTTAACCGGACCGTCAATGATGGCGGAACTGCCCTCAACTTTAATTTTGGCGTTCATTCTTCTCAGTTCATCTATATGTTTGAGGCGTGCGGAATAGATGGTATCTGTCACAATTGATGTGCCCTTTGCTTGAGTAAGAAGAGTGGTAAATGGCTGCTGCAGATCTGTTGGGAATCCTGGATAAACAAGAGTTTTAATATCAACTGCTTTGATTTCGCCGCTTTTCCCGACAAATATTTGGTCATCTCCGATATCAATGGGTACATTCATTTCCCGAAGTTTGGCTGTGACGGACTCTAAATGAGGGGGAATGACATTGTCGATGAGAATTCCTTCTCCAATCGCCGCAGCCAAAATCATGTATGTGCCTGCTTCAATTCGATCAGGAATAATGGTATGCCGACAGCCGTGCAAATGTTCCACTCCATCAATTCGAATCACGTCTGTCCCGGCTCCTTTGATTTTGGCTCCCATATTATTCAGCAAGGTGGCTACATCAATAATTTCCGGCTCTTTCGCCGCATTTTCGATCACTGTCCGCCCTTTCGCTTTCACTGCTGCCAGCATGATATTGATCGTGGCGCCTACACTGACCACATCCAAATACACCCTCGCCCCCCGCAACTCTTTCGCACGTAAGTAAATGGCTCCTTGCTCGTTTGTTACCTCAGCACCGAGCGCTTCAAAACCTTTAATGTGTTGGTCGATAGGGCGTGGTCCAAGATGACAGCCTCCAGGGAGTCCAACAACGGCTTTTTTAAACCTGCCCAACATCGCACCCATTAAATAGTAGGAAGCGCGCAGCTTTTTCACCCTGCCGTTGGGGAGCGGCATGGAAACCATTTCTGTTGGATCAACTGTCATCTCATTTTTTTCAAAGGTAACCTTACCGCCAATTTCCATCAATAAATGTTTTAAAATTTGGACATCAGAAATATCAGGCAATCCTTCAATGGTTACCGGAGACTCTGCTAAAATCGTTGCCGGTATAAGAGCCACAGCGCTGTTTTTTGCTCCGTCAATTTTTACCGTTCCCTTTAGTGGATATCCTCCTGCGATTTTTAGCTTTTCCATGGTAGACTCCCTTCCGATTACCTTGTTGAAAAAATTAAACGAAACTCCATCACATTATTGTTCATCATTCATTGATGACAAGTGTGATTGATCGGGATTTTTATTTCATAGGATGGCTCTATCATCTTGCAACACAACTGTTCTGGTGCCACAGTTCGCTGCCTTCCTGCTAAAACAAAAGATAACGATTTCACTACTTTTAAGAACTTATTTTTATCCATCCAAACAGAGGATTTCATGGATTCTTTTTTAGTTTAAACAAAATATCTTTTTTCATGTATAAATATTGGAATTTTTTTCAAATCATAGGTTTTTGTCTTCTGATGCGTTCTTTGGGATTACCGCTATTCCGCTAGAAGGTGCTCCGGCTAAGCAAATCAAGGAAAGTCAGACTTTCCAAAAACTTATACATCAGCAGGGGAAGCGCCCCGCTGATGAAAAATTTATTTTATTTCAGCGATCTTCCGCCCCAATCGGCAAGAAAAGCAGCAATACCTTTGTCAGTAAGCGGATGATGGAACATTTGCTTCAATACTTTAAACGGAACAGTGGCGATATGAGCGCCTTTTAAGGCAGCTTCGGTGACATGCTGAGGATGGCGAATAGAAGCAGCAATGATTTCGGTTTCAATATCATGGATCGCAAAAATATTAGCAATTTTTTCGACCAATTCCAAACCATCATGCCCAATATCGTCCAGTCGTCCCAAAAACGGAGAAACATAGGAAGCTCCGGCACGAGCGGCTAAAAGGGCTTGATTGGCGTTAAAAATAAGGGTTACGTTTGTTTTAATGCCTTCTTTTTTAAAAGTGGAAACGGCTTTTAATCCATCGGGAGTCATAGGTACTTTAATCGTAATATTAGGAGAAATTTGAGCCAATTCCCGTCCTTCCCGAATCATTCCTTCCGCATCCGTCGCAATCACTTCTGCACTGACAGATCCATCCACAAGGGATGTAATCTCACGAAGGCGATCTTGAAAAGAAACGTTTTCTTTCGCTACTAAAGAAGGATTGGTTGTCACACCTGATAAAATCCCCCATGAATGGGCTTCTCTAATCTCTTCTATATTAGCTGTATCAATAAAAAATTTCATGACGCCACCACACCTCTTCCATTATTTTCAATTGAGTAATGTACGGAAACCGCCCTATTAAGATAAGGCGGTTTCAAACTGACTATTCATGATTTTAAAATGCTTTTCCTGAAGAACCAAATTCGCGNATTTTGCCGATAACCGTTTCTTTAATGGTNTCGCGNGCCGGTCCCAAGTATTTACGTGGATCGTACAAATCCGGTTTTTCTGCAAGAACTTGGCGAACAGTTTTTGCAGAAGCTATTTGGTTTTCTGTATTTACGTTAATTTTGGCAGTGCCAAGAGAAATGGCTTTTTGAATATCTTTTGTTGGAATTCCTGTACCACCATGAAGCACGAGCGGAACTCCTGTTAAATCTCTTATTTCTTTCATACGGTCAAAACCAAGTTTCGGCTCTCCTTTGTACGGACCATGAACAGATCCCAGTGCAGGAGCAAAGCAGTCTACACCCGTTTCTTTCACAAGACGATCGCATTCAGAAGGAATAGCGTACATTGCTTCTGCCTCTTCAACAACAAGGTCATCTTCTTGTCCACCAATGCGGCCAAGTTCCGCTTCAACGGATACACCAAAAAGATGGGCAAGTTCCACTACTTTTTTCGTCAGCGCAATGTTTTCTTCAAGAGGGTAGTGGGAACCGTCAAACATAACGGAAGTGAAACCAGCATGAATCGCTTTTGCGCATGTTTCAAAGCTGGAACCATGGTCAAGATGGATAGCCACTGGCACCGTAATTTGATATTCTTCCATCAATGCTTTAACCATGTTTACAACCAATTTAAATCCGCCCATGTAGCGAGCTGCGCCTTCAGAAACTCCAAGAATAACAGGAGATTTTTCTTCTTCAGCTGCTTGTAGAATCGCTTGGGTGAATTCTAAGTTGTTAATATTGAATTGACCCACAGCATATCCTTCATCTTTAGCTTTGTTAAGCATTTCAGTCATGGAAACTAAAGGCATAATTTTTCCTCCTTAACTCATTCCCTGGAAGTTTAATCGGCAAAGGACCCTCCCTTACCTAAACCAACGGATGGAATTTACATTGNTTATGATACCAAATTCATATCTTTTTTACCAACATGGGTACGTTTTCACAAAAAAAATTCTCCACTTGTTCAAATATACCCCGAAATTAAGAAATATATTGCTTAACGGCATTGCGTATATCATCAATGTCAAACGGCTTTGCGAAATGTGTGAGAACTCCCAATTCTTTTGCCTCTTGAATCATATCCAGTTCTCCATAAGCGGTCATAATAATCACCCTGATATCCGGGTCTTTTTGTTTCATTCTTTTGAGTATTTCAATGCCATCCATTCCGGGAATTTTCATATCCAACAACACTAAATCAGGAGAATACCGGTCGACAATTTCAAGAGCNTGTGCGCCATTGGAGGCTTGGTACGTTTCATACCCTTCTTTTTGCAAGACTTCGTTCAACAAAATTCTAATCCCAAATTGATCGTCGACGATTAATATTTTCTCTGCCATATGGATCCCACCCCTTACAATGGTTTGAATTCGTACCGGTATGTATATTGATGCCCCATCCCAACTAAATAAACAATGAAACATGAACAGCGAAAGAGGTACCTCCTCCNATCCTGAACCACATCTATCTCTCTAAATCAAAACTATACTTCTCTTTTTTACGATTAAATTCCTTCTTTCTGGAGATGTTTAAAACCATAATTTTGCCATATTGTATTATAAAAGTAGATTTTAAACAAAAAAATATCCTCCACAAAATTAAGGCCCTTTTTCACGTTTCATTTTCCATTCATTCCATCCGTTTGTCTGCGACCTTCTGAAAGGATGAATGGCCCATTCACTCAAAAAGGAAACATAATCCATAATCGTGCTGATTGACTGTTTGAAAACGATCCAAAAAAACAAAACTTCTGTGCAGAAGCGGCTAACCAATTTCTGCACAGAAGTTCGATTGACCATCATTCTATTGATCTTTTTAAAAAGCCTTGTCCTCTTTTAACGATTTCATGTCAAATGATAGATGTGTTTTTCCACACATTCATTTGATCTCTCTCTGAATAAGATACTTTCTTATGCTTGATTTTCTATAGCGGCTTTTACAAAGTCACGGAACAACGGCTGCGGACGAGTAGGTCTTGAAGTAAATTCAGGATGGAATTGGCTGGCGACAAACCAAGGATGATCTTTTAATTCGATGATTTCAACCAAACGTCCATCCGGACTTGTACCGGAAAAAACAAAACCATGTTTTTCCATTTGTTCCCGATATTCGTTATTAAATTCATATCGATGGCGATGACGCTCATAAATGACTTCTTCTTTATACGCTTCATACGCTTTTGTCCCTTCCGAAAGCTTGCAAGGATACAATCCAAGCCGCAAAGTTCCGCCAAGATCCACTACATCCTTTTGTTCCGGAAGCAAGTCAATAATCGGATATTTTGTATCAGGACGAATTTCAGAAGAATGAGCTCCTTCCAATCCCAGTACATTTCTAGCAAATTCCACCGAAGCCAGTTGCATGCCAAGGCAGATGCCCAAGAATGGAACCCGATTCTCTCGGGCATATTGGATGGCAACGATCTTTCCTTCAATTCCCCGATCGCCAAATCCGCCCGGAACTAAAATTCCATCTGCCTCTTTGAGCAAATCGGATACATTTTCCGAGTTCACATGTTCCGAATTGACCCATTGAATTTCAATTTCTGAATCAAAAGCGTACCCAGCATGTCTTAAGGCCTCAACAACGGAAATATAAGCGTCTTGAAGTTCCACATATTTTCCGACCAAAGCTATCTTTGTTTTCCGCGATAAGTTTCTCACGCGGTCGACAAGTTCTTTCCATTCCGTCATATCCGCTTCATGACATTGCAATTTCAAATGTTGGCAAACAATTTCATCTAGTTTTTGTTCTTGAAGAGCGAGCGGAACGGCATACAATGTATCGGCATCTCTTGACTCAATGACAGCTTTTGGATCTATATCGCAAAACAAAGCAATTTTATCTTTCATTTCTTGCGATATCGGCATTTCTGTACGCACGACAATCACATTTGGCTGAATGCCGAGGCTGCGCAATTCTTTTACGCTATGTTGGGTCGGCTTCGTTTTCATTTCACCAGCTGCTTTTATATAAGGAATCAACGTACAATGGATGTACATCACATTGTCACGCCCAACATCATTTTTAATTTGACGGATTGCCTCTAAAAATGGCAGCGACTCNATATCGCCGACTGTTCCGCCNATTTCTGTGATCACCACATCCGCGTTCGTCGTTTTTCCTGCCCGAAATACCCGATCTTTAATTTCATTCGTTACATGGGGGATAACTTGCACCGTTCCGCCTAAGTATTCACCGCGTCTTTCTTTTCTTAATACAGCCGAATACACTTTCCCGGTTGTAACGTTGCTGTATTTATTTAAATTAATATCAATAAAACGTTCATAATGCCCAAGGTCAAGATCCGTTTCCGCTCCATCATCCGTAACAAACACTTCTCCATGCTGATATGGACTCATTGTACCTGGGTCCACATTGATATACGGATCAAATTTTTGAATCGTCACATTTAATCCTCGGTTTTTTAAAAGCCTGCCTAAAGATGCAGCCGTAATTCCTTTTCCCAAAGAAGAAACCACACCGCCAGTTACAAATATATATTTTGTCAATTTAGTTCCCCCTTCATAATGTTCGCTGATATCTGAAACAACTGTTGTATATAATGTTCCTTAGTTTTTTGGGTAAAATACAAAAACGCCCCTCTTACCTATGAACAGTAAGGGAGCGTTCTTTCTTCTTTATATACAAAAAAGTTTTTATAGAGCCCAGATAACATACTACAATTCTCATTAAAAGAAGTCAAGCGCAGAATTATAATTCCTTTTCTTTGTCAATAGTGTCTAAATCCTCGTCCAATTCGTCTTCGTCCAAATCATAGTCTTCATCCAGAAGATCGTCATCAAAATCTTCTTCTTCATCCAAATCGTCAAAATCCTCTTCGTCATCCAGATCTTCTACTTCGTCGAGGCTGTCATCAAAATCATCCAGATCTTCGAAATCATCATCCTCCACCGTATCATCGTAATCTTCGAGTTCATCTTCCACCGCTTTTTTCGCCTTTTTCTTTCGTACTTTCACCGTCGGAGCGGTTTCTTCTTCAATTTGATCAATTGGATACCACGCTCTTAACCCCCATTGGTTTTCACCTAAGGCAAGAAAACGACCGTCAATATTTAAATCCGTATAAAACTGAACCATTTTATCCTGAATTTCTTCATCGGACAACTCTAATATTTTTTGAATTTCGTTCAGTAATTGTTGGAATGGAATAGCTTGTTTTTTGTTTTCTAAAATGGCAAAGGCCAGCTCAATAAAAGACATTTCATTTAACTCATCTTTCGACAACTGTTCAAGATTCACTGTTCGCACTTCCTTTCTCTATTTCCACACTCTTTAAGGAGCGAAAAAAACAAAGTGTTGATCCATTCGGGTGCTTCCTGCTCAAGAGCACATAAAGAACACGGATTAAAACCCGGCCTTTTCTTATGCCGAAATTACGCTCTGTACATTATTGAACACTAGAATACATATTTTCCATTATAAACAATAATGCTTTGTTTATGCCATATATAATCCGCTTATTCACTCATTTTTTCACTCTTATAAGAAGTTCCCCAGATGCTCACATTCATTTTCTTCCGATCTTTTGTTTTCTCTCGATAAGCAGCCGTCAGGAAAAAAATGGATAAAAACAAAAAAGGAACAGCTCCCAATTGTTTTTCATAAAGAAAGGAGGAGACAGCTACAAAGAAACCGATTGCGACCCATCTTCGCAAAATTTTCATCGCTCCACGCCCCAAGTTATCTTTCGCTGTATTATTATAGCGCGAATATTCTTCATATACTACTCCCTACTGCAGCTTCAGCAAAAGAGATGGACCCGTCTTTTGATCATCACTTGACGTGCTTGGTCCCGTCTTTCGAAGAGATGAGCAAAATATTGAAATGTCTTAATGAATGATCAGAAACCGACCGACCTTTCCATCCGTACGATAAAATTGATTTCATCCTTTCCTCTTCTTCTGTTAACACCCTTTCATTCCGATAAATGAAAGGGTGGTTTGTAAAAAAGACAGATATTCACAATTTATGTCTTGGACAGACGAAATTAATTTGTTTTTTTACAAAACGCAGTTTTTTATCGGAAAACAGATACAGAAATCTGCCGAATCTTTTTACCCTTTCCTGGTTCCAACGTTTTTTAAATCCATTTTATGTACTGTGAACTACCCGCCACCTTCGCTTAGAGGTGAGGGCTTCTAAGGTAATCGCACCTAACGGTACGAAATTTACTTAGCTATCGAGCCTGTTCCATGCTCTATTTATGATGATGCTAATGCCAACAGTCGCAATCCTTCACGCTTGATATTGATAGAAGCATTCCAATCTCTATCTGCTACAAAACCACAATCACAATGGAATATGCGCTCAGAAAGAGATAGAGACTCCTTTACTTGACCGCAACATGAACAAGTTTTGGATGATGGAAACCACTTATCTATTTTGAGAAGCTTTTTCCCCTGCTCCTCTAACTTGTATTGGAGAAATTTCGTGAACATGCCCCATGCATGATCAGCAACGCTTTTGCCGAAATTGAGTGCTTGGGACATTCCCTTCATGTTGAGGTCTTCGATAACCACGCAATCATATAGTTTCGCTAATTTGTACGATTCCTTATGTAGAAAGTCTTTTCGTTGGTTCGCAATTCTTTCATGTAGCTTCGCCACTTTTAGTCGTTGCTTGTGCCAACGATTAGAACCTTTCTTTCTGCGTGATAGAACACGCTGTTCTTTCGCTAATTTTCCNAANGCTTGGCGATAGAAACGAGGGTAATTGGCTGTCTTACCTTCTTCACTATCGACNAATAAACCGTTCATGGAAAAATCTAAGCCAACNACAGCTTGTACTTCTTTTTGTACAGGTTGATGTTCGTATTCAGTGAGAATAGAAACATAGTATTTTCCTGTTTTTGTTCGAGAAACCGTACAAGACTTGATGATATGATGTGACGGAATTTCTCGATGTTGTTTGATTTTTACAAGTTTCAGTTTCGGTAATTTGATATAACCATCCAAAAGCATAATGTTTCCGTTGACCACGTTGGTTGTGTAGGACTGTCTTGCCTTTCGGCTTTTGAACTTCGGAAATTCAGCACGACCAGATAAGAAGTTTTGGTATGCCTTCTGCAAATTCAGTTGAGCGTTTGCCAACGCAAGGCTGTCTACTTCTTTGAGCCATGGAAATTCCTTTTTGTACTTTGCAGGAGTCGGGAATTTTTTTTGCTTTTTCAAGGCTTCTTTGTCGTCCTTGAATGGTTCATATGTTTCCATTCGTTCAGCCAACATTTTGTTGTAGACGAAACGAACGCAGCCGAAGGTTTTTGTAAGAAGTCGCTCTTGTTCTTGTGTTGGGTACAGACGAAATTTATATGCTTTGTTTGCCATATCGAATCACCTCACTTCCTCCCTTGATTTTCTATATACTGCTTTATCACTTCAATGGGCGCACCACCTGTTGTAAGTAAGCAAAAGCTTCTTGACCAAAAATACTCTTTCCAAAGTTTTCTTTTCACTTGTGGATAATGCTTTTTGATAAGTCGAGAACTTGCACTTTTATAGGCATTGATGAACTTTGATAGTTCACTATTCGGATGTGCTTTGAACAAAATATGCACATGGTCAAGATCGTGATTCCATTCGACCAAGGAAATATTGTAATGTTCACCAAGTCGAATAAACATATCTTTTGCATAGTCAGATATGGTATCATCAATCACTTGTCTGCGATATTTTACGACCAGAACAAGATGATAATACAAAAGGAATACCGAATGATTATTATTATCTAATTCCGTTGATATAACAGTCTTTCATTATATAAATACTGATTATATCGTAATACAAAAAAGAGACAACTTTAGGCTACGCCTAGCCGAAATTCATCTCCCACTTCACTGGTGCTTCAGCGCCTTCACATTTAGAAGTAGGAGACTTCTTTCGGAGGGAAGTTAAATTAAAAAATTAAATAAAAGCGGGTCATTGTTAATTTCCATATACGGGAAGCCTTTGCGATTCATACGCTCAATCAGC